>Ga0208626_1000126_pt1 | contig 33433 bp, 32 predicted proteins | sample LakWasMet10_HOW4_2_FD_183860 | JGI IMG/M metagenome (GOLD analysis project Ga0208626, IMG submission 183860) | Freshwater sediment methanotrophic microbial communities from Lake Washington under simulated oxygen tension - Sediment Metagenome... | ecosystem: Environmental > Aquatic > Freshwater >... | reverse complement strand
ATGCGCCCAAAAAATGAATTTATAGAAGTCCCTTTAATTGTATGCGAAAATGCGGGCTATGTTGCAAATATTGCTTGTTAAAACATCGTCCATGGGTGACGTCATCCATAACCTTCCAGTGATTACCGACGTTCTCGCCCACTATCCGGAGGCGCAATTAGACTGGATGGTAGAAGAAAGTTTTTCCGAAATCCCCAGGCTGCACCCCGCGGTGCGAAACATCATTCCTGTCGCTGTCAGGCGCTGGCGCAAGTCCATATTCAGTCGCAACACATGGCGTGAGATAGGTGACTTGAAAGCCCGCCTTAAGCATACGCATTATGATGCGATCATCGATACGCAGGGCCTGCTGAAAAGCGCCATCATGGCAAACTTTGCACAGGGCGAGATCCACGGCATGGATTGCCGTTCTGCCCGCGAACCTGCCGCCAGCTTATTCTACCGTCATCGACACCCGATCACCCGCAGCCAGCATGCCGTGCAGCGCAACCGCGCACTTGCGGCATCCGCCTTGCAATATCCGGTGCCGCAGACGCTCCCCGATTACGGCCTGAGCAATTCAAGCCTTCTGCAAAACATACCGGAACTGCCTGACCATTACGTAGTATTTCTGCACGGCACAAGCCGTGACTCAAAACTATGGCCGGTTTCACATTGGGTCGCCCTCGCAGGAAAGCTCCAGCCATTCAATCTGCAAGTTTTATTGCCATGGTCAAACCCCGATGAAGAAAAGCGTGCAAGAGAAATTGCAGCACAATGCAGCAATGCACAGGTACTGCCCAAGCTGGCATTAACGGCAATTGCGGGGATTTTGGCCGGTGCAGAACTGAATATCGGCGTAGATACCGGACTGATGCACTTGTCTACCGCACTCAACAAACCCAGCATCGCCATTTATACAGACACCGACCCGGAGTTTACCGGCGTATTCCCGGGCATAGCGCATCAGGCGGTTAACATCGGCGGCAAAGCGCAGGTTCCTGCTGCCAATGACGTGTTTCAGCTGGCAATGCGTTTTATTCAGAAAGATCATCCTTGAAAAAATCCACATTTTTAGTCATTGGCGGCGCAGGATACATTGGATCGCATCTGGTAAAAGCGCTGATTGAGCAACAGCAGCAGGTGGTCATCGTTGATAACTTATCGGCCGGCTCCGTATCTGCTGTTCTGGGCGGCGAGTTGATCGTTCACGATTTTGACGACCGTGCTTTTTTAGACAAACTGTTCAGCGAAACTGCATTCGACGGTGTTTTTCACTTCGCATCGCAAATTGTAGTCAGCGAGTCCGTCAAAGACCCCGGCAAATACTACCGTGCGAACACCGCAGCAACCCTCACGCTGCTGGAGGCAATGCGTGACCACAACGTGGGGCCTTTAGTGTTTTCATCAACCGCAGCCGTTTACGGTGAACCTTTATACACCCCCATCAACGAGCAGCACCCGACCAATCCGCTCAACCCGTATGGCCGCAGCAAGCTGATGGTTGAACAGATGCTTGCGGATTTTGATCATGCTTACGGCCAGAAATATATCGCACTGCGTTATTTCAATGCGGCCGGCGCTGACCCGCAGGCTCGCATCGGCGAAAATCACGAGCCGGAAACACACCTGATCCCGCTGGCACTGCAGGCAATTTCCGGCAAGCGCCCGCCGCTGCAATTATTCGGACAGGATTACGACACTCCGGATGGCACCTGCATCCGTGATTACATCCATGTTGATGATCTGGCAAATGCCCACATACTGGCGATCAATCACCTGATCAATAACGGCGAATCCGGCATTTACAACCTGGGCAGCAACCATGGCTACAGTGTTAACGAGGTCATCCATACCGCTGCACAGGTCACGGGGCAAGACGTACCGCTGACCTACGCGCCAAGGCGGCAAGGTGACCCTGCCAGCCTCGTTGCCGATGCCTCGCTGGCTAAAAAGGTGCTAGGATGGCAGCCTGAATACACCAGCCTGGATCAAATCATCCAGCATGCCTGGGCATGGGAACAGACCCGCACTTAAGCACCCCACAAAGCACCGCTTTTAAACTTTTTCAATGGCTGCTATTGAAAAATGGCAGCTTCATCCTCATTTATCGATCATCTCAAGTTTAAATGACCTAAGTACTAGAAAAATCAAAGGATAGTTATGCAGCAAGATCAAGAAAACCAGCAAACAGAACAGGCAGCACAGGATACAGCTCCCGAGCAGGAAACTGCAGTAACACCGGAAGCAAAAATCGCCGAATTGGAAGCGGCGCTGGAAGAGTCCAAAGCCAATGTTCTTTACATCAAGGCCGAAGGCGAGAATATCCGCCGCCGCGCCATGGACGATATCGACAAAGCGCGCAAGTTTGCGCTGGAAAAATTCTCGAATGAACTGCTGGCGGTCAAAGACAGCCTGGATGCCGCGCTGCTGATTGAAGCAGCCGACGTAAAGAGCTACAAGGACGGCGTTGAACTCACTGCAAAACAGCTCACAAACGTGTTTGATAAATTCAACATTGCTGAAATCAATCCGGCCGGTGAGAAGTTCGACCCTAACAAACACCAGGCGATTTCAATGCTGGAAAACAGCGGCGAGCCGAATACTGTGATTAACGTGCTGCAAAAAGGCTATACGCTGAATGACCGTGTGCTGCGCCCGGCATTGGTGATGGTGGCGAAGTAATTTCTAGCCACAGATGCACACGGATAAACACAGATAAAACCAAGCTCTTGAAATATCAAAACCTGGCTCCATCTTGCAAACATCAATATGAAATAGTGACCACGTTGAAACGCATTAAACACAATTGAGTAATCTTTAATATCTGTGTTTATCTGTGTGCATCTGTGGCAAATAAAATTTTAGACTTAAAAGGAAATGAATATGGGAAAAATTATTGGTATTGACTTAGGTACAACAAACTCTTGCGTTGCCGTGATGGAAGGCGGCAAACCACGCGTGATTGAAAACGCTGAAGGCGCACGCACTACGCCTTCTATCATCGCCTATCAGGAAGATGGCGAGATCTTGTCCGGCGCACCGGCAAAACGCCAGGCAGTGACCAACCCGAAAAACACGCTTTACGCGGTTAAACGTCTGATCGGCCGCCGTTTTGAAGAAAAAGAAGTGCAGAAAGACATCAACCTGATGCCTTACACCATTGCCAAAGCTGACAACGGCGACGCATGGGTAGAAGTGCGCGGCCAGAAAATGGCACCGCCACAAATCTCTGCTGAAGTTCTGCGCAAAATGAAAAAAACCGCCGAAGACTACCTGGGCGAAGAAGTGACGGAAGCAGTGATCACCGTTCCGGCTTATTTCAATGACAGCCAGCGTCAGGCCACCAAAGATGCAGGCCGTATCGCCGGTCTGGAAGTGAAACGTATCATCAACGAACCTACAGCCGCAGCACTGGCTTTCGGCCTGGACAAACAGGAAGGCGACCGCAAGATTGCCGTATACGACCTGGGCGGCGGTACATTCGACGTTTCTATTATTGAAATCTCCAGCATTGATGGCGAACACCAGTTCGAAGTGCTTTCAACCAACGGTGATACATTCCTGGGTGGTGAAGACTTTGACAACCGTTTGATTGACTTTTTAGCTGATGAATTCAAGAAAGAAAACGGTCTGGATTTACGCAACGACCTGTTGGCGAAACAACGTCTGAAAGAAGCCGCAGAAAAAGCGAAGATTGAATTGTCAGGTGCCCAGCAAACCGAAGTTAACCTGCCTTACATTACGGCAGATGCAACCGGTCCTAAACACTTGGTGGTGAAAATCACCCGTGCCAAACTGGAGTCATTGGTTGATGACCTGATCGAACGCACGATTGCGCCTTGCCGTACAGCTTTGGCGGACGCGAAGCTCTCGGCATCTGACATCACTGATGTGATTCTGGTTGGTGGCCAAAGCCGTATGCCTAAAGTGCAGGAAAAAGTAAAAGACATCTTCGGCAAAGAGCCACGTAAAGACGTGAACCCTGACGAAGCGGTGGCTGTTGGCGCTGCAATCCAGGGCGGCGTATTGCAGGGCGACGTGAAAGACGTATTGCTGCTGGACGTAACGCCATTGTCACTGGGTATTGAGACACTGGGCGGCGTGATGACAAAGCTGATCAAGAAAAACACCACGATCCCTACCAAGGCATCACAAGTGTTCTCGACCGCTGAAGACAACCAGAATGCAGTGACCATTCAAGTACTGCAAGGCGAGCGTGAAATGGCTTCTGCCAATAAATCACTCGGCCAGTTCAACCTGAGCGACATTCCGCCGGCACCACGCGGCATGCCGCAGATCGAAGTAACGTTTGACATCGATGCCAACGGTATCCTGCACGTGTCTGCCAAAGACAAGGCCACCGGCAAAGAAAACAAGATCACGATCAAAGCCAACTCCGGCCTCTCTGAAGAAGAGATCAAGAAGATGGAAGAAGACGCGATCAAATATGCCGATGAAGACCGCAAACTGCGTGAACTGGTTGATGCGCGCAACGCTGCCGACGGCATGGTGCATTCAGTGAAGAAATCACTGACCGAACACGGTGACAAGCTGGACGCTGCAGAGAAAGAAGCGATTGAAACTGCGATCAAAGACGTTGAAGAAGCACTGAAATCTGACGACAAAGCAGCCATTGAAGCGAAGACGGAAGCCCTGACCACAGCTTCACAAAAACTGGGCGAAAAGGTTTACGCGGCTCAGCAAGCTGAAGCCAACACCGAGAGCGCCCAGCCACAAGGTGAGAAAACTGTAGACGGCGATGTGGTGGATGCAGAGTTTGAAGAAGTGAAGAAAGATTAACCAATGCATTAGAGGCAAGGGGCTGAGTTCGGGACTAAAACCTGTACTCAGCCTTTAGTCTTTAAACTACCCCTTTAAAACTCAAGCTGTTAGACTTAAAAAATATGGCAACAAGCAAAAAAGATTATTACGAAGTTCTGGGCGTTGGCAGAGACGCTTCGGAAGAAGAAATTAAAAAAGCTTATCGCAAACTGGCGATGAAGCATCACCCTGACCGCAACCCGGACAACCCGAAAGCTGAAGAACAGTTCAAAGAGGCGAAAGAAGCCTACGAAATGCTGTCAGACAGCCAGAAACGCGCTGCCTACGACCAATACGGCCATGCCGGCGTAGACCCAAGCATGGGAGGCGGTGCCGGCGGCTTTGGCGGCGGCAACTTCAGCGATGCGTTCGGCGACATTTTCGGCGATATTTTCGGCGGCGGCGCACGTGGCCAGCGCAGCAATGTGTACCGTGGTGCTGATTTGCGCTACAACATGGAAATTTCACTGGAAGACGCAGCCAAAGGCACTGAAACCAAGATTCGCATCCCGGTACAGGCCAAGTGCGACCCTTGCGGCGGTAGCGGTGCAAAATCAGGCAAGTCGCCTGTTACCTGTACCACTTGCGGCGGCCATGGCCAGGTGCGCATGCAGCAGGGGTTTTTCTCCGTGCAGCAGACTTGCCCGAAATGCCACGGCACCGGCAAGATTATCAAAGATGAAGATAAATGCCCTGATTGCCACGGCGCTGGCCGCACTAAGCAGAACAAGACGCTGTCAGTCAAGATCCCAGCAGGTGTGGATGAAGGTGATAGAATCAGGCTCAGCGGCGAAGGTGAAGCTGGTGTGAACGGCGGCCCAACCGGCGACCTGTACGTTGTCGTGCATTTAAAACCTCACCCGATATTCCAGCGTGACGGCGGCAACCTGCACTGCGAAATGCCGATCAGCTTCAGCACAGCGGCGCTAGGCGGCGAAATCGAAGTGCCGACACTAGACGGTTCCGCCAAAATGAAAATACCGGCCGAAACCCAGACCGGTGCGGTGTTCAGGCTGCGCAGCAAAGGAATCAAACCGCTGCGCTCCAGCGAACATGGCGACCTGATGGTGCATGTAGCGGTGGAAACCCCGGTAAAACTCACTACACGCCAAAAAGAACTGCTACGTGAGTTTGAAGAAAGCACGCAGGCAGATGCCGGCAAACATAGTCCTAAAAACAAAAGCTGGGTCGATAAAGCCAAAGATTTCTTTGGCTAGAAACGTCCAAACTTATAAAAAAAGCCCGCTATGCGGGCTTTTTTTATTGACGCAAGAGCTTTAAGCGCTTTTCCCGCACCCATATAAATAGTCTGTACAGGTAACCCTGTAAGGTTGTTGTAAGCAATTTTCTATATAAAGTAGTTCCGAGAGATCGAACACTAAAGAAATAGAAAATGCCTATTGATATTCCTGTATACCACCCACGTCCAGACACCACCAAATTACCTTTAAGCAAGCTGGCAGCAGCTTTTGCCGGCAGCTGTCTGGCATTTTTCTCTGCTTTTTCCATCGCCGCATCTTGCGCTAACGAAGCGCCGCCGCCATCACTGACTGAAAAAGTGGCTTTGAACCGCCTGCTGCAATGCAACCTTGATATTGTAGACAGCAAACGCAGCATTACGGCAAACGAAGCTAACCTGACGATTGCCGGCCAGATGCAGAACCCGAACCTGACCGTAGGCATTGGCAGCATCAGCCCCAAGCTGGGCATTGGTTCAGGCGCTTATTTCGATAAAACGATCGATAACTCGATACGCTACGAACAGCTGATCGAGCGCGGCGGCAAGCGTGACCTGCGCAAGAAAACGGCACAAAGCCAGATTGAGGCAGCCAATGAAGATGTGCTGGATATTGAGCGCCAGCAGAGCATCGTGCTGCTCAAGGCCATGGTTGATCTGGCAGCGGTGGACGAACGCATCAACCTGCTGTCACAGGTGGTTGCCCTGTATGAAGAAACCCTGCAGGCCAACAGCATCCGTAGCGCAAAAGGCGACCTGCCGCCAATCGACATACAAAGGCAAAAGATTGATGCCAATCGCGCTCGCATTGACTTGCGCCAAGCCCAGACCGAGCAGAAATCGGCTCGGATTGCACTTGCGAAGCTTTTAGCCTGGGAAACGAAAGCAGACTCGCTCAAAGTGGATGCCGCAATTTTAGAGGTTGCACCGCTGAATGTCAGCGATTTTGATTTATCGAGCCGTGCTGACATTAAAGCGGCAAAACTGCGTGTGGAAAGTGCAGCCAGCCAGCTAAGCCTGGCAGAAGCACTGCGTAAATCAGACATCACGGCAGGTGTGCAGTATGACCACTGGCCTACCAGCAACAGCAATACCAACGGTACCGGCGACACCATCAGCTTTACTATCGGGCTACCGTTAACAGTCAACCACAGCTATGAAGGCGAGATCGCACGCGCCAACAGCGACCATGAGGCCGCCATGGAAGCGCTCGCTCACACAGAGGCTAACGCCAGGTCTGAATGGGATCGCCTCAATGCCGATGTCACCAGTGCCGAGTCCAGCCTGGATCTACTGCAAAAGGAACAACTGCCGCGTGCTGAAGAAGTGGCTGGCACTGTAGAACAAGGTTATAAAAAAGGTGCGCTCAGCCTGCTTGAGTTACTGGACGCAAGGCGCATGCTGCGCCAGACGCGACTGGACACCTTGAATGCACGAGCTAGCCTTGCACGTGCAGTGCTGGCTCGCAACCAATCCATTTCCTTTAACACCGCCAATTAACACTTTGATTCAAGTGAACATGATGACTTCTCACCTATCCGCAAAACACCATATAACGCACGGCTTGATTGCAATCGCCTTGGCATCGGCATTAAGTGCCTGTGACAAAGCACCGGTAACAGAGCCTGTACCTGCCGACACTCCGGTTATTTCAGAAAACTCAGTTCAGTTTGCCCAGAACTCGCTGTTAAAACAGCGCCTGATTACGGCAGCTGTCGTTTCATCCAAAGAGAATGCGCTGAGCCTGCCGGCGCGGCTGGCCTGGGATGAAGATCACACCGCACGCATTACCTCACCAGTCGCCGGGCACCTGACAGATGTCATGGCGCAGATTGGCGCCCAGGTTAAAACCAACCAGGCGCTGGCCCACCTGAGTTCGCCAGACCTGGGGGCGGCACAGGCCGATGTCGAACGTGCAAAGACAGACCTGATACAGGCCGAACGCAACCTTGCCCGCAATAAAGATTTAGCATCAGCCGGCATCATTGCCGGAAAAGACCTGGAACAGGCGCAATCTGATTTAAGTCGCATCAAGGCAGAAGCCCTGCGCGCAGAAATCAGGCTTAAATCCCTGGGTGCCAGTGTCAACGTCGACCAGCGTTTCACGATCAAGAGCCCGATTAACGGCATCGTGGTGGCACGTAACACCAACCCGGGCATGGAGTGGCGCCCGGATACCGCAAACCAGCCATTATTCATCGTAAGCGACCCCGGTTATCTGTGGTGCTGGATTGATGCGCCGGAGCAGGCAATCGGCTCCCTGCGCCAAGGCATGAAAGTAAAGCTGCATTCCAGCGCGTGGCCGAATGAAGTGTTTGAAGGTGAAATCGATTTCATTGAAGACGCACTTGACCCGGCAAGCCACACCTTGAAAGCACGTGCAAAAGTACGTAACACGGCCTTGAAGTTAAAAGCAGAAATGTATGTCACGTCAGAGTTCGACGATACCGCAAAAGAAACGCTGGACATACCGGTAAAAGCCGTATTCCTTAAAGATGCTTCAAAAATGGTGTTCGTTAAAACTGCCGATGGCATATTTACCCGCAAAGCGATCACCCCGGTTGCGACCAGCGATGCATGGGTATCTATCGCGGAAGGCCTCAACAAGGGTGACCAGGTGGTCGTGGATGGCGCACTCTATCTCGAAAAGATGATAGAAGAAAACCGTACACCACAAGCTGCGCAGCAGCCACAAAAAGCCGGGCAGAAAAATGCAGCCGGCCATGACGGCGCAGCAGCGAATTAAGGATACGCACAATGATTAACCGTATTGTTAGATTCGCATTAACCCAGCCGGTGTTTGTCGTGCTGGGACTGGTACTTTTTGTGCTTGGCGGCGTGATTGCTTTCATCAACCTGCCGATTGAGGCATTCCCTGACGTTTCCGACACACAAGTCAACATCGTTGCCCAGTATCCGGGGCGCGCGGCTGAAGAAGTGGAAAAACAGGTCACGATCCCGATTGAGGTTGCAATGTCGGGCATGCCCAATATGGTGCGCATGTTCACGCATACGCAGTTCGGGCTGTCCTACATGATGATTACCTTCAATGACAAGCCAAGCGATAAAGAAGCGCGCCAGCAGGTGTTTGAGCGCCTGCGCGGCATAGACCTGCCGGATGGCGTCGAGCCTGATGTAGCGCCGCTTGCAACTTCAATCGGCGAGATTTACCGCTACCGCGTGCAGGGTGACCATCTCAACTCGCGTCAGCTTCGCGAAATTGAAGAATGGGTGGTTGAAAAAGCACTCAAAAAAGTACCGGGCGTTGCCAACGTCGTATCCATGGGCGGCGCACTCAAGCAATATGAAGTCAACCCGGACCTGGCGAAAATGCGTGATGCCAGAATAACGCTGGCACAGTTATTCTCCGCACTTACCCGTGCCAATGCCAACGCCGGCGGCGGCGCAATTTCACAGGGTCGCCAGCAGTTCCTGGTGCGTTCGCTGGGTACATTCACAACTTCAGCCGATATAGACCGCGTCGTTGTCGGTGATAACGGCAAAGGCGTGCCGATACTGGTGCGTGACATCGCTGAGGTTAAAGAAGCCAGCGCTCCGGTTCAAGGCCTGGTTGGCCAGGATGACTCCGACGACATCGTAAACGGCCTGGTGCTGATGCGTAAAGGTGAAAACCCTTCCGAACTGCTGAAAGGCATCAAACAAACCATCGGCGAGCTGAATGACCACGGCCTGCCGCCGGGCGTGCAGTTAAGGCCTTATTACGACCGCTCCTGGTTGATTGATAAAACATTGCATACCGTATTCGGCAACCTGATCGAAGGCGCGCTGCTGGTGACATTTGTGCTGCTTTTGTTCCTGGGCAACCTGCGGGCTGCACTGATCGTGGCCTGTATTATCCCGCTGGCGGTATTATCGACATTCATCGGACTCACTTTCCTGCATTTGCCGGCAAACCTGCTATCACTGGGCGCGATGGACTTCGGTATCATTGTCGATGGCGCGGTGATCGTGGTCGAGAACGTATTCCTGCGGCTGGGCAACATGAGTGATGAAGCCCAGCATAATTTCAGCGAACGCAGGAAAGTGATCTATAAAGCGGTCACTGAGGTCGGCCGCCCTACCCTGTTCTCAATGCTGGTGATTATTGCGGCGCATATCCCTATCTTTACGCTGCAGCGTGCAGAAGGCCGCATATTCTCGCCGATGGCATTTTCAGTGACTTCAGCGCTGGTGGGTTCTTTGATGCTGTCGCTGACACTGGTGCCGCTGCTTTGCCTATGGCTGCTGCGTGACCGTATTCCTCATCACGACAATCGCCTGCTGACCTGGTTCAAGCATCTCTATGAGCCTGCGTTCAAATGGGCAGTGGCACGCCCCAAAAAAATACTGGGTATCGCACTCATCCTGTTAGTGGCCGCACTGGGGCTGGGTACAAAAGTCGGTACTGAATTTTTGCCGGAACTGGATGAAGGCACGATCTGGGTGAACGTGACACTGCCGCCATCGATATCGCAATCGGAAGCGCTGCTGGCGGCACATCGCATCCGGACTGCGCTGCATACCGTACCGGAGGTGAAAAGCGTAATTTCAAAAGTCGGCAGGCCGGATGATGGCTCTGATCCGAAGATATTCAATGGCGGGGAGTTTTTTATCGAACTGGCACCAGAAGAAACCTGGCGCAAGGATCACAAAAAACCCCAGATCATTGATGAAATGGATAAGGCGGTTTCTAACTTGCCTGGCGTTGATGCGACGTTTTCACAACCTATCCGCGATAACGTGCTGGAAAGCATTTCTCAGATCGACGGCCAGATCGTGATCAAGGTGCATGGAGATGACCTGTCCGTATTGCGAAATACCGCCAAGTCTATCGTGAACCAGATCCATAACGTGCAGGGTGTTTCACGTGCTTATATAGACCGTGACGGTGACCTGCCGCAGCAGATCATTGAGATTGACCGCGATGCGGCGGCGCGCTATGGCATCAATATTGCCGATATTCAGGATGCAATTGAAACGGCGATGGCAGGCAAGGCAACCACGGAGCTATGGGAGGGCGAACGCCACTTCTCGGTAGTCGTACGCCTGGCTCAGGAGCAGCGCTCACTCAGCAAACTGGATGACCTGCTGATTGCCGCCCCGAATGGAGCGCAGATTCCGCTGCATGAACTGGCGCACTTCAAACAGACCATGGGGGCGATGAACATCGCACGCGAAAACGGCCAGCGCGTGGTTTCAATCGGCATATTCATCCAAGACCGGGATATGGGCAGCGTAGTAGCCGACATGCAGAAAAAAGTGAGTGCCAATGTCAGCGTTCCCAACGGTGCGTATGTCACGTGGTCAGGCGAGTTTGAGAACCAGCAGCGCGCCATGGCAAGGCTCTCTGTCGTTGTTCCATTGTCAATCCTGCTGATTTTCGTGCTGCTGTTTGACGCCTTCGGTTCATTCAAGAACGCACTGCTGATTGTTGCCAATATTCCTTTTGCGTTAATTGGCGGCATTGTCGCGCTATTCATCACCGGCATTCCGCTATCGGTATCGGCCGCGATTGGCTTCATCGCCCTGTTCGGGCAGGCGGTGCTTAACGGGGTGGTGATGGTATCGGTATTCGACCAGCTGATTGCCGAAGGCAAAACGCCGGAACAAGCCGTGCATGAAGGTTCAATGTCACGCCTGCGCACGGTGTTGATGACGGGGCTGCTGGCAATGTTCGGCTTGCTGCCGATGGCGCTGTCACACAACATCGGTGCAGAAACACAAAGACCGCTGGCAGTGGTCGTGATTGGCGGGTTAATCAGCGCGACCCTGCTCACGCTGCTGGTGCTGCCGTCTGTTTACCTTTGGGTCGTCAAGAAATATGGCAGCGCTGCCAACGCTGAACAAGAGAAGGAAATTGTTCTTGATTGATTAGAACGCCTGCTCGCAGTCCGTGCGCATGGTTGCGCACGGACTGTCACCTGCTTAATGACGCCTGAATCTGCAGCAGTTCATCCCTGGCATCGGCAAAATCCTCATAAACTCTGCCTGCGCTGCGTGCATACCAGTAACGGCTATTCCACACATCACCTTCGATTTTATGCAGTACCGCATGCAACCAGTTGGCTGTTGCATCGCCGTAATCCTGGGCTATCAGGTGCGCAGCATCCCAATCACCGGATAAAGCCAGTTCCACAGCTTTGAGTAATTCAGGTTTGTTCATATCGGCGCATTAAAAAAATCGAGTTTTTTATGCCGGGGCAGCCGTTTCAACTGCGCCTCAGCGACACTGGCGGCAGAGCGGTCTGCATATCGCCTGGAGGCCACGACCTTTACAGGTGGATTGGCGCGCGTATAACGCGCACCTTTACCGGAGGCATGGGCAGCATAACGCTGCTCAAGGTTATTGGTGATACCTGCATAATAAGCACCGTTGCTGCATTCCAGCAGGTACAGAACCCAATCAGCCATTCTATAACTCGTTTGCAGATAACGTCATTTTCACTGGATTGCCGCGGGCTTATGCTCTCGCAATGACAGATTAACCTAGTACGTGCCCGCCTGAATGAACTCTACCTTATACCCATCCGGGTCTTCAATAAATGCAATCACGGTCGTGCCGTGCATCATCGGGCCAGCCTCGCGGATCACCTTGCCGCCCGCATTGCGCACAGCGTCGCAGGCCTTGTATGCATCATCCACTTCAATGGCGATATGCCCGTAGGCCTTGCCCATCTCATAGCTTTCAACACCGTAGTTATAGGTCAGCTCCAGCACGGTATGGTCACTTTCATCACCATAGCCGACGAAAGCCAGCGTAAACTTGCCATCCGGGTAATCATGCTGACGCAGCACTTTCATCCCCAGCACTTCAGTATAAAACTTGATCGAGCGCTCCAGATTTCCTACACGGAGCATAGTATGTAACATGCGCATTTTGATTTTCCTTGAGTTTGATTTATTGGCCGGCAGTCAGGCGATAATATTTTTCCATCAGCTGATCTTTGGTTTCAACGACTTCCGGGTTGAATGGAATGCAATCAATCGGACACACCTGCTGGCACTGCGGCTTTTCGTAATGGCCTACGCATTCGGTACATTTATCAGGGTCGATTTCATAAATCTCCTCGCCTTGATAAATCGCTTCGTTCGGACAGGCTGGCTCGCAGACGTCGCAATTTATACATTCATCAGTAATCATCAAAGCCATAATTCATTTTATGGGCGAACCGCGGTGTCGCGTACTCGCTCATTCCTAGTCTATACAATCGATACGCCTGCGGTGTTCGCTCCGCGGCTCCTTGCGCAGCATCTCATTCAATGAAATGCTGCGACCCATTCACTGCTGTCTGCTTTTGGCGTATGAATAATGCGCTTTAGCGCATATATTCTACGGACACACCCTTAACGGGTGTACTGCAACCCAAGCCGATGGGCTTTTAGGGAACGTTTCGATCCCATATTCAACTCAATTTCTTTTTAATCGCTTTTTCAACGATTGCCGACACAAACTGGTCAACGGCGCCGCCGAGCTTTGCCACTTCGCGCACCAGGCTGGACGATATGAACATGTACTCGTCCGAGGGGGTTAAAAACATCGTTTCCAGCTTAGGGTAGAGTTTACGGTTCATGCCCGCCAGCTGAAACTCATATTCAAAATCCGAAGCCGCCCGCAAACCGCGAATCACGATCTGTGCCTGCTGCTCCTGCACAAACTGCATCAGCAAACCGCTAAAACCTACCACTTTCACGTTGTCGTAACTGCCAAAAACCTCTTCTGCAAGCTGTACCCGCTCCGCCAGACTGAACAGGGTCGCCTTATTGGTGCTGCCGGCAACCGCTACAATCACTTCGTCAAACAGGTGGGCGGCACGACGCACCAGGTCTTCATGTCCGAGTGTGATCGGGTCAAAGGTGCCGGGGTAAACTGCGATTCGTTTTTTAGCTTCAGTCATGTTTTTCGCCTCAATTCACCTGCAATTTTAACAGATGATAAAAAACATTACCCGCTTTGCTTTGTTTGACGACCTGCCAGACTTCATCCGGCTCGATGGCATACTCTGCTTCGGCATAGACAAAACCACCAGGACTCAAGTGGGCTGGCAGCAACGGAAGCACTTTCTCCAGCCAGCCCTGATTGTAAGGCGGATCAAGAAAAACCACATCAAACAATTGGCTGTCCTGGCCTAAAAAACTTAACGCATCCGTATTGAAAGCACGCGCGGCATCCGCCTTGAGTGCGGTTTTATTATCAAGAATCGCTTTATACACCGCGCCTGTTTTCTCCACCAGCACAGTCGATTTCGCATTGCGCGACAGCGCCTCGAACCCCATCACGCCGCTACCCGCAAAAAGATCCAGGCAGTGCAGTCCGGTCAAATCCTGTCCGAGCCAGTTAAATACGGTCTGGCGCACACGTTCCGGCGTCGGGCGCAAACCCTCGGCATCAGGAAATTTAAGCAGGCGGCTGCGCCACTCTCCTGCATTGATGCGTACTGTATTCTGTTTTTTGCTACTTGCTGTGTTGCGCGGCAATCTGTTCTCTCGTTCAAGTTCAATAAAACGTGTAGATTGCCACGCCGCCACGTTGACTGCAATATGCATTGATACGGCAGGTGGTGCTATTTGGCATTAGGGTCGCCTACGATAATGGTTACGAAATTCTCCGGCTTCAGGCGGCGGCTGAACGCGTCCTTGATCTGTGCTACCGTGACTTTTTCAACGCTGCTGTTGTATGTGTCAAGGTAATTCAGCGGCAGCTTGTAAAAACCGATCATGGACAGGTAATCCAGGATTTTGCTATTGCTATCGATACGCATCGGGAAACCGCCGATGATGTTGGCCTTGGCCGCTTTCAGCTCAGCTTCGGTGATGCCGTTCTTAATGAAATTACCCAGGGTTTCCTTCACCAGCTTGAGCGCATCCTCGGCCTGGTCTTTCTTGGTCTGCAAACCGATCTGGAATGGCCCGGCTTCTGCCATCGGCGCGAAATAGCTGTATACGCTGTAAACCAGGCCGCGTTTTTCGCGCACTTCTTCAGTCAGGCGCGACACAAAGCCACCGCCACCTAAAACATAGTTGCCCACATAAAGCGGAAACAAGTCAGGGTCTCCGCGTTTGATACCCGGATAACCGAGCAGGATATGAGACTGTGACGCCGGGTGTGCAATGCGTTTTTCTACCGGCTGTGTCGGCAGCGTTACCGCAGGGATCGGGGCTGCAATGGCCGATGCAGGCAAACCGGCAGTAATATTCTCGGCGACAGCCGCAGCCTGCTCACGGCTTAAATCGCCGATAATCGCAACTACGGCACCTTTAGCGCCATAGTATTGCTGATAGAAGCCCAGCAGGTCAGCACGGCTGATTTTAGCAACGGTGTCCACTTCGCCGGATTCATCAAGGCTGTATGGATGGCTGCCGTACAGTGCCGCCATGAATGCTTTGCTGGAAATACTCTCCGGCTGCGTTGCCGATTCCTGCAGGCCTGAAATGATACGGGCTTTTTCACGCGTCAGAACCTCTTCAGGAAAATCCGGTTGTTGCAGGATTTTAGTAAACACATCCAGTGCCTGCGTTTTCTCGCGCTCGCTGCTGAGTGTGCGCAATTTGAATGCGGCGCGGTCAGCATCGAAATCGCCACCCAGAATAGCGCCTACGTCGGCCATTTTATTCGCGATTTTTTCATCCGACATGCCGGCCGCACCCAAAGTCATGAGGTATCGCGTAACACCCGCCACACCTGATTTCTGAGCCGTATCACGGGCAGCGCCCGCAGCAAAGTTAATGCTGATGTCTACAATCGGCAGGTCGTGGTTCTCCACGAAATACACTTCAGAACCAGATGCGGTCTGCCATTTCTGGATTTTAACGCCGGCCTGCGCCGTGCTGCCAAATGCCAGCAAACCGGCAGCCAAGACTGCCAATGCAGCGGTGAATGTTTTTCTTATCAATTGCATATGCATTATTTTTTGCCCTAATAAAACTCAAAAGACTCTGTTAGAGAATTTATCCTTACTTAATGTACGTGCGGCTTACCCTGTGGTTTTGCATTCGGGTCTATCGGCTGCGGATCGAGCGTTGCGACGGTTAAATTATCTTTAAGCAGATATTTCCTGGCAACGGCCTGCACCTGCTCCGGCGTTACTGCGCGTAATTTGTTCGGATAATCTTCAAGGATCTTCCATGAAAAACCTATCGTTTCCACGGTACCGATCTGCATGCCCTGATAGAACATGGAATCGCGCTTGTATACATCTGCCGCAATGACGCCAGCCTTCACCCGATCCAGTTCTTCCGTCGTCACGCCGGATACTTTGATCTCTTCAATCTGCTGCAGCAAGGCCGCCTCAAGCTCGGCTACAGTTTTGCCTTCGCTCGGGGTTGCATCCAGTGCGAACACACTTTGGTGGCCGCGTGACATCAGGTCATAACCGGCACTGGCATCAATCGCCAGCTGGGTTTCACGCACCAGGCGCTGATTCAGGCGCGCCGCCGGATTGCCGCTCAACACGCCGGCAAGCACTTCCAGCGCATAAGGTTCCCAATCGGTTTCCGGGTGGTCAAGCGCAGGCACATGGTAACCCATCAGCAGATAAGGCAATTTAGCCGGCGCCTTTACTACGGTGCGACGTTCGCCGATCTGCTCCGGCTCTACCTGCGGTTTACGCACCGGCAAAGCTTTGGCCTTTAATTTGCCGAAATGCTGCTTGGCCAGCTGATAAACCTCCTCCGCTTTCACGTCACCGACCACCACCAGAGTGGCATTATTGGGCGCGTACCAATTGTGGTACCACTCGCGCGCATCGTCAGCCGTCATGTTTTCAAGATCGTTCATGAAACCGATCACGGGACGTGAATACGGGTGTGCCCGGTAAACCGTGCCCTGAAACGCTTCATTTACTTTTGACTGCGGTTTATCGTCAGTGCGCCAGCGCCGCTCCTCCATGACCACTTTGATTTCTTTGGCAAACTCTTCATCTGTCAGTTGCAGATTGGCCATGCGATCCGCTTCCAGCTTGAACGACAGCGGCAGGTGTGATTTTTCGAGCTGCTGGAAGTAACAGGTGTAGTCTGTGCTGGTAAATGCGTTTTCCTTACCGCCGGCAGCGGCGATCAAACGTGAAAACTGCCCGGCTTTGACCTCTTTGGTACCCTTGAACATCATATGCTCCAGCACATGGGCAACGCCGGTTTTACCATTCACTTCATCCAGGCTGCCTGCCCGGTACCAGACCTGGGACACGACAACCGGTGAACGATGATCCTCCTGCACGATCAGTTTCAAACCATTATCCAGTTTAAATTCCTGTACGGATGGTGCCGCAAACACCGACAGCGGCATCATGAGCAGAAGAATCAACAAGCTTTTTGTACGCACAGTACCAATCTCCTTTTATTTTTATGTGACTTACCGATCCGGCAATAGGGGCAATCCGCGCTGCAAACCATTTGGCCTCACTCAAAACACGGCTGCCATTTGTGACAAGGATAACACTTTGTTAGTTCATCACGCTTGGCAAGCGCTCAATTCGCCTGACCAACATCCATTATTCCATATGTTTATATCAATATATTTATTAAGTATTTTTATGAATTAAGGTAGTTGGATAGAATGCGGCAAGTTTTTTAAATTATTGCGATCAAGAAAGCCTCCATAATGACACTGCCCCGTAAACTCTTACCATTGCTTGCCGTGTTGGCAACCACTCATGCACATGCCACCGATGGCTATTTCGCACACGGCTATGGCGTAAAATCACAAGGCATGGGCGGCGTAGGCATTGCGTTGCCGCAAGATGCCCTTGCCGCTGCCGCCAACCCTGCCGGCATGGGCTTGATCGGCGACCGTGCAGATATTGGCGTCACCTGGTTCAGGCCACAGCGCGAATCAGAAATCAGCGGTGTCGGTCCCGGCATTGATGGAAAATATGATGCCAACGATACGGAAAATTTCATCATCCCCGAATTCGGCTACAACCGGGTGATCAACCCCGATGTGACCTTAGGCGTCAGCGTGTATGGCAACGGCGGCATGAATACCGACTATAAAAAAGCCATTCCATTATTTGGCAATACGGCTCCGCGCATGGACCTGATCCAGCTGTTTGTTGCGCCTACCGCAACCTGGAAGATCAACGAATCCAATACGGTTGGCGTTGCACTCAACCTGGCTTACCAGCGCTTTGAGATCAAAGGCCTGCAGAATTTCGCAAGCCCCGCTTCAGCGCACCCGGACAACGTTACCAACAAAGGTTACGACTCATCTTATGGCGCTGGCGTACATGTTGGCTGGATTGGCAGGGTCAATGACGTCGTGACGCTGGGCGCAACTTACCAGAGTAAAACCTATATGAGCAAATTTGATCAATACAAAGGCCTGTTTGCAGAAAACGGTGATTTTGACATTCCTGAAACTTATGGCCTGGGCATTGCAGTCAAGGCAACACCGGCGCTGACCCTGGCCGCGGACGTGCAGCGTATCAACTACGGCGATGTGGATTCCGTTGGCAACTCCGTGAACAACTTGTTTGTAAACGGCCAGCAGCTAGGTTCAAAAAACGGCCCGGGCTTTGCATGGAAAGATGTGACCGCGGTTAAAGTCGGTGCAAGCTATGCCTGGAACGACAGCCTGACCATACGCGCAGGTTACAACCACGCATCACAGCCTATTCGCAACGGCGAGACCCTGTTCAATATACTGGCGCCTGGTGTAGTGCAGAACCATGCAACCTTAGGTGCAACTTATATATTGCCGAACCAATCGGAGATTTCTCTCTCCTACATGCATGCGTTTGAAGAAAAGGTAAAAGGCAGCGGCTCCATCCCGTTCATTCCCGGCGCTGAAGCCAATCTGAAAATGTATGAAGATTCACTGGGCATTGCCTACGGCTGGAAACTGTAATTTAATACACGCGACCTGTTCTTATTGATAGCTGAGTTGAACCCAATGTTAATCGACTGGAATCACTTCACCCCCTGGACAGCCCTGGCCGGCGGCGTGCTTATTGGCGTAGCTTCGGCAATTTTTGTGCTTTTCAATGGTCGTATCGCCGGCATTACCGGCATTCTGGGCGGCTTATTCAGACCCAATCGGCACGACATCGGCTGGAGGCTGGCGTTCATCACCGGTTTGATGATGGCGCCGCTGGCATGGCTGCTATTCGCACCGCTGCCAGCTATCGAAATCGACGCAAGCAACACCTTGCTTGCCGCCGCCGGACTCATCGTCGGCATCGGCACGCGCTACGCATCTGGCTGCACCAGTGGCCACGGCGTGTGCGGCATCTCACGCTTATCGCCGCGTTCCATCATCGCCACACTGGCTTTCATGGCTACCGGGGTACTCACGGTGTATGTGGCACGTCATGTGCTGGTGGCGTAAAGCAATGAAAAACCAGATCAACCATGCTGCCGCCCTGACCTTCTCATTGCTTTCCGGCCTCATATTCGGGATAGGCCTGATACTGGCCGGCATGGCTAATCCGGCTAAAGTGCTTGCATTCCTTGATGTCTCAGGCTGGTGGGATCCGTCTTTAGGCCTGGTGATGGCTGGCGCGATCGGCATCGGCCTAATCGCATTCACCGTCGCAAAGAGACGCCAGCACAGTTATCTCGGATTCTTCATCCAACTGCCTGCCAACCGCATTATCGACAAGCGACTGGTCATGGGCAGCATGGCCTTTGGCGTCGGCTGGGGTCTTGCAGGCATATGCCCTGCACCCGCATTTGTCTTGCTGGGGACGGGCAGCGGCAAAGGTTTCATTTTCATGGTGGCAATGGTCATCGGCATGGGCATATATGAATTGCTGGAACACCACAGAAAGCCGGCTGGCAAGTAAGCTACAACTGGTACGTCGTATGTTATAGAATTAAGCTAAAATGATAGTACTTTTACACGGATGGCTGCGCCCACTTAAATAGACGCACACATCTCAATCACGCAACTTAAAATTAGCTGAATCTCTATGTTCAATTTTTTCAAAAAAGATAAACCTGAAGCCGGTGCAGAGGAGAATAAACCCAAGCCTGCTGAAGCCGCCGCCGCACCCGAGACCGGCAAAAGCTGGGCCGAGCGCCTGAAACTGGGCTTAGCCAAAACACGCAACCAGTTGGGCAGCCAACTGGCGGGGCTATTCGGCGGCGGTAAAATCGACGCTGAAATCTATGAAGAGCTTGAATCCATCCTGCTCACCGCAGACGTAGGCATCAGCGCGACAGAGTTTCTGCTGGACGACATCAAGAACCGCGTGAAACGCCAGAGCCTGGACGACACGGCGCAACTCAAAACGGCGCTCAAAGAGGCGCTTTCAGATTTACTTTCCCCTTTGCAGCAGCCGCTGGTCACCTCCACGCATAAGCCTTTCATCATCATGCTGGCAGGGGTGAATGGCGCCGGCAAGACCACCACCATTGGCAAACTGGCAAAACATTTCCAGTCTCAAGGCAAAAGTGTGCTGATTGCCGCCGGCGATACGTTCAGGGCTGCCGCACGTGAGCAATTGCAGGTGTGGGGTGAGCGCAACAATGTGCATGTAGTGGCACAGTCCAGCGGCGACCCGGCAGCTGTCATGTTTGACGCAATCAACTCGGCGCTTGCCAAAAATATCGACATCGTGCTGGCCGATACTGCAGGGCGCTTACCGACACAGCTCCATTTGATGGATGAAATTGCAAAAGTGAAACGCGTCATGGACAAAGCATTGCCGGGCGCACCGCATGAAGTGCTGCTGGTGCTGGACTCCAACACCGGACAGAATGCCGTGAACCAGGTCAGGATTTTTGACGATGCGCTCGGCGTTACCGGCCTGGTGCTGAGCAAACTGGACGGTACAGCCAAAGGCGGCGTAATCGCGGCCATTGCACAGGCACGCCCGATTCCGATACGTTACATCGGCATCGGCGAAGCGATTGATGACCTGCGCCCGTTCAATGCGGCGGAGTTCATAGACGCGATGCTTGATTAATGGAGTTTCACAAACATATTCCTTATGCGCATGGCTTCGCTGCGCACTACTCGCAACCCAGCACCCATACTTAACGCTACAATAACGGCATGATCCAATTTGACCAAGTCAGCAAACGCTACCCGGGTAGTGACCAGATATTAAAAAACGTCAGCTTCAACATTGGTGCTGGCGAGTTCGTGTATGTTACCGGCCATTCAGGAGCAGGTAAAAGCACCCTGCTTAAATTGATTGCCGCAACGGAACTGCCTACCAGCGGCACGGTGCTGATTGCCCACCAGAACGTCAGCAAGCTTAAATCTTCAGCCATTCCTTTTCTGCGCCGCAGGTTCGGGCTTATTTTCCAGGATCACAAACTGCTGTATGACCGCAACTGCTTTGAAAATGTCATATTGCCGTTGCGTATTAACGGCGTTTCCGAGCAGGAAGCCGCCAAACGTGTGCGCGCCGCACTGGATAAAGTCGGCTTGCTCAATAAAGAAAAAGTCATGCCCATCACGCTCTCAGGCGGCGAACAGCAGCGACTGGCGATTGCGCGCGCCGTAGTAAGCCGTCCATCCATACTGCTTGCGGATGAGCCGACCGGCAACCTGGATGCAAGCTATGCCGCCGACATCATGGCTATCTTCCAGGCATTCAACCAGGTAGGCGTCACCGTCATCATGTCTACCCACGATGCCCTGGGCATGAGCGCAAACCAGAGCCGGGTGTTACACCTGGACCATGGCCTGCTCACCGAAAACCCGTTCATGCAAAAGACTTTGAACCTAGAAACAGCACCAACGGAAAAATTTTCATCATGATTACCTGGCTGAACCATCATTTGCAGGCAATTAAGCTCGTGCTGTCACGCATGCGCAGCAACCTGCTCTCTACCTTCATGATTTGCCTGGTGGTGGGCGTTGCCATGTGTTTACCGAGCCTGTTCTACCTTGCCGTGGATAACCTGTCCAAGCTGACGGACCACATGAAGAGCGAAACGGAAATCAGCCTGTTTCTGAAATTAGATGCAACGGCAGCCAATATCGCCGAGATAGATGCGGTATTGGCCAAAAATACCGCAATCTATCAATATCATCTGGTCACCAAGGATGAAGCCTGGCAGCAATTACAGGAAAAATCCAAAGACAACCCCAACATCAGCAGCGCCATCGGGCAGCTCGGCAAGAACCCGCTCCCTGACGCGTTCTATATCCAGGCAAAATCTGCCGACCCCGATACGCTGGAAACCTTGAAAAACACATTGCAGAGCATCCCTGGCGTCGAGCAGGCCATACTCAATGCAGATTGGGCAAAGCGCCTTGCAACATTGCTGGGCATAGGCAAAAAACTGACTTTCTTCATCACGGCGCTACTCGCTATCGTGCTGCTGGTCATTATCGGCAATACGGTACGCATGCAGATTCTGACCCAGAAAGATGAAATTGAAGTGAGCTACCTGATCGGCGCAACCAACAGCTTCATCAGGATGCCTTTTCTTTACGCCGGTGTTTTATATGGGCTGCTGGGCGGCGTGCTTTCAGTGCTGATGGTAGGCGGCATCATCCAGACTTTCAACTATTCCATCATGGAAATATCCAGGCTTTACGGCAGCGACTTCAGCCTGAAAATCGTGAATGCCGAGCTTTACCTGATGATCATCGGCCTGGCCATCGCCATCGGCTGGATGGGTTCCTACCTGGCGGTCACCCGCGCCATCAGCGCCATCAAGATCAGCTGACAACGCGGCACATCAGTGCCGCATGCGGGGTATCGCCCAGCTTGTTTTGAATATTGCCCGGTTCATTTTCAGCTTGAGTTAAGTTTTGTATTCTAGTATTGCTGCACACAACATCACTGCATGTAATGCCATCAATAGTCAGGATAGAAAAAGCAATGACGGCCAGATCTAACATTTCGAAACTTCCTGCCGCCGGCCTATGGCTTGCCGCACTCACAGTGCTGCTCGTACCTGCCGCTTCTTTTGTCTGCGCAGACGAAAGCCCGTTAACCGCACGCAAACTATCCGAAGCCGGGCTGATCCTGCCTTTGGAAAAAATCACCCGCTCTGCCAAGACCATCAAGCCAGGAAAAATTCTGGAAACCGAGCTTGAACTGAAAAATGGCGCTTACATCTACGAAATCGAGATACTGGATAATAAAAGCCAGGTCTGGGAATTAAAGCTGGATGCCAAGACCGGCAAACTGCTTAAAATGGAACGCGACGATTAATCATGCGCTTGTTACTGGCTGAAGACGACATTGAACTGGGGCCGCAACTGCAATCCGCCTTGCAGCGTGCCGGCTATGCGGCAGACCTGGCTATAGACGGCATCGAGGCACAGGCGATGGGGGAACTGGAGCCTTATGACCTGATCGTGCTGGACCTGGGCTTGCCTAAACGCCCCGGGCTGGAAGTGCTGGGCAATTGGCGCAGCAGGCAGCTGCATACCCCCGTCATTATCCTGACTGCACGTGCAGGCTGGCAGGAGAAAGTCGCCGGGTTCAATGCGGGCGCCGATGATTACCTGGGCAAGCCTTTTCAGATAGAAGAACTGCTGGCGCGCATCAGCGCAGTGCTGAAACGAAGCTCCGCCAAGGTCATCGGCGAACTTCAAAACGCACACATCAAACTGGATGAACAGACCCAGACGGTGATACTGAACAATGGCGAGCGCCACAACCTGACAGGAACCGAATTCCGCCTGCTGCGTTATTTCATGCTGCACCCGGGCCATGTGCTTTCAAAAACGATCCTGACCGAGCATGTATACGAATATGACGAAGACAAGGACAGCAATGTGATCGAGGTGTATATCAACCGCCTGCGGCAGAAAATAGGCGCCAGTCTCATTCAGACCAGACGCGGCCAAGGCTATGTTTTCGGTGGTGACCAGTAATGGCATCACTCAAAGGGCGCCTGACCTGGGGGCTGGTAGTAAGCCTGATCGTGCTACTCACCTTACAGTGGGCGGTGGTCACCTATACCATCAACAAACTGACCGAAAACCAAATGATAGAACGCCTGCAGCGCGAAGGAGAAACGCTGTTAGCAGGCGCTCACTTCAATGCTGAAGGCCAGCTGGTGCTGGATACAAAATACCTCAGCGCAATTTACCAGCGACCATTCTCGGGTTATTACTATGTCATGTTTTCCGGCCAGCAACGCCTGGTCTCGCGCTCGCTGTGGGATGCAGACCTCGATATAAAAGCGCTGCAAACCGGCGCACAGGTCAGCCTTTACCTGCCAGGGCCGGAACGGCAACCCTTGCTGGCTGTAGCGCACGGTTACCAGAAACAGCAGCGGACGATTACGATCGTCATCGCAGAAAACCTGACCTCATTGCAAAGCAGCATGAACCGCTTTCAGTTTATTTACGCTTTAGTATCCCTGGCCGGCCTGATTGCCCTGCTGGCGATACAGCGGCTGATCGTAGCCCATGCCCTCCGGCCGTTGCGCGGCATACAGGAGAACATCGCCAGGCTGGGGCGCGGTGAAGTCAGGCAGATTGAAACCAAAGGCCCGGCGGAAGTGGCGCCCCTGATTGAGGAACTCAATCGCCTGTTGACGGCAATGCATGACAAATCGCGCCGCTCCCGTGAATCATTAGGCAACCTTGCACACGCACTCAAAACCAGGCTGACCCTGCTTAACCAGGCGGCAGAGCGTCCGGAAATCAATGCGCTGCCTGAAATACGCCGCAATATTTATGCCGCAACGGATGCGATCAGCCAAAGCATAGAACGGGAACTGAAACGCGCCCGTTTGATTGGGGACACGCACCCGATGCGGAAAGTTGACCTCAAAACCGAAATCGCGCAGCTCACGCATACGCTGCGCCTGATGTACGCAGACAAAGCCGTCAACATCACCTGGGAAATTACCGGGGATACCCAGTTTCATGGGGATCAGGAAGACCTGCTGGAAATGCTGGGCAACCTGCTTGATAATGCCTGTAAATGGTGCCGCCGTAATGTGTCGCTCACGGCAAGCGGCGCCGATGCGCCCGTTTTCATTGTAGAAGATGATGGCCCGGGCTGCGCAGAACCTGAACTGGATTCGCTTACCCGCCGCGGCTTCCGCGCGGATGAATCGAAACCGGGCAGCGGGCTCGGGCTGGCCATTGTTTACGACATCGCCAGCAGCTACGGCGCAACCCTGACTTTCGGCAGATCCGCCGCATTGGGCGGCCTGCGTGCGGAAGTCAGGTTCAAGCCTTATCGCAGCTGAGCCCTTAGAACCAGTCGCGGCTGGTGCCGGTGACGGCGCCCGTCTTGGCATCGATGTTCACCTCCCACTCATGGCCATCGGCATCAACGATTTCAAACTCATAATCCCAGCCTTTGCCAAACTTGCGGCCTTCCAGCTCCGCATCTTTCACCACGCCGGGTTTTGCTGCCAGCGCTTTCGTTTTCGCATCTTCCAGCGAAATCAGACCCAGGCCTTTAGCGATGGATTCCATTTCCTGAATGTCATCATCCGCATAGGCGACTGATAACATGCCAAATGACAGCAGGCTTGATATGACTAAGTTCCGGGTAAATGTTTTCATAAGATTGCTCCTTTCAGTGATTAGAGCAACCCAATCTACACCGCCGACCTTAATACAAGCTTAAAAGCATACCAACTTAAAAAACGCATTGATATATCAATGCGCTTCAAACTGCGTCAGCAGCGATACGACGGTGGGTCTGAGGTCAGCCGGCAGCTCGATCATTGTCTGTGCTGCGCTGCGCGCGCGGGCGGAGGTTTTTCTTAAGGTCTTGTTCAGAATATCTGCAAACTTTGCCGCATCATAATCATTGTGACTGGCAACAAACTGCGCAAGGTAGCTCTCCAGAAACACCAGCACGACCACATCTTCCAGCGTCTGCGCTTCAGCATCGGTCGCAGGCAGGGTTTTACCGACCAGCGCACAGACACGTGCCACGGTCGCTTCATCATAGCCGGTATCGGTCAGCACCTGGCGTGCAATGCCGGCGTGAAAGGATTTCAGCTCGGTTCGCCACTGGTAATAACCCGGCTTTGTCATCGGGTAGCTGGCACGGGCGATTTTCCAGCGCTGTATATGCTGGCACCTGGCCGCAAGCTGCAGCGCCTCTGAAGCATCGGGCGCATAGCGTTTGAGCATGGCGCTCATGCGTTCGGAATAAAGCAGCTCTTTCGGGACAAGCTGCCCCGCGGACTCATCAGAACTCGGGTCTTGCCTGTTCAAGGCATCAAAGCTTGCGATCGCCTGCTCGAAGCGCACTGCATTTAATATCATGTTAAACCTGTTTCCTTTTTTGCGATGCTTGCGGCGCCTGAAACCCGGCTGCAAGCATTGATTGCCGTCATTCGGCGTGAGCATGGATTATGACGCATTTAGCGCGGCAGATATACGCTACACGATATCAGGATTTAAATTTGCCTCAGAACATGGAACCATCAAAGCCATTCCGCTCAATATGATTGCAAATTGCTGGCGCAGGCTGGTTTTCCGTAAGATGGGGGAGATCGCCGCCTAGTACGCCCGTTCGATACGGGCATGATTGCCGGCGCATTAAAACAGATATGTAGACGCCAAAAAGAAACGGGTGGCTATTAGCCACCCGCACCTGCTGCCCCTGGGCGGTTTACCCTGGGGTACTTTCATCAACCCTTATGAGGCTAATTGACTTGTAACAAACACAATCACTACCGCAGCAGCCAAGGCCACGTAAGGCAACACACCGGCTTTTGATGATTTACCGTCATCATCTGTAGCCAGGTACATATCCTCCAGCATTTCTTTAGGGAATACGCCTTTATCAACAATGTAATGGCGCCAGATAAAGATAGGAATCACAGCGCCAGCCATCACCAGGCCGCTCATCAGAGTGCCTGCACCCCAGATATTGGCGCCCAGACCCATCACTGTAATATTGACGAATGCCAATGTCGTGCCAAGTACGATCAGGATCGTTGGTGCTTTATATGGGCGTTCCCAGTCCGGGCGATCCATACGGTGAATCCAGCCTGCATTCAGGTTCAGGAAGTTGAAAATGATGTAGCTGACGTTAGCCGCTGCAAGCAGGAACATATAATCAGACATCATTAACAGCACAAAGTTAAAGCCCATGTTTGCCCACATTGCGCTGGTTGGTGCGCCATGCTCGTTCACTTTTGACAGGAACTTAGGCAGCAGACCATCTGCTGAACCCTGATAAAGCGTACGTGATGCGCCAGACATCGTTGTCATGATTGCCAGCAGCAATGCCAATACCAGCATCACCACAACCAGGTTGGCAATGAAAGCACTGGTACCAAGAATGTTTGACAATGCTTTTGCAACACCCATACCACTGTAGATATCAGGTGCCAGCATGCCGTCATACACTGCCGCACTGGTCACTGCACCGCTTGCATCAGTCACTGCCGGTGTCACCAGCTGGCCTAAACCCAGGTGACCCTGGAATGCCAGCGGTACCAATGTGAATACGCCAACGCAAAGCAAGCCTGAATAAAAGATTGCCTTGAAAGTATCTTTTTTCGGATCTTTAAATTCACGTGTGTAGCAAACTGCCGTTTCAAAGCCATAGGTAGACCAGGCTGCAATGAACAGACCGCCAGCCATCAATACCCAGCCGTTCATATCCCACAGGCCATCGACAACATTACCTACGTTGTCATAAGCCAAAGGTGATAACGGGAAGAAATAATCAACAGGCATATCACCGGTTACCAGCGGCACCAGGCCAATCAGCACTAAAGGCACCAGCGCTGCCAAGCCAAGCACCATGGTTGTTTTGGCTGAACGCAGGATACCGCCGTTCTGGATAAAATACACCAGCATCAACAATGCAGAACCGATAATGAAGGTTGCATTGATGCGTAGTGTCAGACCCTCTTTAAGCATGCCCAGATCCAGCAGCGTAAGCTGCCAGGTGTTAATTGCCGCATCGGGAGCAAACATGGCGGTCAGGACATAGCCTGCCGCAAGGCCAGATCCGATGGAAAGCACAGGCGACCAGGCAACCCAGTTACACCATATGGAGAGCGGTGCCACAAACTTGCTGTACCTTACCCATGCCACGGCGCCATATACGGAAGCGCCCCCTGTTTTATGCGGAAAAAGCCCTGCGATTTCAGCATAAGTAAATGCCTGTATAAAGCCGAACCCAATGGATATCATCCACACCAGCCAAGCTGGCTTACCTACCGTAGCTGCAATTGCACCCATAGAAAACAACACTAAAGCCGGTACACCACTTGCTACCCAAAACGCCCCAGTCCAGTTAATGGTTCGATGCAGCGAGGCATTGCCTGATACTACATCGTCACACATATCTGCGGTGACGGCGTCCAATACTTCTTCGTTTTTATTCACTTCAACCTCCTCGAGATGGCATGCCTGAATTTCAGTCATGACACCTTTTAGTTACGAAGGCATCACGACCGTGCAAACCAACTTACATGCTATATAGTTATAAAGAAATACATTTATCGATCGGGGGCGGGAAAGCAAAGCGTGATCTCACCCGTCACATCGTGCTGCATCATAACCACACGATAAATCACTGACTATTACCACTTCGAGTTACCACATAGGGAGTAGTACTTGATAGCAATAATAAAAATCACGAAATTAATCTATGATTATGAATCGCAGGGCAAGCCGCAAAATAATCACTCGTCGGCTCACTGCAAACATAACGTTATTGCCCGGGCATTGAGCCAAAACCAGCCGGCATATCTTCTAAAATGAATATTTAAAATAAAAACATAGCAGAAAGTTAACAACGTGAGAGAAATTGAAAAAAACCTAAATGGCCAGGGCATGCAGATCGGGATCGTGCTATCCAGATTCAACAGCAACATCGGTGATGGCTTGCTGAGCGCATGCACAAATGAATTACTCAGGCTGGGCGTAGACAGCAATGACATCACCATTGCCACAATCCCCGGGGCACTCGAAGCACCGCTGATATTGCAGCGCATGGCATTGAGCGAAAAGTACGATGCCTTGATTGCATTGGGCGCCATCATCCGCGGCGAGACCTATCATTTCGAAGTGGTTTCCAATGAATCGGCACGCGGCATCCTGGAAGTGCAATTCAATAGCGGAATACCGGTAGCCAATGCAATACTGACGACCGAAGACGACGACCAGGCCATCGCACGCATGCACATCAAAGGTACAGAAGCGGCACAGGTCGCCGTTGAAATGCACAATCTGGTAAAAGCGCTGTAATTTAAAACGCCAGCACTTAAGTCCGGCTTGTGCCGGCTAAGCCTATCAGGCCTGACCAATAAAGGCCTGAAGAAATACGGCGCCGGGTCAGTCCGTTTTCCGGCAGGCACGGGCCGGTAAAAACGATTACTTTTTGCTATGCGCCCACACTGCCGCTTCCAGGCGGCTTGTTAATTTCAGCTTGCTCAGCAGGTGCTTGATATGTACTTTGACGGTGGTATCGCTGATGCCTAAAGCCCGGGCAATCGTCTTGTTGTTCAACCCTTTTGCAAGACACTCAAGAATTTCCCGCTCGCGCTCGGTCAGAGAAACATCTTCATCTTTTTTATTCAGCGTCGGGTGAATCAACGCATTCTTCAAGATTTCGGTCAGGCTCTCGTGCAGCACGGTCATGCCGGACATGGCTTTTTTAAGGCTGGCACATAAATCTTCGGGTTCCATATCTTTCAGCAGGTAGCCATCTGCACCTGCGCGTAACGCTTCAAGCAGGTCAGCCTCCGCATCGGATACCGTCAGCACGATACATTTCGATTCGAGCTTGGCCTCCTTGATGCGCGCCACCGTTTCAATGCCGTTCATGCCTTTCATATTCAGGTCAACCAGCACCAAGCCCGGCTTAAGCTCTGCAACCACCTCCAACCCTTCGAGGCCGGATGCGGCTTCACCGACCACGGTAAACTCAGGGTCAGATGAAATCATCTGCCTGACACCCCTGCGGAACAACGCATGATCATCAATAATAACTACTGTAGTTGTCGTTTCCATCTTGGCCTCCTACGCCTGCTTAACTAAACACCATCACTCTTTGGCCTGAACTGCAGGCGCACACGCATTCCGCCGAGGCGGCGAGGCGTGATTTCAATACTGCCACCCAAACAATGGGCACGCTCCGTCATGATCGCCAATCCATAGTGATGTGGCTTCGACTCGTCAAATGAAGAGCCAATACCATTATCATCCACTGTCACCACCACATCCCCTGTGGACTGCAAAACCAGGGAAATCGTGACTTTATCAGCACCTGAATGCCGCACGATATTAGACAGGGCTTCCCGGATCACATGCAGCAGATGAAATTCCTCATTCACTGTGAGTCTGCACTCCTGCAACCTGTTATCAAGTGCAATGGACAAGTTTGAACGGCTGGAAAACTCATTGATGGTTTCCTCAAGCACATGATCAAGCCCGCGCACATCCATCTGCACCCTGAACGTTGTCAGCAACTCCCTTAATTCACGATATGCATTATCCAGCCCCTCTCGCAAATCATCAACAATCACAGCCGCGCCCGATTCAGCCAGGCCGGTGCCATAGTTCGATTGCAGGCGCGCCAGCTGGAATTTCATATAAGACAGGGATTGCGCCAGAGAATCATGCAGCTCCCTGGCGATTACGGCACGTTCTTCCAGCAAAGCGACTCGGCGGCCTTCCTGCTCCCTGGCCTGAAAGCCCATGGACAGCGCCAGCATCTGGGATGTCACTTCAATCAGCTGGATTTCAGTATCCTCAAAATAATGATTCGCCTCGGTTTCGATCAGCAATATCCCTAACCAGCGGCTTGGGCCAGGCAAGGGGATCGTGACACATTGTATGCACTCGCCTTTGATGAGCTTGGTTTCATGGTTCACAGTCAGCATGTGCAGGTTCGTGTCAAACATGCTTTCATCAAAAGACAAGGGCCAGCTATTTGAATACAGCGCGCGCTGCGGCGTGATGCGGGAACCGCTGTCACTGAATATCAGCGCCACATTCTTGACAGCCAGGGTACTCTCCATGGAGTAGAGTATTTTCTTGATCGTCATTTCAGTTAAATCCGAGTTCGCCACCAGCTTTGCAAGCTTGAACAGGAAGTCCTGCGAAACCAGCATCTTACGCATTCTTTCCATGCTGTTTTTGTTGGTCCATGCGCTTTCAACCTGGAAACCCTCAAGCCTGGCCGAGATCTCCGCCGTTAACTTTTCCAGCCGCTCCAGCTCATCTTCATACTGATAATTTTTGTCTTCCGGCAGCAGATCTGCCGGTATCAGGTCATAGATCCTGCCGAGCCGCGTTATCAGCACGCCCCATAAGGCAAACATAATGCATGCCCCGATGGAGATCGTGATAAAAACACAGACCAGCTGCATGATCTGAACGACGGATTGTTTAATGATAATGTCGCTTTCGGATGCTTCGATAAACTCATCATAAGCGCTGATCACATCGCGGGCGTATTCCAGCAGCTGGTTTTTTGCGGCTCCGCGCACACGCGCTGAAGAAAATTTCTGATGCGCCTGGTACAGTTTGTTATAGGCACCGGCCAGCTTGGTGTCATGCTGGCTTTTGCTCCATACATAGGGTCGGTCATTAAAGTTGCTTAAACTGGTATTGAGATGAAAAAAATCCTCACCCTTCAGTTCCGGGGTACGCTCCAGTTTATAAACCTCCAGTTTCCACAGCGACTGGTCTTTGTAGGCCTGGCCGATCGTCGCCAGATGATTCGGGATGTAATCATACAGAAACAGGGAACTCGCCTGGATGACGACCACCGTCAGCACCAATGAGAATACCAGCAGATGCAGGTTTGCATAAAGCTTATGGTTGATGATGTAACTACGTAAGGTCTTAAAGATATTTAAAATACTTTGCATATTTCAACGGGTTCTTCTTATACTCATATTTTGTCAAATTAAGGCTCATCGTCATGAGTGTGTTTATCTTTGCAATGCTCACCACAAGCATTATTTTTTTAATAATACTTAGCTCATGGTACAGCATTGAAGGCCCTTTTTTATCACATGTTGCCATTTTAATCTCTGTAGTGGTGACAATATTTTCCGCTGCGCTCGTTTTTATCATTCAGCCTTTGCTGGCCAAAAGGAATCCGCAGCATAAAAATGAATCATCACAACAGACAAGCTGGCTGAAAGAGGCATCCAATGCATTATCTTCACCGGCGGTGGTGCTTGATGATTTAACGGTCAAGTTCGTCAACACGCCATTCCTGCAGGCATTAGGCCTGATCGGTTTAGAAGATCAGATCAAAGACATGCCTTTAACCAACATTATCCACCCTGCCGACCACAAGCTATTTGCCGAACTCAACGCCGAAGCCGTCACCGGAAAAACAAAAAATGAAGCCACCAAAATTCGCCTGCTCGGCCTGGATGGTTCAGCCATACCATCCAATGCCAGCCTCACAAAAATGCGCGACCATGGTGATGGCAACCTGACGCTGTTCCAGTTCACGCCGCTATCGGCAGAACATACTCCCAGCAGTAATTTTGAACCGCAGTTTAATTACCATTTCATTATCGACAAACTTGAGCAAATTGTTTTTCAGCTCGACACGGAAGGCAAGATCATTTTCCTGAATCCGGCCTGGGAGCAGTTTCTGGAGTTCAAAATCAAAGACAGCCTCCATCAAACAATATCGACCTATGCACACCCTGAAGACAAGCTCATGATTGAATCCAGGCTGGACTCTGTTGCTTACGGCAGAAAACCCAGCTTCACCATCGATTTACGGCTTATCTCGCTTCAAGGCGCCTCCAACTGGTTCCGCATTCGCGCAAAATCCTCCTCGAATATCGTCGGTGAACGTGCCAGCGTCATCGGCACCATCACGGACATTCAAGACATCAAAGAAGCGGAAGCTTTGGGCGCAGCCAACAAACGTGCGGCAAATGCGCTTTTAAGCCACATCCCGGGCATGGTCTACCGTTGCCGGCACGACCGGTCATGGGCGTTCGAGTTCATCAGCGAAGGCTGCATTGACGTCACCGGCTATGATTCGCTGGAGTTACTGCACGACTCAAACCTTACCTACAATATGATTATTCACCCCAGCGATAGAAATGCAGTCTGGGAGTCCATTAACCAGCAGATTACCAAAGATGAGAAATTCAACATCATCTACAGGATCATTACCCGCAAAGGGGACATCAAGTTTGTACAGGAACATGGCCGCGGCATTTTCTCAAGCACCGGCGAGCTGCTGGCGCTTGAGGGCTTCATCACCGAAATTCCTGAGAAGCACCACAACGTGACGATCTCCGTGCATTGATACCCCCTGCTTCACTCTGGCAGAGGACTTGAACCGGCTGCCAGCTTCCACATAAACAAACAGGTACTTAAAGTACCTGTTTGTTTGTCAGACTTTTATACTAATCAATCAAACTAGAATGTGCGTTTGATATAACCGATAAAGCGGTCATTACCGGTTTCCCAGCCTTTGGCATCCACATACCAGCTGTCACTGGCATTGGTCGTGGTGTAGTTGACACCGGCGTTCCAGCCTGTGGTACCGGCAATCGAGA
>Ga0208626_1000125_pt1 | contig 33643 bp, 31 predicted proteins | sample LakWasMet10_HOW4_2_FD_183860 | JGI IMG/M metagenome (GOLD analysis project Ga0208626, IMG submission 183860) | Freshwater sediment methanotrophic microbial communities from Lake Washington under simulated oxygen tension - Sediment Metagenome... | ecosystem: Environmental > Aquatic > Freshwater >... | reverse complement strand
TTTGCTTTTTCCCATACGGCGAATAAATCACTTAATTTCACATCGGCCAGAATCAGGTTCTGCTCGTGTGAAGAGCGTAACTCACCGAAGCTGTATTCATCAGCCAAATCCGCAACTGCCCACATCTGTTCAGACGTGATATCGCCAGGCGCACTGCCGTGTGGTTTGAGTGAAAGCGTTACCGCGCGGTAACCTGGCTGTTTGTGCGGATGTAAGCTGCGTTTAACCCATGCCGCAAAGGCCGGGTTGCTTGCAACGGCTGCATCAAAACCAGCATCCTGGTCTGGCAGGGTTTCATAAGGCATCGCTTCAAAATGCTTGGAAACGCGCGCCAGTTCCTCTTCGGTAATGGTGTTTGCGCCATCTTTCAGGTGCGTCCATTCAGCTTCTACCTGGTTGCGGAACTCATTGATGCCGATCGCTTTTGATAGAATCTTGATACGCGCTTTGTACATGTTGTCGCGACGGCCATGCAGGTTGTACACACGGATAATCGCTTCGCAGTAGGTGAGGGCGTGCTGCCAATCCAGATGTTCGCGGATGACTGAGCCAAGTATTGGTGTACGGCCCAAGCCGCCGCCGACCCAAACCTTGATGGCAACCTTATCGTTTGCATCACGGTAGAACTCCAGGCCGATGTCATGTGCCTGAACGATAGCACGGTCTTGCTGGGTGCCGGAAACTGCAATCTTGAATTTGCGTGGCAGCAGTGCGAACTCAGGATGGAACGTACTCCATTGGCGCATGATTTCTGCGATGGCACGTGGGTCAATCACCTCATCAGGTGCAATGCCGACAAACTGGTCTGTCGTGATGTTGCGGATACAATTGCCGGAGGTTTGAATGGCGTGCATTTCAACTGTGGCAAGTTCAGCCAGAATGTCAGGTGTATCTTCCAGTTTAGGCCAGTTAAGCTGCAAGTTTTGGCGTGTGCTGAAATGGCCGTAGCCTCTATCGTATTTTTTTGCAATATCGCCTAATTTACGCAATTGTTTGCTGGATAGCATGCCGTAAGGTACGGCAACTCGCAGCATAGGCGCATGGCGCTGTATGTACAGGCCATTTTGCAGGCGCAAAGGGCGGAACTCATCTTCAGACAGTTCGCCTGCGAGATAACGGCGCACTTGGTCGCGGTACTGGGCTACACGCTCATCAACAATCTGCTGATCTATTTCATCATATTTATACATTTTATCAAGACTTCTTTAAACTAAATTTTGTTAAGCAAAAACAAACTTCAAACCAATAATCAATAGCAGTGTTGCCAGCAAAGGACGCAACACTTTTTCCGGGATTTTTACGCTCAAATGACTGCCAACCCAAATGCCAGGCAATGAGCCAATAAGCAATGTGCCTAGTAACATAAAGTTCACGTGGCCTAATGACCAGTGACCAAAACCTGCGATGGCTGTTAATGGGATCGCATGAGCTAGGTCTGTACCTACTACCTTGAGCGTGCTCATTTTAGGATATAGGAACAAAATTGCCAAAGTACCTAATGCCCCAGCACCTACAGAAGAAATCGTGACCAGTACACCCAATATTATGCCAGTAAAGATGGTTGCCGGTATTTGAATTTTCTTAAAACGACCGCTGCTGATGATGCTATCTTCAATTTCACGTATTTTTTTACGTGTCAGGTAGCTGCGAATAAGTACGGCAATTGCCGTAAGTATTAATGCAACACCTAATGTTAAGGTGATAATCCCGGTAATATCTTTTTCAATTTTGATTAGATGTTTAATCAGGAATATGGTTGCAATCGCGGCTGGCAGGCTGCCCATGGACATCCAGGTAACGACGCGCCAGTCAACTGATTTATGCGAGTTATGATGTACAAACACACCGCCAGTCTTGGTGATGGCGGCATAGAGCAAATCAGTGCCTACTGCAATCGCCGGCTTGAAGCCAAACAGGAATACCAGTAAAGGCGTCATTAGCGAACCGCCGCCAACGCCAGTAATACCAACGAGCATGCCTACGGCAAAGCCGGAGATTATATAACCAAATTCCATATGGAGTATCCGTTATTGATTTTAAATTTAGGAGCGCACTATAGCAATCATTAAATGTTTTTTTTAAGAATATGTTATTCTATATATATATTATTTAATTATATAAGCACTGTCGGGTGGTCAATGGTGCTGAGGATAAAATTATGAAGCTGCATCAGTTGCGATATTTGCACGAGGTTGTGAAACATGGCTTGAATATCACCAATGCCGCTGATGCATTATACACCTCACAACCGGGGGTCAGTAAGCAGATTCAGCTGATTGAAGAAGAGCTTGGTCTGCAGATTTTCAAACGCAACGGCAAACGCCTGACTGGGTTAACTGAACCCGGTCAGCAGATACTGCACCTTGCTTCACAAGTGATGCGCGATATTGAAAACATCAAACGTGTTGGCGATGAGTTCAGTGATGTAGAGTCAGGTACATTCACGATTGCCACTACCCATACCCAGGCGCGCTATAAATTGCCGGCTGCTGTAAAAGCGTTCATGTCCAGGCACCCTGGAGTTAAGCTGAATATTCATCAGGGTAATCCTAGCCAGGTTGCCGAGCAGGTCGTTTCCGGCGAAGCTGATATCGGTATCGCAACCGAGTCTATCAGCAGCTACAGTGAGTTATTATGCTTGCCTTGTTACCATTGGAACCGCTGCGTTGTTGTGCCGCATGACCATCCGCTGGTAAGCGGCGGGCTGTTAACTTTAGAAAAGCTGGCTGCATATCCACTGATCACCTATGACTTTGCATTTACCGGGGGGACGTTGGTGTCCAAGACATTCAGTGATGCCGGTTTAACGCCGAACGTTGTTTTGACTGCAATTGATGCAGATGTGATTAAAACTTATGTCAGCCTCGGACTGGGGGTTGGGTTGCTGGCCAATATGGCTTACGACTCTGAGCGGGATACAAATTTAGCTAGAATAGACGTTAGTCACCTGTTCCCGGATAGCACCACTTATCTGGGCATACGTAAAGATGCATTCTTGCGTGGATATATGTATAGTTTTATTGAACTGATTGCGCCGCATTTTAATCGTGCTGCGGTCAATGCAGCAATGAAAATAAACGAGTAGACTGCACTGTAAACAGACACCATATATGCCAGGATACTAAAAATGCACCGAGCTGACTTTTACCCGGAGACTTACCTGAAATACCCATGGTCTTGCATTAAAGTGCTGATGGCAATTCTGGTCTTGTCAGTTACAGCATGTGCGATGAATAAACCCGCAGCCGTCATTCACAGCGAATCAATCGGTAAGGTCAGACCTGGTATGCCGGCGATTGATCCAAATACGGCAATCTATGAGCTGGCGGTGAATGATGGCGTAAGCTATCAGGATGTGGTTGATAACCTGAAAAGCCTGTCTGAAGGGCTGAATTTTGTGAATCCGGCAAATTTTCCTATCGGTGAACATATGAAACTGCGCGGTGTCGATCCGCAAGGTATGAAAGAAGTACGCTCGTTCTGCAATTTAAGCATGGGCACTGAAATTATTCTGGATCATCCCGAGTTTTTGGTATTTGCGCCATGCCGCATTGCGATCTATGAAAAGCCGGATGCGGATAATAAGCTGAAACTTTTTATCGCGATGGATCGCCCGACCTATGATCTGAAAAGTATCAAAAACCCGACTGCGCGTGCCAGGAAATCAGCGCAGGAACTGGAAACCGCGTTGCTGGAAATCATGGATAGGGCGCGCAAGGGCGACTTCTGATTCTGATGTTTAAATTTAGCAGCAAGATAATTAACCAACATATCACTACTTAGAGAGCTTGTATGTCTGAACCAATACTGATTGCCAAAAATAACAAAATATCCAGTTATATCCTGCCTAAAATGGCCAATCGCCACGGCCTGATAGCCGGCGCTACCGGCACTGGCAAAACGGTGACGCTACAGACGCTGGCTGAGGGTTTCTCCAAGCTTGGCGTGCCTGTTTTCATGGCAGATGTGAAAGGTGACTTATCCGGTATGTCGCAGGCAGGCGGAGGAAATGCCAAAATTGAAGCTCGCGTCCAGCAATTGGAACTCAATGGCTTCAGCTATGCAAAATCTCCGGTTACGTTTTGGGATGTGTTCGGCGAGAAAGGCCATTCGGTTCGCACTACCATCGCGGAAATGGGGCCTTTGTTATTAGGCCGGCTGCTGAATCTGAACGATGTGCAGGCTGGGGTCCTGAATGCAATCTTTAAAATTGCCGATGACAACGGCTGGTTGCTGCTCGATCTTAAAGATTTGCGTGCCATGATGCAGCACACGACTGAAAATGCAGCGCAATATCAAGCACAGTATGGCAATATTTCAGCGGCCAGTGCAGGTGCAATCCAGCGCGCGCTGCTGCAACTGGAGACTGAAGGCGCGGATCGCCTGTTTGGTGAGCCTGCCCTGAACCTTGATGATCTGATGCAGACTGATGCCAATGGCCATGGCATTATCAATATTCTGGCTAGCGATAAACTCTTCAATTCTCCGCGTATTTATGCGACCTTACTGCTGTGGCTGTTATCAGAGCTGTTTGAAAAACTGCCGGAAGCTGGTGATCTGGATAAGCCCAAGCTGGTATTTTTTTTTGATGAAGCACACTTGTTGTTCAACGATGCGCCGACAGCTTTACTGGAAAAAATCGAACAAGTGGTGCGTCTGATTCGTTCCAAAGGTGTAGGCGTGTACTTTGTAAGCCAGAACCCCTTGGACATTCCGGACGTCGTGTTAGGGCAGCTGGGTAACCGGGTTCAGCATGCGCTACGCGCGTTTACACCGCGTGACCAGAAGGCGGTTAAATCTGCCGCTACAACCTTCAGGGCAAACGCCGGCGTTGATGTTGCAACGGTCATTACCGAGCTTGGTGTCGGCGAGGCCCTGGTTTCATTCCTCGATGAGAAGGGGATTCCTACTCCGGTGGAGCGTGCGTTTATTTGCCCACCGGGCGGCCGTATCGGCCCTGCAACCGATGCCGAACGCAGCCAGGTGATCAGGTCTTCGAATGTATTCAGTTTTTACGAGAAATCCGAAGATCGTGAGTCCGCTTATGAAATATTGAAAGGCCGCGCGGCAGCCTCACCCACTGAAGAGAATTCCGATAATGGTTTTGACTGGGGTGGTTTATTCGGTGGCGGCAGTGATAAGAAAAAATCTACCAGCAGACGTTCTGATGGCGTGTTGGAAGCAGCCGCAAAAAGTGTGGCACGTACTGTAGGTTCTGAACTGGGACGCCAGATCGTGCGTGGCGTGTTAGGTAGCATATTAGGCGGACGTAAGTAGTTGCAAGTCATATTACAGACCGGGTTTGCCGAGCAAACCATTAATAAGTCACGCTTTATCGCAATGGCTGTGCAATGCACAACGGAGCGCGAGATTGGCGCTGCCTTACGTGCGTTTGCAACACAGCATCAAAATGCACACCACTTGGCTTATGCATTCCGGATTAAAACGGAGCAGGGTATCGTGCAGCGGTTTTCTGATGCAGGCGAGCCTTCAGGTACCGCGGGCATGCCGGTGCTGAAATTGATCGAGGGGCGTGACCTGATCAATACCTGTGTTGCAGTAATCCGGTATTACGGCGGCATTAATCTGGGAACAGGCGGGCTGGCGCGCGCTTACGGCGGCACGGCCAAATCGGCGCTGGACGCAGCCCGAATCGGGGATTTTGTTGAAATGCAAACCGTCACGCTGACAATTCAATATAATCAGATGGATGCGTTGACCAGGGCACTGAGCAAATGTAATGGCAGTATCCTCAATAAAGCGTTTAATGAGCAGGTGAATTTAGAGCTTTCTTTACCAAAGCATGAGGTAGTAAATTTTTTAAACAGGTTTAATTAAATAACAGGCTCCCGAACCCCGTTAAATAGAAGGCATTGATAATTTATGATTAAGAGCGCACATGGATCCGTCACCATCCATGAACAATCAGCTTGGATTTTAGCTGCCTTTACCTTGTTTTTTATTGTTAAATTCAGCCTGCTGCCGGCGCTGATTGCCGGCCTGCTAGTCTTTCAGCTGGTGCATATCATTACGCCTTACATTGCTCGCCGTTTTCCCAGTAAACGGCCAAGCAATTATTCAAAAATATGGGCGGTAAGCATTCTGGTTTTTATTATTGTGAGCCTGCTTGCTGTAGCTGGTGCCAGCCTCGTTGCCTTTTTACGTTCAGACGCCGGAAGCATTACGGTGCTGCTGGCAAAAATGGCGCAAATACTGGAAGACTCACGCAAGATACTGCCGGGCTGGGTATTGGAACATTTGCCGGCGGATGCGATTGCATTCAAGGAGCTGGTGACTACCTGGCTACGCACGCATGCAGACCAGTTGCAGGTCGTGGGCAAAGAAGCTGGCCGCGTAACAGTACACATTATTATCGGTATGATCATCGGTGGCATCATTGCGCTGCGCGAAGCGGTCACGATTGATCATTACAAGCCATTTGCGCGTGCGCTTGCAGGGCGGGCGAATTTATTCAGCGATTCGTTCAGACGCGTTGTTTTTGCGCAAATACGTATTTCTGCGGTGAATACTTTTTTTACTGCGATTTATCTTGCGGTTGTATTGCCAATGGCAGGCGTTCATTTGCCGCTCATTAAAACCATGATCGCCATTACTTTTATCGTCGGTTTGATTCCGGTAATCGGCAATCTGATTTCCAATACCGTGATTGTCGTTGTGAGCTTAAGCCAGTCTCTCGGTGTTGCTATCGGCTCCTTGCTGTATCTTGTGGTTATCCATAAGTTTGAATACTTTCTGAACGCACGTATCGTCGGTACCCAGATACGTGCGAACGCATGGGAACTGCTGATTGCGATGTTGTGCATGGAGGCTGCATTTGGCCTTGTGGGCGTGGTGGCGGCGCCTATCTACTATGCGTATGTTAAAGCCGAGCTGCGTGCGCGTGATTTGATTTAACCAACTCTTTGAAAGCCTGAAATGATTGCTGCTTTTGCACTGAATGCCGCCATTGTTGCAGTTGCGGTATTGATTCATTTTGAAGCATTGAACATGCTTTCGATTTTAACGCCAAGAATTCCTATCAGGCACCGCTTGCGTGTATTGATCGGGGTCCTGGGCGCATTGCTCGCGCATGTGATTGAAATATTCCTGTTTGCTTTCGGCTACTATTTTATGGTGAACCATGCCGGATTCGGCACGCTGATTGGCCGCTTTGATAATAGCCTGATGGATTATGTGTATTTTTCGTTTGTCAATTTCACGACGCTTGGATTCGGTGATATTGTCGCTACCGGTGATATCAGGTTTTTAACTGCACTGGAGGCATTAACCGGCCTGGTGCTGATCACCTGGACAGCATCTTTTATGTTTATTGAGATGGAGAAGCAATGGAAATACAGGTAAGTCTTTCCATTGCTTTACGTGAATGCAAGGGCTGTTATTGAATAACAGGCGGTTTCGCTTACAGCAACGCCTGATTGTGTTCACCCTGCTCATAGACAATATGCGCGCGCCCGACCAACAATGGATCTAAAGCACCGATTGCTGCAATGTCTTTGTTTGAGTATGGCAGTTTATGCAGCACATAGCGCATGGCATTCAGGCGCGCACGTTTTTTGCAGTCTGACTTGATTACGGTCCAAGGTGAATCTGCGGTGTCTGTGTGAAAGAACATGGCTTCTTTTGCTTTTGTGTAATCGTTCCATTTATCTAGAGAAGCAAGGTCTATCGGGCTTAGTTTCCATTGTTTCAGTGGATGCAGCTGCCGTTCTTTGAACCTTCTGCGCTGCTCTTTCTGACTGACCGAAAACCAGAATTTAATCAGGTGAATACCGCTGCGGCTAAGGTTGCGTTCGAACTCGGGGGCCTGGCGCATGAATTCGATATATTCTTCGTTATTGCAGAAGCCCATGACGCGTTCAACGCCCGCGCGGTTGTACCAGGAGCGGTCAAACAGGACAATTTCACCTGCAGTTGGTAGTTGTGATACATAACGCTGAAAGTACCATTGGCCGCGTTCTACCTCGCTCGGTTTTTCCAGCGCAACGACACGCGCCCCCCGCGGGTTCAGGTGTTCCATAAACCTTTTGATGGTGCCGCCTTTACCGGCAGCGTCGCGGCCTTCAAATATGATTACAACGCGCTGTCCGGTTTCTTTTACCCATGCCTGCAATTTAAGCAGCTCAACCTGAAGGTGGTATTTCTGCTGCTCGTAAGATTTTCTGGAAAGCAGGTTTCTGTAAGGGTAGGCACCTTCGCGCCAGTCTTTGGCCAGGGCATTGTCAGCCTGCTCGCGTGATTTCCGGGTTGTGGTGTTTTTGATATTGCTTAGCGCTTTGCCAAGCGCCAGGGCATCATCCGGCGCTGTACCTTCCATGATTGTTTTAAGGGCTTCCGGTAAGCTGGCCTGGTCGTTTGCGCCGGACATGCGGCTCATGATGTCCTGCACTGCCGTGGACTTTGATTCGCGAGCCGCTGCTACATTCTCGCCAACTGCAAATGTTTCGAATCCATGCAGGGTTGGTTCCGGAGCCACGTCACCTGATGCAGCCTGACGTGTTTTTGCGGCACGGTATGCCGATGCTGCCGGCGATTTGTAGCCGGTTTTTCCGGTATTCGACGATCTCTGTTTTTCAGTCATGATTAACCTATCAAGATGGACTTTACAGGTTAATTCTTCGCCTTAAAAATTGAGATGTCAAATATCTTGGTCAAGTAAACATCACTTAATTACCGGGGCTTAGTTTTTGAGCTGGTAAAACCTGTTTTCCAGTGTTTTACCGTTCTTGATGTTGTCCAGTTTATTGCTGATTGCATCCCCCAATGCCACCAGTCTTTCATCCGGGTGGGGATGGGTTTTGAATAACAGGGCAACGCTTCCGTCGTCTTTATTGGTTTGGCCGATCGTCTGCAGCACTTCGGTTAAACCATAAGGCTCATAACCGGCACGTGCGGCATAGCTTAAACCCAGCCTGTCTGCTTCATATTCGGCTGATTTGTCGAGGCTGCGCGCGCTGATTTCGGCGCCGGTGCCAATAGCCTTGCTTGCCAGTTTGTTATCTTTGGCGTATCTGTCACTTAAAAAGCCGGCGCCTATATTTAGCAGCTGCTGTTTCTGCAGAACTTTGAGCTGGTGTTTTTTAACGACATGGCCGATCTCATGGCCTAACACGCCAGCCAGCTGCGCTTCATTGCTAAGTTTGCGGTACAGGCCTTTGGTCAGCATGATGTAGCCGCCTGGTGCTGCAAAAGCGTTGAGGTCTTCGCTTTCTATCACGCCAAAGCGCCATGGCAGGTCAGGGCGTTCAGACTGCGACGCTACCCAGCGGCCGACAGAGTTAACGTATTTTTGCAGTGCCGCGTCTTTCACCAGGGGGGCTGCGCCCAGCAGGTTGCCGGCAATTTCTCGACCCAGTGCGATTTCTTCTTCTTTGCTGGGGTTTTTCCAGTTGAATTCAGGTTCGCTGGTTTTGGCTGCGGTGGTGTTCTCATTGCCCGTTGTGGCGGTTGTAGCGGGCTGGGCTTGGGCTGCCGCATCAGCGGCTGGCGCTTCAGGGTTCTGGCCTAGCTCTTTCTGGGCAGCTTCTTTCAGCACGCCTTTCAGGTCAAATGCGAACCCTTGCATGCTTGATAAGCCCAAAAGACTTGCCAGCAGCGCTGAAACTAACAGGCTGCTGCGTGTCTTGATCGGGTTGTGGGCCAGGCGGGTATTTTTGATCAACGCTTTCATTTAGTGTCACCTTTCGCTGCTTTTAAGTTGGCAAATGCAATGGGCTTGAGTTTGCCTGCATTGGCAAAGTTGCGGCCATCGACTGCACTTAGTGTGTAGCTTTCCATGGTTTTTATTTCGGTTTCATTAAATTTTGCAGCCTTGAGTTCCTGTTCGCTCAGGCCGCGCACGCCGGTGGTGGACACGACCTGGCCGGTACCTGCACGGCCGCTGGCTGCAGCAAGGATACCTGCTGACTGGCTGCCTGCAGCTGATGTGCCGCGTTTCACTGATAGTAAACGTACCCAGCCTGTGCTTTTTTTGGTTTTAACCTGCAGCCAAGCGCCTTGTTTCTTTAGTATTTCGAGGTTTTCACCACGCGTGAAACTGCCGGCGGATTTGGCATCGGCAAAAGGCTCTTTACGTATGGTGTCATTTTTTAATGCTGTGCCGGTTTCGGCAGCCAGAGCGGTTGAAGCGTAAAATGCTGGCAGCATGCATGCGCCAATCAATATGGCCTTGAATTTTGATTTCATTATTGCTCTCTCTCCAGAATATCTAATTTAATAATCGCCTGGGCAAACAGGCCGCGCCACTGGCTTGCCATCGGTTTTTCCGTGTTCAGTGCGCCTACATGCTGTGCATAACGCACCACAACATCATCCGGCATACCGGAGTCCTGCAATAAGTGTTTTAATTGTGAGCCAAGCCGGGAAGCGTCTTGCTGAACTTCGGCAGCTTCATCGCTGCTATCATGCGCGTAAGCCCAGCTTACTACAATCATATCGCTGAACAAACCCCAGATACCGCTTTGGGTTCCTTTCAGAAACTCTACAGTCGCAGGTCGATGCAGCTGCTGTTCGACCGCATGCCTCAGCTTTTTGAGCATACTGTCTGTAAACGGAAACCGGCTTTCAATGATAATCGGCATGAGCAGTACATTTGCTCCTTTCTTGCCGGATTCGACATCACTGGCTAACATACGCTGCATGGCACGGTCGTTGGCAAGTGCATATATCTTGGCCACGCTGAAATACATGACGGCCCAGGTAATGGGGCCGGTAAAGTCCAGGTAGGTGTTGGTGAGGTTGATCGCGGTATAGGAAAGCGCGAGCAGGGTGATCTGACTGCTGCTGAACACGGTCGTCAGTTTATCGCGGTCCATGTTGCGGAAAAATGCCAGGGCCGTCAGCCAGATCAGTATCAGGCTCATCAGCACATAGGGAATCTTGCCACGCCATACCTTCAGGTCATCATTGTGCCGGACATTGTCAATTGCCGTTGCCAGAATTTCCACGCCGGGATGGGCTTTGGCCATGGCAGTCGCTTTGAGGTCGAACAAAGAGGGGGCCGTAGAGCCGATAATCACGATCTTGTTTTTGAACTCATCGGCCGGACGTTTTTTAACTTTACTCGCCATATCTGCGTATACGTCGCTGAAGGTGACGTACTGGTAGGTGAATGGCTTGCCGCGCCAGTTGATGAGGATGTTCTGTGCGGGCGATGATGGGATCACCGGCGCAAAATTGCCTACCGCCAATGGCAGTGATGGCAGTATCCAGCCATTTTCATTATGCCAGAGCCGGTATTCGCGCACGATGCCGTCTTTATCAGGGTAGATGTTGTGAGTGCCCAGGTGTTTTGTGTTCAATGCTGCTTCAAAATGCGGCAGGACAATCGCAATAGGTTGTTTTTGTTTTGCTGTAGCGCCGTCATCCGGCTGCACATACTGAATGCCCGGAATCATGTCCGGCGTGATGCTGCTTAAGTGATCGCTTTCCTGCGCCAGCCGCAGCATGGGAAAGAACGTGTTTTCAGTGCCGGCAATAACCTCGTTGAAGTAGGTATCACTGTCCGGATTATAAACATCTGCGTCGCTGAACAGTATGTCAAACACTACTGCTTTCGGCTGCTGAACCTCGATGTTTTCCAGAAACTCGCCTAACACCTGCCTCGGCCATGGCCAGCGACCGTATTCGCCAGCCATTGCGCTTAGTGAGGCTTCGTTGATGTCGACAATTACAATGTCAGGGTCAGGCTTGGGCACGATGATGCGATTTTTAACCATCAGATCAAAAGCCTTGTCGCGCATGTTTTCACCGATATGCAGCAGGCTGGCATCAACCAGCACAAATACCGTCAGCAGCGCGCTTAAATAAAGATAGAAGTTGTTATGCAGCTTGCGCGTGATGCTGGCAAGCCATTGATTGATGAATAGGACTAGTTTGTTCACGGTATGCCTATGTATTAATTTGTTATGTGCAAGTTTGGCATAAAGTGCAGTGTTTTAGAAATAGTCCTTACAAAATAGGGGCAATTATCCCTAAATTAAATACCATCGAGCCGGGAGTAAGCAGCACGCGCCAATACCTAAGCATAAGGTATAATCTGCAGCTATGATACAAACACTTATTTTAGTCGTCGCAACCGTTATTCTTGTGTTGCTGGTATGGAAACTCTGGCGCGATAGCCAGGTCGACAGTAATATCGTTATTCTGCAGCAGCTGGAAGAAAAGCACCGAGCCATGCTGCTGGATTTTAACGATGGTCTGAATAAGCTTGGTGATCGCTTAAGTGCGGCATCCGGTGAGATGAGCGAACGCCTGCGCCATAGTGTGGCAACAGAGTTACAGGCCACGCGCGATGCCATGCAGGCTTTGCAGCTGGCGCAGAGCAACAGCCTGTCATTGACCCGCGAAACTGTGCTGGAAAAACTGCATACAACGCTGGCAGAGCAGGGGAAAGCCGAGCAGGAGCTGATTCAGACCACAATGCGCAATGCGACTTTGCAGTTAACTTCAAGCATTGAAGCGTTAACTAAATCAGTGGATGGCCGACTGGAGCAGATCGGCGGCAAAGTGTCTGAGCGATTGGACGAGGGTTTCAAAAAAACCAACCAGACCTTCATGGATGTGATGGCGCGCCTGGCAACTATTGATGAAGCGCAAAAGAAAATCGATGGTCTAACTACTAACGTTGTCAGTTTGCAGGAGTTGCTGGGAGATAAACGCTCACGCGGCGCGTTCGGCGAAGTGCAGCTGGAAGGGCTGGTGCGCAACGTGCTGCCGGTAAACTCTTTCGCGATGCAACATACGTTTGAGAATGGCACCCGCGCTGACTGTGCTTTATTTTTGCCGGAACCAACCGGTACCGTTGCCGTAGACAGTAAGTTCCCACTGGAAAATTACCATCGCATGTTTGATAAGAAGCTGATGGAGGCTGAGAAGCTACTGGCTGAGAAACAGTTCAAGCTGGACGTTAAAAAACACGTCGATGATATTGCGAGCAAGTATATTATTTCAAATGTAACGTCAGATGGCGCGGTGATGTTTATTCCGGCAGAGGCAGTGTTTGCCGAGCTGCATGCACACCATGCCGATGTGATTGAGTACGCGATGAATAAACGAGTGTGGGTCGTGTCACCTACAACCCTGATGGCAGTGCTTAACACTGCACGGGCAGTGCTGAAAGATGTTGAAACGCGCAAGCAGGTTCACGTCATTAAAGAGGCGCTTGGCAAGCTCAGTAAAGACTTCGGCCGTTTTGATGTACGTATGAAAAAACTGGCAGATAATATTCGCCAGGCACATGAAAACGCGCAGGATGTGCATATATCCAGCCAGAAAATAACGCAGCGTTTTGCGCAGATTGAACGTGTAGAGCTGGCTAACCAGCCAGCCGACGTGCTGGATATAATAGATGATAAAGAAGTTTAACTATTGGCTATAACTGTATGAAAATTAAATTATTTTATTTTGCAAGGCTTAAAGAGTCGCTTAAGTATTCAACGGAGGATCTTGAACTCCCGGAAGCTGACGGCCCGTGGACGATATTGAAGCTCAAATCTTTATTATCCAAGCGCGGCGATGTGTGGGGGCAGATGCTGATGGGTAAGCTGAAGGTGCGCGCCGCCATCAACCATGAGCTTGTGCATGACAATGCCTCGATTGCCGACGGCGATGAGGTGGCGTTTTTTCCGCCGGTCACCGGCGGCTGATGTGTTACCGGAGCTGATATGACGGTTCGTGTACAGACAGAGGATTTTGATGCTGGTTTTGAAATCAACCAGCTGCGCAAGGCACGTAAGGATGTCGGTGCTGTTGTCAGTTTTGTGGGCCAGGTGCGCGATATTAATGAGGGCGATGAGGTTTCGAAGCTGACGCTGGAGCATTATCCAGGCATGACTGAAAAATCGCTGGATGCCATTGTTGCCCAGGCTAAATCACGCTGGAATATTATTGATGTAGTTATTATTCATCGTGTCGGCACATTGCAGCCCTGTGACCAGATTGTGCTGGTAGTCGTCAGCGGCGGCCATCGCGAGGAAGCCTTTGCCGCATGTGCGTTTGTGATGGATTACCTGAAAACCGAAGCGCCATTCTGGAAAAAAGAAGTGACACAATCAGGCGAGCGCTGGGTGGAGGCTAAAACCTCCGATGATGATGCCAGAGAGCGCTGGAACAAAACACTGGAATAAACAGAAATTACTGAAAATAATTAACTTATTCATCATGTTGAAGACGTGATGTGACTACTGGAAATATGCAAAATACACTTACACCTCAACAGCTGACATTAAATATCGATGCCAAGCAATTTAACTTTGCAGATACGTCGGAACTGATTGTTGATGGACACAATAGCCCTCAATATCAGGCCTGGGTAACACAGGCTGAAGCTAAAAAAGCGGCGGAGTTCGGATTAAGCATCCAGCATCCGGGCTTCAACCTGCTGGCATTGGGTGAGCCAGGCTCTGGCCGTACTACCTTGATGCTGAACATGATGCACGAGGCTGCTGCAAAATCTCCGATCGTCAGCGACCTGGTTGCGTTATATCAGTTTGATGCCAACGGCAAACCGATGTTCCTGAAACTGCCTGCTGGTGCCGGTATGCAATTAAAACAGGCGATGGATAATTTTGTGCGTATCTTTGCTAAAGACCTGCCGGCTTTGCTTGATGCCAAAACGCAGCAGAACTCCATGACGCCTTTACAGATTTTTCTTGAAGGTCAATTAGCCGCAGTTAAGGCCAGTCTTACATTGATCGGCGCTGACAAAATTCCTGCGCATTATTTTACGGCATTAGAGCAGGATATTCTGGATACTCTTGATGCATGGCAGCCTACACCAGGTGCCGAAGGTGAAACCAATATTGAAGCACTCATGAATGAGAGCTTTTTTGGCCGCTACCGCACCAATTTACTCGTGGAGCATCATGCAGGGCAGCATGCACCTGTCTTGTATGACAATGATCCCAGTTTGCAATCCTTGTTCGGCGGTATAGAAAGTGCCAGTGAGGCCAGCAATATCCCCGATTTCATGCGTTTGCGTGCCGGCAATCTGTTGCGTGCCGATGCCGGTACATTGCTGCTGCACTTGCGCGACATCCTGGCAGATGAGCAGAATGGTGCGCATATCCTTGAAAAGCTGCATCGCTTTTTGCGTAACGGTACATTACAGATTGAAGATTTAACGAGCAGCAGCAGCCAGGGCAGCAGTTTGATCAATGCACAGGCCGCAATACCGGTTTCTGTGAAAATTGTGTTGATTGCAACGCGTGAAGATTATTACGAACTGCTTGGCATCACGCCGGATTTTTTTGATTACTTTCCGATCAAGATTGAGTTTGCCGACCAGGTGAAAGCCAATGCAGAACACTATGCCGCATACGCATCTTTTGTTGCCTACAAGTGCCAGCAGCACCATTGCCGTCATTTCACGGCAGAGGCATTGGCTGGCTTGCTGCAGGCCATGCACAGGCTGATTGAAGATCAGACCAGGCTCAGTACCAAATTCGGCGTGCTTGAAAAGCTCCTGCTCGAGAGTTCGGTGGCTGCAGAACAGCGTGGCGCTTCTCTGGTGGGTATTGAGGATGTAAAGTCAGCGATACAGCGTAAATATGCGCGCCACAGTTATATTGAATCGCACATGCGTGATTCAATCGTCGATAAAGAACTGATTATCAGCGTATATGGTGAGTCTATCGGCCAGATTAACGGCCTGACGCACATTGATCTTTCAGAAGCGAGCTTTGGCTCTCCGGTGCGGATTTCGGCTAACTGCTATGCAGGTAGCCGCGGCGTGCTTACTATTGACCGTGAGGTCAGAATGAGTGGTCCAACGCACGATAAAGGCGTGATGATTCTGCAAAGCTGGCTGCATAGCAATTTTGCGCAGCTAAATCCGTTGAACCTTACCGCTTCGCTTGTGTTCGAGCAGGAGTATAACGGCGTAGACGGCGACTCAGCTTCGTGTGCGGAGCTTTTTGCATTGCTCTCGTCATTGGCGCAGTTGCCGATCAAGCAGGGTATTGCCGTCACCGGCGCGTTGAACCAGCACGGTGAGGTGCTGCCGATCGGCGGTTTGAATGAAAAGATCGAGGGCTACTTCAGGGTCTGTAAGGAAATCGGCCTGGATGGCAAACAAGGGGTGCTGATTCCGGAGCGCAATATGCGGCATCTGATGCTGAGCGATGAGGTAATACAGGCGGTTGCTGACGGTAGATTCCACATTGTTACCATGAATAATGTGGCCGATGGCATACAGCATCTCACGGGGCATAGCCTGCAAGAACTGAATGGCCTGGCTGAACTTATGCTGCGCGGTTTCAAGCAGACGCTGGAAGCTAATTTACCTAAAGTAGACCGTTAATCCCTGTCTGATTGGTTCAACGATAACTCATTATGGCAAATGAAGACGATATTAAATGCAGGCTTGATAAATGGTTATGGGCGGCACGGTTTTTTAAAACGCGGAGCCTTGCGACAGCAGCCATAGAAACCGGCAAGGTTCATGTTGACGGTGATCGTGTAAAACCCGCTAAAGAGGTGAAAATAGGGCAGGTTGTGCATATCCGTAACCGCGACTTTGAAATCGAAGTCGATGTACATGCCTTATCCAATATACGTAAAGGCGCACCTGAGGCGGTATTGCTGTATCAGGAAACCCAGGCCAGTATCAGTAAGCGTGAAAATGCGAAACTGACGGGTGAGCATGAATTTGCACAGCGTGACCGCGGTGCAGGGCGGCCTACCAAACGTCAGTTAAGGGATATTAAAAAATTCACAGGCAATAGCTACGGTTAACGGTAAGCGCTTATTGGCAAGCAACCAAGGATGCTACGTGATTGATTGCCACAGTTAGGGTGCTAACGAACGGTTAGCTTGTGCTTTCTATAACAACTGCAACATTTAAATAAACAATTAATAAGAAAATTGTAAAGTTGGATATGTCTCAAACAACCATTTCGATTTGTGTCTGTACCAGCGGTGTTAGAGAGTCTCTTGCACATTGTTTGCAGTCTTTGCAAGCGCAGGATCTGCCTCATGATGCGGCGCTCTCAATTTTATTCATTGATAATAGCGTACATGGCGGAGGGCGACATTTCCTCACGGAAGAGTCGCAATACCCGGTGCATTATCTGCATGTGCCTAGCCCGGGCATTCCTGTTGCGCGCAATGCTGCCTTGAAACTGGCGCTTCAGCTCAATGCTGATTGGATCGCATTTATCGATGATGATGAAATGGCGCCTCCATCATGGATAAGCCGTTTATTTGAGGCTGCTGTCACTAATGCTGCAGATGTAGTAGAAGGTGGAGTGATGCGCGTTAAAACCCTGCAGGGAGCCGTTGATATGGCGCGTGTGCATCTGCCCGAAGCCAGCCTCAGTAATTTGTCACGGGTAAAAACAGCGGTTACCAGCAACGTGCTGTTCAACACAAAGCTGATTACCAGTCCTTATGATTTGGCATTTGATGAGAACATGGTGTTTGGCGGGTCGGATCGGGAGTTTTTTATGCGCGCAATGCTTGCCGGAGCGAAAATAGTCAGTGCGGAAAAGGAACTTGTGTACGAGATGTGGCCGGTAGAAAGGACAACGCCTGCATACACGCTTGCAAGATGGTTCAGGTATGGCGTTAGCTTTAATTATCGATATCGTAAGAATCACTCATTTATTAAAAGTATGACGCTCATACTGTTAATGTTTTTATATAAATTAGCGGGCGCACCAGTTAAGTTAGCATTACTGCCTTTTCGTATCATTAAAGATAAGAAGGCAATATATAGAACACCGGCAACATCTATAGCTGACATCGCTTATGCATTCGGCTGTATTGCGCCGTTCTTCGGAATTTCTTTAAACCGCTATTATTAGAGTACTCTAGATGAACACATTGACGTTCCCTGCAGTTTCTGTAGTGCTTGAATTGGACAACGCCACTTTGGTAGATTTTTCTATCTGGTCAAAAAAATTATCAGATATGCTGCAATGGATTTACGCTGGTGAGCGTGTAAATATTGTTGACATTATTATTGTGTATAACCAGAAGCAAAAAGAAATGGTGGAGATTTTTGTTTCGAATGTAAGTAGTGAATATCGACATGCAGTTAGATTGCTGGGCATGGATGCCGAGCAGGCGAGCTATTATAAGATGAAAAATGCTGGCGCAAATATAGCAAAGGGTGAAATTCTGGTTTTTCTTGATAGCGACCTTACGCCAGCAATTGGGACATTTTTCGATTTTATACAGCCTTTGTATGACAAAGCTGCGGTTGCGGTGTCAGGGTATGCCAGTTTCCCAGCTGATAATTTTATAGGCCGTGTCTATTCTTTATTTTGGATGTTTCCGATTTTCAACCAGCCTGAAACCATGGGAGGTTATCAGCTTTTTGCAAATAGCTGTGCTTTTAAAAAAGAATGGTTTCAGAAAAATAATTTTCCAGTTGAATTAGGAGGATTAAGGGTTGCATGTCACGTGATGTCAGATCGCTTGAAAGAGAGTGGCTTAACTTTACATCACCCTAATGTCTGGTTTTTTCATGATTTGTGGAGTGATAGTTGGCAATTCTTTACATGGCGAGCATTGGTTATGGGGCGCAATGCTGACAAAAAATATAGCTATAAGGTTTCCTCATTAAAGTCATCCAGAATTAAATATGCATTGAAAAATTTTCACTATGATATGACTAGACTCATTCGTAGACATGTTAGGTACTACAAGACGATTGATTTGCCGGCATGGCAGGTTCCAGCATCTTTATTGTTAGGTTTTATCTTTTGGGTACTAGTTAGAGGTAGTCAAATTATATCGTCTTTGCATTTAGTTAATTTTAAACAAGAAAAAATTCCAGCAAAGTTTCTCGAATGAGTTCATTTTATAAAGTTCTAAATTTTTTTATTTATATCGGTATTTTATGTATCCCTGTTAATACCGCTTTTGCAAAGGAGTTCAACGTAGTAAGGCTTAATGATGGCAAGCCTATTGTTACGCGCCAAATGTTTGAACAGGCTGGTGCCCCGGATTTTGATGGAATGAATATTAATGGACCTTCATTGATAAAAGTTCCTGAATGGCTCAAAGCCAGTGGTCAGGTCATACATAAAAATGCAAATTACTATCTTTATTTTGCGCATCATAATGGCAAATATATTCGTTTAGCCTGGGCGAATAAACTAGAGGGTCCATATTATCTATATGGGATAAATAAGCCGCTAGGAAAGCGTGGCGTTCTTGATTTAGGAGAAAAATCCAGAATTGATCTTGTGCCAGGTCTCGGTATTACAAAGCATATCGCCTCTCCGGATGTTTTTGTAGATAAAAAACGACAAAAAATAGTGATGTATTTTCATGCACCGACTGATTTGTTTGGAAAAACAAAAAGTGTACAGAAAACGTTTGTTGCAACATCTAAGGATGGATTGGACTTTAATCAGGTTTCAAATTCACCACGAGCCTTCGGAATACGCCCTGTGTCACTAGGAACTTCGTATTTCAGAGTATTCAACTGGAATGAAAATACCTATGCAATAGCTAACGGTGGCGAATTGTATCGCGCCCCTGATCAATTGGCGGTTAATGGGCATGTGTCCGATGGCCAAGCAATCAATATTGCACAAGATCTTTGGGAAAAGCGGCCGCAACTGCTACTGCCGGAATTGGCGGTGAATGAAGGAGAGGGCAAGAAGATGCGTCATGCAGCAATTCTTGTTCGCGACAATGAGCTTTGGGTGTTTTATACGCGCATAGGAGATAGTCCGGAGCGGATATTATTGTCACGCATTTCTCTTGTCCCTGACTGGTTAAAATGGAAGGAAAAAGGCCCGCTGTCTGAAATTCTTACTCCCAAAAATCAGTGGGAGGGAATTCAATATTTGCCTCGTTCAAGTAAAAACGCTAGGGGGACGCAAGAACAGGCTTTACGTGACCCTTATATCTATGAAGAAGCGGGAAAGTACTATCTGCTATACACAGGCGCCGGTGAGGAGGCGATTGGACTGGCAAGGTTAGATTTTAACAATAACTAAAACAATTACTAATCAGGTGAAATTTAGATGAAACTTATTCTCCATATTGGCAGTGGAAAGACAGGCACAACTTCAATACAGAATTTTTTTGTAAGAAATGCTGAAAAACTAGAAAAGCTGGGTGTGTTGTACCCCGTAAAAAAATCAGTAGCAGCAAACCACATTTTGTTAGCGGCAGGATTTGTAAATTACAACTCTATAGCTATTCCACATAATCGGTTTTACTTAGATGATTATGAAAAATATAAAAATGACTTCATTAGATTTAAGCGTGCGTTAGATAGTGACATTAAGCGGGTTAAGCCTGATGTGCTTGTATTGTCTGCAGAACAACTATTTCGTGATTTTTCTGAGAACTCTGAAATTAGCCTTTCTGATTTTCTAGAACCTTATTTTGATGAAATTAAAGTGGTGGCTTATGTACGTGAACCGATAGGTGATTATGCTTCACGGATGTCTCAGAGAATGCGCACTGGTGTAAAAATACTTCCGCCTCATGTTAGAAACATTCGTCGTGTCTTGGAGTATTACGAAAGCCAGTTTCCTGGTTGCGTCCATGTAAATGCTTTTGAGCGTAATCAATTGATAGATGGTGATGTAGTAGTTGATTTTGTAAGTAAATATATACCATCTGTTTTAAATATACTTAAGACGAATATGTTGCCAAGTTACAATGAATCTTTACCTACACACCTGTTGTTTAAGTTATACGAAGAGCGGTTGGCTTTTCAACCGGATGGAAACAGACCAAATATTGATACCGTGGCATTGATTTCAGCGATGTCTAGAAGTTATGCAGAGTCACAGCCTCTCGAAAAAAACAGTAAGCTTAAGTTGAAACCACAGGTAGAAACTTACTTGCAAGCATCGGCTATGGACTATCTTTGGTTAAGAAGTAAATATGGTGTGATTTTTAGTAATCTTGATTATGAGCAAATTAAGTTGCCTCAACAGTGTTTAGACAGTCGTACTAATTTATCAGATATCGTAGTGATGGATGGTTTTGTTACAAAATCGCTTGATAGCATAGTTCCATCTATTTTAGAGATATGCACGATTATAAGAACAAGAAGGTTTATTCTATATTCTCAATTAATGAGGTTTTATCGTATATTTATCGCCTACAGTTGGTTGGATAAATTAAAAAGAAGGATATTCAGGTAATGCACAGTGCCGACTATCTGAATTTTTTGCATAAGAATTTTATGCGCGAGCCATGGCGGATGGCGGCCATGGCTTCATTCAGTGCATTTGCAAAGATCCTCGAAACTATTTCATTAGTGCTGCCCCTCAAAGGCGTGTTCATTTTGATGAACCCGGCCATGCTGCCAAAAATGATTACAGAACGCGGCATAGGTGTTGATGAGGTCATGGTTTTTATATCATGCGCGGTGGTTGTTACTTTTGTGCTGGCAAAGTTGCTGCAGGTTCTTGCGCACAATCTGGCACACAAGGCGATACTCGGCGATGATTCGGAGCTATCCGGCGTCAGGACAAAGCTCACGGTGCGGTTATCATCTTCATTGCTGGCTTTGTTGCTGTTTCTAATCGCGATTGCGTTGCTATATTACCCGGCGGCATTGTTGATTACCGGCCTGATTGTGCTTGCATTTGTTTTTCCTGCGCGGATGACTGAATCACGCGCTTTTAAACTTCTGCAATCCGGACTGGGGGCTAGAAATAAAGAAGCGCAATATCGTTTGCTGGGCTCTTGTCTTTTCATGGTGTTTTTTATTGCGATCGTTGCAATGACATTAAAAGGAGTTTTGACGGTAGAAGTTTCTTTATTGATTACCGTATTGATGGCACGCAGATTGCTACAAGAATATGCAAGGCTGCGGATTGCAATTCTGGCTTTAGATCATCTTCTGAAATCAGGCATCTCTAAAACTGAAGTACAGGATGAGCTTTAAAGCCAGTTCCAGCCAATTGTTAATTTTTGTTACATTGTTTATCGTTGTATGAAATCAATGTTATAAGAATTAATTTTTGCGATAACCGTTTTTATTTGCTGGAGCATCATTGAAATTCTCTGTTGTCATTCCTTGCTTTCGAGCCTCAAATACTATTGCTAGAGCATTGGATTCATTAGTACAGCAGACTTACTCCAACTTTGAAGTGGTTGTGGTAGATGATGCATCCGTTGATTTTGATGAAGCTTTATCTGTGATTGAGTCATTCAGGAGTCGGCTGGATATCAGCGTATTGAGAAATCCGGTAAACATGAATGGCGCGTTTTCACGGAACAGGGGAATTGAGGCGGCACGGGGAGACTTTATCGCATTCCTTGATGCAGATGACAGTTGGGTGGAAACCAGGCTGGCATCGGCGAAAAGCCTGATCGAGAATTTGGCTGACAGGAATTTTGTCATTTATGGTCAATTTGAATTAATACAAAAAGGCCTTAATGGCGCATTGCTGCCGTTGCGCGCCATCAACAAGAACGAGCTTGTAACGGAATATGTGTTCGCTGCTGGTCAATCAATGCAGACAAGTACATTCCTGTGTCCGCTTGACGTTGCGAGAAGTGTACTGTTTGATGAAAAGCATTCGCGCCATCAGGATACCGATTTCATGATGAGGGCTCAGGGTAACGGCGTGAGCCTGGTTTTCCAGAATAACAAATGCTCGAATTATTATATTAAACCTTGCGATGTTGTTTCCAGAATAAAAGAAGGGCGCATTAATCGCTCCTTCTGCAAGGACTGGTTAAACGAGAAGCTTGCGTTCTTCAACACGAAATCTTATGCCGGCTATAAATTAATCGTGTATTCAAGGGTTTTATATCTCGAAGATTATGTTTTAAAGGCTTTGGCAGTTGCTTTTCTGTCGGTACCCAGGATCGGGTTCAAGAATTTTATTGATTTAGTTAAAACCAAAGCGCATATTATCAAGGGCAGGTTGGCTTGGGTGTGTTTGCTGAATTCAAATCTGTATCTCTGTTTTTCTGAATTTGGTATGGACTCCGGTTTTTCGGCAACAGCGTTTTTGATTTAATTATTACAAGCCCTTATTTATGGCTGGTAGACTGAAATGATGGAATAATAAAGCGCAGAAGTATTTGCGCAAATTGATGCCTAATTAAAGACACAGGGGGCCGGTTGATGTTGCATCCATTGGTAGTGGATTTGGACGGGTCTATCATCAGTACGGATATGCTGCATGAATCCGCATTGAGGGCTTTCCGGCATCACCCTTTAGATATATTCCGTATCCCGCTATGGCTATTCAAAGGCAAAGCCGTACTCAAGCAGATACTGGCTTCCCGCGTTACTTTTGACCCCGGATCACTCCCTTATAACCAGGAGTTGTTAAATTGGCTTAGGCAGCAGAAAGCCGATGGCCGAAAACTGGTTTTATGCACAGCCTCAGACCGTTCGATTGCAGACGCAGTCGCAGCGCATTTAGGGATTTTTGACGAAGTGATTGCCAGTGATGGGTTCACCAACCTAGCAGGTAAGTATAAGGCTGAACTGCTTGAACAGCGTTTTGGTCATTCCGGTTTTGATTATGTCGGCAATTCCAGCGCAGACCTGGCCGTTTGGGAGTGTGCCAATCGTGCAGTGGTTGTCAATGCTTCTGCTGACTTGACTAAAAAGGTGCAAGCTGTCTGCAAGGTCCAGCAGATTTTTTCCAGAGAGCTGTTTGGTTTCATGGCTTTTTTCAGTGTTTTGCGCGTTCACCAGTGGCTGAAAAACCTGTTGCTTTTTGTTCCGGTTGTTGCCGCCCATCAACTGATTGTTATCGATAACCTGGCAACGCTTATTCTTGCGTTTTTTTCTTTCAGCATCTGTGCATCCTCTGTTTATATCGTGAATGATCTGTTTGATTTGGAGAGCGATCGTCTGCATCTCCATAAAAGAACCCGGCCATTTGCTTCCGGCCAGGTTCCGGTATGGATGGGCGTCGTTCTTGCTCCGTTACTGCTTGCGGCCAGTTTGATACTGGGGTTGCATGTCGGCGGTAATTTCATCGCCTGGCTGTTGTTTTACTTTCTTGTGACGTGTGCATATTCCTGGGGCATCAAGCGCCTGGTATTGCTGGATTGTCTGGCGCTGGCCATGCTTTATACTTTGCGCATTATTGCCGGGGCCGCCGCGGCCGGGCTGGCAATGTCTTTCTGGCTATTGGCTTTTTCAGTATTCCTGTTTTTGTCATTGGCATTCGTCAAGCGTTATGCCGAACTGGGCTTGCAGCGCCTTGCTGGCAATGAAAGCGCTTATGGAAGGGGCTACCTGACTTCTGACGCGCCTTTGATTCAGGCGCTGGGTATTGCTTCCGGTTATGCTGCGGTACTGGTTCTTGCGCTCTATATTAACAGTGAAGCTGTGGTTAAGATTTATCGGGCCCCGGAATACATCTGGGGAGCGGTACCGATCATGCTGTTCTGGATAAGCTGGATGTGGATGCAGGCTCACCGAGGGAATATGCATGATGATCCACTGGTATTTGCAGTAAAAGACAAAACCAGTTTACTGTGCGGACTTGCCTTCGCAACAGTTATTTTGTTCGGTACGGTTGGCTGGGTATGGTAGCGATTTCGTCGTGGGGAAGGCTGGGGCATGTAGAGCATTATGTGCAGGGCCTGACCGACAGGCATGAAGTCGCGGATGTCATCAAACGGAGCCAGCCTGGTCTTGCCTACGGCATGGGGCGCAGCTATGGAGACGAGTGCCTGAACCCGCAAGGCACGCTGTGGCTAACTACAGGGCTGGATCGCTTTATCAGTTTTAATGATAAAACCGGCTGCCTGATATGTGAAGCCGGGGTTCTCTTGCGAGACATTCAAAGGCTGGCCGTGCCCCGGGGCTGGATTCTACCGGTGACGCCGGGTACGCAGCTGGTGACGGTAGGCGGTGCGATTGCGAATGATGTTCATGGCAAGAATCATCATGTCTATGGCTCGTTCGGTGACCATGTGAGGCAAATGGCCCTGCTGCGCACTGATGGCGATGTGATTGAATGCGGGCCCATGCAGCGACAGGAATGGTTCGCTGCCACTGTCGGCGGTTTAGGGCTTACCGGCTTTATCCTGACTGCGGAGATTCAATTGCGGCGCGTGCCTGGCCCATGGCTGCAAACCGAAACGATACCGTATACAAACCTGGATGAATTTTTCAGTCTGGCCGATGCTTCAGAAGCGGGCTGGGAACATACAGTTTCCTGGGTGGATTGCATCGCATCGGGCGGCGGCAGGGGACTGTTCATGCGGGGTAACCACAGTGAGAGTTCTAAGCCGGAAACACCGGTAGCATCAAATATAAAAATGCCCTTAGTACCGCCATTTTCACTGGTGAATAAATTAACGTTAAGCGCTTTCAACGCAGCGTACTTTCATACCAGAAAACGCTGCGCTGGACAGGACCTCGTTCATTACGAGCGTTTTTTCTATCCGCTTGATAATATTGATGGATGGAACCGCATGTATGGCCCTCAAGGTTTTTACCAGTATCAATGTCTGGTGCCCAGGGCGGATGGTCAGCAGGCAATACAGGCGCTGCTGCATGAAATTTCACGTGCTGGCGACGGGTCGTTTCTGGCAGTTTTAAAAACATTCGGCAACAGGACATCTTTGGGCATGCTGGGTTTTCCACAGCCCGGGGTAACCCTGGCACTGGATTTTTCAAATAAAGGCAGCCGGTCTTTAGCGCTGTTTGAGCGATTGGATGCAGTGGTGAAAGAGGCTGGCGGCAGGGTTTACCTGGCAAAAGATGCGCGTATCCCGCGTGATTTCTTTGAGGCTAGTTATTCCAGGCTGCGTGAGTTTCTGCCATACCGTGACCCTGGCATTACATCCGCCATGTCACGGCGTTTAATGGGGAGTTGATGTGTCAAATGTAATGCAGCGGATCGTAATCATTGGGGCCAGTTCGGCAATTGCCGAGAAGTGTGCGCGGCTCTGGGTTAAGCAGGCACCTGCAGATATTGTTCTGGTGGGTAGGAATATCCATAAAATTGAATCAATTGCAGCCGACCTCAAGGTGCGCAGCCCTGAATCAACGATTAAAGGCATGGAAGCAGACTTTAACGACCCCCTGAAAATCCAGGCACTGGTGGATGGTATTGCAAGTGACGCAGCCGTTAATATTGTGTTGATAGCACATGGCTCATTACCGGAGCAGCAACTCTGCCAGCAGGATATTGGCTTGTGCCAAGAGGCCCTGGGTATTAACGCCATATCGCCGGTGCTGTTTGCGGAAGCATTTGCCAGGCATATGGAAAAGGCCAATGCCGGTACTCTGGCAATCATCAGTTCAGTTGCCGGAGACCGCGGCCGTAAGTCAAATTACGTGTATGGTGCGGCCAAGGGCCTGGTTACGCGCTATGCGCAGGGGTTGCAGCATCGTTTCGCAGGTACAGGGGTAAAGGTGGTGTTGATAAAACCGGGACCAACAGATACGCCTATGACTGCGCACCTGAAACAGCAGGGCAAGGCCCTGGCTGATGCCGATGCTGTTGCAGGCAGGATTGTGCAGGCGGTCGATCGTGGCCGTTCGCTGGTTTATGCACCGTCAAAGTGGTGTTTGATCATGATGATCATTCGGCATTTGCCGGAATGCATTTTTAAAAGAATGGATATCTGAATTTTTGATATGAAGTTTTTTGATCCTGAAGAGCGAGATTTCTAATATTGGTGCGCGATGCAATCTCTGAAAATTAATACTTTTTTTAAGGTAGCCACTGTTTTTCTCATTGCTTTCATGCTGTTTTTTTTATGCATGGATAAGCGCATCAATGTTTATGATGAAGGCATTGTGCTGACTGCAGCGATGAGAGTGCATGCGGGTGATTTTCCACATCGGGATTTCTATATTAATTACGGCCCTGCCGAGTTTTATGTGCTGTCATGGCTGTTTGATGTATTTGGCCAGCACGTAATCGTAGAGCGTTTATTTGATTTAACCGTACGGGCAGGTATCGTTGCTGCGATTTATACGCTACTGATACAGCATTGCAGAAAATTAATAGTGGCAGTCATAAGCATCATTTCTGCATTGTGGCTTGCTGCAATCAGCATGCATGGCTATCCGGTGTACCCGGCATTACTACTTGCCATTGTAGCTACTGCTATCATGGCTAAAGCCGCCAATACGGGCACTTCAAACTGGTATCCTCTGGCTGCGGGCTTGCTGACGGCTTTAACCGCTTATTTCAGATACGATATTGGCTTCTTATTGTTTGCTTCTCATCTGGTTTCTATATTATTGATCAACCTCTTTTTCAAGGATGACTCAAGAATACGAGCTGATCAAATTATAAGAAATATATGCCTGTATATTCTGGCAAGTGCTATCCCGGTTTTAATGCTGCTTGGCTTTTACTGGATTAACGGGGCAATCGCATCATTTGCCCATGACATCATTTTTTTTCCTGCCCTGTATTATGCAAAGTTTAGAGGTCTGCCATTCCCCGATCTACTTTCGGTGGAATCCGGAGTGGTGTATTTCCCTGTTTTTCTTGTTCTGGTTGTTATTGCCGCATTCTCAGTAAAAACGATTCAATACGGTGAAAAAGCACATCGCCATACATCACTGCCTAATGGTACTTACCGGCATGAATGTGTCAATTTTCTGATATTTTTTACTGTGCTGGTTGTTTTCTTTTATTCGAAAGGCATCGTCCGTATCGGCCCTGTACAAATGCAGTTAGCGTTAATTCCGGCATTAATGGTGCTGGCCGTGATATTGGAGCTGGGGATCAGGAATCAAAACTGGCTGGGCTGGATTTCAATCATCCTCATCGTGCATACAAGTGGCTCCGCCCTGACTTATGGCTTGGTAAAGATGTTTGTAAAATGGCATGACCGTATCGTGGTGAAAGAACTATACCGGGCTTATGGCCGGGTTACCTCGGATCCCGCTATCAGCAGCAGATACAGCGCTTTTCTAGCAGAGTCCAGGATGGTATTTTCAGAATTCACGCTTGAGCCTGATAGAAATGCCGCGATTGATTTTATTAAAAAGCATACTGCGCCGCATGAGCGTATTTATATCGGCCTGAATCGGCATGATAAAGTCTTTGTGAATGACGTTGCCAGTTACTTCCAGGCACAGAGAATGCCTGTGACAAAGTGGCATCATTTTGATCCGGGGCTTCAGAATACTGCAAAAGTGCAGGCAGAGATTGTGAGTGATTTAGAAAAAAGCAAGCTGCAGTATGTTTGGCTGGAACCCACTTGGGATGATGTTATGGAGCCAAATGAAAGTGCGAAAAGCAGCGGCGTGTATCTGCTCGATATTTATATACGCGACCATTATCGTCTGCAACAAACGTTCGGCAGGATAACAATTTGGAAACGCATTGCTGAGCAGACGGAAACAGAAAAGCGGGAATCATTATGAATGCAGTTGAGCGTTTCATGTACATGCCTGGATGGATATTTTGAAGAACCAGAAAATAATCTTAACCGGTGGTGCCGGGCTGGTTGGCCAGAACCTTGCAGTGCGCCTGCAGGCGCAGGGCTTTACCGATATTGTGGTACTTGACAAGCACCGCGCGAATCTTGAAATCTTAAAGCAGATACAGCCTGAAATTATCACTGAATTTGCCGATCTTGCAGAACCAGGCGACTGGCAAAAGCACTTCAGGGATGCAGGTGTTGTGGTGATGCTGCAGGCTCAGATAGGCGGTATGGATTATGGTGAATTTGTACGCAACAATGTTGACTCTACACGGCTTGTGCTTGATGCGATCAAGGCCGGCAATGTGCCGCATCTGGTGCATGTAAGCTCTTCAGTTGTTGAGTCCATAGCTGACGATTATTACACCCGCACGAAGAAAGATCAGGAGCAGCTGGTGCTGCGTAGCGGCATAGCTTGCCCGATATTGCGCCCGACTTTGATGTTTGGCTGGTTCGACCGCAAGCATCTTGGCTGGCTTTCACGCTTCATGAACAAAGCCCCATTGTTTCCGATCCCTGGAAACGGCCGCTACATGCGCCAGCCACTTTATGTAGGCGACTTTTGCAATATCATCATCAGTTGTATCCAAAACAATATTGACAGCGGTATTTACAATATATCCGGGCATGAAAAGATCGATTATATTGATATTATCCGTGCAATAAAGCGTGCAACCGGTTCACGCACGCCCATCGTTCGTATTCCGTTTGCACTGTTCTATGGCTTGCTCTGGATTTGGGGCTTGTTTGATAAAACCCCGCCTTTTACCACACAGCAGCTCGCCGCGCTGAATGCAAAAGATGAATTTGAAGTGGTTGACTGGCCGGGTATTTTTGATGTGCCTGCCACACCTTTCAGAGAGGCAATAGAGGAGACGTTTAACCACCCTGAATACAGTAAGGTGGTCTTGGAGTTCTGACACCGGGTAACTTGCAATATTAAAGCGCTACGTGCCAGGAAAATATCACTTTGGTTAAGGTATTAAGTTAGTTAAAACAACAGGTTAATTAAACAAAAAAACAATTAAAACTGCAGTCATTATTAAAATGAAAATAAAGACAATTAATCCAGAGTCGTTATCAATGCTTCTTATCTTTGCGCTCTGGGGCATTATGATCGCGGTTGCCAATCCCGCTGGCGACTTCCCGCTGATTGACGACTGGGCTTACGCTGAGTCTGTCAGAACTTTATTAAATGAGCGCAGGCTTGTAATTTCAGACTGGTCGGCAATGAATCTGTTGACTCAGATTATCTGGGGATGGGCTTTTTCATTGGTAATGGAGCCATCATTTACCGTATTGCGGTCATCCGTACTGGTACTTGGGCTGCTCGGCGTCATGGCGGCATTTAAGTTAAGCCGTGAGTCCGGTGTGCCATTGCCATTGGCATTGCTGGGAGCAGTGCTTTTAATTGTGAATCCGGTTTACTTCACAATGAGCCATACTTTCATGACAGACGTGCCATTTTTTTCTTTCTCGGCAATGTCGCTATTGTTTCTGGCCAGGGCAGTGAATCAGGATAAGACGCAGGATATTGCTGCCGGAACAGTGTTTCTTGTTTCTGCGCTGCTGATCAGGCAGCTTGGTTTTGCCATTGCGATTGCCTACGCGCTGGCCTATATGGCAGGGCGCAGGCTGTCGTTAAGCACTGCTGTCCGTGCCAGCCTCCCTCTGTTGGCTTGCCTGTTTGTGCAGTTATCATTCCGGGCATGGCTTGATGCAAATAATCAATTGCCTGCAATGCATGGTTATCAGATTGAACAAATCCAACAAGCGTTTTCATTGCCTGTGCTGGATTTTGCAACAGTGTTTGAACTGAATGTTTTTAAAACACTATTGTCGTTAGCGCTGTTTTTGCTGCCGCTGATACTGTTGATTTTTTTCTATATGAATAAAAAAATCGATGCCGTTACCGTTCTTCTGTTGGCGATAGGCACGCTCATGCTGTATTACAGCTTGCGCATGGCGGGCATGCAGCTGTTCCTGCTGCAAAGCAATATTCAGGGGGCTTTCGGTTTCGGCGGCAATATTCTGAATGCTTTCGGGGTTGGCCCTTCATTGCAGTATGGCGCGGTAGGCTATACTCCCCGATACCGCATAGCGGTTGGCTACTGGTGGTTATTTGTAGGGATGCTGGTGGTTTTTGCGGCAGGGCTCATGCTGCGTTTTTTATACGTTGCAGTACGTGGTTTATGGCTAAATAGATCTGGAATCATCTCAATGTGGTTTAGCGGTAAGTCTGGGGAAATGAGGAAGATTCGGCTATATATTTTATTTGGGGCCAGTACGCTTATCTATTGCGTTCCCACTTTTCTGCTGCCAACCTTATATGACCGCTATTTACTGTTACCTATGCTTACTACCAGTCTGCTGATGCAGCTCAAAGTTGCCGCCACAGCTAAACTGCCGCGTTTAAAAGTCGGCATAGTTGTTTTAATGACTGTGTTTGCTGCAATTGTTACCAGTATGGCTACCCATGATTACTTGGCCTGGAACCGGGTACGCTGGGCTGTCCTTGATCATCTGGTTCATCGACAGGGCGTAGCGCCGGAGAGGATAGATGGCGGATTTGAATTTAACGGAATGTACCTTTTTTCAAAAGACCATTTGAAGCCAGGCGCGAAAGGCTGGTGGGTTGTGGATAATGAATATGTGATCGCGTTTTCACCTGTGTATTTCGTACGTGTAAAAAATTATAAAGTTGAGGCAAGATACACGATAGATGCATATTTGCCTTTCAGTCCCCGGAATATTTATGTATTGCACCGAAAATAAAAGTGTATGAACAATCAGGCTGATAAAAACAAAGCTTCGCAGTCAATTGCGGTGCTTGGCGCCGGCCCGATGGGACTGGCTGTCGCTTACCAACTGGTGCTTGACGGCCACCGGCCCGTTTTGTTCGAAGCGGATGACCGTATAGGCGGCATGACTGCCAGCTTTGATTTCGGAGGCATGGATATAGAGCGCTATTATCATTTTCATTGCATTTCTGATCATGCTTTTCTATCAATGCTTGATGAGTTAGGCCTGAGCGCAAAAATGAGATGGGTAGAAACAAAAATGGGCTATTGGTATCAGGGGCAGTTACAGCCATGGGGAAACCCGATGGCACTGTTCAGGTTTCGCGGCCTGGGGTTTGCAGCCAAATTGCGGTATGGCCTGCATGCTTACTTATCTACTAAACGGAATAACTGGCAAGCGCTGGATAAAGTAGAGGCAACTGCCTGGATCAGGCGCTGGGTAGGTGCTGAGGCTTATGAGGTTTTGTGGCGCAGGCTGTTTGATTATAAATTCTATGATTATGCGACCGGGCTTTCGGCGGCCTGGATTTGGAGCCGCATACGGCGCATCGGTCGATCACGTTTCAGCCTGTTTCGTGAAAAACTGGGTTACCTGGAAGGTGGATCCAATACGCTGCTGAATGCCATCAGGGAGGTGATTGAAACTAAGGGAGGTGAAATTCGCCTGCAAGCACCTGTCGGTAAAGTGGTCATGCAAGATGGCAGGGTACTCGGACTGGAAGTGCATGGTCAGCTTGAGGCTTTTGATAAGGTGATCAGCACGATACCTTTACCGCATGTGGCGAAGCTTATGCCGGATTTGCCGCATGATGTGCTGGCCGCATTCCAGTCGGTCAAAAATATAGCCGTGGCCTGTGTGATTGCCAGGTTATCCAGGGCCGTTACAGAAAACTTCTGGCTAAACACTAACGATCCTGAAATGGATATTCCCGGGCTGGTTGAATATACAAATCTGAGGCCAATGCCGCAGCATATTGTTTACGTGCCTTTTTACATGCCCGGAGAACATCCTAAATTCTCGGATCCTGATAAAATATTTATCGATAAAGTGAAGCAATACTTGCATAAGATCAATCCGGAACTTACCGATGAGGACTTCATCGATATTCGTGTTAGCCGCTATCGTTATGCACAGCCGGTCTGTGAACCAGGCTTCCTGAGCAAACTGCCCCCGGTTGCTTTACCAGTCAAAGGGCTTTGGGTGGCAGATACCTCCTATTACTATCCAGAAGACAGAGGTATTTCTGAAAGTATAGATTTCGGCCGGAAAATGGCAAAGGCTGCACTGGCATGATTCATCAATTCAAATCCAGGCAGTTTGTTTTTTTTATTGTTACCGGCGGCATTGCAGCGGCAGTGAATTTCGGCAGCCGCATCGTCTTTAATTGGTGGGTCAGTTTTTCATTGGCCATTATTCTCGCTTACATCACAGGTATGATGATGGCCTTTACACTAGCCAGGCTGTTTGTATTTAAAGATAGCCGACATTCACTGCGGCGTTCCGGCATGCTGTTTGTGCTGGTGAATCTCGTTGCGGTACTGCAAACCTGGCTAATCAGCATGGCCTTGGCTTATTATGTGCTGCCTGCAATTGGCGTGCAGTCGTATGTGCATGAGATTGCACATGCAACAGGATTGATTGTTCCGGTTTTTACCAGCTACGTCGGCCATAAGAAATTTTCTTTCTCGTAACATTGAATTGGATGCAATATACATCTATAGTCACCTCACTTTCTTAAAACCAATTATAACTATAAAAAATTATGACCGATTATGGACAGTATTCTGAATACCTGAAAAGTAGAAGCTTTCTGGCAAAGATCTATCGTACACATTTTTTATATCCTAAACTTAGCCGTTACTTAAAGGGCAGGCTGCTGGATGTTGGCTGCGGTATTGGCGATATGTTGATATACCGTCCAAATTCTGTCGGTGTAGATATTAATTCATTTAATGTAGAGTTCTGCAAACAACGCGGCTGCGAAGCCTATGTAATGCCTATTGATAAGCTGCCATTTGAAAACAGCAGTTTTGATTCAGTACTTCTTGATAACGTTCTTGAACATCTGGCCGCCCCGGTGCCCTTGCTTAAGGAAATCAGGCGCGTGATGCGTCAAGATGCAGTGCTGCTGATAGGCGTTCCTGGTGTAAAAGGGCAATCCGCTGACCCAGACCATAAAGTTTTTTATAACGAGATTTCATTAAATGCACTTGCAGCCAAACTTGGTTTCAATGTGAATGCCATGCTGCACTCACCGCTTTGGAAGTCAGACTATCTGAGCAAGACAGTCCGGCAATATTGCGTTTACTCGCAATGGTCGTTAAAAAGCTAATCCCATGTTGAGAAGTGGTTTATCTCTAATTGTTGCCCAAAGGGCATGGCAGGGCTTTGCAGGCCTTTTAACCGTGCTTATGATCGGTTTTACATTGACCCAGGAGCAGCAGGGCTGGTATTACACCTTTTTAAG
>Ga0208626_1000124_pt1 | contig 33726 bp, 37 predicted proteins | sample LakWasMet10_HOW4_2_FD_183860 | JGI IMG/M metagenome (GOLD analysis project Ga0208626, IMG submission 183860) | Freshwater sediment methanotrophic microbial communities from Lake Washington under simulated oxygen tension - Sediment Metagenome... | ecosystem: Environmental > Aquatic > Freshwater >... | reverse complement strand
CAATATCTATAAATTCATGTTCCAATTCAAACTTCGCTGCAAGGTGCTCGCCGAGCGCTTTAATTCCATAGCGCTCGGTTGCATGATGCCCGGCAGAAACGTAGGCCACCCCCATTTCAAGCGCCTGGTGTGTGGTTTGTTCTGAAATTTCGCCACTGATAAAAACATCGGCACCAAGCGCTGCCGCAGTTTCAATATAGCTCTGCGCAGCCCCCGTACACCAGGCGACTTTTTTTATCAGCTTACTTCCATCACCTACAAACATAGGCCTGCGCTGCAGGCAGCTTTCGATTCTCAACACAAAGTCGCCCAGTGTTTCCGGCGTTTCAAGTTCAGCATAAGCGACTAAATCTTCGTCCCCTGCATAATCAACTGCATCTAAACCAAGTAACTTACCAAGCTGTACGTTATTGCCCAGCTCTGCATGTGCATCAAGCGGCAAATGATAAGCCATCAGGTTTAAATCATTTTTCATCAGAAATGCTATCCGGTTGCGCTTTATCCCGACAATCCTGGCATCCTCGTTACGCCAGAAATAGCCGTGGTGTACCAGCACCAGATCTGCATTGGCTTTGTGTGCGGCTTCCAGCAGGGCCATGCTCGCAGTCACTCCTGATACGATCTTGCGGATGTCTTGGCGCCCCTCGACCTGCAGCCCGTTTGGGCAGTAATCCTTGAAACGCTCTACATGCATCAGTTGTTGGGTATAATGTATTAACTCATTGATTTTAACCATAAGCTGTAACCTTTAAATTTTGTGCTATTGATTTCTGATTACTGCGACCCGATATCCAAACTACTCAATTTCTCACATCTAACTTATGAATAATCAGCTGCATAAAAAAGTATGGCTCATTTTTGCACAAACGGCGACCGTGTGCATGGCATTACTATTTGTATTACGTATTTTCAATCCTGATTTTCTAAATCAAAAAGAACATGCGCTAGTAGTTAACCAGCATGATCAATCACAGGAGGCGACGCCAGCAGGCTCTTACCGCCACGCAGCAAAAAAAGCGATGCCTTCTGTGGTCAACATTTTTACCAGCAAAGCGCCCATCGCCAATCCGCATGAGAAATTCCTGGATGACCCAGTGTTCCGGCATTTTTTCGGTGACCAGTTCGATGACCTGGAAACCCCATCACAACCGGAGAACAGTCTGGGTTCCGGCGTTATCGTGAGCGCAAAAGGCTTGATTCTGACCAACAACCATGTGATTGCGACAGCAGATGCCATTGAAGTGGCGCTATCAGACGGACGCAAGCTTTCTGCAAAAGTTGTCGGCACCGACCCCGACACCGATCTGGCACTTATCAAAGTGGATGCTGAAAATCTGCCGGCAATCACGTTTGCCAGCTCCGACAAACTAAGCGTCGGCGATGTGGTATTGGCAATCGGCAACCCTTTCGGTGTCGGGCAAACGGTCACGCAAGGCATCGTCAGCGCACTTGGCCGCACCCATCTCGGCATCAACATCTATGAAAACTTTATCCAGACAGACGCCTCGATTAATCCCGGCAACTCAGGCGGTGCATTGATTGATACCGAAGGCAACCTGGTAGGCATCAACAGTGCAATCTATTCGCGCAGCGGCGGTTCCATGGGCATCGGTTTTGCCATACCGGCGACACTGGCGCGCCAGGTGACCGAGCAGATCGTTGCACAAGGCAACGTAACCCGCGGCTGGATAGGTATAGAAGCACAGGATATCACGCCGGAACTCGCAGAATCGTTCCGGCTGAAGCGGCCTCAGGGCGCATTGATTGCCGGAGTGTTGCGCAATAGCCCTGCAGACAAGGCAGGTTTGCGTGCCGGTGATATTTTGCTGGCCATTGAGGGCAAGCCCGTGATTGACAGCGGCACCATGCTGAACCTGATTGCAGCACTGAAACCGAATCAGAAAGCCAGCATCCAGATCGCGCGCGCCGAGGCTATTATTAACATTTCGATTATTATCGGCAAACGCCCAAAACCATCTGAAGTTGTGAGTGAGTAAATTTCCTAAGCCGGCGGCTGGATTGTCGGCTCGGATTTTTTCCCGGTAAATGCGGCCACAATAATACCTAACTCATACAGCAGCCACATGGGTATTGCCAGCATAAACTGGGAAATGATGTCCGGCGGTGTAAATATCGCGCCGATTACAAATGCAGCCACCACTACATAACCACGCGCATCCTTAAGTGCGGCAATATCTACCCAGCCAAAACGAACAGCCATAACCACTGCAATAGGCACTTCAAAAGACAGTCCGAAGGCAAAAAACAAGGTCATGACAAAATCAAGGTAATTACCGATGTCAGTCATAACCGCCACACCTTCCGGCGCGGTTCCGACAATAAACCCAAACACTACCGGAAACACGAAAAAGTAGGCAAAAGACATACCCAGCAGGAATAAAAAGCTGCTAAAAACAATCATCGGGATCATGAATCTTTTTTCATGTGCATAAAGGCCTGGCGCTACAAAAGCCCAAACCTGGTAAAGCGTATGCGGCAGCGAGATCAGGAATGCGGCCATCATCGCCACCTTCATCGGCACAAAGAATGGCGTAGTGACACCAGTGGCAATCATCTGCCCACCCAGCGGCAGCTTGCCCAGTAAAGGTGCAGCCAGCAATGCATAAATATCGTTGGCAAATGGAAACAATGCAACAAAAACAACAACAAGACCGACAACTATTCGCAATAGCCGGTTACGCAACTCAATTAAATGTGATATGAAATTTTCGGTAGGTGTCACGTGATAACGCTATTCTTTATCGGGGGTAGATTCTACTGGCTTAACCAAGGCTTCTTTAACACTTTGATCAGTCCCGGTAATTTGAAAATCCTGGCTAATACTATCGGCTTCGGATTGCAGTTTTTCCTGTACAGAACTACCTGCCATCCTGATTTCGTCCTGCAGTTTTTGCAGTTCTGCAAAACGCGATTCCCGGTTAACTTCTTCCTTGATCTGCGCCATATATTTCTGCATACGGCCAGCCAGCGCACCTAACGTGCGCGCAACTTTTGGCAATTTTTCCGGGCCGATCACAATCAGTGCAACGATTGCAATGACAACCAGTTCAGAAAAGGCAATGTCAAACACGGTTAGAAACTAAAGCCGAATAAATAAATAGCAGAATGTAGCCTTACCTGATCTCTAAAATCAAGACTCAGCTTTTACGGCAGCAGCTTTAGGCTTAGCTGTCGAAGTTTTTTTTGCAGGTGCCTTCGGCTTGTCCGCTGCGGTTTTAGTCGCAGCAGGTTTTTTGGCGGCAGGCGCTTTTGCCGCTGGAGCCCGTTTTTTTGCGGGCGCCTTGGCAGCCGGAACCTCAATCGCACTTCCCTCAATTACCAGAGCTTCCTCTGACTTATCTACGATCGCTGCAGAACTAGCAGAGGCATTCTTTTCCTCAGCCATCGCATCTTTAAAACTTTTAACGGCACCGCCCACATCGCCGCCAAGGTTACGCAGTTTTTTTGTACCGAATATCAGCACCACTACCAACAAAACAATCAACCAATGCCAAATGCTTAATGATCCCATGATGCTCTCCTTAATTATATCTGTTAACTGATGCTGCTAAACTCTTGGTAACGACTCGCCGCCGCCAAACACGTGTACATGCAGATGAAACACTTCCTGCCCACCTTCGCGACCAGTATTAATCATGGTGCGAAACCCTTTCAAACCCTGCTCGCCAGCAAGCTTGGGGGCAAGCAATAACATTTTACCCAGCAATGCCTGATGCTGATCTTCACAAGTCATCAAACTTTCAATATGCAACTTTGGCACAATCAGAAAATGCACCCTGGTGATCGGATGTATGTCGTGAAAAACAATCACATCATCATCTTCATAAATTTTCTTTGAAGGAATATCACCCTTGATGATTTTGCAAAAAATACAATCTGCGCTCATTCCGGCCTCACTATTTTTTTGTCTGGCGTTTTTCAGTTAAAGCATTAGCTATATCAGTGCTTGGCTTCACCTGAAACTAACCTTTATTCTCGCGACTAGCTTTCTCATCGATGCCAGACAAGCCTTCTCGCCTTGCCAGTTCGGCCAGTACATCCGATGGTTTCAAATCAGCTTTTGCAAGCATTACCAGCGTATGAAACCATAAGTCAGCTGTTTCATAGATGATTTCCTCTTTATTGCCGCCTTTAGCGGCAATCACCGTCTCAGTTGCCTCTTCACCGATTTTCTTGAGGATGCTGTCCATGCCTTTGGCATAGAGCTTGGCAACATAAGACGATGCCGGATCAGCAGATTTACGCTGCTCCAATAACTCGGACAAGCGGTCTAAAACATCATTCATTGAATTACTCATGCTTATAAATCTCTTCCGGATTCTTGATTACCGGCTGATCAACCAGCCAGCCTTCGTTATCCAGTTTCTTGAAGAAACAGCTGTGACGGCCAGTGTGGCAGGCGATACCGCCAACCTGTTCTATTTTCAGCAGGATCACGTCTTCATCACAATCAAGACGGATCTCATGTATCTTCTGCACATGGCCGGACTCTTCACCTTTACGCCACAATCTATTGCGCGACCGTGACCAGTAAACAGCCTGCTTGGTATCCCGGCTTAACTGCAATGCTTCGCGGTTCATCCAGGCAAACATGACGACATCACCCGTATCATGCTCCTGTGCAATGACAGGCACAAGACCATCGGCATCCCAGTGGACTTCATCCAGCCAACTCACAGCCTGACCTCAATACCATATTTAGCCATGTATTCTTTTGCTTCCCGTACCGTATATTCACCATAGTGGAATATGCTGGCAGCAAGCACTGCATCAGCGCCGCCATCTTTAACACCGTCAACCAGATGCTGCAGATTACCTACGCCGCCGGATGCAATCAAAGGTACTTCTACGGCATCACTGATCGCTTTGTTAAGCGGGTTATTAAAACCGATTTTCGTACCATCTCTATCCATACTGGTGACCAGCAGCTCACCAGCGCCAAGGCTCACCATATATTCAGCCCATTTAACTGCATCAAGACCGGTTGCTTTACGGCCGCCGTGAGTAAACACTTCCCATTCAAAAGGCTGGTTCTCAACTTTTTTGGCATCTATCGCCACAACGATACACTGCGAACCGAAGCGGTCGGCAGCAGCTTTCACCATCTGCGGGTTCAGCACTGCGGTCGTGTTAATACTAACCTTATCGGCGCCTGCATTCAACAAGCGGCGCACATCTTCAACTTCGCGCACACCGCCGCCCACTGTCAGCGGTATGAACACCTGACTCGCGACTTCTTCAATAATATGCAGAATCAAGCCACGGTTATCGGAACTTGCCGTAATATCCAGAAAGGTAAGCTCATCTGCGCCCTGGTCATCATAACGCTTGGCAATTTCTACTGGGTCGCCCGCGTCTCGCAGCTCAAGAAAGTTAACGCCTTTTACAACACGGCCATTGGTTACATCAAGGCAAGGAATAATGCGTTTTGCCAGACCCATTAGATAAGCTCCATTAACTTAATTCGTCCGCAAGTTTTTGTGCCGCTGCAAAATCCAGCGTACCTTCATAAATTGCACGACCGGTAATAGTGCCGATGATGCCTTCGCTTGCGACAGCGCACAATTTTCTAACGTCATCCAGATTAGTCACGCCACCTGATGCAATGACCGGAATCGTTAATGCCTGTGCCAGAGCGACTGTCGCCTCAATATTGACACCGCTTAACATACCATCACGGCCAATATCAGTATAGACAATTGAATTAACGCCATAATCTTCAAATTTTCTCGCCAGATCAATCACATCATGGCCTGTCAGTTTGGACCAGCCGTCGATTGCGACCTTACCGTCTTTAGCATCCAGACCTACCATGATCTGCCCTGGGAATGCATAGCATGCCTCATGCAGGAAACCCGGGGTTTTAACAGCCGCTGTGCCGATAATCACATAATCGATACCATTATCCAGATAGCGCTCTATGGTTTCCAGATCACGAATACCACCACCTAATTGAATCGGTATATCACCGCCAACCGCACTTACAATCGCTTTAATTGCACCTTCATTTACCGGTTTTCCGGCAAATGCACCATTCAGATCAACCAGATGCAGTCGCTTGCCGCCTTGATCTACCCAATGCCGCGCCATCGCACCCGGGTCCTCGGAGAATACCGTTGATTCCTCCATTAAGCCTTGTTTAAGTCTGACGCACTGGCCGTCCTTGAGATCAATTGCTGGGATAATTAACATAGTGAAAATTAAATCTGATAAAAAAATTAGTGATTAATAAAATAACTTGTACCAATAATTAAACTGCCGCTTACTTTGGCGACCAGTTTACGAAATTGCTTAATAATTGCAAACCCGCATCAGCACTTTTTTCCGGGTGAAACTGCACTGCAAACAGATTATCTTTTGCTATTGCACAGGTAAATCTATCAGGATAATTACTGTAACCGGCGACAATAGCGTCATCATCAGGCTGCACATAATAACTATGCACGTAATAAAACCTAGCCGCATCTTCAATGCCCTGCCATAAAACGTGCGGCTCAGCACCGGTCTGATACACCTGATTCCAGCCCATATGCGGGACCTTGAGCTTACCGCCTTGGCTGTCTACCATATTTTCCGCTGCGAAACGCTTCACGCTACCTTTAAACACGCCAAGACCCGCAGCATTGCCTTCTTCAGAATGCTCGAACAGCATTTGCAGGCCAATGCATATCCCTAAAAAAGGTTTATTCTGCGTGGCAGCAATGACCGCATTACGCAAACCCCTGGCATCAAGCTCGCGCATGCAATCAGGCATGGCACCCTGACCAGGAAAGACAACGCGTTCGGCTTGCGCAATATCATCAGGATTGCCTGTTACCAGTACGTTCTTTTCTGGTGCAACATGCTCAAGTGCTTTTGATACTGAGCGCAAATTGCCCATACCATAATCTACTACCGCGATATCTATTATGCTCATGTTATTCTTTGGTATTGCTATGACCTGTTTTTACCGATGACGACATCATCGGCGGCAAAAGCCTTACAAACTGCCTTTCGTTGATGGCATGATGCCCGCCATACGCGTATCCGGCTCCACAGCCACACGCAATGCACGACCAAAAGCCTTAAAAATCGTCTCTGCCTGATGGTGGGCATTGTGACCTTTTAAGTTATCGATATGCAGAGTGACGTTGGCATGGTTCACAAAACCCTGGAAGAACTCATGCACGAGGTCAACATCAAATGTGCCAATTGCCGCACGTGTGAATGTGCAGCCGAATTCCAGACCCGGACGACCTGAAATATCAAGCACCACGCGTGACAATGCTTCATCTAACGGCACATATGCATGGCCGTAACGGCGGATGCCTTTTTTATCCCCTACGGCCTGAGCAAATGCCTGGCCTAAAGTAATGCCAATATCCTCAACAGTGTGATGAGCATCGATATGCAGGTCGCCCTTGGCATTCACTTCAATATCCATCATGCCATGGCGGGCAATCTGATCAAGCATATGATCCAGAAAACCAAGGCCGGTGTTAAATGAAGAAATGCCAGTGCCATCAAGATTGATGCTGACAGTGATCTGGGTTTCTAATGTGTTTCTATTAACTTTGGCTGTACGCATAAAATGTATATCGAATGTTATGTAACGGCATTTTAACCCATTAAGAGGCGATCTCGCATAATTACATGACTAAATAGAAATTTGACATAAAAAAACCCCAGTTTTAAGGCTGGGGTTTTTTCAATCAGTTAAAAAATTAGCTGAATAATTTTTTAATAAAACCGAACAAACCGCCTGTTGAACCACCATGAGCGATTGCAGTGATTTCAGCCGCCGCCGCTGCTGGGTCAGCAGCGCCGTAGATAGCAGCACCGGCAACGATGATCGTTGCGCCAGCATCGCGTACTTGAGCAGCTGTAGCCGCTTTAACGCCGCCTGCAACAGAAATATCAACACCTAAGTTCAAGCCAGCTACCAAAGCCAAGTCAGCAAATGGTGTTTGACCGGCAGCTTGCTGATCCAAACCTGTGTGTACGCCAATGATGTGCGCACCTAATTTAGCGACTTCTTGTGTACGTGCTTTTTTGTCAGCTACGTTGATCAAGTCAACTTGTGCTTTTTTGCCGTATTTGTTTGCAACGTCAATAACACCTTTGATTGTACCGATGTCTGAAGTACCCAATACCGTAACGATATCTGCACCAGCTTTAAAGAATGGCTCAGCTTCGTAGTAGCCAGCGTCCATTGTTTTCAGGTCAACCAGGATTTTGTTGTTTGGGAATTTTGCGCGCAGTGTTTGCAGCAGTTTGATACCGTTATGCTTAATGCATGGAGTACCGATTTCTAAAATATCTACATGCGGAGCAACTTTAGCTGCCAGGGCAACTGTTGCGTCGAAATCTAATGAATCTAATGCCATTTGGGTTTGTGCCACGATACATCCTCCAACGAATAATAAATCAACATTTATGATTGATTTACTTAGGTTAAAAATACGAAATTGAAATTAATTATTATATTGTGCACAAAACGCACATTTCGCTATGATAACCGTAGTTATGCAGAAATTTCAAACTTTTCGTGTTTATTTTAACTGTTTTTTTACAATTTACGTGCCAGTTAAACCTCAAGCCGCACCTGCATTAGGATTTATCCATAAGCATAACTTCTTATAAAATACCCAATAATGCATCAACCAATAATTTAGATTGCTCAGCGGTGCCTATCGTGATGCGCAGATAAGGCGAAATGCGGTCTGGAGATTTAAAGTGGCGCACGATAATGCTGCGCTCACGCAGTTTGGCGGTTAATTCCGCGCCACCCCATGCCGGATGCCTGGTAAATATGAAATTAGCGCCTGACGGCAGCACTTCAAAACCCAGCTTAACCAGGTCAGTTATCAATGCATCTCTTGTAGCAATGACCTGCTGACGTGTTTTCTCGAAATATTCAGTATCTTGCAGCGCGGCAACTGCACCTGCAGATGCAAACCGGTCAATTGGATAAGAGTTGAAACTGTCCTTCACGCGAATGAGTGCCTCGATCAGGTCTGGAGAGCCCATGGCATAACCGACACGCAACCCTGCCAATGATCGCGCCTTTGACAAGGTATGCGTTACCAGCAGATTAGGGTATTTATTAATCAAGCCCACTGCGGATTCTGTACCAAAATCCACATAAGCCTCATCGATTACGACCACTGAGCCAGGGTTGCTTTGCAGCAACTGCTCTATCTGTGCCAATCTAAGCGGGATGCCAGTCGGAGCATTCGGGTTAGGAAAAATAATGCCACCATTTGACCGTTTATAGTCATCGATATTAATCGAAAAATCTGCCGCAAGCGGGACAGTCTGGTAGTTAATGCCATAAAGGCCGCAATATACCGGGTAAAAACTGTAAGTAATGTCAGGAAACAGTAATGGCTTGTCATGCTTTAGCAGCGCCTGGAATACATGTGCCAGAACTTCATCTGAACCGTTGCCCACAAACACCTGATTCGGGCTTAAATCATAGGCATGTGCAATGGCTGCCTTTAAGGCATCTGAATTTGGGTCCGGGTACAGGCGCAAAGTATCTGCAGCCTCCGCCTTCAGCGCCTCGATCACCTTGGCGCTTGGCCCATAAGGGTTTTCGTTCGTGTTCAGCTTCACCAGATTGGTTAACTTTGGCTGTTCGCCAGGCACATAAGGTGTCAGCTTATGTACGATATCACTCCAGAATTTACTCATACTCAGATCTCAGAATTTTTCTTAGAACTACCCCCTCGAACCCAATGTTAAAGGGGACTCAAGACGGCAAGGAAAAAGCCTCGAACATCGGACAATCAGTACGGCGAAAGCTGCTGGCGATGTCGGCACAGCGGTCGTTTTAATTGCGTGTTTTAAGGCGATACTCTGCGGAACGTGCGTGCGCCTGCAAGCCCTCACCATAAGCTAACGTAGCGGCAACCTTGCCAAGCACCTGCGCACCCTCCGCTGACACCATGATCAAACTTGAACGTTTCTGGAAATCATACACACCCAGCGGTGACGAGAACCTTGCGGTGCGCGAAGTAGGCAATACGTGATTCGGACCGGCACAATAGTCACCCAAAGCCTCACAGGTATCACGGCCCATAAAAATGGCGCCGGCATGCTTGATTTTTTCACTGAATGCCAATGGTGCTTCCAGTGATAATTCCAAATGCTCCGGTGCGATGTAATTGCTGATTTCCGCAGCTTCATCCAAGTCGCGTACCTGTATCAATGCACCGCGGTTGGTTAGCGAAGTGGTAATAATGTCTTTACGTGGCATATCAGCCACCAGTTTTTCAATACTGGCAGTCACTTTATCCAGAAATGCGGCATCCGGGCTTAATAATATGGACTGCGCCAACTCATCATGCTCCGCCTGCGAGAACAGATCCATCGCAATCCAGTCCGGATCGGTCTTGCCATCACAGATGACCAGTATCTCGGATGGGCCTGCCACCATATCGATACCCACCACGCCGAATACACGGCGCTTTGCAGCCGCTACATAAGCATTGCCCGGACCTACAATCTTATCCACCTGTGGCACAGTTTCAGTGCCGTAAGCCAACGCGCCCACTGCCTGTGCGCCACCGATACAGAATACGCGATCTACGCCGCATACGGCAGCCGCAGCGAGTACTAGCTGATTCTTCTCACCATTAGGCGTTGGCACTACCATGATCAGTTCCTGCACGCCGGCTACCTTGGCAGGAATCGCATTCATCAGCACTGATGAAGGATAAGCTGCCTTACCACCCGGTACATAAAGACCGACGCGATCAAGCGAGGTAACCTGCTGCCCTAATAAAGTTCCATCTGCTTCAGTATAGCTCCATGAACGCATCAGTTGTTTTTCATGATAACTGCGTACACGGTCAGCAGCAGTTTGCAGTGCCGCGCGCTGATCCGCAGGCAGGCCGTTCAAAGCAGCCGTGAGGTCAGCCTGGCTGATTTCAAGCTCGGCGAGACTGGCTGCACCGGTTTTATCAAAGCGATTAGTGTATTCCAGCACGGCTGCGTCACCGCGGCTTTTTACGTCCTTGAGAATATTTGCCACCACCACATCAATAGAGTCATCCTGCGCCGTTTCAAACGCAAGCAAGTCTTTTAGATTGCTTTTGAAATCACTATCAGTAGTTGAAAAACGTCTAATTTTCATACGATTGAACCTATAAGCTAAATTTATTTTGCGGCAGAGATTGCTGTTTTAAATGCATCCATAATAGGCTGCAATTTCGCCCTGTTTAACTTGAGCGAGGCCTGATTCACAACTAGACGCGAACTGATTTCGCCAACCTCTTCTACGGCTTTGAGGTTATTGGCACGCAAAGTTCCACCTGTACTCACCAGATCGACAATCACGTCGGCCAACCCGACCAGAGGCCCAAGCTCCATGGAACCGTACAGTTTAATCAGATCTACATGCATGCCTTTGGCTGCAAAATGTTCACGTGCGGTTTTAACATACTTGGTCACAACCTTCAGTCGAGCCCCGCTGCGAATTGACCCGAAATAGTCAAAATCTTCGCGCACCGCCACCATCATCTTGCACTTTGCAATCTGCAGATCAATCGGCTGATAGAGTCCTTCACCACCATGTTCATCCAGCACATCCTTACCGGCAATACCCAGATCAGCCGCGCCGTATTGCACATACGTCGGCACATCGGTCGCGCGCACGATAATCAAACGCACATCTTCGCGATTGGTGCCGATAATGAGTTTGCGTGACGACTCAGGATCTTCAGCCGCATGGATACCTGCCGCTGCCAGTAAGGGTACGGTTTCTTCGAAAATGCGGCCTTTTGATAGTGCTATCGTAATCATGTTATGTCTGTTTCTCTTTAAGCGACCCGCTTAACATTTGCACCCAGGGCGTTTAGTTTCTCTTCCAGATGCTCATAACCGCGGTCCAGGTGATAAATACGTTCAATCACGGTATCACCGCGTGCCACCAACCCCGCCAGGACCAGGCTTGCAGAAGCGCGCAAATCCGTTGCCATGACAGTTGCGCCATCTAAAAAGGGCACGCCTTTCACCAACGCGGTATTACCATCGATACTGATGTCCGCACCCATACGCTGCATTTCCTGCACATGCATGAAGCGGTTTTCGAAAATGGTCTCGGTAACTTTTGCCACACCTTCCGACATGGTATTAAGCGCCATGAACTGCGCCTGCATATCGGTGGGGAAAGCCGGATGCGGTGCGGTGCGAATATTCACGGCTTTTAATTTTCCGTCACTTTTCACGGTAATCGTATCGGCTTCAGAGGTAACGGTAGCACCTGCTTCACGCAGTTTTTCAATGACGGCATCCAGCAAATCAGCGCGCGCGTTAAGCAGCTTGACCTCACCGCCTGTCATTGCGGCGGCTACCATATAAGTGCCGGCCTCAATACGGTCACACACTACATTATGGGTGGTACCGTTAAGTTTCTCCACACCTACAATCGTGATGACGTCAGTACCGGCGCCTGTGATTTTGGCGCCCATTTTAATCAGCATCTCGGCCAGATCGATCACTTCCGGTTCTTTAGCTGCGTTTTCCAGCACGGTTGTACCTTCAGCCAAAGCTGCGGCCATCATCAGGTTTTCAGTACCGGTCACGGTCACTAGGTCCATGTAGTAACGTGCGCCCTGCAGGCGTCGATTCGGTAAATGCAAAGTACTCGCCTGAATGTAGCCGTGTGTGATATGTATCGCAGCACCCATGGCCTGCAAGCCTTTGATGTGCAAATCAACTGGGCGCGAGCCGATAGCACAGCCACCGGGCAATGAAACGCGGGCAGTGCCAAAACGTGCCAGTAACGGACCCAATACCAGAATGGAAGCGCGCATGGTTTTAACCATTTCGTAAGTTGCTTCAAAAGAGGCAACTTCGCTGGCATCCAATGTTACTTTATCTGCATTACGGGATATCTTGACCCCCATGGTATCCAGGAGTTTGATCGTAGTGTCGATGTCCTTTAACGCCGCAACACTGCTCAGATGCAATGGCGTTTCTGCGAGCAATGATGCGCACAGAATTGGCAGCGCGGCATTCTTTGCACCGGAGATCGTTACTTCGCCATGGAGGCGGTTACCGCCAGTAATGAGTAATTTGTCCAATTATTTAGCCGCATTCAATAAAGTTTGCAGTTCACCGCTTTCGTACATGGCACGCATAATGTCTGAGCCGCCGATGAACTCGCCGTTAACGTATAACTGCGGGATAGTCGGCCAATTTGCATAAGCCTTGATTCCTTCACGAATATTCTGGTCTGCCAGCACATCAACTGCCAGATAATCCACGTCACAGGCTTTAAGTATCTGTGTTGCCAGATTTGAAAAACCGCATTGCGGGAATTTCGGAGTACCCTTCATGTAGAGTACTACCGCGTTGCTTGTTACCTGCTCTTTAATAACTGCTTGTATATCCATTTGCTTTCCTATTTCATCATGCCTTTTACAGCGGTTGTAAAAATATATAAACGCCGTAATTAATTTTTATTATTCAGCTTCTGCCATGCCTCGGGCGTCAACGTACGCATTGATAATGCGTGTATTTCCGCTTTCATTCTATCGCCTAATGCAGCGTATACGCGCTGATGCTGCTGCACCATCGACTTACCCACAAACTCCGGACTCACGATAACCGCTTCAAAATGCGTACCATCATCACCGAGTACTTTGATGTGGTCGCATACCAGATTCTGTGTGATATATGTTTCTAATTGCTGAGCGCTTAACACCGTCGATTACCTTTTAAATTGCAGATTAAACTTAAGATCTTAGTTTATAGCCTGATTTTAGCATTTTTAGGGTGATCAGTGCTAACACTAAGAATGCACCACCCACGACCAGTAAACTGAACATTGGTGAAACATCACCTTTGCCGAAGAAACCATACCGGAACCCATCGATCATGTAGAAAAACGGGTTCAGCAGCGACACTTTCTGCCAGAATGGTGGCAGTGAGTGTATAGAATAAAATACGCCGGACAGAAAAGTAAGCGGCATGATGATGAAGTTCTGGAAAGCCGCCATCTGGTCAAAACGGTCAGCCCATATCCCTGCAATAATGCCGAAGGTACCCAGTAGCGCACTCCCAAGCAGCGCGAATGCAGCAATCCACCAGAAATTCGCCACACTCAGATCAACAAACCACATTGCAACCAGATAAATACAGAGCCCTACGACCAGGCCGCGGATAATCGCCGCAATCAGAAATGCCAGAAAGAACTGTACATGCGTGAGCGGAGTCAGCAGTATAAATACAATATTCCCCATCACTTTTGACTGAATCAGGCTGGACGAACTGTTTGCAAATGCATTCTGCAAAACTGACATCATAATCAGCCCCGGAATCAGGAATGCGGTATAGGGCACTCCGTCATATACCTGCACATGACTTTCCAGCACATGCGAAAAAATCAGCAAATATAACAGCGCGGTGATCACAGGCGCGGCAACAGTCTGAAACGCTACACGCCAAAACCTTAACAGCTCTTTTTTCAGCAGCGTCCATGGTCCCCTTAACCCGGCAGCGGTACTCAACTCTGTATGATTTATCAAGATGCACTCCTTACGCCATTTTGTCCTGAGTTACCTACCAGAGATAAAAATACGTCTTCCAGGTCCGCTTCGTTTAACTGCATATCCAGCACTTTAATATCAGCAGTACGCAAAGCTGATAATACAAATTCGATCTGCGCCATATCATTCAGCGCAAAGGTATAAATACCGTTTTCGACATGACGAACCAATTGTTCAACACTGGACGGCAGGGACACACTGCCCAGAGTCAGGCGCAAATGCTTCCCTGAAAACTTATTCAGCAAACTGGCTGTGCTATCCAGAGCCACAACCTGACCTTGTTTCATCATCGCGACCCGATTGCATAAGGTTTCGGCTTCTTCCAGATAGTGCGTCGTCAGTATGATCGTGTGGCCTTCGCGATTCAGCTTCTTGATGAATTCCCACAGCATCTGCCTCAATTCAACATCAACCCCGGCAGTGGGCTCATCCAGAACCACGACCGGCGGCTTGTGTGCGAGCGCCTGCGCAATAAGTGCCCTGCGTTTCATGCCACCCGAAAGCCTGCGCATATTGGTATTGGCTTTATCGGTCAAACCCAGGCCTTCAAGAATTTCATCCACCCAGGCATCATTTTCACGGCCGCGTCCGAAATAACCGGCCTGAAACCTGAGCATTTCACGCACATTAAAGAATGGGTCAAACACCAGCTCCTGCGGAACCACGCCCAGTAACCGGCGCGCCTGCTGATACTGGGTCTGCACATCGAAGCCCATGACAGAGATGTTGCCGGCGCTTGGTGAAATTAAACCCGCCAGAATATTGATCAAAGTTGATTTACCGGCACCATTCGGCCCGAGCAGTGCAAAGAACTCTCCCTGCTCTATCGTCAGGTCGATACCTCTTAACGCATGCAATGCTCCAAAATGCTTATGGACTCCACTGATTTTAATTGCCGGTAGGCTCAAAATTTTGCTTTCATGTACGTATTAAAAAAATTGGGATGGTTAGCAGACTAGGTACGCTTGCTTAAAATTCAGTGATGGGCAGGAAATATGCAAATACTCAAGAATTAAATAGCTTAAAAAAACAATAGGCCAATAAATATTGGCCCTATCTGAAAATAAAACAGTCTTCCCTACTCACCTGCTATTCAGCACTAAACGGAATAAAGTCTGTGACCCCATACAATGCTGCCAGACTGATCAAGTTTTTAGGTAACTTATTAAATACTACGGTCTTATTCGCAGCTAAAGCACGCTTTTGCCACTGAATCAGAATGCTGAGCGCAGCCGTATCAACATCACTCACGGCTGACAGATCTATCTGTAGATTATCAGTAATTTCCAATGCATTACTTTCATTCAATACCGCATTGGCGTTATCGACAAGAATGTCGCCAGACACATACCACTGATTATCCTGCAATGTAATACTCGTCATACCCCAGCCGCTTTGTTTTTCTCTGCAAGTTTCTTGTTCAGGCTATCCAGGCCGTTTGTACGGATTTCATTACTGAACTGGCTACGGTAATTTGTGACCAAGCTCACGCTTTCAATCACAATATCGTAAACTTTCCAGCCGCTATCAACCTTTACCAGGCTGTAATCAACAGTAATGGGCTGACCGCCAGGCTGCAATATCTGGGTTTTAACGCTGACATTCTTCGCACCTGGCTCAGCACGCAGAGGCTTGTACTCAATCACCTGATTTTTATATTTACCAAGTGCAGTCGCATAAGTACGCAACAACAGGCTGCGGAACTCTTTCTGGAAAACAGCCTGCTGCTCCGGGCTCGCCGACTTCCAGTTCTTACCTAACACCATGCGGCATACACGGTCAAAATCAAAGTTAGGCAGAATCTTCTCTTCAGCAAGCGCAAATATCTTCTGCTGGTTGCCAGCCTGGATATCCTTATCATTTTTAATGGTAGACAACACATCTTCAGCGGTTTGTTTAACAAGATCATCCGCAGAAACTTCTGCCACAGCAGCGCCGGAGCCAACCATCAAGCCTACTGACAAAATAAAACCAGTTAAAAATCCTAAAAACGTTTTCATTGATACCCTCTAAATTACTTAATATTGAATCAGGTAAACAGCCACTGACAGAATTACAAACCGCGCGTTCTGGCATTCGTACTAAAACGGCGCATCACCCAATTCAGTTGACTTTGGCTCGCCTGATTTTTCGCCAGAAGCTTTCGCATCTGATTTAGCACCGCCTGCATCAGTTTTCGGATCTGTTTCCGATGCCTTGTTATACAGGAACTGGCTAATCATTTTCTCTAATACTACAGCATCCTGCGTCTGTGTGATTTTATCACCATTTTTCAAAACATCATCTTCGCCGCCGGCTTCAAGACCTAGATATTGCTCACCAAGCAAACCAGCAGTATAAATATTAGCAAACGTGTCTTTCGGAAATTCAAAACGCTTGTCAATTTTAATGGTCACCACCGCTTCATAAGCCTTAGGATCAAATTTAATATCAGCGACACGACCTACCACTACGCCGGCACTTTTCACCGGAGCATTGGGCTTTAAGCCACCAATATTTTCGAAGGCAGCAGAAACACTGTAAGTATCACCGATCTTGTTTGATGTAAGATTACCCACTTTCATGGCAAGACCCAGCAAAGCCGCGACACCTAACGCCACAAAAACGCCAACCCATAAATCTATTGTAGTTCTATCCACTTAACATCCCCTCATTTTTCCTCTCATGCACCATCTAACTATTAAAGCTAAACGGTAATCATAAAAGACGTTAAAACAAAATCCAAAGCCAGTACGGTTAATGATGAAATCACTACCGTTCTTGTGGTGGCATGGCTCACACCCTCTGCTGTAGGCGGCGCATCAAAACCTTCAAACAAGGCAATCATGGTACATGCCACACCGAATACAACGCTCTTGATTACACCGTTAACTATATCTTCGCGCACATCTACACTTGCCTGCATTTGTGACCAGAAAGCACCGTCATCTACGCCGATTAAAGGCACCGCCACCAGGTAGCCGCCCAAAACACCAACCATTGAAAAAAGTGCTGCCAGAATAGGCATGGAAATGACGCCAGCCCAGAAACGCGGAGCGACAACACGCGCAATCGGATTAACCGCCATCATCTCCATCGCTGACAACTGCTCGGTGGTTTTCATCAACCCGATTTCGGCCGTAATAGCGGTGCCGGCACGGCCTGCAAATAACAGCGCAGTCACCACAGGCCCCAACTCACGCACCAATGAAAGCGCAACCAGCACACCAATCGCTTCTGACGAGCCGTATTTCTGCAAGGTGTTATATCCCTGCAAACCCAACACCATGCCGACAAAAAAGGCCGACACAATGATGATCAGCAATGACATCACACCGGTAAAGTAGACCTCACGCAGCGTCAGGTGAAACCTTCTGAAACTTTCACCGGAATAAATAATGGTAAGAAAAAATAATCTCGCCCCGGCACCCAGACGCCATATACGCTCTATCATGCGCCGGCCAATACCGCGCAGCAGCTTTGACAGACCGTTAAACAAAATTGATTTCATATTCGCGTTTGTAATTAAATTAAATTCTTATAAGACAGGCTGCTTAAGCAACTCAGACCTGTAGTTTTCTGCCGGATAATGGAATGGCACCGGACCATCTTTCTCGCCATGCACGAACTGATGCACGAACGGCAGCGTAGACTGCATCAGGTCATGCGGCGTACCTTCGGCAGCCACTTCACCGTCAGCCACAAAATACACATAGTCTGCAATCAGGAAAGTTTCTTTAACATCATGGGAAACGATAATGGAAGTAGCGCCCAACGCATCATTAAGGCTACGGATCAGGTCACAGATCACGCCCATTGAAATCGGGTCCAGCCCGGCAAAAGGCTCATCATACATAATAATATTTGGGTCCAGCGCCACCGCACGTGCCAGGGCTACGCGCCTGGCCATGCCGCCTGAAAGCTCGGTAGGCATCAGCTGATGTGCGCCGCGCAGGCCCACCGCATTCAATTTCATCAACACCAGATCCCGGATCATGGATTCCGGCAGGTCGGTCAGTTCGCGCATGGGAAAAGCTACATTGTCGAACACGCTTAAATCGGTAAACAAGGCGCCATGCTGGAATAGCATACCCATTTTACGGCGCAGCTTATAGATACCCTCACGGTTCTGCTCATGCACAACGGCGCCGTCTACGCGCACCCGGCCATGTGTAGGCCTGATCTGGCCGCCTATCAGGCGCAATAACGTTGTTTTACCGCTGCCGCTGCCGCCCATGATTGCCACAACTTTACCGCGCGGAAATACCATATTGATATTTTTATGCAGCAAACGACCTTTGTAACCAAAGGAAAGGTTATCTATTTCTACGATATTAGATGTCATGGATGGATTGGTAAGTGGTTAAATTTCTTGCTTTTTATTAAGCTGCTATTCTAAAACAATTTAGCTGCTATGCAAGCTTTTAAATGCTGGCGCCGCTGTTACATATGGTAAAAAAGCCCACTTAAGTGGGCCTTTTTAGCTAGATTCTTTTAAAAAGATTGGCAAACGGTATATGGTCCTGTTGTACTTACAGTAATTACACTAGCTGCGGGGGCTGTTGCTGTAGGCGCAGTTGTAGTAGGTGTTGCACGAATAGATCCTGTATTTGTGACACCATCATCAATCGTTGTATCTATTTGCAACGCAAACTTTGCATCAATTCCAGATGAACACATAAAATATGTACCAGGCATTCCACTAATAGGTGCTGTACTCGAAACACCAATCCTACCTCCATTAGAATTAGTTGGCACGAACCCACTCATATCGGTGCTAGTTGGAATTACTGTAGGTCCCGGAGCTAAATTGGCTAGGCGCACATGTTGCCAAAACAGTATAGAATCATTAGTCGCTGTGTTTGAATCCCACACGCCATCAATTACGCCATTACCTCCAGTAGTACCCGCATTAGTAGCGGCGTTACCAAGATGAGTAGAAGCTGCTGTATCGTCACCAGGCATCGCCTTAAACTTATCTTGATAGCCATAAATATATACCGGCACGTTTCTGAAATCAGCCGCTAGATTTTTAACCTTGGCACTATTAATCAGTTCCTGCCCTTTTAACACACCTCCCAGCAGCAAACCAATAATCACCAGCACGATTGCCAATTCAATTAACGTGAAGCCTGTCTGTGTTTTTTTCATTAAAATCCCCGAACTGAGTACTTAATAGAGCAGGCTCGTTATGAGGCATGAGCTTGCATCATGTTATTATTGTCTAGCAATTCATATACCAACTTATATCATTGCAATTGCCCAGATTATGCAAGCATTCTATAAGAAATAATTAAACATTGCATAATTTATTATTAAAAAAATAAACATGTATGTTCGAATACCGGCAGCTATTCAGATATATTACTTGCTGATACTGAAAATTAACAGTATTTGCCGCGTGCCTTTTATCCATGGGTTAATGTTCTATGCAGCCATTGTACAAGTTTTACCGATCAGTACTTGATGACACCGACCGCCTGATGGCACTGACGATTTTATCGCTGCATGTACTTTTAGTGTTGGGTAATAACAGTGTTTTTTTCAGCGCCCTGCTTCTATGCCATTATGGATTTTTCCTGCTATGGCAACCGATTCTTCGCCAGAACAGCAGCCTTAGCTGGCGGCAGGCTCTGGTCATTCTCACGCTCGCTGCCAGTGCTGCAGTGCTGTTCAAGAGCTTGTGGTTTATTGCATTCTGGATTGCCGGGCTGTTTTCACTGATCAGCGGGCGCGCTTTATCAGGCGAATCGGAACACGGGCGTTTATCTAAAATTCTGGCCGCATCCTACTTACTCACAATTCTGCTGATGTGGGTAATGCCGAAACTGATTGATGCAGGCGATGACCTGACGGCCGCATCATTGCTCCTGACTTATTTCCTGCCCGCGCTGCCGCTCGCAATCCTATTCTTATCATCCAGAAACAAGCTGGCTGCCCAGGCTCGCAACATTGATTTCTTTTATACCTTATTAATTTTCTTATTAACTGTCATCGTTATATTAGGCAGCTTTACCATCGGTGTTATCTGGAAAATCCATTACCTGAAGCTCTTGGTCTTTGTTGTTTTCGGGCTGGCTGCAACCCTGGTTGCACTCAGCTGGCTGTGGAATCCAAGCAAGACATTCTCCGGCCTTGAGCTGCTGATGTCACGCTACCTGCTGAGCATCGGCCTGCCATTCGAGCAGTGGATAAAAAACATTGCCGCCCATGCCGTAAAGGAAACTTCATCAGACGGCTTTCTGCGTGCCGCGATGCATGAACTGGCTGCGCTTAACTGGGTGAGCGGCCTCACATGGCAGAATGAAGGCCTGCAACAGCAGATTGGCGAACCCAGCGCATATATTTCTACCTACAACTCCCAGCAAATGCAGCTCACACTTTATTCACGCTGGCAATTCACCCCCGCAATGTACCTGCATGTGCAGCTATTAACCCAGATTATGGAGGAGTTCTACGATGCAAAATGCCGCGAAGAAACCATCAGTAAAAACACATACATGCAAACGCTCTACGAAACGGGTTCACGCCTGACGCATGATATTAAAAACATACTGCAGTCACTGGGTACCTTATCGGCGGCGGTTGAGCAGAATCAGGATACAGACAATGACGCGAAGCTAATCGAACTCATCAAGACCCAACTGCCCAGGTTAAGCCATCGCTTGGCAAATACACTCTCCAAACTTGAATTGCCGAGCGTTGAAAAAAGAAACCAGGAAAAAGTGAATGTATGGTGGGAAAACTTCAGGCAGATTAACGCGCACCATCAGCTGGAATTTGAAGCGCCGGCCAGTTTCCCCAAATCCGACATCGACACCGATGTGCTGGACAGCGTTGTCGATAATTTATTGCAGAACGCACTAATCAAGGCAAAACGCGAGCAACACATCAAGATCAATGTCAGCTTAATGCCATCCAGGCACTTTTGCCTTGAGGTTACCGACACCGGCTCCGCGATTCCGCCAGAAATTGCAAACAAGCTGTTCAAATCCAATATCAGCTCCAGAAATGGGCTAGGGGTTGGCCTGTACCATGCCGCACAGCAGGCAAGGCTTGCCGGATATGAATTAAGCCTGACGGACAATGAGGACGGGGAAGTCCGCTTCAGGTTAGAGATAGTGTCTGAATAAGCAGTATTCAAGGATGCACTGACTCATCCAGTGATTGCGAGACAGCAGGCCATGCTGGTTCAGTACAGCAAGCTTCATCGCAAACAAATTGAATATAACTAACCAAGGGCGAAATTCATCGCCCTTGGTTAGTTGCATATCAGTTTTATACCGGCTTTGCTTTTATAGTGTGCCGTAAGAATGCAGGCCGCTCAGGAACATATTCACTCCAAGGAAAGCAAATGTTGTCACCAGCAGGCCAATCAGCGCCCACCATGCCAGCAATGGCCCACGCAGGCCTTTAACCATGCGCAAGTGCAGCCATGCTGCATAATTAAGCCAGACAATCAGTGCCCAGGTTTCTTTCGGGTCCCAGCTCCAGTAGCCGCCCCAGGCTTCCGCTGCCCACATTGCGCCCAGAATAGTCGCAATGGTAAAAAATGCAAAGCCGACCGCAATCGATTTGTACATCAGATCATCGAGTACATCAAGGCTAGGCAGGCGCGAGGCCAGCACACCCTTACTCGCCAGCAGATAGGCCGCCGCAACCATTGCTGCCAGTGAGAATGCCCCATAACCTACGAAATTGGCCGGCACATGTATTTTCATCCAGTAGCTCTGTAACGCGGGCACCAGCGGCTGAATGTTATGTGCCTGACGGTCAAAGGTGTACCAGAGGATAAAACCTACAGCAGCGTTAATTACCAGCAGGACAAACCCGCCAAGCTGCCGGGTGTTGAGCTTTTGCTCATAATGCAGGTAAAGCAAAGCGGTAATCAGGCAAAACAGGATAAACACTTCATACAGATTACTGATTGGAATATGGCCGACATCAGGCGCAATCAGATAAGACTCATACCAACGCACCATTAAGCCAACAAAGCCGAACAGCACTGCAGCCCAGGTCAGCGCTGAAGCAAACTTTCCGGCAAAATCGCTGCGTTTATATAGAGCAAACCAATAGATAGCCATCGCCAGCACAAACAGCACGTTCATCCACATGATCGCAGACTGGCTGGAGATCAGAAATTTCAGCAAGAAAGCCTGCGTGGCTCTTGCCTGCTCGCCCTGATACAGGCTGATCGAAAACAGGCTGATGACACCAACTGCGAGTACCAACTTACCCAGCCCCTTCCACTGCCAGCCCAGATAGCTGGCTAAAGCCGCCGCACCAAACAGAAATACGGTTTCATAGATATCCATATACTGCGCATACTTGGTATAGGCGAAAATAGAACCTGCAAATACAACGATTGCATACAGCCAATCCTGCCACCCGAGACTCTGCAGCAAGGTTTTTTGTTGGTATTCCAATGAGTTGTTATTCATATATATTCCTTAACGTTCTCTAGCCGATCAAGCTTCTAAGCTGCTCGCGGTATAAGTTAAACTCTTTTTCAAAATCCAGATTCTTGCGGTTTGATGCCATTGCAAAATGCACTTGCTGCCGGTTAGGTCTTATTGACAGCCAGATACGCCTTTCGCGGATATACATCATGGCAAAGATCCCCAGCACCAGCAAAACAGAACCCAGGTAAACCCACTTTTGTCCCGGTGATTTCGTCAGCTGCAAACCGCTGGCTTCCTTATGCTCAAACTGCTCCAGCTGCAGATAGTACGGCGTGCCAAAAAAGAAAATATCACTGAACGCATTCAAACTATCACGTAACAGAGCTTCCGTGTCGGCATTACTTGCCAATAACGGTTTATTATTTGCAGCCAGGCTCATGTTGTATGCCTCGAACGCGGCAACGTTGATCATCCTGATGTAAGTCCTGGCAACCGCTTCGCGCTCTTTCTCCGGCACGCTCTTCTCAATGATCTGCGCAACGCCGCTATAACCGCTTTTTGCAAAAATCGAAAGCAGCTGCACGATGCTGGCTTCAAACTGCTTTCTTACCGCAGGCTCTTTCTTGACATCAAGCGAATTAAGCGCAATTCTTTGGGCGATTTCCTGATATTTTGAGGCATCCAGCAATGTTGCCCTGAAATTCATGAATCCATTCAGGCTCAAATCACTATCTACAGGGATTCTTAAATAACGGAATTCATCCTGCACGGTTTCACGCATGCCCGATAAGAAATAATGCTTACCGTCAATCTGCATCGGCTGCATGTAGTTCACATACTCTTTCGCCTGTCCGCGGTTATCGCGCAACTTGTAGGTGACGTTAGGCCCCACATTATGCGGCTTACCCTTCCCATCAGGCGACATATTTATGATATTGAATTTGCGGAAGTCATTGAATTCAACTTTAAGGGCATCATCACCCGCACCCAAAACGCCGTTCTGAAAAATTGCGCCATCCAGTGACTGCGTTTCGGTATTGGGTGTAAATAGGTTCCACACCTTGAAATTCAGCTTAGTACCGCCATCCTGAAAGTCAGACTGATAAATTGCGATACCTTTATATGTCAGCGGATGATTCACGCTGATTGTTTTTGTGATCGGTTCTTTCAGGTCAGGATCCATAATCACCAGGTCACTCTCAAACGACTTTGGCTGGCCTGTAGCATAATGCTCGATTCTGAAATCTTTCAGCGCTACCCTGAATGGCAGCTCCTGCACCAGATAGCCATCACGCACGCGCACGAAAGCGACATTGTCGCTCACACCCTCTGGCAAAGTCATATTGGCACGGAACGAAGGGTTAAAAATACTGAGCCGGCTCTCAGGCGGCACCTGCGATTCAGGTATATCCAGCGTCTCAATACGTTTATAACCCAGCATTTCCTGTATTTTGAAAGGCAGATTGCCATCCAGCAAACCGCCAAACAGAATCACAACCATCGCAACGTGGGTAAAAATATAACCCCAGCGCTGATGCGTACCGGCTTTGGCAGCAATCAGTTCACTGCCATCTTCCTGTGTCCTGAATTTGAACTGAAACCCTTTGGCAGTCAGAAACTGCGTCAGCTTCTGCTTCAGTTCGTCAGGTGCGGCATGGGTGCTGTACGTTTCCTGGTGACTGAAAGCATTGAGTGACTTTTCAGTGGCATGCTCTTTGAATGTGCGCCATTCTTTAAGCATTGATGGTGTATTGCGATAAATACACAAACTGGTGGACACCACCAGAAACAGCAGAATCAGCAGAAACCAGCCACTATGGTAAACATCATACAGGCCTAATTTCTCAAACAGCCCAAACCAGAACTGGCCGAACTTGATAATGTAATTCTCATACTGTTCATTCTGCTTCAATACCGTACCGATGACGGAAGCAACGCCTAAAACACTCAAAAGGCTCACGGCGAAACGCATTGAGCTTAGCAAGTCAAAAAAGTTTTTAGTAAATGATAGTTTTGGATTCAAAATACAGCACTCAAATGAGATAAACGTTAACGTATTGAACGTTTGTTGTGAAATTTAAGACTGCAACAAAATAGATATAGTTGCTGCTTCGCAATGAAAAAACTTAATATTTAATGCAGCCAAGTGTTTTTCAATGTCAAAAAATCAATATCAAAAAAATAAGGGTAGCGCATGCTACCCTTATTTTCAACAGATTAAATTAACGCAGGCCCTGGATATAATCTGCTACCGCAGTCATTTCAGCATCTGTCATTTTTGCCGCTATCGCCATCATCATCGGCGCATTCGCACGTTCAGCGGTACGGAAGGCTTTCATCTGCGCAAGCGTGTAGTCAGCATGCTGCCCACCCAGACGCGGGAACTGTTTAGGAAGGCCAGCACCGTTAGGGCTATGGCATGAAGCACAAGCAGGCACACCCGTTGCCATCACGCCGCCACGATAAATTTTCTCACCCAGTGAACCGGCGCCATTTTTAGCAGCTTGGCCCGGATTCAATTTCTTAGCGGCAAAGTAAGCGGCAAGATCTTTGATTTCCTGTTCGCTTAAACCGGCAGCCATGCCCGACATCACCGCATTGGCACGCTTACCGGATTTGAACTCCGTCAGCTGTTTTTCAAGATACTCAGGGTGCTGAGCGGCTAATTTTGGGTTAAGCGTGATCGCACTGTTGCCATCTGCACCATGACAGGCTGCACATACGGTATTCACTGTCTGCTCGGCAGTTCTCTGCGCAGGAGCTTCCGCAAGCGCTTCAACTGATACTGTTAACATAAGACTGGATACTAACCACGCTAAATGACGAAATTGCATTACGGCTCCTAAATCTAAATTATTCAACCAATTAACGCGCTATTTTAGCTAAAAACCACTATTCGTGATAGCATTTTTCACGATAACAGCAATTCATTTGAATATTCGGAATTATGCGGATGCAGCACACCTGCATTCTGTCAAATAAGCACCTGCCGAACTTGAATGAACCCGCTCAACAGAATTGGATTTTTATGCCTTTGTTTCAAAATGCCACATTTTTTATCTCCGCCCATCACCTACGCGACCTTCCGCCTGCCAGCGGCATTGAGGTTGCATTCGCAGGCCGCTCCAACGCGGGAAAATCAAGCGCCCTGAATACACTTGCCAACCACAATCGGCTGGCTTTTGTCAGCAAGCAGCCTGGCCGTACGCAGCTCATTAATTTCTTCACACTGGGCAACGACAGGCACCTGGTTGACTTACCAGGCTACGGTTATGCAAAAGTGCCGGAAGCGATGCGCGCACACTGGCAGAACGTGCTGGCACGCTACTTAAGCGAGCGCTCAAGCCTGGGCGGCCTGGTACTGGTGATGGATAGCCGCCATCCGCTCACGCCGCTGGATAGGCAGATGCTGGACTGGTTTTGCCCCAGCGGCAAGCCGGTGCATGTGCTGCTAACCAAATCAGACAAGCTCTCCAGAGGCGAAGCTGCGCTGACTTTAAATAAAGTGCGTAAAGAACTGATTGAAACTTGGGGCAACCACTACAACAGTGAATGCACGATCCAGCTGTTTTCGAGCCTCAAAAAACAAGGCGTTGAGGAAGCAGAAAAAGTAATCGGCAAATGGCTATTTGCCGAAAATGATGAGGAGCATACTGAATAGTCAGGTACTCGCTATGGCTGTTTGCATAATGACTTTAGCAGCAGCCTTTCTCAGCAATTCATTCAACAGAATAAAGCTATCCGCATTGAATCTCAGCGATGTCCCGCCAAGCTGCACCTCAACAAGGTCATTGCTGTTGCTGTAAATTACCTTGCATTCGGTATTGCTCGGTAAAATCGTTTTACCAATCACTTGTTTTTTGTTCATGGCACATCCCTTTCGTTATGCTTGCTTGTAAATGATAATGATTCTCATTTATAAAGTCAAGGTAATTAGAAAGGGGCCTAAAGCTTGCGCCTTAATTCAAAATATAACGGCTACCTGCGCGTAAATACCATATCCCACACACCATGCCCGAGCTTGATACCGCGGTTTTCAAACTTAGTCAGCGGGCGGTAAGCCGGTTTTTCTGCATAATCCTTAGCCGTATTCTGCAGCTGCGGCTCGGCTGACAGCACTCCCAGCACCCATTCTGCGTACTCCTGCCAGTCAGTGGCCACATGGATATAAGCGCCGTGCTTTAGCCTTGTACATAGCAGCTTCACGAACTCAGCCTGAATCAGGCGGCGTTTGTGATGGCGCTTTTTATGCCAGGGATCCGGGAAGAAAATATGGATGCCATCCAGACTTGCCTCAGGCAGCATATTTTGCAACACCTCGACCACATCATGCTGAATCACACGTATATTAGTAAGCACTGATTCATCTATCAGTTTTAGCAGCGCGCCTACACCGGGCGTATGCACCTCGGCCGCCAGAAAATCGCATTCAGGCAGGGTCTGTGCGATTTTCGCAGTAGTCTCACCCATGCCAAAGCCGATTTCCAGAATTTTTTTACTGTCAGCACGGCCAAACTGCGTGTTCAAATCCAGCAATTCAGGCTTGTAGGTAATACCGAACTTTGGAAAAACGGTCTCCAGTGCGCGCGCCTGTCCTTTAGTCAAGCGCCCCTGGCGCAATACAAAACTGCGAATACGGCGCTGGCTGGGGTCATTCGCCTCAGGCGTGTCAACTTGGGTGTCTTCTTTTGGATTTAATTCGTTCATGGCGCGTATTATACTTTAGGAAACCCGGAACCAAGAAACCGCACAACGCAGCAATTTGCTCGCGCAGGCAACTTATTCCGCGTTTTATTTCGTGCTAAATCATAAGGTATGGGATTTATCGCCCGTAAAAAAACCGCGCAGTGGTGCATCGAGCCGCTTGCTGAAGGCAATCACTTTAAACAAATCGCCCATTTCTGCCGGTGACAGCAGCTTCTGTGCAGCAGCAGCCAATGGTGCGTAATTTGCCATATCATGCGGCGACACCTGTGACATTAAATCCAGAATACCGCAATTCATCAAAAATTGTGCCTGGCTGCAGAAACCGGCAAGCGCCAGGCCATTGTTAACTCCGGCATGTGCGATACTCGTAAAATCCACATGTGCAGTAATATCCTGCAGCCCGACATACACCAGCGGTTCGGTATGCGCATGATGCTGATAATGGCACATCAGGGTGCCTAGGTTACGCTGCGGATGATAATACTCGCGCGCCGAAAACCCATAATCCAGCATGATGATGACACCTCGCTCAAGCACATGAGCCAGGCTTGCAATCAGGCCGGATGCCGCCGGACAGATCTCGGTCAGGTATTCCTGCGGCAGCGCCATTGCGGCAGCAGCTTCAAACAAATCGCCTGATGACAAGCGCTTGTCCAGCCAGGAAAAACCGTCATTAAAAGTCACGCCGCGTTCATGCATGCCCTGCGCTGTGTGATGGATCAGGTGTACCGGGATTGCATCCAGCACCTCATTACCGACTACCATGCCGGAAAAATTCTGCGGCAACGTATCCAGCCACACGACACGCTGCATCAACTCGGCAGGCAGTGCCACCTGCAAAGTCTCCCGTTGAATATGGCGCAAGTGAGCGCTAACTTCCATGATGCAGTATTGCTCAGGCAGCTGATTCATATCCTGCAGCGCCAGCAATAAGTCAGCCGCCAGCCTTCCAGTGCCTGCTCCCAGCTCCAGAATACTGCCTTGTGTTGCGGCCAGCACCTGCGCCGCCTGATTAGCCAGCGTTCGGGCAAACAGCGGGGAAATCTCAGGCGCCGTAACAAAATCACCGCCGTGACCGAACTTTTTAGTGCCGCCGCTGTAATAACCTAGTTGTGGTTCGTATAAGGCCATCTGCATAAAGTCGGCAAATGATATCCAGCCCTGACCCTGGCTGATGTGTGTTTGAATTAATGCTGCCAGTTGCTGGCTGTGCGCCTGTGCTTCAGCATTAGGAATAGGTAATAGACTCATAAGCCATTATAATATTTAAGGGCACTTCTATAAATTAAAATTCCGTCATGATACTGCGTTGCACATAAAAAATTATTCCTTATATACCGATTATATACAGCGTCTTAATTTCTTATGCGCGCCTTGCCTGATTTATCGCACCAATCTTGCAGCTTTAGCGGCTTAGATTGGTGCTGATGCCCTTTACGGGTAGCAATTTGAATTTATAGAAGTGCCCAAAAGAGAAAGAAAGCAGACTGTGAATACAATTAAGAACAAAATCGTTTTAATTACCGGCGGTGCAAAACGTGTAGGGGCTGCCATCTGCAGAGAACTGCATACCCATGGCGCATCCCTGATGATTCACTACAACACCAGCGCGGTCGAAGCGCGTGCGCTGCAGGCGGAGCTGAACCTGCTGCGCCCGAATTCGGTCGCCATTATTCAGGGCGATTTGCTTAATATAGCCGTACTGCCAAACCTGGTGAACGAAACCGTGAAACATTTCGGTAAGCTGGATGCGCTCATTAACAATGCATCCACTTATTACCCTACCGAAATCGGCCAGATCAATGAAGACAACTGGCAGGATTTAATGGGCAGCAACCTTAAAGCCCCGATATTCCTGGCACAGGCGGCAGCAGTAGAACTGCGCAGGAACCATGGCTGTATCGTGAACATTACAGATATGCATATTGAACGTCCGAAAAAAGGCTATATTGTTTACAGTGTGGCAAAAGCCGGACTGGTCACCCTCACCAAGTCCCTGGCGCAAGAGTTAAGCCCGGAAGTACGTGTAAATGCAGTGGCTCCCGGGCCTGTACAGTGGCCAGAAGGCAATCCACAATTTGACGAAGTTTACCGCCAGCGTGTCATCAACCAGACTTTGCTCAAACGTGTGGGTGACCCTGATGATGTCGCCAAAGCCGTCAAGTTCCTGATTTACGATGCGCCGTTCATTACCGGCCACGTACTGGCTGTAGATGGCGGGCGCTCATTGAATCTATAAACAGGCTGACATATTCATCACCCTTGAAACTGATACCCAGTGCAACAATACGATTAAATATTATTTATGATTAAACATTTACCAGATAACCATTCCAACAACTTCATCAAGTTGCGCAACAGCCTGATCAGCGCCACCGGCAAGGCAATTGGCGACTACAACATGATTGAAGATGGCGACACCGTGCTTGTCTGCATGAGCGGCGGCAAAGATTCGCATGCCATGCTCATGATACTGCTGGCCCTGCAAGAGCGCGCACCAATCAATTTCAAGCTGATTGCAATGAATCTGGACCAGAAGCAGCCAGGCTTTCCTGCGGATATCCTGCCGGCTTACTTTGAAAAACTTGGGATTGATTACCGTATTGTCGAAGCGGACACCTACTCGATTGTTAAAGAAAAAATCCCCGAAGGAAAGACCACCTGCTCGCTATGTTCACGCCTGCGCCGCGGCGTGATTTACACTACGGCCAAAGAGCTTGGCGCCAACAAGATCGCCTTAGGCCATCACCGTGACGACATTGTAGAAACCCTGTTCCTGAACCTGTTCTTTGGCGCAAAGCTGAAAGCCATGCCGCCCAAACTTGCCACCAACGATAAACAGAATATCGTGATCCGCCCGCTTGCCTACTGCAGCGAAAAAGATATTGCCAGTTACGCGCGCCAGATGGAATTCCCGATTATTCCGTGCGACTTATGCGGCAGTCAGGAGAATCTGCAGCGCCAGAAAGTCAAAGACATGCTGCAAAGCTGGGAACGAGAGCAGCCCGGTCGCATCAATAATATTTTCAGGGCTATCACGAATGTAGAGCCATCGCATCTGGCGGATACTGATTTATATGATTTCAAAGGTCTGAGCCAGGCAAAAGCGGATGATGAAGACCCTTTATTTGGTGATATTGCCAATGAAGGCGCGGCACTCAGCCTTGCCAGCACTGAAGGCAGCAAGATCGAATTTGTACGTAATAAGTAAGTTGTACTAAATAAATTTACATGCCGCACAGCTTAACTTGTTGTATTTTAGTGATTTACCTTGCTATTATCCGAACTGCTAGCAAACAAACACCTTATAAATAGGCATTCATGTCAAAACTACTCATTGTTGAATCTCCATCAAAAGCGAAAACGCTGCAAAAATACCTGGGTGGTGATTTTGAAGTACTCGCTTCTTATGGTCATGTCCGTGATTTAATTCCTAAAAATGGCGCAGTCGATACCGAAAACCAGTTCGCCATGAAATACGACATCATTGAACGCAACAGCAGACATGTGGATGCCATTGCCAAAGCGGTTAAAAAGGCAGACAGTATTTACCTCGCAACCGACCCGGACCGTGAAGGCGAGGCGATTTCATGGCATATTGCCGAGATTCTGAAATCCAAAAACCTGCTTAAAAACAAACTCTTGAAACGCGTGGTGTTTCATGAAATCACCAAAAATGCGGTTGAACATGCGATAGCAGAGCCGCGTGACATTTCAATGCCGATGGTTAACGCACAGCAGGCGCGTCGCGCGCTGGACTATCTGGTAGGTTTTAACCTATCGCCATTACTATGGAAAAAAATCCGCCGCGGCTTATCCGCGGGTCGCGTACAAAGCCCAGCTTTACGCCTGATCGTTGAGCGCGAGCTTGAGATCGAAGCATTCAAATCCCAGGAATACTGGTCTATACATCTTGATGCACTCAAACATAGCCATGGCTTTACCGCCAAACTCGTGCAACTGAACAACGAAAAAGTCGAGCAGTTTACTGTAATTAATCATGATCAGCAGGCTGACATTGTCGGTAAATTATTACTGACCAGCGCCGGAAAAACAACGGTTTCCCGTGTCGAGAAAAAACAGCGCAGCCGCAGCCCTGCCGCGCCGTTTACGACATCAACCCTGCAACAGGAAGCCGTACGCAAACTCGGCTTCACCACTGCGCGTGCCATGCGTGTTGCTCAGCAACTGTATGAGGGTGTAGATGTAGGCAGCGGCACAGTCGGCCTGATCACCTACATGCGTACTGACTCCTTCAGTTTAGCCGCTGAGGCTGTAGCGCAGATCCGTGATTACGTGAAAAAGAATTTTGAACCGGACTATTTACCGAGATCTCCGGTGGTTTACAAAACAAAATCCAAAAGTGCGCAGGAAGCACATGAGGCGATTCGCCCGACAGATATTTCACGCACACCGGCACAAGTGCGCCAGTTCTTGACTGATGAACAGTTCAAATTATACGAAATGATCTGGAAGCGTGCGCTTGCCTGTCAGATGGCGCCAGCCAAATTTGATGCCGTGAGTGTTGATTTAAGCGTAGGCAGCGATGCCAACCTGTTCCGCGCGACCGGACAGACCCTTGTATTTCCAGGCTTTATTGCCGTATACATGGAAAGCTCGGATGACGAAGAAGATGAAGGCGAAAGCAAACTGCCGCATCTTGAAACCGGCGAAGTACTCACGGTACAAAAAATCTACGGCGACCAGCACTTCACCGAACCTCCACCGCGCTATTCTGAAGCGAGCCTGGTGAAAGCACTCGAGGAATACGGTATCGGCCGTCCTTCCACCTATGCCACCATCATCAGCACGCTGCAGGATCGTGAATATGTGCTGCTGGATAAAAAACGCTTTACACCGACTGATGTAGGTCGCGTCGTTAATAAGTTCCTCACTGAACATTTCACCAAATATGTGGATTACGACTTCACAGCCAACCTCGAAAATGCGCTGGATAGCGTAGCGGAAGGCGAGCGCGAATGGATTCCGCTGATGGATGAGTTCTGGCAGGATTTCAACAAGCAAATCCATAACAAAGCGGATGTAGACCGCCCAGGCAATGAACTGATTGACGAGGCCTGCCCGAAATGCGGCAAACCATTGCAGAAACAACTCAGTCGCTATGGTACTTTTATCGGCTGCACCGGTTATAACGATACGCCAAAATGTGACTACAAACGCAGCATAGGCGGCGCAGCTGCTTTAGGGACTGACCCTGTAGCAATCGGCACCGATACTGAATCCGGCAAAGAAATCCTGCTCATGAATGGCCCATACGGCCCTTACCTGCAGTTAGGCATGGCCGTTGAAGGTGAAAAGAAAAAACCTAAACGTGTAAGCATTCCCAAAGACATCCCGCTTGCAGATGTGAACCTGGAAACAGCCAATATGCTGCTGTCATTGCCGCGAGATTTAGGCCTACACCCGGTTACCAACAAAAAAATCGTAGCCAATATCGGACGCTTCGGGCCTTATGTTAATCATGATGCCAAATTCAAGTCTATCCCCAAGAGCATGAGCGTATTTACTATCAGTCCAGACGAGGCGGTTGCACTGCTGTCACAGGCAAATACGGGGCCGGCACCGATACGCTCATTGGGTGATCACCCGACAGAAGACGGACAGATTGAAATTTATGCCGGCCGCTATGGCCCTTATGTTGAGCATGGGAAAATTCGGGCAACACTGCCAAAAAGCGTAGAACCCGAATCATTAACGCTGGAAGAGGCGCTTGAACTGTTAAGTGCAAAAGCGGCTAAAGGCACACCTGCTAAAAAGGCTGTTACTAGAAAAGCTGCCAGCACTAAAACCGTAGCAAGTAAGAAAACAAGTACCAGCGAGGCAGCGACGAAAAAGGCTGCGCCAAAAACATCCGTAAAAAAAACAGCGGCCAAAAAGACCACTACAAAGAAAGCGGCGGTTAAGAAAGCCGCAGCCTGATTATTGCAAAAAGTAACAGGTAATAAAAAAGCGGCTCTAGGCCGCTTTTTTATTACCTGTGAGTCAGGTTTGATCTAACTTTAAGTTATCTATCTTAACTGACCATTAACCATGTACATGTTCACCCAGTGAATTAACAT
>Ga0208626_1000120_pt1 | contig 34784 bp, 32 predicted proteins | sample LakWasMet10_HOW4_2_FD_183860 | JGI IMG/M metagenome (GOLD analysis project Ga0208626, IMG submission 183860) | Freshwater sediment methanotrophic microbial communities from Lake Washington under simulated oxygen tension - Sediment Metagenome... | ecosystem: Environmental > Aquatic > Freshwater >... | reverse complement strand
TTTCATTCACCAACCGTTTCTGCTCCAGCTTGGGGTACAGCGCTTTTACCTCACTCAGCTTACAGGCGAACAAGTCCACTTTAGATAGCTGGTCTACCGTAATCAGCCCAGAGCGCAGGCCATCGTCTATATCGTGGTTATTGTAGGCGATTTCATCTGCATGGTTCGTCAGCTGCGCTTCCAGGCTTGGGCTGGTTTTATCGAGAAAGCGCCGGCCGACATCGCCCAACTGCCTGGCATTCTTGATCGAGCAGTGCTTAAGTATGCCTTCGCGCACCTCAAATGTAAGATTGAGGCCGTCGAACTCCGCATAACGCAGCTCCAGCTGCTCCACTACGCGCAACGATTGCATATTATGCTCAAAGCCACCGTAATCACGCATGCAGTCATTCAGCGCATCCTGCCCGGCATGGCCGAACGGCGTGTGTCCCAGGTCATGTGCCAGTGCAATGGCTTCGGTAAGGTCTTCGTGCAGCCTAAGGGTGCGCGCGATACCCCGTGCCAATTGGGCGACTTCAATACTGTGGGTTAAACGGGTGCGGAATAAATCACCTTCATGGTTCACAAAGACCTGGGTCTTGTATTCCAGCCGCCGAAACGCAGTTGAGTGAATAATGCGGTCACGGTCGCGCTGGAACGCATTGCGGGTAGACGAAGGCTGCTCGTCATAGACACGGCCGATGCTTTGCTCCGGGTTTGCGGCGTAAGGTGCAAGTTGCAGATTATTCATATTCAAACCCGGTTAATTTAGAGAACTTCGCAACTCAAGGGTATGTTATCACTATAAAGATAAAGTGGCTCTGAGCTTATCAGCATCGTAGTCGCTGGTGATGACAGATTTACCGATGCCTTGCTGCAGTACCAGACGAATCTTGCCATCCGCCACTTTTTTATCCATCTGCATTAAATCGAGATATTTATCTGCAGTTAATTTTGGCGCGTCCAGCGGCAAGCCGGCTTTGGTCAACAGCGCCTGAATGCGCGCGACATCAGCCGTACTCAGCCAGCCCATACGGTGCGACAGGTCTGCCGCCATCATTGTGCCAGCAGCTACGGCCTCGCCATGCAGCCACACGCCATAACCCATGGCGTTTTCGATCGCATGGCCAAATGTATGGCCTAAATTGAGCAGTGCGCGCTCACCGGTTTCGTGTTCGTCACGTGCGACTACCTCGGCCTTGTTCCAGCATGAGCGGTAGATTGCTTCACTGATTGCACTCTCATCAAGCGCCATTAATGGCGCGATATGGGCTTCCAGCCAGTTAAAGAACTCTGCATCACGAATGAGGCCGTACTTGATCACCTCAGCCATGCCCGCAGACAGCTCGCGTGCCGGCAATGTCTTTAATGTGTCGATGTCTGCCAGCACAACTTGCGGCTGGTAAAAAGCACCTATCATGTTTTTACCGAGCGGATGGTTAATGCCGGTTTTGCCGCCTACTGATGAGTCAACCTGCGAGAGCAAGGTGGTTGGTATCTGGATAAACGGCACGCCGCGCAGATAGGTTGCCGCAGCATAGCCCGTTAAATCGCCGATGACGCCGCCACCCAGCGCAATCAGAGTGGTGCTGCGCTCGCAGCGGTTCTGCAGCAGCACGTCATAAATCTTATTCAGTGTTTCTGTATTTTTATAGGCTTCGCCATCCGGCAGGATAATCGGGATTACACTAACGCCTGCTGATTGCAGCGTCTGGGTTAGCTTATCCAGATATAGTGGCGCAACCGTCGTATTGGTAACAATGGCGACATGTTTGCGCTTTAAATGCGGCAATATTAAATTGGCATCAGTAATTAAATTACGGCCTATGTGAATCGGGTAACTTCTATTTGCCAGGTCTACGTTAAGTGTTTGCATATCAATTAATCATTTATCTTCTGTTTATATTCTGTTTTCTGCTCAAGCCTGCGCCGATTCCCCCAGCAGTAGCTGTTCTATATAGCTGGTAATTTCAATTGCGGACTGCGCGCCGGTATCTACAATGTAATCGGCCAACTCCGTATAGATGGGATCGCGCACAACATATAACTGCTCAAGCTTCTGCTTGGGATTAGCTCCCTGCAGCAATGGGCGGCTTTTATCATTACGCGTACGCTGGTAAAGGTCGTGTACTTTTGCACGCAGGTAGATAATCTTGCCGCTATTTTTCAGGTACTGGCGATTTTCCGGAATCAGCACGGCGCCGCCACCGGTGGCGATCACTGCATGGTCAAGCTGGCTTAACTCCTCTATCGATGCAGTTTCGCGCTTACGGAATCCATCTTCACCTTCCAGCTCAAAAATCAGCGGAATTTTGACACCGGTCTTACGCTCGATCTCCACATCTGAGTCGTAAAACTCCCTGCCCAACTGTTTTGCCAGCAAACGGCCGATTGTCGTCTTGCCGGCACCCATGAGGCCGATAAAATAAATATTATTCAATTGAAAAACCCTTAATTTTCATCCGCTGCCGATACCGTATTCAGCACCGGATAAAACAAAATGCCCATCACTGTAATGATGGGCATTTTATGACAATCTGATGTTTCTGTCAGATTTTGCTTTTATTGCAGATTCATACGGTCATCCATGATTTTAGGTGTAATGAAAATCAGCAACTCAGTTTTATCTGTCGACAGCGATTTACGTTTAAACAGGTTGCCCATAATTGGCAGGTCACCGAAGAATGGAATCTTCTCTACATCATTACGGTCTTCCTGTTCATAAATACCGCCCAGAACCGCAGTTTCCCCGTTGCCCACCAGCACTTGCGTGTTGATTGACTGCGTTTCAATCGCCGGCGCTTCCGTCAAGCCAACACCGGTACGGATATACTGACCGACACGGTCTTTCTTGACTTCAAGATCCATAATAATCTTTTCATCCGGGGTAATCTGCGGCGTCACTTCCAGACTCAGCACCGCCGGTTTGAACGTAATATTGGCGGCGCCACTGGCTGAACTCTGTAAGTAAGGAATTTCAGTACCTTGCGAGATTTTAGCCTTGCGCTGGTTTGCTGTGGTGATACGCGGGCTGGATACAACCTTGCCGCGCTTATCGGTCTCAAGTGCTGACAGTTCCAGATTCAATAGCAACCCGGCTGACAGCCTGAACAGGGTAAACGCAAAGCTGCCGGCACCTGCCTTAGTCACAGGCAGGTTTGACATCAAATCAGGCAAACCATTACTACTTGTTAGCATACTATTAGTATTGCTTGCTTTGTCATAATAAATAGTATCGGTCAGTGCAGTTTGCGTTGTGCCATTCATCGGACCCTGCGTGATGGTTCCAGTACTCGAAATTGTTGTAGGCCTGTTACCGATTGTGCCACCTATAGTGGCAACACTGCTGCCTGGCCTGCCGGTTTGCGTTACGCCAAAGCGGGCGCCCAGGTCTTTACCAAATTTCTCATCGGCAATAACGAGGCGTGATTCAATCATGACCTGCTTCACAGGAATATCGGTCTTATTAATGATGGCCTGTACCTGCTCCAGATATTTAGGAATATCCTGTACAAACACCGTATTAGTGCGCGGATCAAGCACGGCACTGCCGCGCTTGGACAGTATGCGCTGTTTAGGATCACTCAGAATATCTTTTAATGCTTCTGCTTTCATGTAATTTAAAGTGAATACCTCTGTACGCAACGGCTCCACATCATCAATCTGCTGCTGGCTCTCGAACACCAGCTTCTCTTTGGCTGCAAGCTCTTCTGACGGAGCAACCAGAATAACATTACCGTTTTTACGCTTATCAAGCCCCTTGCTCTGCATGATAATTTCCAGCGCCTGATCCCATGGCACATCTTTCAAACGCAAAGTCAGGTTACCGGTTACGGTGTCGCTGGTAATAATATTAAGACCAGTAAAATCAGCAATCACTTGCAGTACTGAGCGTACTTCGATGTTCTGGAAATTCAGTGAAAGTTTCTCACCTGCATAGCCTGGCTTGCTGCCGCGCACCAGTTTATTCGGGTCTTCTACTACCTGACGAACATCAATAATGAATTTTTTATCCGCCTGGTACGCTGAGTGTTCCCAATTGCCTTTAGGCTCAATCACCATACGGCCGTTTTTGCCCTGTTTCATCGTATCAACATAGAGTACAGGCGTATTGAAATTAGTCACATTTAGACGGCGCTGCAGGTTCGCAGGCACATCAGTATTAATGAAATCAACTACAATAGTTTTGCCTTTTTGCTTAATGTTGATACCTGCAGACGGATCGGACAAATCAACAATAATGCGGCCTTCCCCATTTTTACCGCGTGCAAAATCTACATTATTAAGTGCGATAGTCTGGCTGCCAAGTTTTGGCTCCGAGAATCTGGTCTCCACTACAGCCCCTGCTGCCGCTTCATTTGCCTGCAGGGTGATAGTCACATCATTACCGCTTACGCTGGTGTTATAAGCAACATTTCTGGATAAATTGAGTACCATGCGCGTACGTTCTTTACCTTGCGCCAAAGTGACGCTTTTCAGCGAACCCTGATCAACACCGACATTATTTTTGCCTAAACCGTTTGACACTTGCGGAAAATCCAGCGCGATTCTGGCCGGGTTACTGAGCGTAAATCCGGCTGGCGGGTTAGCCAAAGGCTGTGTTGTTTTTACGTGAACAGTGACCCTGCCACCAGGCAACGATGAAAAATCTACGCTCTCAATCTTATTGCCCAGCGAAGATTGATCCTCAGCCAGCAACAAGCCTGAAAACATAGCCATAACAAGCAGCAAGACTGCCTGTAAAAATTTTGATATCAACATTTTTGTTTTCATCGTTTCACCTTAAATCTATTTTTTTGATCCGAATGGTCAGTTTCGCAAGTTCCGGATTACTCGAAACTCACTGGATTACATCAAAGTTAGTCATCACTTTCTGCAACCCAAATTCTACTCATGTATTATTCCTGCAAAGCTAAACTTGAAGCACGCTCTATCCAATCACCCGAGAGTTCATCCTGCACAATTTCATTGAGCATGACGTCCCTGTCTGTAATTTGCATTATTCTGCCGTAATTTTGCCCCACATAATTACCGACCTTCACCTGCTGAACAACATTATCCGGGGTTTTGAGCAACGCATAAGTCAGCTTGTTTTTCGACAGCATGCCTACATATTTCAAACTTTCCAGTGGATAAGCTTCCATAGGCTCTTTAGGCCGATTCAGATTAGGCTGCAATGCACTCGATTTATTCGAAGCCTTGCGTGCGTGGAACGGATCCACCAGGGTGCCATCAGCGTTATATTGCAATGCAGTGTATGGCTTAACCTCAGGTAAAGGTTTGACTTTAGGCTTAATATCCTTTGTAGCATCCCGCATATACTGATCCAGGTCGTCCCCATCCTCACCACTGCATGCAGCCAGGAGAACACCCAATACCAGAATCGGCAGAAGCCTGAAGCCACTGAACTGTACCCGCTTAAGATTCAAACTTTGTTTCACTTAATCAGCCTTTCTTACCAGATTTTGCTTTGGCTGCTTTTTCAGCTTTCAGAGCTTTCTGCTTTGCAGCAATCTCTTCTGCATCCAGATAACGATAGGTTTTCGCCACGGCCTCCATCACCAGCATTCCACTGCCATTAGCAACTTTGCCATCCTTGCCGCTGCCCTGAGGTACAACAGCAACATTGCTTATCGTAACGATGCGGGACAGCTTGGAAATATCTGATGCGAAAGCGCCCAGGTCATGATAAGCACCGACCACTTTGATGGCGATCGGCATTTCGGCATAGAACTCGGCCTGCGTTTCGCTGCCTGGCTTGAATAGCTCGAACTCCAAGCCCCTGCTCAGGCCGGCCTGGTTAATGTCCGTGAGCAAACCGTCAATCTGCGACTTGTCCGGCAGCTGCCTTAACAGCGCGCCAAAGGTTTTCTCAATTTCAACCATCTGCGCACGATATGCTTCCAGGTTGATTGCCTGGCTCTTTTTCGCAAAGAACACATCTCTTAACTGCTGCTCTTTGGCTTTCTCCTGATCCAATGTTTCAAGTGCAGGACTCAGCAGAAAGTAATATCCCAATCCCAGCAGCAGGATAAAAACAACCGCAAGCAATACAGCCTTAACCGGCATGGGCAGGTTGCCGGCATTTTTGATATCAATATTATTGAAATCTTCTAATTTCATGGCTTACCCCCTTCTGCGGCTTTATCTTTTATTGCATCAGCCTCTTCTTCCGTCTGCGGGGCTTTCAGCTTTACCGTAAGAGTAAACACATTCTGTTTCTGGCCGTTTGCCGTGACCGCTTTGATCTCGACCAACCCTGGGGCTTCCAGCCAGGTAGAAGCATTATAATTACGTACCAGGGTAGCCACCCTGGCATTGGTATCGGCAACACCCTCAAGGGTAATCACGTCGCCTACCTGCTTAATGCTTTTGAAATACATGCCTTCAGGCAATTGTCGACTTAGCTCATCAAATACAATCACTGCCTGGCTACGATTGGTCTGCAGATTCTCAACAACCTGCTTACGTTCCAGCATTGCGCTGATCTGGTCCTTCAAGTCCTGAATATCTTTAATTTCTTTATCCAGCTTTACAATCGCTGCATCCAGCCGTGCATTCCGTTCAGTCTGGGAGTCAATCCTGGCGTTAATCACGGTGTAGGCCATAAATACGATGGTGCTTGCCACAATCGCAGTAAAAGCTGCCATGAGGCCAAATTGACGCTGCCTGGCTTCTCTTCTGATTTGCCGGTGCGGGAGTAAGTTGACGCGTATCATATCTCTATACCTCGCATTGCAAGTCCACAGGCTATCAGGAGAGCTGGCGCATCAACAGGGAGCTGCTGCGACTTTACTCTGGAACCCACTGCCATGCTGTGGAATGGGTTTGCTATTACAGTATGCACCTGGGTACGATCCTGTACGGTCACTTCAATTTCAGGAATTGATGCACAGCCACCCGCCAGTACAATATGATCTACATGATGGTACTGTGTTGAACTGGTAAAAAACTGCTGCGCTCTGGCCACTTCTGTCGCAAGCAGCTGTACAAACGGCTGCAGAACTTCACTTTCATAACTTTCAGGCAATCCGCCCCTGCGCTTGGAAATTTCAGCTTCTTCAATCGATAAACCGAATCGGCGCTGAATTTCCTGCGTGAGCTGGTTACCGCCAAAACTTTGCTCGCGCGCATATACAGGCTTGTTGTCATGCAATACATTGATGTGCATCATCGTAGCGCCGATATCCACGATCATTACGGTCTGCTCATTGCCAGAATTAGGCAGCTGCACTGACACCAGCGTATAGGCAGCCTCAGTTGCGTAGGAATCAACATCCATCACAATAACCTTCAGGCCGGCCACTTCCGCAGCAGCCACACGGTCTTCAATTCTTTCTTTACGTGCTGCAACGATCAGCACTTCCACTTCTTCTTCCGGGTTGTTGGGTGCAGGCCCCAGTATCTGGAAATCAATATTCACTTCATCTAAGGGGAACGGAATATACTGATTAGCCTCACCCTCGACTTGCGCTTCCATATCTTCTTCACGCAGGCCGGCTTCCATAATGACTTTTTTGCTGATGACAGCAGATGACGGCAGTGCAAGCGCAGCATTCTTCTCACGAGTACCCAGCTGCTTGAATGCCTGCCTGATGGCATCGGACACTTTTTCCAGGTCCGCCACATTGCCATCGATTACCGCATCCGGCACCATCGGGGCAATGGCATACCCTTCCAGTTTATAACCACCACGGTTATCACCAGACAACTCTACTATCTTCACTGAAGTAGAGCTGACATCAATACCAATAAGAGGAGGAGTTTTTTCTGTAAAAAGACTGAATTTCAAAATGAAATTCCTTTTCTAATTTCGTTAGTTACGAACATTTCTAATAATTTACATTAAATCCTAGCAACAACTTTAAACCCTGTAAAGCAATTTCTTGTTTATTAAATTTAGTAATTTATACACCACATTAAATTCGCATGGATGCTCTGGGCAATTTATAATGGCCAAATTGTATTTATTTAAATCAATGAAGAGATCAGATTACCCATGATACTGAACAAATGGTGGCATTATCTTATAATGACCGTGATTGTCGGCAGCTTGTCTGTGCTGGCACTGATTGGCGTTGCTGCAGCACTTATCTACCCTACCCTGCCTTCGCTGGAAGCACTAACCGACTACCAGCCGAAACTGCCACTGCGGGTCTATTCTGAAGATGGTTTTTTAATTGATGAATTTGGTGAAGAGCGTCGCGCCTACATCAAGATAGAACAAGTGCCGCAGAGCATGAAAGATGCCGTCCTGGCGATTGAAGACAGGCGTTTCTACCAGCATAGTGGCGTTGATTTCAAAGGCATTTTACGTGCAATAAGAAACAACATCACCGGCAGAAGCCATGAAGGCGCCAGTACCATTACCATGCAGGTAGCCAAGAATTTTTTCACCACGCCTAATGGCAAACGCACCATCATTACAAAAATAAATGAGGCAATGCTCGCTTTAAAAATTGAACATACCTTAAATAAAGATGAAATCCTGGAACTCTACATCAACCAGATTTACCTTGGACAGCGCGCTTATGGCTTTGCCGCTGCAGCACAGGTTTATTATGGAAAACCATTGGAAAAACTCAATCTTGCCGAAACCGCATTACTTGCAGGCTTGCCAAAAGCCCCTTCCGGATACAACCCTTTCGTTAACCCCAAGCGTGCTATCGCGCGCCAGCAGGAAGTGTTACGCGACATGTATCGTTTCGGTTTTATCAAAGAACCGGTTTATCAGGCAGCTTTAAAACAGCCGCTGCGGTTTAAGGCATCAAAACAGGCGCGCGATCTGGCAGCGGATTATGTTGCAGAAATCGTGCGCGAAAGCCTCTACGCACAATATCAGGATGAAATTTACAGCAGTGGCCTGCGCGTTTACACCACGATACGCAAAGCCAATCAGGAAGCTGCAAATGCCGCTATCAGGGAAGGCGTCCTGGATTATGACTCACGCCATGGCTTCCGCGGGCCTGAGAAAACACTCAATCTGGCCAAAATTCTGGCAGAGAACCCATCCGATGGCCTGAATGAAGCACTGGATGATTTTGATGAATCTAACGGCTTCATCCCGGCAATTGTTACCAGCCTGTCACCGAAATCCGTTCACGTTCACACAAAATACGGCGATGATATTGAAATCAAGGGCAAAGGCCTGGCACTGGTTGCAAGGACGCTGAGCCAGAAAGACCCTGAGAAAGTGTTATTAAAAGCCGGTTCAGTAATCAGGGTGACCAAAAGCGCAAGCCAAAAAGACAGTGATGGCTGGAGAATCGTGCAGATGCCACAGGTTGAATCCGCCCTGATTGCATTAGACCCAGAGACTGGGGCAGTGCGTGCGTTAGTAGGCGGCTTCGACTTCAATCGCAACAAATTTAATCATGTCACCCAGGCATGGCGCCAGCCCGGCTCAAGCTTTAAACCTTTTATTTATTCTGCCGCACTGGAAAAAGGCTACACGCCGGCCACGATCGTGGAAGACAGCCCGTTAAACTTTTCCGCACAGGAAACCGGTGAAAAAGCCTGGTCACCGCGCAACTTTGACAACACGTTCGAGGGCCCGATACGTTTAAGGCAAGCTCTTACAAAATCAAAAAACCTGGTTTCAATCCGCGTTATACAATCAATAGGGCCAAGTTACGCGCAGGATTACATCACCCGTTTTGGTTTTGCAGCCAAAGACCACCCGGCCTATCTCACCATGGCACTGGGCGCAGGTTCGGTCACCCCCTGGCAGATGGCAACAGCCTATGCAGTATTTGCCAATGGCGGTTACCGTGTCAAACCCAATCTGATTACCAAGATTGTAGATCAGCGCGGCAAAGTGCTGGCAGAAACCCAGTTTACCAAGGCTGGACAGGGCGCTCCCCGTGTCATAGATGCCCGCAATGCATTTATCATGAACTCCATGATGCAGGATGTCATCAGACGCGGCACGGCAACCCGTGCATTGCAATTAGGCCGCAATGATCTCGCCGGTAAGACCGGCACCACCAACGACCATTATGATGCATGGTTTGCCGGATACAATCCGAAACAGGTTGCAATCGCCTGGGTTGGCTATGATAAACCACGCGCACTTGGCGGCAGTGAGACTGGCGGTGCGGCGGCCCTGCCTATCTGGATCAAGTATATGGCAACGGCTTTAAGGGGGATGCCGGATGTGGAGCCGGTTGTGCCCGATGGCATCATGGCACTGAGAGTTGACCCGGTGACCGGCGTGCGTGCCGATAATGACGAGAATGGGATTTATGAATATTTCTATCACGAAAATCCGCCGCCGGAAATCGAAGAGCAACTGCCATCATTGTTTGATGGCCTGGAAAACTCAGAAGACACTTCATTGAATCAGGCGCAGAAATTATTACAGCCTGAAATTATATTGCCGGCGAAACCGGCAGCAGCAAAACCTGGTGAAAACGCGCCGAAAACTACGGAAAATACAGCCAAAAACCCGCTCAATGCACATTAAGGCGTTAACTGCAGCACGACCGGAGTATGGTCAGACGGCCGCTCCAGCTTGCGTGGCGCCTTGTCTATGTAAGCTTCGGCACAGCGTGACTTAAGCGCATCACTGACCAGGATATGGTCAATGCGCATCCCCAGGTCACGCCGGAAACCCGCCATACGGTAATCCCACCAGCTGAAACTTTTTTCCGGCTGTTCAAACAGCCGGAAACTGTCATGCAGGCCGAGTTGCACCAGTTGCCTGAATGCTTCGCGCTCCGGCAGCGAAACCAGCACCTGCCCCACCCACGCGGCTGGGTCGTGGCAATCACGGTCTTCCGGCGCAATATTATAGTCGCCCAGTAACAGTAACCTTGGATGCGCGATCAGCTCCGTTTCCAGCCAGGCATGCAGCGCATTCAGCCAGCGCAGCTTATATTGGTATTTGTCGGAATCGAGTGCCTGCCCGTTCGGAATGTAAGCACAAACCACACGCACATCGCCAACATCAGCAGCAATCACACGCTGCTGGTCATCTGCAAAACCCGGGATATTGCGCTGGATATTCGTAAGTGGATGACGGCTGAGAATTGCCACACCGTTATAGGTTTTCTGCCCGATATGCACAGCCTCGTAACCGGCCTCTTTTAAAGCATCGTAAGGAAACTTGCTATCTTCCTGCTTGGTTTCCTGCAGGCAAAGCACATCCGGCTGCGCCGCTTTCAACCAATCCAGCACGTGCGGCAATCTGACGTTTAAAGAGTTAACATTCCAGGTAGCAAATTTCAAAAGGTAAACCTCGGTATTTTATTGTTTATTAAAAATTTTTTCAGCCGCAGATAAACGCGGATGTACACAGATAAAACCAGAACCTGATCATTCGTTAGGAGTTACGCTAGGTTCGTGCTTAGCACAAATCCCTTTCAGCCACGCCGAGTAGCGGAGGCTTCGTGGATGTCTTCGGCAATCGACTGTTTGAGTCCTGATAAGGCACGTTTTATGTGGCTTGTCAGGATGAGTTTCGATTGCCGTCCACGAAGTTGAGCAACGCAGGAAACAGGTGGCTGAGGGCAGCCTTTCACAATCGACTTAGTGCGTTAGCACTTAGCGAGGTTGGGGATGCCCCTTGCGGGTATTCTTTGGTTTCTTTCTTTTGGCTGAGCAAAAGAAAGAAACTCGACTGTCGGGCGATGCCGACGGTTTTACAATTACAACCCTATATAGCTATTTAAAAACGCTACGCAGTCATCCCACTATGCCTCAGCAGTGCATCAATGTTCGGCTCGCGGCCGCGGAATGCGGCAAAGGATTCCATCGCAGAGCGGGAGCCGCCTTTTGCCAGGATTTCCTGCCAGTAGCGCTGACCGGTTTCCCTGGAGAGTACGCCATCTTCCTCAAACATACTGTAAACATCGGCAGACAACACCTCTGCCCATTTATAACTGTAATATCCGGCAGCATAGCCGCCTGAGAATACATGCGTAAAGTTATGCGGGAAGCGGTTCCACTTAGGCGGGCGTACCACGGCAACTTCATCACGGACAGATTCAATCAGGTCCAGCGCAGTGGTTGCACCATGCGGGTCAAACTCGCTGTGCAGGCGGATATCGAATAAAGAGAACTCGATCTGGCGCACGGTCTGCATGCCGGCCTGGAAATTCTTGGCAGCCACCATCTTGTCAAAAAGTGCGCGCGGCAACTGTTCGCCGCTATCAACATGCGACGTCATATTGCGCAGCACTTCCCACTCCCAGCAGAAGTTCTCCATGAACTGGCTTGGCAGTTCTACTGCATCCCATTCCACGCCTTTAATGCCGGAAACGCTGTAGTCATCCACTTCAGTCAGCATATGATGCAGACCGTGGCCAAACTCGTGGAACATGGTCAGTACTTCATCATGCGTAAACAATGCCGGTTTATCACCAACCGGGGCCGAGAAATTGCAGGTTAGATAGGCAACCGGCTTGGTCAGGCCACCCGCTGATTTGCGGCGCGTAATCGCTTCGTCCATCCAGGCGCCACCGCGTTTGTTGTTACGTGCGTACAGATCCAGATAGAACTGGCCGATCAGCTCGCCTTTGTCATCCTTGATGTCATAAAAGCTCGCGGATTCATGCCATACCGGCGCATCCGAGCGGCTGACATGAATACCGAAAATAGTTTCCACCACTTTAAACAGGCCATCCAGCACTTTATGCTCAGGGAAATACTGCTTCACTTCCAGGTCGGAAAACGCATATTTATCTTCGCGCAGCTTCTCGGATACGTAAGATACGTCCCAAGCCTGCATGTCGGTGATGCCAAGTTTAGCGGCGTATTCATCCAGCTCTATTTTATCCCTGAGCGCAAACGGCTTCGCCCTGGCGGCAAGGTCCTTCAAAAAGGATTCTACATGCTGTGCGGAATCTGCCATTTTGGTTGCGATTGAAAGCTCGGCATAGTTATCAAAACCAAGCAGCAGAGCAGCTTCATGTCGCAGTTTAAGAATTTGTGCAATAACCGGCGTGTTATCCCACTCCGGTTTCACGAACTCAGAAGCACGCGTAGCGTAAGCGCGGTACAGCGTTTCGCGCAGTTCACGATTGTCCGCATACTGCAGCACCGGCAAATAAGACGGGAAATGCAAGGTAAACTTCCAGCCGCTCTTGTTCTCTGCTTTTGCCGCATCAGCCGCAGCCTGCAGTACATCCTCCGGAATGCCCTTCAAGGTTTCTTCATCATGCACGTACAAGGCGTAATCATTGGTGGCATCGAGTACATTTTCCTCGAACCTGGAAGAAAGTTTAGACAGCTCTTCCTGAATTTCTTTAAAGCGTGCTTTTTTATCAGCAGGCAGCTCCGCGCCGCCCAGACGGAAATCACGCAATTCATTCTCGACGATCTTTTTCTGCGCGGTTGTCAGCGCTTCAAATGCAGGGCTGCTACGCAGCGTACGGTATTTGGCATAAAGACGCTCATCCTGCCCCAGGTCTGCATAAAAATCAGTGAGTTTCGATAAATTCTCATTGTAAGCTTCACGCAGTTCCGGACTATTCACGACTGCATTGATATGGCCCACCTGCGACCATGCACGTGACATGCGTTCTTCCATATCTTCCAGCTTGCTGGCAAAGTTATCCCAGCTTACGTCACCGCCAGCTGTTGCAAGCGCCTCTACCGTTTTCCTGGCATCGGCCAGCAGGTAATCAACCGCCGGTGAAACATGCTCGGCTTTTACCTCATTGAATTTGGGTAAACCTGCAAAATGCAGAAGCGGATTATTTTCTAATTGTGAGATAGTCACTGCGACGGCTCTTTCTTATCTAAAAACTGATGGGTAAAAGTCTAATTGATTAAACGTAAAGTGAGCGGATAACGATAATACTCACCCTTACTGCTTGATATGGCGGCAATAATGCAAAATACAATATTGAATATCCAGATTAGCCCCAGCAATAAAAATCCGACCAATATAAAAATCAGAACGTATGCAACAAACTGCGCCAGCAGCAATGTGATCTGGAAATTCAGCGCTTCTTTGGCCTGTGCTGCAATGTATTCACTGTCATCTTTTTTCAGCAGCCACACGATTAATGACGGTATAAATGAAAATAATATACCGCCCAAGTGGGTAATGGTCACAATGTTCTTATCGTCGTTACTGGGCACTGTAATTTCTGTGGACATGTTGTAAGCCTTTGAAAATTTGCTGTTAAGGGCACTCTATAAATACATTCTTTGGGCGCATTACTGCGTTGCGCGGCACTCGCAACCTCGCTGTATTCCGTATACTATCTCGGCTTCTCCGTTCCGTGCGCGTTTGGCGTATGAATAATGCGCTTTAGCGCATATATTCTACGGACACGCCCTTTTACACTTTGCTTGCCAGTTTACTGGCTTAGCAAATTGGGAAAGCCAAATACTGGCTTACGGGTGTACTACATCCCAAACTCTGTATTTATAGAGTGCCCTACTGGTGAGTAATTGGTTCAAGAACCGGAACTGCCATTCATCAAGCGCTTAGTTGAGATTAAATTTATTGACGACTAGTTCAATTTTCTCAATATCCGTCAAGCCCAGCACCTTGCGCGCCTGGCCGGACAGTTCGCTCAACTGGCTATGCAGAACCTGCTGCTTGATACTGAGCACATGTGAAGGATGCATGGAGAACTGACGCAAACCCATCCCCAGCAGCAGCTTGGTAAGTTTGGCATCACCCGCCATCTCGCCGCATACAGAAACCGCCTTGCCCTGCTTTACACCTGCTTTAATCGTCATGGAGATCAGTTTTAATACCGATGGATGCAGCGGATTATACAAATGCGCGACAGCGTCATCGGTACGGTCTATTGCCAATGTATATTGAATCAAGTCGTTAGTACCGATAGACAGAAAATCCAGCTCGTCGGCAAAAGCCTCGGCATTAATGGCGGCTGCCGGAATCTCTATCATGCCGCCAAGTTCAACGTTCTCATCGAACGGAATATTCTCTTTACGCAGGCTGGCCTTGGCACGCTCAAGAAATACCTTGGTCTGGCGCAATTCTGAAAGCATGCACAGCATTGGAATCAGAATCTTGATTTTTCCATAATGAGATGCCCGCAATAATGCACGCAGCTGGGTATGGAAAATCTGCGGCTCGGACAGGCACAAACGAATCGCGCGCAGCCCCAAAGCCGGGTTGGGTGAATTCACCACCGTATCGGCATTCATCTGCTTATCCGCCCCCAGATCCAGTGTGCGGATAGTCACCGGCGCACCTTTCATGGCCTCCGCCACTGACTTGTAAGCTTCAAACTGCTCTTCTTCATTCGGCATATCATGCCGGTTCATGAACAGAAACTCGGTACGATACAAACCAATGCCGGTCGCGCCGGAAGCCCTGACCGCCGCCACGTCTTCCGGCACCTCAATATTGGCCAGCAGCTCTATGGATGTGCCGTCTATCGTCAGTGCCTTGGTTGTTTTAATGCGCTGCAGCTTTTGCTGCTCGAGTTCCCATTGCTCCTGCTTTAATTTGTACTCATCCAGAATCTCTTTGGATGGATTAACAATCACAACACCCAGGTCACCATCAACAATGATGAGTTCACCGTCATTGATTAAATCGCGCGCGCGTTGTAACGCAACAATAGACGGGATATTAAGGCTGCGCGCCAGAATCGCCGTATGCGATGTTGCGCCGCCGACATCGGTGATAAATGCCGCGAACTGGTGCTGCTTGAATTGAATGGCATCGGCAGGGGAAACATCATGCGCAACCAGGATCAGTTTGCGTTCCTGATGCAGTGCGCTTGCTTGCTGCTCTGTACTTAACTGCGCCTGATGACCAAGCAGTACCTTGATAATACGTTCAACAACCTGGATGACATCCTGTTTGCGCTCACGCAGGTAACTGTCTTCAATCTGCTCGAACTGGTCAACAATGTCGTCCATCTGCAGCTTGATGGCCCATTCGGCATTGCACTGCTCATTCCTGATGATATTCTTAGGTACTTCGGACAACGACTTATCTTCCAGCATCATCAGATGCGTGCCGATAAACGCGGCCAGCTCTGCCGGCGCATTTTTGCGCAGGCTGCCCTTGATCTGCGCCAGATCATGCTTGACGGCCGCGATAGCATTGCTGAACCGTTTTACTTCATCATCAATCAAATGCTTGGGCAACTGGTAATGCACCACTTCCAGCAAGGCATTGGAAAGCAAATGTGCGTGTCCAATAGCGATACCGCTGGAAACCCCTACACCATGAATGCTGAAACTGGTCATTCGCCTTCGCCGAAGTAATCTTCAATCAATGCAGTCAATGCCTCGATAGCCGCAGCCTCATCGGCACCGCTGGCCTCTAAAGTAACAATTGCGCCTTTTGCCGCCGCCAGCATCATGACGCCCATAATGCTCTTGGCATTCACACGGCGGCCATTGCGCTCAATCCACACCTCACTGGCAAACTTGCTGGCAGTTTGCGTGAGCTTGGTTGAAGCGCGGGCATGCAAACCCAGTTTGTTGATAATTTCCAGTTGCTTGCTAATCATATAAACCTAAATCCTGTTATTTAACGGAGCCTTCAAAGCGCTCACAGCTTTCGCGGTCAAACGCCACGACCCCTTCACGGCCTCCGCTCAAGGCTTTATCAACCAGTACCGGCAAAGGCTCCTGCCGATAGTTCATGACCCTGACCAGCATGGGCAGGTTCACTCCTGCCACACCTTCCACCACCCCCGGCTGCAATATCTTAGTCACAATATTACAGGGTGTAGCGCCATACATATCAGACAGCACAAGCACGCCATCACCGCTATTCACGCTGGCAACCATCTCTAACGCCTTGGGAATGACGCTGCCGGGATCATCTTTACTGCTGACTGCCAGTGACGCGATCTGCGGAGGCGTTTTGCCCAACATGTGGTTTGCACACTCCAGCAGACTATCGCCAAGCGTACCATGTGTAATAATTAAAATACCAATCATTGTTTATGAGTACCTAATTTTATGGGCAGCCCTGAAAATACATTTCCAGAAGCGTCCCGATTGCTTCTACTATTTGAGCTCTCTGTGCCGTGTCAGTACTTTCTGCTGCGACTGAAAGTACTGGCTTAGCTGCTCAACCATATAAACCGAACGATGCTGGCCGCCGGTACATCCGATGGCGACGGTTAAATAACCGCGGTTATCCATAATAAAGCTTGGCAACCACTTTTCTACAAAGGCGCGGATATCCGACAGCATCTCCTGTACTGAATCATGCACTTCCAGATAAGCCCTGATCTGCTCATCCTTACCCGTCAGGTCACGTAAGTTCGGATCATAATGCGGATTAGGCAGGCAGCGCACATCAAATACAAAATCGGCATCCAGCGGAATGCCATGCTTGAATCCAAACGAGGTAAACAGCAGGGTCAGCCCTGCATGCTCGCTAGACACCACATCTTTGACCCAACCGCGCAAGGTATTGGCACTCAGGTTGCTGGTATCGATCACATGACCCAGGCTGCCGAGGTTGCCCAGCAATTCACGCTCATAGGCGATGCTTTCAGCCAGGGTGGTCGTATCTTTGCTTAAAGGATGCTTGCGGCGGGTTTCGCTGAACCGCTTTACCAACGTTTCCACATTGGATTCCAGATACAGGACACGCGTGTCAATATTCTGCGACTGGAGCAGCGCGATATTGTCAGGCAGCGATTCAATCGCTGCGCTCCTGCTGTCTATGCTGATCGCCACAAGATGATGATTCACTGTTGTGAGGTGATTTGACAGGCTGGGCAGCATCGTCGCCGGCAGGTTGTCGATACAGTAATAACCGCTATCTTCAAGCGCACGCAATGCGATACTTTTACCTGAGCCGGAAAGACCGGTCACAATAATCAATTGCTTCATCTTATTAACTTAAATCGCTATCGGTTCTTTTTCATTTCACGCTGGTGGCGCTGTGTAAACTGCTTGGTTGCATTAATACCGCGCAATAATAACACGTGGTTGCGAATTGCAACTTCTACCAGTACCGCAATGTTACGCCCGGCCGCAATCGGTATCTGCACCTTGGGCACTTTGACACCCAGCACTTCTTCATGCAGGGTTTTGATGTTGAGCCTGTCCAGCAGTTGCGGTGCCAGTTTATCTGCCATTTCCAGCTGGATAATCAGGTCAAGCGGCTTGGTCGGCTTGACTGAATTATCGCCAAATATCGCACGGATATTCAGGATACCCAGGCCGCGCACCTCCAGAAAGTCCTGCAGCAGCGCCGGACATCGTCCTTCAACCCGCTCAGGTGATATGCGGAAAAAATCTACAATGTCATCAGCAACCAGTCGATGCCCACGCGAAATCAACTCCAGGGCCAGCTCGCTCTTACCGATGGCAGCCTCGCCTTTAATCAGCGCGCCAAAACCCTGCACCTCCATGAACACGCCATGCAGGCTCACGGATTCCGCCACGGCCTGCGCCAGATAATGGCTCAGAAAATCCATCAGCGCCGGGCTGCGTAAAGTTGAGGTAAATAAAGGCGCGGCATGTGCATCGGCAGCAGCCATGAGCGATTCCGGCACTTTCTCGCCATTAGCAACAATCACTGCTGCCAGGTCGGTTGAGTACAGGTTCTCGATTGCACGCACTGCTTCCGCAGATGGCAAGCTGCGCAAATAATCCATTTCGGCACAACCCAGTACCTGAACGCGGTTAGGATGCACGAAGTTAAGATGGCCGATAAGTGCCAGTGATGGTTTTGTTACGGTTTCGCTAGTGAGAGTATTTGACCCGCCGTTCAGCCCTGCGATCCAGTTTAGTTTGAGCTTGCGGCGGGTTTGTTTGAATAGCTCAGCGACGTTTATTTGAGCCATAAATGATGATTAAAACAATATGTTAATTATTCAACATTCTGATGCTTAACGGCACCATTCGCCTTGTGGTGATCTGTATTCTTTTCTTTATGTTTCAACACCTGGCGGTCAAGTTTGTCAGTCAGCATATCAATCGCGCTGTACATATTCTCATCCTGACATTCCGCGTGCAAATCATTACCAGGAACATGGAGTGTAGCCTCTACCTTTTGAGTGAGCTTTTCAACACTCATGGTCACTTTGACATCGATCACATGATCAAAGTGATTGCTAACTTTAACCAACTTGCTCGTTAGATAATCGCGCATAGCCGGAGTAATTTCTAAATGGTGACCAGTTAATTGTAAATTCATGACTTGCTCCTTTTGAAAATATTCTTCGAGTCTTTTCCTGTTAAATGCATTCAAAACTCGTCGAACAATTTCAGTTTACTACGTTCATTTGCTTCTGTGGGATTGAAACGAAGAATTTTTTTATTTCCGGTTTGAAGCGGTAAAATTAAAGCGACTTTCTTAAACTGGCAGGTGCGATATTCAATGATTCACGGTATTTTGCGATGGTGCGGCGCGCCACTACAATGCCCTGCTTTGCAAGTAAATCCGTGATCTGGTTATCGGAGTAAGGCTTTTTAGGATTTTCCTGTTCGACCAGTTTTTTAATCAGCGCACGAATGGCAGTAGCAGAACAAGTACCACCAGTGTCAGTGGCAACCGAGCTGCCAAAGAAGTATTTAAGTTCAAAAATACCGCGTGGCGTGAGCATATATTTATTGGTGGTGACGCGGGAAATCGTCGATTCATGCAAACCCAGTTCATCAGCGATCTCACGCAGCACCAGCGGTTTCATCGCCACCTCGCCATACTCAAGAAAGTTGCGCTGGCGATCGACAATCGCCTGTGAAACCCGCAATATCGTAGAAAAGCGCTGCTGGATATTCTTAATCATCCATTTTGCTTCCTGCATCTGGCTTTGCAGATACTGGCTGGAGCTGTCGCGGTTACGTTTCAATATGCCGGCATAGAGTTGGTTGATCCTGAGCTTGGGAATCACACTTTCATTCAGGCTTGCAATCCATATGCCTTTGACTTTTTTCACCACGACTTCATGCTGAATGTAATGCTCTGAGCCAATATGACTGAAATCAGCCCCCGGCCTTGGGTTTAAGCTGGTGATAAGCTGTTGCGCCTGTTTCAGCGTCTGTTCGTCACAGCCCAGCTCTTTACGCAGCTTGGCAAAGTCACGCGCGCCCAATGCCGGCAGGTGCTTCTCCGCCACCAGACGCGCCAGCGCCAGATAAGGTGTATTTTCGGGTAACGCTTCCAGCTGCAGCAGCAGGCATTCACTTAAGTTGCGGGCACCGACACCAGCCGGATCAAGATGCTGGATGTGACGCAGTGCCGTTTGCAGCTCCATCGCATCGATCTCAAGCTCCAGCGGCATTTCTTCAGCGACTTCTTCCAGCGATTGCTCCAGGTAGCCATCTTCATTGATGCTATCTACCAACAGCAAGGTAAGCGTCTGGTCACGATCCGACAGCGGCATCAGTTTCAGCTGCGATAACAGGTGTTCGCGCAGGCTGATCTGCAATGTATCCTGCTGCTTGAAATCACTGTCGTCATCTGCCGGCATGTTGTTCTCATCCCAGCGGCTGCCGTTTGAAAACACGTCGAACTCTTCATCGAATTCAGCAGCGAATGTATCGGAGAAATCAGCAGCGCCCGGCTCAAAGTCAGCGGTTTCATCAAACTGCGCGGTTTCCGGAACAGCAGTCTCAGTGAGACTGGGCTGAAAGTCCTGGCCATTAAATCCGGCATCAAAATTATCGGCGTCCATACTGCCGGAGCCATCCTGTTCCGAGGCTGCCTGGCTATCTGAACTATTATTCAGTGGCGAATGCGTATCCTCCACCCCCTGGTCTACAGGGTTGCCGTACTCGTCTTCACTATCATCACCACGCTCCAGCAGCGGATTGGTTTGCATCAGAACGTCTATTTCCTGATTCAGCTCCAGAGTTGAAAGCTGCAACAACCGAATGGCTTGCTGCAGCTGCGGAGTGAGGGATAGATTCTGGGAGAATTTGAGTTGTAAACCTTGCTTCATAAACGAAAATCTTTACCCAGATAAACTTCTCTAACACTTTCACTTGCCACAATTTCACTCGGGATACCCGAAGCGAATACATGCCCCTGGTTGACAATATAGGCACGGTCGCAAATACCTAAGGTTTCACGCACGTTGTGGTCGGTAATCAATACGCCGATATTACGTGAACTCAAAAAACGGACAATCTGCTGAATATCAATCACCGCAATCGGATCAATACCGGCAAACGGCTCATCCAGCAATACAAAACTAGGGTCAGAAGCCAGGCAGCGTGCAATTTCCACACGGCGCCGCTCACCGCCCGACAAGCTTATCGCTGCACTGTCACGGATATGCGTGATATGCAGCTCTTCCAATAATGACTCCAGCTTTTCCTGCATTTCTTCTTCGGAAATCTCCTGCAACTGCAGAATCGCCATGATATTTTCAGACACCGTCAGCTTGCGGAAAATTGAGGCTTCCTGCGGCAGGTAAGACAAGCCCATCCTTGCGCGCATATGAATCGGCATGCGGCTTAAATCCACGCCATCAAGCAGAATCCTGCCTTCATCCAGCGACACCAGTCCCACCATCATATAAAAGCTGGTGGTTTTACCGGCACCGTTAGGCCCGAGCAGCCCGATCACTTCTCCGCTTTTTATCGTCAAAGAAATATCCTGCACCACGGTACGTGCTTTATAAGACTTGCGCAGATTCTCTACAACGAGTTCACTCATCACATGCTCACTTTTATTTAGGCTGGGGGCTGACTTCTAAAGTACGGCTCAAACGCATGTTTTTTACCGCCGGTGCCACTAAACTGCTGCTCACCAGGCTGTTGCTCACTGAGCTGACCTTGCCGGGCTCTGCAGGTTTAGCTGGCGCAGGGCTGGCCGGCGCAATGGTTTTTTTACCTTTAGGCTGGATAACCGCGCGCACACGGCCGCCGCTGGTGCCCTGCGGGCCGCCGCCAATCACTTCTGCATATTCTGCATTGGCGTCATACATAATGTAATCACCATGCACAATATCGGCACCGCGTTTGACCCAGGCCTTGGTATACAGCTGCACTTTATCCATACGCCCGTCGTATTCAATACGCTGCGCGCTGCCTTCCATATATTCGTTCTTACCTTCCATCTTCTGTTTGAAAGTGGTCGGATTGCCTAAAGACGTGCTGTGCTGAAACCCTTGGTTATCCTCGCGCACGATCAGCTTATCGGCATGGATCACCAGCGTACCCTGTGTCAGGATCACATTACCGCTATAGGTACTGATTTGTTTGGAATCGTCGACCTTGACAGTATCGGCTTCCAAATCGATAGGTTTATCCCGATCGGCCGCTTCAGCCATGGCACGGCCTGACACACCCGACAATGATAGGCTCAATACCACGATACCTATCATTAAATCTGGCCTTACTGAGAAATACGGCTTATTCATAATGTCTCCGAATGCGCACATTGTTAGTGTTGGATTTTTCCTGTTTAAGTGCTTTCCGCCCTGTATTCAGGTGCTTGTCGGCAGCTTTTTGTTTGTTCGCATCGCCAGCTTGTTCTGATGCCGCCGCGCTTTTTGCCATGACTGGTTTTTCATAATGCGCACGTACTTTATGCAGCAAAGTCACCGTGTGCTGTTTCTTTTCATAAATCATGCCCGTCGCATAAATCACGGTTTTTGGCGCCTGCCGGATTACGACCGGACGGTCTGTCGTCACCAGCTCATCATTAGGCCGGATATTAAGGTAATCCGTTTCAACCGTCATTTCACCCTTGCCGGCAAATGCCTGGCGCGTTACTTTCACATTATCAAGCAACTTGACTTCCTCACCATCGGTTGACACAAAACCGCGCAGGCCCTGTACCTCCGTGTATGGTTTACCCACGGCAAATTGCGTATACCGCGGCCGTTGTAACTCTGTCGCATCATCATCCGGAAAATGCCGCATTTCCACAGCCGCCAATTTATAACGCAGATCACCGTTAATATCAGTTTGCGTGGTTACAAAATTACTCATGATGTAATCAGGATCATGGCGGCTACTGCCATCGAGCTTCGGCACCGGCGGCTGCACCGACCGATTGATCCAGAACGTCAGCAACGCGAGCAGTATCAGCAATGCCAATGGAAATGTAATCGCTGCTTTTGTACCGAAATGCATACTTATGCGCTCGCTTCAATACAGCAGTACGTTATGCCAGGGCATATTACAAAACAACACTCTGAAAAAGTTGCAAGAAATAACATCTACTCAACCTAATTACTGATGTTTGCCTGTGTCAGGAACTGTGCCATCTGCGCATCAAACGTACCCTGCGCCTGCATGATCAGTTCACAGACTTCACGTACAGCACCGCGGCCACCCGACTTGTAAGTGACATAATGGGCATACTTCAGCAGCAGCGCCGGTGAATCCGGCACAGCAATTGCCAGCCCGCATTGCAGCATAGGCGGCAAATCCACGACATCATCCCCCATAAAAGCACACTGGTCTGGTTGCAGACCGCTGGACTTCACCAGATCATGGAATGCCAGCAGCTTATCTTCCACACCTTGATAAAAATGGGCAACGCCAGTGGTCTCGGCACGCTTTTTGACTACATTCGAGGTACGCCCGGTAATAATAGCCATAGAAACGCCACTAGCTTTAAGCAGCTTCATACCCAGGCCATCATGCGAATGAAAGGTTTTATATTCCTGTCCGTCATCGCCTATCGTTAAGCCGCCATCGGTCATTACGCCATCAACATCAAGAATCAGCAGCCTGATTTTCTGTAAACGCTGGTTTAAATCAATACTATTATCTGCAGAACTCATTAAACCACCTTTGCCAGTAACAGGTCGTGCATATTCAACGCACCGACCAGAATGCCCGCCTTGTCAACCACCAGCAATCCGTTGACCTTGCACTGTTCCATCATTTCTACGGCAACCATCGCCAGTTCATCATTTAAAATCGTCTTAGGGCTCTGATGCATCACATCCCTGATGGTTGCATCGGTCACATTAATATTCTGTTCAAACGCACGCCTCAGGTCGCCGTCTGTAAATATTCCAACCGCTGCACCACGCTCGTCTACCACCGCCGTTAAACCGAGCCCCTTGCGCGACATTTCAAGCAAGCCTTCCGGCAGGGTTGCGCTGACAGGTACCTTCGGCACATCGGCACCGGCACGCATCACATCGCTGACGCGAACCAGCAAACGGCGCCCCAGGCTGCCGCCAGGATGCGAACGGGCAAAATCTTCCGCAGTAAAATCACGCAGATCCAGCACACACAAAGCAAGCGCATCACCGAGCGCCAAAGCAACCGTAGTGCTTGAAGTCGGCGCCAGGCCAAGCGGACATGCTTCTTTCGCGACATGCGCACTTAAATGTATATCAGCCGCCCTGGCAAGCGTAGACGCATCATTGCCGGTAATTGCGATAATTTTGGCTCCCAGCCGTTTTAGCGGCGGCACGATCGCTAAGATCTCATCGCTTTCACCGGAATTTGAAAGCGCAATCACCACATCGCCGGCAGTAATCATGCCAAGATCGCCGTGGCTGGCCTCGGCCGGGTGCATGAAAAACGCAGGGGTACCGGTGCTGGCAAGCGTAGAGGCGATTTTGCCGCCCACATGCCCGGACTTGCCCATACCGCTCACGACGACACGGCCCCGACACTGCAGTACACACGCCACTGCATCGGCAAAACTGTGATCCAGACGCTCTGCCAGCAGCTCAACCTCGCGCGCTTCCAGCAGCAGAACCTCTTTCGCCAGTTTAAGCGTTTTGTTCTGGTCTACGGACTGACCGATAGCCTGATCTGCTGTTTGCAGCGATTCTCGCTGCGGGTCAGGCCTGATGTGGTTAGTGGATAATGGCATTCGCTATGTTTTATAAAGGCTAAAGGTTTACTGCTACAGCTTTAAGGATTCAGATCGAAGAAAAGTTAACAGCTAGTATAAAAGGGAATTATCAAGTTATAAAGCCTAACAGCTAATTAATAACAAGTTTTTTAAGCAAAATGTATAAAAAAACTCCCTCCGGGCACAGATTTTGCTAATACCACCGCGGCAATGATCAGAATTCAACGAAAAAAGGCCGGTAAAAATATTTCTAAGTCATGCTTCAATATGAAACAATATAAAGGTGTGTTTAATTCATTCAAACTGAACATAAAAAGTTGTAAGCAGCATTATGTACAATAAATGAGTAATGATTGCTGCGACCCAAGCAGTATCGCGGCTAAAATTGAATGAAGAAAAAGTGCCCATAATAAAAATAACCAACCAAACCCTTTAGCATCATAAAAATATGTTTAACACATTACCGTTAATTTTAATACTGCTGATCAGCTCGGTATTTGCCGTAGCCTTATTCCGCGCGTTCAATTTGCCGGCGATGCTTGCCTATTTTCTGGTGGGGCTGGCGTTAGGCCCGCACACATTCGGCCTGCTGCCGGATAGCGAGGCCAATCGCGAGTTTGCAGAATTCGGTATTGTGTTCTTGATGTTCAGCATTGGCCTTGAATTCAGCCTGCCGCAGCTATATGCGATGCGCAAGAAAGTATTGGGGCTGGGCGGCGGACAGGTGCTGATTACGCTGATGCTCACCATGGTCATTTCCAAACTGGCAGGCCTGAGCTGGGCGACTGCATTCGTGATCGGCGCCGCTTTGGCCATGTCATCCACTGCGATCGTTTCCAAGATACTGGCCGAACGGATTGATCTAAATTCCCGTCATGGTCGCCTGAGCATCGGCGTACTGCTGTTTCAGGACATTGCAGTCGTTCCCATGCTGGTACTCATTCCTGCACTGGGCATCGCCAATGCAAATCTGATGGATGTGCTTGGCCTGGCGGTACTCAAGGCCATTGCAATGCTACTGCTCCTGTTCACTGTCGGCAAATGGCTCATTAACCCGTGGTTCAACCTGGTTGCCAGCCAGCGCTCGCGCGAGCTGTTTGTCATGAACGTACTCATGGTGACGTTACTGCTAGCGTTTGCCACCAAACTCGCCGGTTTATCTTATGCGCTCGGCGCCTTCATTGCCGGCATGCTGATTTCAGAAACCAAGTTCAGATACCAGGTGGAATCAGACATTTCACCATTCCGTGACATTCTGCTGGGCCTGTTCTTTATCAGCGTCGGCATGCTCATCAATATGCAGCAGATTTATGACCATGTTGGGCTGATCGTGCTAATCCTGTTCGGGTTTATCCTGTTTAAGGCATTGATCGTGGCGGCGGTCGTACGGCTTTTCAAATACGAGGCCGGCGTAGCCATCCGTACCGCGCTTATCCTGGCACAGGCAGGTGAATTCAGTTTTGTCATCCTGGCCCTAGGCGCCGAACATAAGCTGATTAGCGGCGTGGCACTGCAATCGGTTCTTGCTGCGTCACTGCTATCCATGGTAATTGCGCCTTTCCTGATTCAATATAACGGCAAGATAGCAAGGCGACTGGTCGGCAGCTACACGCGCAACAGCGGCAAAGTGATAGAGGAGATTGAAGAGGCAGGCCGGCATCTACATGATCACGTCGTGATTTGCGGCTATGGCCGCAGCGGTCAGTACTTGGGGCGCTTTCTGCGTGAGGAAAAAATCCCTTACATCGCGCTGGATATTGACCCGGCACGGGTTCTGGAGGCCGCGGCTGCCGGCGAAAACGTCATGTTTGGCGACGCAGCAAGGCGGGTTGTCCTTTCAGCTGCCGGCTGCGAGCGTGCCAAAGCGCTGATTATCAGCTATGCCGACAATCGTGCCGCGATGAAAATCCTGCATATCGCACAGGAAAGCTATCCGCATGTACCCGTCATTGTGCGCACCGTAGATGACTCGCACATGGAGCAATTACGCGCGGCCGGCGCAGCCGAAGTTGTACCGGAAATTCTCGAAGGCAGCCTCATGCTGGCCTCGCACGCGCTGATGCTACTGGGTGTGCCGCTTAACCGCGTAGTAAAACGCATTCGTTTATTCCGTGAAGAACGTTACAAACTGTTCAAAGGCTATTTCCATGGCGCATCCGACACTGATAATGAAGACCTCGAAAAACAACAGGTACGCCTGCATTCCGTGATTATCACCAATGCCGCTTTTGCGATTGGCAGAAGCCTGGACGATATGCAGCTGGATGTGTTTGATGTTGAAGTCAAAGCCATTCGACGCCCCAATTCAAATGGCGCCGAGTTATCGACCAGCAGCCTGCTTGCTGAAGGTGATGTAATTGTATTGCTAGGCCAGACCACCGGTTTAGCCAATGCGGAGAATGCCCTGCTGATCGGGCGTATAGCGACCAAGTAGACTCAAATTATGACTAAACATGTAATGATTATCGGCGGCGGCATTGTAGGCTGCATGACCGCCATTGAACTTGTGAACCGCGGCCATCGCGTCACGATTGTAGAGCGCAACCAGATTGCCAGCCAGACCTCGGGCGAGTCTTCATGGGCTGGTGGCGGCATTATTTTCCCGCTGCTGCCATGGCAATATTCCGATCCGGTCAACACGCTGACGCGTCATGGCGCTGACTTTTATCGCGAGTTCAGCCAGAACCTGCTGCGCGAAACCGGCCTGGATGCAAACTTCATACAGTCAGGCTTTCTGCTGTTACCTGCCTTTGATACGCATGCAGCACTGACCTGGTGTAAAAAGTACCAGGTTGAAGCTCAGCCAGTGAAGGCTGCTGATTACGGCGTACAGTCTCCTGGCGGCAATGATGCACTTTGGCTGCCGGAGGTATGCCAGATACGCCCGCCATACCTGATGCAGGCGATGCGCAAATGGCTGGAGCAGAACAACGTCACCATGCTGGAACAAACGCAGCTGCTGCCGCTACAGGAAACCGAAGAACTCAATGAATGGCAGACCACCCGCGGCGAAAAACTGAGCGCAGACCAATTCGTCGTGACTTCAGGCGCATGGAGTTTCGATCTTTTAAAAGAAACGACAGCCAAACTGAATATTAAACCGATGCGCGGGCAGATTCTGCTTTATAAACCCGAGAAAAATCTCGGGCAAATGGTTTACCGTGAAGGCTTTTACATGATACCGCGCCTTGATGGGCACCTGCTGGCAGGCAGCACACTGGAAGATGTAGGTTTTGATAACGGCGTCACTGAAAGCGTGCGTGAAGAATTACGCCTAAAAGCCGAAGCCATCATGCCGGAACTGAAACAGCAGCCGATCATCAAGCACTGGAGCGGGCTACGCCCGGGCACACCGGAAAATCTGCCGACAATCAGCGCGCATCCGACGATTAAAAACCTGTACTTGAATACCGGGCATTTCAGATACGGCCTGACCATGGCGCCTGCCAGCGCTAAGTTGATTACCGCGCTGATGGCCGGAGAAACGCCGCAGATTGATCCGACCCCGTACACCTGCGCCAGCTAAAACCAACATCGGCATTGGCATCAGCACCGCCTCGCAATATGGATAGCGGGGGAATGCAATCTTTTTATGCATTTACCTGTACGTTCATTTTAACCATTGGTAAAATGATATGTTGATTCAATTCTTTCCAAGAATTCAAGACTTTCCAAGTTCGGGAAGCCGGCACATAGATTAGGATGTTACATGCTGTTAATGATAGATAACTACGATTCGTTCACCTACAACCTGGTGCAATACCTAGGTGAACTCGGCCAGGACGTATTGGTATACCGCAACGATGAAATTGACCTCGCAAAAGTCGCCAAGCTCAAACCTGACCATATCGTGATCTCTCCGGGGCCATGTACTCCGAATGAGGCCGGTATCAGCGTACCCCTGATTAAAGAGTTCGCGGGCAGAATCCCATTGTTAGGCGTATGCCTGGGCCACCAAAGCATAGGTCAGGCATTTGGCGGCAATATCGTTCATGCAAAACAGCTCATGCACGGCAAAACATCACTGATCTACCACAATGATATCGGCGTATTCAAAGGGCTGCCTAACCCTTACACCGCAACACGCTACCACTCACTGGTCATCGAGAAAGAATCATTGCCTGACTGCCTCGAAATCACGGCATGGACTGAAGATGGCGAAATCATGGGCGTGCGTCATAAAACACTGGCTGTAGAAGGTGTGCAGTTCCATCCTGAGTCCATACTGACCGAGTACGGCCATGAGCTTTTGAATAATTTCTTGAAATCCAATTAATATCCGAAAGCCATCGTCAAAGTGAATTATTCGCAAATCCTCAATCAGCTTATTAGCGGCCAGAATTTGAGTTTTGAAGTGATGCAGAGCGTGATGCATCAGGTCATGTCCGGCGCACTGACGCCGGCGCAGATTTCCGCCCTGCTGATCGCACTGCGCATCAAAGGTGAGTCTGTCGATGAAATTGCGGCAGCGGCCAGCGTCATGCGCGAGCTTTCAACCAAAGTGAATGTAGAAGAATCAAGGCACCTGATTGACACCTGTGGCACCGGCGGTGATGGCATCCAGACCTTTAACGTTTCAACGACCAGCGCTTTTGTGGCGGCAGCTGCCGGCGCAAAGGTTGCCAAGCACGGCGGACGCTCTGTTTCCTCAGTCTGCGGCAGCGCAGATGTACTTGAATCCTTGGGTGTCAGCGTCAGCCAGACACCAGAACAAGTGGCCAGCTGCATTAATAAGATTGGCCTTGGCTTCATGTTCGCCCCCAACCACCATAGCGCGATGAAACACTCAGCCCCGGTGCGTAAAGAGCTTGGGGTGCGCACCATGTTTAACCTGCTTGGTCCGCTCACGAATCCGGCACATGCAAAGAACCAGCTGCTGGGTGTATTTTCGGCCAATCTAACCGGCAAGCTCGCACATGTCCTGAAGCAGCTCGGCAGTGAGCATGTGATGGTCGTATGCGGCGCAGATGGCATGGATGAAATCTCATTCACCGGCGATACCTATGTCGCTGAACTGAAAAACGGCACGGTACAGGAATATGTAATCAATCCGCAGCAATTCGGCATGCGTCTGCATGAGTTAAGCAGTATCAAGGTCGCAGATGCCCAGCAATCCAAAGCCATGGTGCTGGAAGTGCTGTCAGGAAAACCCGGCGCAGCCAGGGACATCGTGCTGCTGAATGCAGGTGCCGCCATTTACGTGGCTGGTTTGGCGCCATCACTGCAGGATGGCATCGCCACTGCAGCAGGCATGATCGATAGCGGCAAAGCCATGCAAAAACTACAGGAACTGGTGTCGCTGACCAAGGCATGAACACTTACCTGAAGCATCTTCTTTCAGCACTGTATTTAGCGTTAGCACTGTGCGCTTGCGGCCAGTCTGATGCCAATAACGCACAGCAGCCCGCGCCTGCCAGTGCAGAGGCGGTTGCCGAAACCAGCAATGCCGCGATAGAACAGGCTTTCGAAACCAGAAAAAGCGATGTTCAGCTTGGCGGTCACGGTGTTGTAGTCAAGCTGCTGAAAGATGACAACAAAGGCTCACGGCACCAAAAGTTTCTGGTAAAAATCAACGCGCAGCAGACCTTGTTATTTGCGCACAATATTGACCTCGCACCGCGCATACCGTTACAGGCAGGCGATGAAATCAGCTTTTACGGTGAATATGTATACAACCCTAAAGGCGGCATCATGCACTGGACACATCACGCTCCGCAGGGTGACCATGAAGCGGGCTGGGTGATGCACAATGGCCAAAAATACCAATAAAAGTCCGCTAGTAACTCAAACAGTATTTATAAATAGTGAAACCAAACCATGTCCGACATACTGAATAAAATCATTGCTACCAAGGTCGTTGAAGTTGCTGCTGCAAAGGCACAGAAGCCTCTTGATGCCGTACAGGCTGAAGCCATGTCAGCGGCTGCGCCACGCGACTTTGTAGGCAGCATTCGCAGCAAGATTGCCGGCAATCAATCGGCAGTGATTGCTGAAATTAAAAAAGCCAGTCCATCCAAAGGGATTATCCGCGAAGATTTCAGGCCGGCAGATATAGCAAAGAGCTATGAACAGGGCGGCGCTGCCTGTTTGTCAGTACTTACTGACATTGAATATTTCCAGGGCTCGCCGGAGTACCTGATGCAGGCACGTGCAGCCTGCAAGCTGCCGGTATTACGCAAGGACTTCATGATAGACCCATACCAAGTCTATGAAGCGCGTGCAATGGGCGCCGACTGCATCCTGCTGATCGCCGCTGCACTTGATCTGGCAACCATGCGCGAACTGGAAAAAATTGCACATGCACTGGGCATGGCAGTACTGGTGGAAGTACATAACGGCGAAGAACTGGATCTGGCCTTGCAGCTGGAAACGCCGCTATTGGGTATTAACAACCGTAATCTGCGTACTTTTGAAGTCACGCTGGACACCACTTTAGGTCTGCTGGCACGCATTCCGCAGAACAAGATCGTGGTGACGGAATCCGGTATCTTCACTACTGAAGACGTGGCGCTGATGCGTAAAAATAACGTACATACCTTCCTGGTGGGCGAGGCTTTCATGCGTCAGCCTGAACCAGGTGCTGAATTAGCGAAAGTATTTGCCTAACACCACTCAGGCAATCTTAGAGAATAAGGAATCGATTATGAGCTACCCCTACGCCCGTCCACGCCGCATGCGTAAAGATGAGTTCTCACGCCGCCTGATGCGCGAGCATGTACTCACTTCCAACGACCTGATCTATCCGGTGTTTGTACTCGATGGCGAGAACCGCATCGAAGAAGTTGCCTCCATGCCAGGCGTAAAACGCCAGAGCATCGATGTGCTGCTGAAAACGGCTGCTGAATGTGTGCAGCTCGGAATTCCGGCGATTGCACTGTTTCCGGTGGTCGATAGCCAGTACAAAAGTCTGGATGCTGCTGAAGCGTTTAACCCGGACGGCCTCGTGCAGCGCACAGTTGCAGCCTTGAAGGCCGCGTACCCTGAACTCGGCGTAATTACCGATGTGGCACTTGACCCATACACCACGCACGGCCAGGATGGCCTGATTGATGAATCCGGCTATGTGCTGAACGATGAAACGATAGAAGTGCTGGTTAAACAGGCGATCTCACACGCCAACGCCGGTGCCGACATCGTTGCCCCCAGCGACATGATGGATGGACGTGTCGGCCAGATTCGCGAGGCACTGGAAAGCACGCGTAACATTCACACCAAGATTCTCGCCTATTCAGCCAAATACGCCTCAGCGTTCTATGGTCCATTCCGTGACGCTGTCGGTTCCGCAGGCAATCTGGGCAAAGGCAACAAATACACCTACCAGATGGACCCGGCCAACAGCGATGAAGCCATGCAGGAAGTCGCGCTGGACATTTCTGAAGGGGCGGACATGGTCATGGTTAAGCCAGGCATGCCGTATCTCGACATTGTGCGTCGCGTTAAAGACGAATTCGGCGTGCCAACTTACGCCTATCAAGTGAGCGGTGAATACGCCATGCTGAAAGCTGCCGCACAGAACGGCTGGCTGGATGAAAAATCCTGCGTGCTGGAGAGCCTGCTTGCTTTTAAACGCGCCGGTGCGGATGGCATTCTGACCTACTTTGCAATGGATGTGGCACGCTGGCTAAAAGCCGGTTGATGCATACTGCCTTTAGCCAGGGGCCATAAGCCCTTGGGCGGTAACGATCAACCCTGCCGCCCAAGCAGGGTTTTTACACCTTCAATATCCAACCTGTCGGCATTGCTGCCATCAGCAGCGCGCTTGGTTGCAACCCGGATATCATCAACATCAAACACGCTGAGCCTGATTAAACCCGTTTCGGTTTCCAGCGTAAAAACAGGCACCGTCTTGCGGCTGTCCCCTTTTTTATCACGCTTGCCATCATTCATGATGCGGTAGGACTTTTCATTCACATCAAACGGAATTTTCTGATTGAGCAGAAACATTTCCACATCTTTCACGCTATCGGCAAACAGGTGGATATGCGTTTCAGACATCAGTCCGGCTGTACCATCCAGCACGGCGCCGGTTAAATGCGGATTGAACCTGTCCAGTAATTGCATGGTAAATAGCGCATTAGCCCGCAGCTCGTAAAGATTCTCAGGCTGCTCTTCGCTTAGAAACAATGCATGGTAGAGTTTGAGTTCTTCTTCAATCTCTGCGTTAGACGGCATGATGCTGTTATCAACGGCACCCAGCTGCCGTCCTGCTTTCTTTTTCGCATAGGCAAAGTCAGAAACACCGTCCTCCGCCATCATACGTGCTGCCTGTTGTGCGATAAGCTGTCGCAAGTGCTGCAGATTTTCTCTTGCCATTTTGATTACACTCTTTTTAACATAGCTGATCGTTCATCGCCCTGCTGCTTAACCCTACCCCTTGATCTTGATATCGAGCTGCTTGAGTTTGCGATACAGATGCGTGCGCTCCAGACCGGCAACCTCTGCAAGCTTGCTCATGTTGCCCGCAACATTTTTGATATGGTAGCTGAAGTAAAGGCGCTCAAATTCATCACGTGCTTCACGCAAAGGCTTATCAAAGCCGTTATACACCATTGCCGGCGACGCATTCTGTTCTGCAGGTTCCGTCTTGACATGGTGCTGAGACTCCCCAAACTGGGTCAGCACACGGGTCACATCATCCAGCGTTATTTTGTCACCCAGACTGGTTTGTATCAGGTTGCGGATTACAGTATCCAGCTGGGCAATATCACCCGGCCATGGTGCATTACGCAATGCATTCAAAGCGGCAATATCGAACTCGCAGTAAGGCACGCCGGCAAGCTCGAATTGCAGATTTGCAATCGCCACGGCAAGGTCGGGAATATCCTCTTTATGTTCTTCCAGCGCCGGCACACGCAGCGAAACCGCTGACAGTATCTGCAGCAGATTATGGTCAAACAAACCTTCGGCCTGCTGTTTCGGCAGATTCTCACTGGTAGCGCACACTACACGTACATTATATTTATCAGATTTGGTAATGAGCAGCAGCAGCCCTTTCTGCTCAGTTTTGTTCAGCTCGGCAACTTCACTGATATAAAGCACGCCATCCCGCACCTGCTCGAGAATATCCAGGGGTGCCAATACCAGCTGACCAAATTCCGTCAGGTGCAGCCAGGGTGTGTTAGCCATCTGCAGAAAGCGCGCGCATAACTCGGCGCCACTGCCTTTGGAGCCGATCAGCAGCACTGGGCTTGGCCCATGATTAACGCTGGATGCGATTTTCTCTAGGCGCTCTTTCAGGGCAGCGATAATCTGGCTTTTACCCAGATTAGCCAGGCTCATTTCCGACTTAGGCAACTGCTCACTGTGCTTCAATGCGTTAGCGACTGTCTTGAGCAACTTTTGCAGCGCGATGGGCTTTTCCAGGAAATCAAATGCGCCGATACGCGTTGCCTCGACGGCTGTATCAATCGTGCCATGACCTGACATCATCACTACCGGCATCGTCAGCAGCCCGCCGTTAGCCCATTCTTTAAGTAAAGTAATGCCGTCACAATCAGGCATCCAGATGTCCAGCAGGACAACATCAGGACGATCATGCAGACGCATGGCTCGCGCCGCCGCAGCGTTCTCTGCCAAATCTACACGATATCCCTCATCCTGCAGGATATCTCGCAATAGCTCACGAATACCGATTTCGTCATCCACCACTAATATATGTTTTGATGCCATGTTTTATATGTATCTAGCTCTTTAAGTTAAATCAAATTTTCTGCTGTTTCGATAAATAACGGAATACTTATCGTCACAACGGCGCCTGTTGCCACTCCATCATTACTGCCTACATTCTCTACCTTGATAGAGCCCTTATGCTCTTCAACGATCTTCTTCACGATCGCCAGGCCAAGTCCGGTACCATGCGGCTTACTGGTCATGTAAGGCTCAAAGATATGCGGCATCATGCTGGCGGCAAACCCGCCGCCATTGTCCTGTATTGTCAGTACCAGCATGCCGTTCACATTCTCCGTACCGACAGAAATAACGGGGGATTTCTTATCCGCCAGTGCATCCTGGGCATTCTGCAGTAAATTATGCAATACCTGACGCAGCATCGTGCTGTCGCCTTTAATAGTACATGCCTGCGTTGTTAAATGCTGCTCCATTTTTATTTTCGGCAAAT
>Ga0208626_1000118_pt1 | contig 35012 bp, 25 predicted proteins | sample LakWasMet10_HOW4_2_FD_183860 | JGI IMG/M metagenome (GOLD analysis project Ga0208626, IMG submission 183860) | Freshwater sediment methanotrophic microbial communities from Lake Washington under simulated oxygen tension - Sediment Metagenome... | ecosystem: Environmental > Aquatic > Freshwater >... | reverse complement strand
AATCTGTTCAATAACAACGGACCCAGCAAAGACAGTTTGCGCCGACGAAAGCTCCGCGCTTGTTTGAGTGACCGTTATCGCTCAGAGCTCATCTTCGGAAAAAAGGGAACATAGCGCGATTGCCCTGGCCTTTAACCTAGGATACTTGATCGAGCGGTTATGTTTATTGCACCCTTAGGCGTGGTTGATCTTATTCCTCCTCCGACTCTTCCGGCGGCTTTTCCGCAGCAGGCTCTTCCTCCAGCGGCTCTTCCGCCGGATAACCTTCGTCCCAGTCGTCGCCTTCTTCTGACGGCACATCTACGGGGCGATCCTCGGGTTTGACGATCTCTTCCAAGGGCTCGGTCCATTCGGTAACGGCGGTGTCGGTGACTTCGGTGCCGGTGAGGTCGTCCATTTCCCCGACATCGAATGGGCCGCTCCAATTCTCGGGTTCTTCGATGAGCTCGACGGGGAGTCGGTACCAAGCATCGAGGTCAATCTCTTCCACATCACCGTCGAAGTGCTGTAGCTCGACCGTGCCAGCGTCTTCGTCTACAGCAACGACTTGGAAGGCTTGGCCCTTGTCCAGGTGTTGATACCAATTCCCTACGAGGGGATCAGCTTCGTTTTTCATGGTGCTCTCCTTTTTGTTTGGCAGCAAAGTGTGCCTCGCCTGAGCGGCGAGTTTTTCAGTCAGAATCAGGATAATCTCGGTTTGCACGAGGCTGGAGCCAGGTCTTGCAATCAAGCGTCTTTGGCTAAACCTCATTGCCAGTGACTGCTTTGGAGTAGGAAAAACTGACGGGTTTATATAATCTTGGACAGCAGCTTTAAGCAAGAATATGCAAAGAATCGACTATTGTCCGAAAAATTTGGATTTTTCCGACAATTGTTTGCCTTCATAAAATCAAAGGCTTGCGTGTCCGATAAATCTGTCCGAAAATGAGCGCATGAAAATAGGCTATGCGCGTGTCTCGACCGACGATCAAAACCCCGATTTGCAGCTCGACGCTCTGAAAAGGGCAGGGTGCCAAAAAATCTATGTCGATAAAGCCAGTGGCGCAAAGCGGCAACGTCCTGAATTGAATAAATGCCTCTCCGCACTCGATGCCGATGATGTCTTGATTGTGTGGAAGCTCGACCGGCTCGGGCGGTCGCTGCATGATCTCATCGCCTTCCTTGACGATCTAAAAGAACGCAAGATTCAATTTCAATCGCTGACCGAATCCATCGACACCGAAACCCCGACTGGTCGAGCGATGTGGCAAATGATCGGCATACTGGCGGAACTGGAACGCTCTTTAATTAAGGAACGCACCAAGGCGGGCAGGGCCGCTGCTATATCGAGGGGGGTAAAAATGGGACGCAAGCCCAAATTGACACCGCAGCAAATCAAACAAGCCCGAAAGCTGATAGATGAGGGGGAAAGCCCCGCGCATGTGGCGAAGCTACTCAACGTGGCACGGTCAACGCTTTATCTAAGCTTGCAAGAATAAAACGCATATGCTGGGAGGAAGAGTGGTGATTAAGGAAGCCGAGCCATGCTGACACCGGTCGCCTATCTCGAAGCACGAGATTCCAGCCGCAACATTCACCGCGCCTATTCGATCGCATACGGCAAGACCTCTTCGGTAACTGGATCGAGGAAACGACTTACGGACGGATTGGCGGCAAAGGGCGAACTATCGTAACGGTGGTCAATTAATGAGGACGAAGCGCTTAAATATGTGCAAAAGGCACTTAAACTCCGACAATCTGCTCCTCAGCGAATCGGCGTCGGCTACGAAGATCGGACAGCATTGGGTCTTGACTTAACATATTAGATACACATTGTATATCTACTATGTTAGTATCCAGCCCATAAAGATTATGAAAGAGGTTGCCATGCCGATAAACCATTCCACAACCGATACCCAAACCCATGCAGTCAATTTACGTGTGCGCAGTGACATTCGTTCCTTGATTGACAGAGCAGCCAAGGCTCAGGGTAAGACACGTTCCGATTTCATGATTGATGCGGCGCGGCGTGCCACCGAAGAATCCTTGCTCGATCAAACCCTCGTGCGCGTCGACCAAAAAACGTATGACTATTTTCTCGAGGTGCTTGATCAACCTCCGAGCGGTGAAGGCTTTGAACGTCTGATGTCTGCCGCAAAACCTTGGCAAGATTAATGCTGTCCGTACCTGTTCTGCTATCGGCGGAACATCGGCTTGATGACTTTGCCTGTGGCGTCGATAGCCTTGACGACTGGCTTAAGCGGCGCGCGCGCCCTAATCAGGTAAGCGGCGCATCCATTCAGCAATCCCGACAGCAGGTACAACTGGCGGTGAATAGCGCGATGGTCCAATGTTACTGGCAAATAGGCCGGCTAATTGTTGAGCACGAGCAACAGGGACAAGCCCGTGCCGCTTATGGCAAACACCAACTGGAGGCGCTGTCAGAATAACTGACTCGGCAATTTGGCAAAGGCTTTGATGCTACCAATCTGCGTAATATGCGGCGCTTTTATTTAATGTTTCCGATTTGGGAGACGGTGGCTCTCGAATTGAGCTGGTCGCATTACAATGTATTGGCTCGCATCGAAAACGCTAACGCCAGAAAATGGTATCAGCAAGAAGCGATTCAGCAGCACTGGAGTGTACGAGCGCTTGGCTGGCAAATCAGCAAGCTAGTCGAGATGGCCGTTACACTGCTGGAGAGGCTGCAATAAAATTTAAAGGGTAACGAATCGCAGAATCGCAAGAATCGCAGCAAGGTCTATCGGTTTTCAAGTGAGAATGATTTTTTGAAAGAGTAGCACGTCCGAGGATCTGCGCCGTGAATTCGACAAAACACTAGATGTGTGCCCAGTGACCGACGTGCCCTTTACCTTTGCGGAAAACGATGCGACCGACTGGTCTGTCGACCGGATCGATAATGATCAGGGTTATTGTCCTGACACTATTGTGATTGTTTCGGTCGTTGTCAATCAGGCGAAAGGCGCTATGGATCTTGCGGGCATTGTTAAAACCGCTTTGGCACGGCACGATGGGGAAAATGAACTATTATCAAGCTAGGAGTGGCTTCGAATGGCACAATTCTATTTTGATAAATTGCATCTGACCAAACCATTATGTTTTTGCCGACTGCTGGGCAACACGCAGGCTTTGTACGATCAACTCGTTTTTCATCAACTTTTTCATAGTCAACGCGATAAGTCGCAACGTTTTTTGAAACAACTGGCTAAATACACAGGCAATGAGTCGATCCGAAAAGCCGCTAAACTTGCCAGCAAACGGGTCTATCATCGCAGGGACATAGATCCTGACGTACTTTACGACAGCCCCAAACTGTGTACAGCGCAGTGCAGTCTTTTATCCGGACCATCAATTCGCACAGCACAGAGTTTGACCTTTTGCTACTGAACTGTTTACTTGGTTAAGACATTTCTGGGTAAAGAAAATTGATGTAGATGATAGGAAGTGAAAAGGTGGACTTAGAAATAACTATTTCAATTCAGTGTGTTATATTCACGTCTCATGCCGTTTAAGAGTTGATTGCAAATAAAATGACCAGCAGTTCATTGATAAATTGACCGCCGCGGACAATAAATTTTTTACAGGTCTTTTTGTATCTTTACGATGGTTTGCGCTTATAATCGAGATTACATGGTCCCTCAGGTGACATATTTAACTGTTAACCACAATGTCTGTGCATGTATTTTTCAAATAGCTGAGCATCAGGATTGTTCAAATTTCGAGCGTTCAAGCTATAAATTGTTAGGTAAAAGTAAAAAAATCATAAACATGGAAAGTCTAGTCAAACCCTTAAGCCGTCAAAAGGCTTCTTTCGGCCGTCACGAAACATTTGCATTACGTTACGCCTGGCTCACAAAAGGATTTCAAGCCCTCCTAAGCAATAAAGACATTTTCCACTCGGATAACGCTACAATTGAACTAGGTGTCGGAAAAAACATGGTGAACTCTATCCGCTACTGGTTGCGAGCTTCACAAATGATTGAAGATTCTGATGCTGGGCTTGTTCCAACGCAATTAGGACAGTCGCTATTGTCGGAAAAAGGGTGGGACCCTTATCTTGAAGACGAAGCAACGCTTTGGTTAATTCATTGGCTTTTATGCTCGAACGCTGAACTAGCAACAGCCTGGTATTGGTTTTTCAATTGTTACCACAAGGCCGAATTTACTAGTGAAGATGCGGCTGAATCCTTAGCGGATTTCGTTCGTAATAATTTTTCAGGTAAACATTCAGAAAGAACCGTCAAACACGAAGTTGCGATGATTCTGCGGATGTACTGCTCACCTAAAGGTAATCTTAAAGCTCTCGAAGAAAGTTTAGATGCGCCTTTAACTTCATTGAAATTGGTCACGGCCGTTGAAGGCTCACACATTTATCGTTCCTATGCCAACCAACAACCTACCTTACCAATTGGTCTGATTGGCTATGCTGTCAACGAAGTCTTTAATCAACGGAAAGTTGAATATCTACCGATCGCCGACTTAATGTACGGTCAACAAAATGGGATCGCATTGGGAAGTGCCTTTAGACTGACCGAAAGCGCCTTATTGGCAAAATTAGAAAATTTAGTGAAAGCATACCCCGGCATTTTTCAAATTAATGAAACCGCTGGAATCAATCAGCTTTATCGTCAAAATCGCAATGCCGTGTCGTTAGATTTTCTCCGTAAGCATTACCAACCTGCCATTTAGGATAATGGCATGAGAAAAATAGTTAATCTAGATACCCACTACACTCGCTCTATCAATCTTGAACGAGACGTCGATTCAAGCGACGTTCTTAATGCGTATATTCCAACGTCTCGGGCCATTCAGACGCTGGATAAAATAGCGCAAACGTTTAACGAGCGTTCAATGCCGCGCGCATGGTCTTTGGTTGGTCCTTACGGATCCGGCAAGTCATCTTTTGCGGCCTTTTTATCTCATCTTCTAGAAAACCAAGAACGCAAAACTTGTGTGCTTGCAGAAGAAATTCTGCAAAAACACAATCCCGCTCTTGCCGAAAAATTTATTGCAAATACCCACGGCTCTAATGCGTATTGCATTGTTTTATTAACTGGTAGCCCTGAGTCTCTGAGCAAACGATTCGTTCAGGCTCTTTATCAGGCGGCAGTTGAATATTTCGAGGAAATCGAGACAGATGGCACGCCTGCAATAATTAACGAACTGGAGCAAGCAGCAACAAAAACGATAACAATCAGCGAAATTGTCGAGCTTCTCAAAAAACTGCGTCAAGCCGTCGGACAAGTTCAGGGTAGAGGTATTCTGATCGTCATCGACGAATTGGGGAAATTTCTCGAATACGAGGCGCGTCATCATGGTAGTAACGATATTTTCTTGCTCCAGGCTTTAGCGGAACTCAGCGTTCAAGGTGGGAATGCCAATATTCTGTTAGTGGTGTTGATGCATCAAGCGTTTGAACAATACTCTAAAGGCCTTGCCGAGGCACAGAAACAGGAATGGGCTAAAATACAAGGGCGCTTCGAAAATATCTCATTCTTAGAGTCTGCCGAGCAAACATTAAGGGTCATATCGGCCGCATTTCGCAGCTTATTAACCAGTGATGAACAGCTAAGGATTGAACAGCAATTAGCGGAAATCGTAAGTGTATTAGAAAAGCAAAATGCATTGCTCCCTGGATTGTCTGCAGACGTTGCTTTAGCCATTTTGGCCAACTGCTATCCCCTGCATCCCATTGCGACATTGCTGTTACCGACTTTATGCCAAAAAATCGCTCAAAACGAACGAACTCTGTTCAGCTATCTCGGCAGCCAGGAATACTATGGTTTTAAAGACAGTCTCACTCGTATTCAAAATGTTGGCGATTTAGTGTTGCCATGGGAAGTTTTTGAGTATTTCATCGAAAATCAGCCATCGTATACAACAGATCACGCCACTTACAGACGCTGGACCGAGGTCATCACGGCAATCGAACGCCTTGATGACGCCGACGATCGAGAAATTCAATTATTAAAAACTATCGGCCTATTTAACATCATTGGCCGTCAAGCAGGATTTAAAGCCAGCAAGGAAATATTAACCCTTTGCTTCCCAAAATCGGTCGATGTGGAGCAACTGCTCAAGAACCTGCAGGCTAAATCCATTATCAACTATCGCAAATACAGCTCGGAATATCGGGTATGGGAGGGTAGTGATTTTGACCTTGATACCGTCGTTATCGAAACGACGCAGCAGCTTGGTCGTGTCGACTTGGCGGAGGCACTGACACATCGAAATCAGTTGATGCCGGTCGTCGCGCGTAAATACTCAATAACAAGCGGCGTATTGCGCTATTTTCTACCCTTTTATGCAGACTCTACGACGCGGAATGATTTCTTCAAAAGCGCCGACCATCCTAGGATCGTTTTCTTTCTGGCGGAAGGGCAAGACGATCGCGAAATGTTCAGCGAAAAAATTAAGGCTTACCCTGATCCACTCACAATCTACGTTTTATGCGATAACGTACCGCAAATCAAACAAGTAGTTTCCGAAGCGATAGCTTTGGAAAAAATTCAGAACGAGCGGGCGGAATTAAAATCAGATCCTGTTTCGCAACGAGAACTGAAAGATCGACTCCAAATTGTAAAAAGCATAGAACTCGATCTAATAAATTCGTGTTTGGAACATCCGGAATTCTTCGACTGGTATTGGAAAGGTGCTCAAACTCTCCTGACCAGTAAAAAAAATCTGCAAACTTTACTTTCAAGGGTGTTAGAAACGGTTTTTAGTAAAGCTCCATTGATTAAAAACGAACTGATCAACCGTGACAAAACCTCAGGTCAAGCCAATGCGGCAAAAAACAAATTAGTAGCGGCATTATTGTCAAACACCCATTTGGAAGATTTGGGATTCGATCCTAAAAAATACCCCCCTGAAAAAACGATTTATCGCGCGGTATTCAAAGAACCCGGCATCCATGTTTTACAAAATGGTACTTGGCAATTCGTTAATCCAAGTCCGACAAACAAATATCGTTTTTATGGCGTATGGCAAGCGATCGATGGGCAATTAAAAAGCAGTAAGTGTCCACAGCAGCTCATCGACATTTATAAGCTGATAGAACAACCGCCATATGGCGTGCAGAAAGGCGCGTCATCGCTCATTTTTATTGGGTTTTTTCTAGCTAACCAGCGTTCATTGGCACTCTATGAAAGCGGTATTTTCTGCTCGCATGTAACGCAGGAACACTTGGAAATCTTGTTAAAGCGCCCAGAGTTATTTTCTGTTGAAGCTTTTGACTTTAGCGGGATACGCGCCGATTTGTTTAATCGATATCTAGACAGATTAGTGGGTAAGTCGCCGGAAAATAGCACCTTACTGGACATCGTTAAACCGTTGGCAAAATTCATCCATCAACTACCGGCTTATACCTTAGCTACCCGGGATTTAGACTCGAAAGCTTTGGCTGTGCGTGATGCTTTTCAGAGCACGCAAAGTCCGATGAAATTATTGTTTAAAAAATTACCGGAAGCTTGTGGCTTTCCGGCTTATATCGACGAGCAGCACTTTAATGACAGTAATGCAAACGACTTTTTAAATGTGCTGGTCGAGTGCCTAAATATCCTTAATAAAGCCTATCAGAATTTATTGTCCCAATTTAAACGCCAGCTCTGCCAGGCCTTTGAGCTGAGGGAACAAGAAGAGATCAGTACGCTAAGGCATACGCTGAATCAACGTTATGCCGGTCTCGAAAAATATACCGTTGACGGGCAAGGGCTCAAAGCCTTTATTATAAGGCTGCAAAACGAAAAGGATACCGACCAAGGCTGGTTGGAATCGGTTGCCACTTTTTTAGGCAGTGCTCCGCCGGATAAATGGAAGCCAAACAATATCACTCAAGCCGATTATCGTTTGCGCGAATTAAGTGAACGCTTAAAAGAGTTGGCAGTAGTATACGCCGAACAGCAAAAAGCTGATGTTGGCAGCCAAGCGACTTTAATCCGTATCGTTAGCGAACAGGGAGAGTATAGTGAAATTGCCTATATTACCGAACAGCTCAAACAACAAGCCGATGCCAAAATAGCGGAGATGAAACTAGCAAAAGCGGACAAGGCTTTAAAACAAGCCATTTTGGCAAGATTGATGACCGAATTAACCGAATACAATTAATTTAAAAGTGATTACTATGAGTGACGATAAACCCGTCAGACACTTATTGGGCTTGTCAGGTGGCAAGGATAGTGCGGCGTTATCGATTTATATGCGTGATAAAGTGCCGGAAATGGAGTATTTCTTTGCTGATACTGGTGCTGAATTGCCTGAAACATTGGAATTTGTAGATTTAATGGAAGATTATTTGGGAAAAAATATTACTCGATTAAACGCTGGGCGTGGTTTCGATTATTATTTGAAATTAAATGGAAATTTCTTGCCAACAGCTCATTCAAGATGGTGCACTATCAACTTAAAACTTAAGCCATTTGAAGAATTTGTGGGGAATGACCCTGTTATTAGTTATGTGGCAATTCGAGCTGATGAGTCATATAGAACAGGATATATATCTACGAAGCCTAATATTAAGGCAGTTTATCCGTTTAAAGAGGACGGCCTTATTAAAGAAGACATCGTCCGTATTCTTGAAGAATCCGGGATTGGCTTACCCAAATATTATGATTGGCGGAGCCGTTCGGGTTGTTACTTTTGCTTCTATCAACAAAAAATTGAATGGATAGGTTTATACGAAAATCATCCTGAGTATTTTGAAAAGGCCAGGGCCTTCGAGTTGTTCCATAAGAATGAAGGTCGCGACCACACTTGGTCCCAAGGCGAATCCTTAGATGAAATGTTAGCTAGAAAAGATGAAATAAAAGCTAGGTTTCAGGCAATGAACAAAGGCAAAAAATCTAAGAATTTAATGGATGCCGTTATCAACGATGAAGACAAAGATGACGGCGATGAAGGTTGTTTGATCTGTTTTAAATAAGGCTGAGGGTACCCAATGGCATTAATCAATAATGAAGGCGAACCAGTATCACGCTGGTGGATTAGGAAAGCTATCCATATCCTCAAAACAGATAGGGAAATATTTTCAAGTCAAAATATGAGGCGAGCCAGAATTGAGTTCATTGCCGGAAAAAACAGGTTATCAACCATAAAAGGCTGGATGCTCGCTGCACAGCTTATTCGGAATGGAAAATCATCAAAAGAATTCGAATTAACTGATTTTGGTCTTTCGCTAAATAGTAATGATCCTGAGTTAAATAAATCTTCAACCTGGTGGGCATTCCATTTGGCAACTTGCTTTTCTACAAGTAGCGAACCTTATAGAAGTTTTTTTATTTGCTTAGATACGCTTTCTAAGGACTGGATTAGCTCAAAGCAGCATTTTGAAAAAATACAAAGCACCTTGCAAAAAGATAATGCCGAGACTTATAAAGAATCGACACTGGAATCTTTAATTAGCAGTGTCAGGCGCATGTTTTCGGACAACCGCCCCCTAGCCGATCTTGGCTTGATAGAGATTAGCAGAATTCGCGAGGACGGCTTTTGCGTCCGCTTGGGTTCCCCTAAGCTGACCGATGTTTGTGTCATCCATGCCTTGGCTATGTTACGTTTTCATCAATTAAAGAGCCGTTCTTCGGTCACTTTCTCAGAATTAATGGCTAGTGGATTAGCTAATTTCTTATGCTGCCGTCCCGAAGAGTTGCGTTCGCAATTACGGCGTATGCACCAAAGCCAACAATGGCAAGACTATTTCAGTTTTAACGAGGCCGTCAATAATGATTCCGTGGCGTTTAACGATGGTTGTGATCCTAAAAAGACCTTGTTATTGCTGTTACAACAAGGTGAAGACACCTGGTTGTAAATCATAACCTAATGCCCTGCTAATAAACACTTTTGGAGTATTTATGGATGTCATTTTAAGTAACAGGACGGTCAGTGTGACCGAACTGAAGCGTAATTTTTCAGGAGTCCTGAAATAAGCCGACGATGAAGCCATTGCTATTTTGGGCCACAACAAAGCTGAAGTCTATTTGTTACCCGCCGCGTACTACGAAATGTTGATGGCCTATTTGGAGGATTTAGAAGATGCCCAATTAGTGCGGGAACGTTCGCAAGGCCAGTTTGTTAAGTTAAGCCTTGATGATCTTTGAACTGTGCTTCCATGAATTGGCATTGCAGGAATGGGAAAAAACTCGATGGCAGTATCCGTGCCCCGTTGAAAAAGAAACTTGCTGAACGGCTTGAAAACCCCAGGGTTCTGGCATCAGCGTTGGCATGCCGAATTGATTACAAAATCAAGCTGGCTAGTAAAGGGTATCGCTTGATTTATTGTGTCGATGATGAGGTGGTTTTTGTCACGGTTATTGCTGTCGGCAAGCGAGAAAAATCTAAAGCTTATGACGCGGCCCGATCGAGGTTATAGGACTGGTTAAATGAATAGTCACTTACTGCTTAAAGTTAAATATTAAGTATCATCAATTTGTTGGTTCGTGTAATGTCAAAAAATAATACCTCCTTGTCTGAATTCTTAACGACTAAATTATCAAATATCCTCGCTATTTACCATGCCCCTGAAACCCGCTACCATCATTTGGCTTTTTCCTGTAAGGCATTGGGGGATTTGGACTCTGTCACCGATGCCCTAATTGCTTTATTGCCGGGCTACACGGTTTGGCGGGGCAGCCCCACTGAACCGATTGGGCCATCTATGTTTTGCTCCCGCCCTGAATTTATCGCTGAAGTTTTCGATTCTGCACGCAATGGCCTCATTATCGAGCAGCCTCATTATTGGTGGCTGTCTTGGTCTGTCACCGAAAAACAGGCGTTTTGGTCAGCACTCAGCGCCAGACAAAACCATTATTCCGTCATTGTGGTGTTTGTAGAAAACAACGAGTTTGCCGAACTTAACCAGCACTATTTTACCGGCAGTGAATTGTCTGGATTACCTGTCAAATTATGGGTTTCGACTAAAACCGTCGCAAAAATACCAGGATTGACCTAAATGCACGTTTCCGACCTGATTGAAATCAACGCCACCCAAACCGATGCGGCTGTTGTACTTGACCGTAGTATTGCCAGCCCCAATTTAGTGGCTTGTTTTGCGCCGACCAGAGCATCGACCGCCGTGTTGGCGCACCTGCAAAAAGCCGTGTTGCCGGAAGCCACCCAAGAAATGCGGGCGATCAACTTATTCGGCAATTACGGTTCTGGCAAAAGCCATCTTGCCGTGTTAATCGCGCAAATGTTCCGCGATGGGGCTGGGAGTGGTGAGTTTACTGGCTTTTTCCAACGCTTAGGTAATGCCGGACACAAAAAATTGGCGGAGGATTTGCGGCACACTTTTTTGGCGGAAGGCGATCCTGATGCCAAACCTTATTTGCTAGTGACGTTGTATGGTTCGGAAACACCATCTTTGGCGGCAAAATTGTATGAAGGTTTGTACCAGACCTTAACGCGGCATCCTGAGCTAAACCCTAAAGCTCTTTTGCCCAAAACAGAATATGATGTTTGCATCCAGCGTTTTGAGGAAATTGTCGAGAAAGATAGTGCTCTCACTAAGGCGGATTTGGTGCAATGGCATCTGGCTGAGCATTATTTGACCACGGCAGAAATGCAGGCTGGCTTAAAACGGCATGAGCCACAGGCACTAGGGGCATTTAAGCGTTGGCATGAAGAAGTTTGTAAGGGTGCGGCTTTTAATCCGGTTAGCCACGGCGGCAAAAACTTTATCGAGGCTTATCAAGAGGCGGGCAAAAACCTGGCGGATCACTACGGTTTTGGCGGGATTTTGGTAGTGTGGGATGAGTTTGGGTTCGCTTTGGAAGATTTGCTAAATAACCAGCATCGCCATGCTTATGATGAAATCATGGCATTGCAGGCATTTGTTGAAACCGTTTGTAAACCTAGTCATGGTCACACTGTGTTTATGGGTTTGACGCATGTTTCTTTCGTTGAATATGCAGCTCGGACGGGCGCGAACGAAACAATAAAAAATCGCCTGGAAACCATTGCCGGACGTTTTCACAAACCATTTAAGATGGAGCTGAATGCCGCTGAAAGCGAGGGTTATCATTTATTGGCAATGCAAAAAGCGTGGACACTCCTAGGTGAACAATACTGGCAACAAGCCGATGTGGCACGGCAAATGCTTCTGGAGTGTTGCGCCGCGTTGCCATTATTTAAGTCGGTTGGCCCGCATCTTGCCGAACTGCTGAAAGAAGTCTATCCGCTGCATCCGGTCATGGCGGCGGGCTTGTTTGCTTTATCCGACTTTGCCCAGTCAAACCGGACAGCTTTGACTTTCTTCCGGGATAATGAGGGCAAACTGTTAGCTAGGGAAATCCATTCTGATGCTTTGCTAGGGGATGAGTTGGTCAGGCTACCCGCTTTGGTGGATTATTATGCCGACAGCCTGAAAGAAAAAGCGGCAAATGATTGGAACCGTTATCAACGTGCATTGGCACGGATTCCTGCTGATTTGCCCGATGCAGAATTGCAGGCTAAACACAACATCTTAAAGTTGTTATTGTTGGCGCAATTGCTGGGGGACAATTTTCAGGCCTCCGAATTATTTTTAGCGTGTGCGCTATATGATGCTAAACCGAACACCTCGATGGCGTTAAAGCTAGGCGATGATTTGGCTTGGCTGAAAGCGGTCGGTTTGGTCTGGAAAAATGACGTGACCGGAGAATGGCTATTACATGGCGAAGCGAGTGCGGATGTCGAAAAATTGATCCCTGATAAGTTGGGACACTTTGCCGGGCGTAGCGCCGAAACTTTGTTTAATGACCATCCCGATATGTTGGCGGATGTGTTGCCGATGATTGGTATCCATGATTTGGAGCCTTCAGTTTGTGGGATCGTCCGTTCTTATCAAGTCAGCCTGTTGACACCGCCGATTAGCAACCAATTGAAACTGGACAATCTGACCTTGAGCGCCAAGGTTTTTCTGGTGTTGGCGGAAACTGCCGAAGATGTTGGGATTGTCAAATCCAGAATTGCCGAAATGAAACTTAGCCCGTTGTATTTTTGGTTACCGGCAGCGGGCATTTATTCCGAGACCGTCACTAATGAAGACAGAAATTTTAATTTGACCGGATTGTTGTGCCGTTATTTGGTATTGCAATTATTGTTGAAAGAAAAAACCGCCAGTGACGATGTACGCCGCCAGTTAACAGCCAAATGGGAGAAAAACCGCCAAGATTTGGTGCAGATATTAAGGCAGTTATTTGGTCGGGATGGTCTAACAGTTGGCAAGTGTTCAATTCATCAAGCAGGGACGACAAACGCCATCGTGTGTAACAATTGGCATGAGTTCAGGGGCCTTCTTGCCGAGCAGGTTCAGGTTGAATACAGCCAAGAAATCCCCGTCCGCGCCAATAATATGAACAGGCTCAACAATGAAAAGTACACAGGGCGGAGCGACGTAAGAAAGATTGTTGAACGCATTTTAGACTTCGCCACTCATCCGGCTTATCAGACAGATCTGTTAGGAAATGCTGAAACTAGCGAACCAGCGGCGTTAATTGATGGTGTGTTAGGTGTTAACCAGTTGTTTATCGAGCGGCCTACGGGCTGGGATATTAGAAAAATTGATGAAACCGATGGTAAGGTGAAAGAGGTTTTAAAGCTGTTGCGCGGTGGCTTGTTGCATAAGCGTGAACAACCTTATTTAGTCAAAGAGTTGCGCGACAAGTTAGTTGCCCCTCCATTCGGTTTGCCTGCCTGTACCTTGGCTTTATTTGCAGCGGTTGCCGTGCGCGATGATGTTAAACGTTTGCGCTGGGGCAGTACCAGTGAAACCGATTTTGCCACCAATTTGACAGAGGCTTTTAATCAGGACAGTAAACTGACTATCCGGCTATTTGAATTTAGTACCAAGCAATTAGCCATATTGTCAGTACTCAGCCACTACTTCAAATTAAGGAAGAGAGATTCGCAATCTTATGAGGAGTTTGCTATTGAAGTAGTGTCAGCTTTACGCAAATTTATAAATGAACAGCCAGATGCGGTAAAGAATTCGGGGCAACTACACCCAAAAACCAAAGAATTAGTCAATTTTCTAAAGCAGATCGGTAAAAGCCAACAAGATGTTGCCGAGTTTTTGCTTAAATTAGTTGTGCTTGATCACGCAAGTGAAAATACGATTCTTAATGAAGGGGTGGTTAAATTAAAAGAGCTGCTTGATGATTTCGAACGCATTAGCCACGCGAAACAGCATGAGCTAAAGCAAACGGTGCAATCGGTTTTACCCAACACCCCAGAAAACAAAAGCCGCCTGATTGCCAACTTAAACCATGATTCCTCCAACAATCAAGCCAAGGCTTTTGCTCAATTACTTGAAGAACATGGACACGTTGACGAAATTTGTCCTGGTAAAATTACCCAGGTGTTGTTGAACAAACCTATTGAAGAATGTACTGAAACTGAAATTGGACGATGCCAAGGTAAATTAGAAGCTTTAGTTGAACATCATCAACATTCGCCTCAGGTCTATCCGCCAACAAGCCAAGTGGCCGAGCCAATAACCACAAAACAGCAGTTAGTTTTGAGGCTGCAAAAATACATCCTGGGATGTGGGCTAGCAAAAGACGATATTACGGCGGCGTTACGCACTGTTTTAGCGGATTACGAGTAACAAGATGCCCGTACAACTTATCCGTGATGAATTCAATATAGACGCCCATAATGCGGTGGTTATTAAAACGGCTGCCGATGTTTTGCCCGTGATGCGGCAGATTGACCAGCATTTGAAAGCAAAGGCGGAAAACCTGTTAAGGGTACGCTTGGGTAATCAGGCGTTATGGCAGCGTTTTAGGCACTATGAAGGCTATCACGGGGTCTTGCCGACTTTGGAACTGATACCCAGGGTTATTTTGGCGCAAAACTGGAATACGGTCATTCCTGATTGGCTGGGCAATGCGTTAATCGTCAGATTGGGGTTGTTAGAAAAGCCCTTCATAGCCGGAAACAATACAGAACAGTTTGCTAACAGCGTATTGCAAACGTGTCTTCCTGAATTGCCAAGCATAACTATTGAAAATTTTATTGAAATAGTAAGCCGCCAAGGCATGACCTTGCATGTCCTGTTGGAGGTAGCACCTCTTAATGAGGCATTCTGCCGATATTTGATTTCAAACTTAGGTTTTGAACCCAAAGCCGCCCAATGGTTTGTCCGTGAATTCTTGAACGCGCAAAATCCAAGCACATTCTTCAATAACCTGGCCTATCAACAGCATTTGGAGCATTTGCGGGGGTTCATCAGCGCCCATCAACTCAATATGGCTTTGCCGCCGAAAACCTCTGATGCCAGTTTGTTACAAGCATTTCCTGAGCTGCCATTGCCTGAACATCAAGCCAATGGTTTGGCTGACAAATATTTGTTGGCATTAGCAGCTATTGACCGGAAAATCCAGACTAGAGAAATCCCGTCCGACGTTATAGCTAATTGGTTGATCGATTGGCCTAGCCTGCTTGATGCCATTGAAGAGCGTGTTGCCAGTCAACGTGATTGGCTGACACCTGCTTTGTTGGCCAAATTGCAAGCCTTCCGTAGTGAAAAGGCTCAAGCATTATCTTTGGCATTGCAGAAATTGTTGGATGGTTATCCTCTATTAAATGCTTCCGCTACGGTTAATGAAGCCATTCAGTGGAGTGAGGGCTATTTTGATTATTGCCGCCAAGCATTTTTGGACAATCATCCATTAGACGAGGCCATCAATAGCAGTTTTACCGATTGGTTGCTGGCAGCCCAATCTGCACGAGTACCCAGATCAAACCACGATTGGCGGCAATTTTCTGCTAAAGTCAAACGCTATTTACAACAGGGTTATGTGGCTGTCATCGTGATGGTTGATGCCTTATCGGCACTGAACCAGGATAAGGTGTTGCAGGTATTGCAAGGGATGGACAACTTGGTTTTAAATCAGGAGCGATTATTTGCACCGTTGCCTACGTTGACCGAGGTGGGAAAAATGGCGGTACTGACGGGTTTGCCCGTTAACCAACAACCATCTGGAAACCAAGAAGCCGTCCTACGTCAAGTTTATCAAGCCTATTTGCCTACACCAGACGCGCTTAAGGTGCTAAAAAGTTGGGAAGAAAGCAATGAACGCTTAGAACGTATCGAAGACGCGACACAATTATTAGTGTATTTTGAAAACCGTTTGGATGACCGTTTACACGATTGCCCCAGTTTCAGTAAGCACCGCGACGATATTCAGCCAATTATGCATCAAATCAAACGCATGTTGAACGGCTGGCAAAAAGATGCGGGCTTGCTGAACAAAGACATTATATTTTTTATTACTGCCGATCATGGCATGACCGTCACCCAAAGCCTTTACCAAGGCCAAGCCATCACTGAGTGCAAGGACAGGGCGGTTAAATTAAAAGGTGCAACATCGTTGCCCGATGATTTTGTGTTATTGGATGAATACGCAGTACCTAAGCAACGATATAGATTGACCCCTAACGGTTTACTTGCGCATGGCGGGCTTACCCCGGAAGAAGTTCTGATACCCTGCATCACACTGGCTTCAAGGCCTCCTCAAGCCGGATCTACGCCAATAGAAATCAAGTTGCGGGATAACCACTGTGAGCGGGTGGCAGATCGCCATTGGCAATTGGAAATCCAGCTCGTCGCCGATGACAGGAATTTGACCGCCATTGAAATCAGCCTGGTCTCACCTTTTACCGGCAAGGGCAATGTGGACAGCCTAAGGGCAAATAAAACCCAAAACTTAACGCTACGCTTTAGCTCCACGCAAGAACAAGAGGGCTTTACTGAAATTGAGTTCTTGCTGTCTTATCACTATGCTGGCGTTCATGAACAAGATCATAAACACTTAACGGTTAAATTTCCTGCTTCCTTGCTTGAAAAAGATGCAGGCTCGCAAAGTTTTGAGGACATGTTTTGACAGCTATAGACTCGCAGCAACTCAATGCAAAAATTGCCGCCGCGTTCGGTGAATTGACTATTGATAAAGCATTGGTCCGGCATTTAAAAATCCGTGACAAACGCACCATTCCCAGTTTCGTTGAAGAATGGCTGATTTCCCGTTTTAAAAAGCCCGACCAAAGCGATGCGGAGATTTACCAAGCGATAACAGACTTTATGAGTCGGCATTTGCCCGCCAAAAGTGAAAAAGAAAAAATCAAACACCGCTTACAGTCAGGCGAATCCTTAGTTTTGTTGGATCGCTTTGATGTCCGCATAGACATTAAAAAAGGCGAAAAATTATTGACCATTCCTTGTCTGGATGAACGTAACGCCCGTGTTGCTGATGATGTATTAAATGCCAACCAAATTCTATTAGAAGGCGGACAATGGGGCGCGGGGCGTTTATTTGTCAGATCTGAAGGCAAAAACTTTGTTATCGAACTGACCGAATTCCATCCCATGCAATCTGGCAAAGTTCGGCTTGAACAACTGGTAAAAGCGCGGGAAGGATTTACCACACGGGAATGGATAGCTTTGTTGCTGAGGACGATGGGCTATGAACCTGCCGCTTATAACGAAGACCAGCAAAACCATGTCATCTTGCGCTTATTGCCGCTATTGCAAAACAACTTGAATTTAATGGAATTGGCACCAAAAGGCACGGGCAAATCTTTTATTTATTCAAACTTAAGTCGTTACGTTTGGCTAAACAGTGGCGGAGCATTAACCCAAGCGCAACTTTTTAAAAACCTAAACACCAAAGAAGTAGGATTGTTAGGCCGCCATGATTTATTGGTGCTTGATGAAGGCCAGTCGATTAGATTTATGGGAGAGGACGACATACAGGCCAAATTTAAGGATTATTTGGAATCCGGTCATTTCAGCATTGGTAACGATAAAATCACCAGTGAGTGCGGGTTGATCGTATTGGCTAATATTGATTTGTACTTAGGTAAACCTCGGCAAAGCGACTATATTCGCCATTTGCCAGACATGTTTCATGAAAGCGCTTTAATGGATCGTTTTCACGGCATTATTCCTGGTTGGAAAATCCCGCGCTTTGAAACCCAAAACGCTGCCCAAGGTTTCGGCATAAAAGCCGATGTGTTTGGCGAATACTTGCATCAATTGCGGACGGTCAGCTTCGCTGAATTCCCGTTCGGCAAGCCGCCAAGCCTGACAGGGGATAGCCGCGATGTCAAAGCCGTGTCCCGCCTTGCTACTGCTCTGTCAAAATTATTGCTGCTTAATCCTGAACATCCCGATTATGAAGCTTATGTATTGAACCCGGCTAAAGATTTAAGGGCAAGGGTAAGGTCGCAATTGGCTGAATTGGATCCGCATGAGTTTTCGGCGGAGTTGAAGGTTTATTAATGAAAAACAAAAAGGCTAAACGTTTTTTATTAGCTCTCGTTTCCTTGGAACTTGTCGCCCTGAGTCGGTTATGACTAAATCAACATATTCCCTTTTGTGTTCCGGGCCGAAGCTTACATGGATGGGACGATTTTCTCCGTAAAAGTACAGGCGATCATAAGGCGTATTCTCCGCAATCCAATCGGCGACTTCCCGCATGTTTTCATCGTCGACGATGAAATCAACCGCGGCACCAAGCCTAGGGCAAATTTGGTTTTTCTTAGTGTTCAGTTCGTGCGCGGCATGTTGATCAAGTTTAGGCGCCACGCGTTTGTTAATGTGCTTACCCAATTCATGCGAACAAAAACCGTAGGTTAGTCTGACCATGCCAAAATAATCGATCACTGGGTCAAGTATATTGACCGTTAGATCGCATAGCGCATTATAGCTATCGGCTTGTTTGGGGAGATTGGTTATACCCGTAGCTCGCTGAGTTTCTCCGCATTCGATTAGTTGCCGATACGTTAGATAATTTCCACACGATTCATCAATATTAGGTATTGAACGACTACGAATCAGTTCAAAGCCATCAATTTCCCAGCGAGCGCGGGCTAAAGTTTGCCGAAAGGCTTCTGGTTTTGGGCCGTAACCGCTCAACTCAAATAGGTTTAATGCTTGTAGCTGTTCATCAAAATTTAACTGTCCGGCGAAGTGTGGGAATTCCTCGTTGATATAGCGGGATTTTAAATACAGGTTGGTGGGTTCGAATGCGTCGCCGTACTCGTATAGATCGAAGGTTTGTTCTCGCAGATTGATTTTGACCCGCTCCAGCAAGCGGGGGATGGCTTGATTCTCAAAGTCGTCGTAGCGCATCAGGCTTAATTTGCCGGATTGGATATGTATTTTTATCAAATCCGTTTGTTCGATATCGCCATACAATATCGTGGCGCAGCCGATGTATATTCTCAGCAAAGCCGGCAGTTCCTGAACCATGCTGGTGTGCAGATGCAGATGCAGAGCCTCGCCTTCATCCAGAAATCCTAGACCTTGCTCTGTCGCGTATTGACAGGCTTCGGCAATGAGCTCGGCATTGCTGATTTTGAATAAAATCGATCGAGCTGTCTCGATGGCATTTTGATAATCGCCGAAAAAGGCTTTGATGTCTTTTTGCAGCCCCGCTTCTAAATGTTTATACGGCTTGCGTTTGGAAAAGGTCTGTAACGCGAAATAGGTGATTAAGTCTTCGATTTTGCTTTGCCGAGCTTGTTCGAATAGCGCTTCTTCGTTGTTGTCCAGTGTAAAGCGTATGGCTTTGCTGATGCTGCCAAAGGCTTCGGTGAGTTCGATCAGCGAATCGATTTCCGATTTGTCGGGTAGCCGGCCGAGCTCCAGAATTTTCTGCCACAGCGGATCGATAAAGTGTTTGTAAGCCAGATATTTCTTCTCGTTTCGAGACAATTTAGGCTCTGCGGGTGAAACGGGCCGATGCGACAAGCGTAAAACATTTCGTTGGCTACGTTGGCGGCCGAGCAGAAAACGTTGTTCCGAATCTTGATTTTTAAAAACAAAAAAGATGCCGGGGGCGACAGGAATAGCGTCGTTCTCTAACGTTTCAGTTAAAAATTCCTTGAGCTCGCTTTGGGTATAATATTTTTGGAAGGTATTGCGTTGAGTAATGACGCCATCGTTAAAAGCCTGGCCTTTTAATGCGTTTTGATTGAATAACATGGCGGAAACCACCAACACTTGGTGAGCCAGGTTATAAGCGCCAAGCAATGCTTCCAGCCTTTCCTGATAGTTTTCGATAACATTGATCACAAAGCCCAAATTGACAATGTCGGCGGCTTGCTTGGGCTGGCCCGGTGCGTAATGCGGGTCCCAGCCGGATACGGTAATGGCATTTGCCGAAAGATTACGAATGTCGTCGCCTTTGCCGCAGCCGTAATCGAATACGGTTAACGAGCCGTCTAAAAATCCGTGACGTGCCAGGCATTGCATCGGCGCGGATAAATTACTGCGGGAAAGCGCCGTCAGGTGCCGGGAAATCCTTGTGTTTTCAAGAGATTTAAAGGTTAGGCTATCGGTGGATTCATCGTTACCAATCGGCACAAATTGGTAATCGATGATTTGAAAGCCCTTTTCGCGGATTAATGCGTCCCAGGCTTGTTTGAAGCCAATCCTGATTGTATCGTCGAATAGACCAAGCTGTTCGGCGGTCTCGGTTAATTGGGTAAATTGCTGATAGTTTGGCGCATCGCGGCTCAGTAATAATTCCTTGCGATGTAAGATTGGCGGATTTAACGAGGTTTGATAACTGCGCTTTTCGACTCTTTGTGTTGTCAAATCAATCCGAAAACTCGTCTCTAAGGCAGGGAATGGCTCTTCGAAGAAACTGGGATACCAAAGCAAAGATAGAATGCTTGATTTGCCGTCATACTTGATGACGTTGTAATCAAGCCCCGGGTTTAAATGGGCTAAAATCTCGGCGGCCTTGACAGTCTGTTGTACTTCGGAATCTTGAGAGTCCGTTAGGCTGTAATGCCAATAAACATTGGTGAGAACTTTTTTGCCGAGCATGGGGTTAAGCCATATTGCGATTTATTCTAATGCCAGTTCCCTTAAACGCGTGACTTCCTCACAAATGCGTTGTCCGGCCCAGGTAAGTTCATCGACGGTGGTGTAGCGTCCAAAACTGATGCGCACCGAGCCATAAAGTCTATCCCCTTCAATGCCCATGGATCGTAAAACGTGCGATGCTTCGACGGCGCCACTGTTGCAGGCCGACCCGGAAGCGATAGCCACTTCGTCTCTAAGTGCAATAATTAAAGCGTCAGAGCTGACATGTTCAAAACTGACATTGATGATATTAGGAAGCTTATGTTCTTGGTCGCCGTTGAAATATACACCGTCTAGCTTGCTTAGCTGTTCGGTCAACGCCTGTTCTAACGCTGTTGCGTGCTTATAATCCGCATCCCGAGTGTTATTGCTCAGTTCAAATGCAGTTGCCATACCGGCAATTTGGTGAGTCGGCAAGGTACCTGGCCTTATTCCGTGTTCTTGGCCGCCGCCATGGAGCAAGGGGAGGAGATTAAGCTTTTTTCGATTTCGGATATACAGGCAACCAATACCTTTAGGGCCGTAAAATTTATGTCCTGAAAGCGAAAGTAAATCAATCGGCGATTCGGATAGATTGATTGGCAGCTTGCCGGCGCTTTGAGCCGCGTCGACATGCAAAAAGACATTTTCTCGTTCAAGGGCTTTTGCAAACTGATCAATATCGTTAATGACCCCAGTTTCATTGTTGACATGCATGAGCGAGACAAGAACGGTCTCGCTGGTGATTGCTGACAAGACTTGGTCAACGCTGATTTTGCCTTCTATATCAGGGCGCAGATAAGTAACACTAAAACCTATCGGTTCAAGATGCTTGCAGGTATCTAATACCGCCTTGTGTTCGCTCGCCGAGGTGATGATATGTTGACCCTTATTTCGATAGCCGAGAGCGATACCTTTGATGGCTAGGTTGTTGGATTCTGTTGCGCCTGAAGTGAACATAAAATCTTTGGCATCTCCATGAAGCAACCCTGCTATTTGAGAGCGTGCATTTTCGACAGCAAACTCTGCTTCTTGTCCAAAACGATGCTGTATCGATGCCGGATTAGCGAAAACTCCTTTGTTTGTTAAATAAGGCAGCATCGCATCAACAGCTTCAGGTGCCATTGGAGTTGTAGCAGCATAGTCTAGATAAATTTTTGTTTTCAATGTTAGTTCTTTGGCTTGTGCATAATTAGAAGCTGCATTCTAACAAATTACGTATTAGTTCCTGAACTGTTAGGTAACAATATCAGAGCGATTCAAATAAGCATGAAGTCTATAGCCCGCGCTACGTTCCGCGTTACTTGCCTTCCTGCCGGTCATATTGCTTAAGCTAGACGAGCCGACCCTCATCGGGGATAGCCAAATCGCGCACTGCTACCCAGTGGTCTTTTTTCACGGAGACTTGGCGGTTGCTTTCCAGTGCAAACTGCCAACCCAGCTGATGGTTTCTTACCCGTTTCAGGTTGTCTATGCAACTGTCCCAGTTGTCTCCGGTGACGAAGGCTGGTTTCAACCCCAGGCGAGCCCTCGGTCAACTATCCTGACATAGGGGAGTATCTTTGCAGGCTCACAAAGACCTCCCCTCACTTACACTTTAATATTTTTTTAATGTGATCGTGTAGCCATGCTTAGTTTTGCTCCCTATGGCGGCATGAATGCCTAGCATGCGTAGACTGGTGGCGCACCGTCGAAATGCATCGGCAAACGCCTTGGGTGATTTTGGCCAGTCATCGAGTGCATGCTTATATTTTGACAAAGTTTCCCACGCGATCTTAACAGTTCCTGCAAAACTCGGGTATTGCTCCAAATAATTTTGTATTGCGGAAGCTACCGGGGAGGAATTTAGGGTGCGCAAAATGGAGCGATGCCGCATATCATCATATTCAGCAAGAAATGTTTTTTCAGGCTCGGCTATACCCAGTGCAGAATAGATTGCTGCTCCAAACAGCGCAAAGTCTGCCATGCGAGGAAGCTGTCTTGGCTCTATAGTTATCGCCGGCAACGACTCAAGCGCCTTAACAAAGATGTCTAGCAATGAGCCGAAAATTCCCGGATAATCCTGCGCAAATTGCGCATCGATTTCGGCCGCGGTGCGCCTGTCGTCAATCGGTTCCAGGTCAATGTGGATCAGTCTATCGACCATATCTTGACGGGTTGCCACAGCATCAATACCGTTTAGTACTATAGGGCGCATAAACGCCCAAACGGTTTCTTCGTGGGTCGTATACAGTGTGCGGGTGGCGCAACCTCCCCCTGTCGCCAAAGTGCATAACGCATCTTGCATATCATCGGATAGATGGCTCAGGTTTTCGTAGGATTGGAGCCAGTTACTCGCTGCCGATACATAAATATCTTCTGCATTCTTGGGTCGCGTACGCAAATTCACTTGATTGGGATCAATAAGTGTCCGAAAGAAATTTTGCGTTGATGACTTTGCCGTTCCTTGTTCGCCGGTGAGTTCCAAAATCGGAAACGGTGTATCGGCACGCCAACATTCTAACAACCATGCAATAATGATCTTGCGGTGATGTTGCGGAATATTTGCATATCTCCAAATCCGCTCGAGGTTGCCACCGGCTATGGGCATGACGAGGGGTCTCGAAGTCTGGGTCCTTCGAAATCGAATACGAGGAGTTGGCTTGATAATGCGCCATCCTCGCGATGTGATTTCTACTATATTCCATCCGGCATCGCAAATATCGATATAATAGTTATCGTCGACCCGCGCCGTCCTGATATAGACAGGAAGCTCTTCTCCATCAAATTTTGCAATGCCGGATAAAGCGTTTATTGCATCCTTCAACAGCGCTTCTTTCGGGACAATTTCCTTATCTCGATAAAAGGCAGCGCTCAACCATTCACGAAAGCCTTTCGAAGCGAGTGGCCACGTTTCAAGAGCACCGGCATGCTCGAAACTCGCATAAGCAATTTTGTCCGCGTCATGGAACAGCTCACAACGCTGCTGTACAAAGACGACTAGTTGATCTGCTAAGGTCTTCTGTTCATCCTCTGTACTGTCGGGGCGGATAGCTTTATCCAGTTCAGTGATCGAGGCGTTTTTGTTGACGAACTTGATTTTCTTCCGTAACCGAATAAATTCGGCGCGGTCGTTTTTGTAGATCGTTCTCATGGCCGCTAACGCATCAGGACTGAATATAGCGCCCGCATCTTCTTCAAGCGAAGTTGCTATGATATCCCGGATCAATGCATCCGCCGCGATAGGATCATGAGCATCGGGAGCATAACGCGTGATGCTGGCTACAATATTGTGGACCTCGTTTTGAGAAAGAGGTGGAGCGAACTTTCGCTCATTCTCTGATAATAACCCGGCTAATATCGCATCAGGCGACATATTGCGTCGGCGCATCGAACCGGCCAAGCTGGTCAAATGTGAGTTTCGGCCACCTTGGATAATTTTTGCGGCAGAGTGAACATGGTGCACTTGGTGACCTTTGTTTTCAAAGCCCGCTTCTGAAACAATATTTTCATTGCTCTGCACGGAGGCAGAATCGCGAAATCTCCCGGCGCTGTTTGTCGCTCTCTCAACACAAACCCCTTTGACTAGTTGATCCAGAGTTTCGCGACGATAAGGCTGTATAGGGCGCACTTGGGTAATCCGGGTCATAAAGGGGTCGCCTTTCCAATGAAAAAAACCAGGGAGGCGCATTACACGAGAAGGATTACAGACGGATTTATCACTTTCGAATGCCAAGGCAATGGCTTGTTGGATAGTCTTGAACTGTTCCACCAGTAAGCCGGCGGATAACCAGTATCGGTGTGTTTTTCCAGGCGAGGATTCGATTTCAATATGCGGTTCAAGAGCATAATTGGGACGAGATCTGTGTGCTTGGTCCTGATCTTCAAAGACGGCACGGATTCGGGTGATGCTAGCGTCGTTGTGGTCTCCTTTGTTGATGACGACAAAGATGCCGGCACCACTCTGATTCAGTTTGGCTAATTCGTCCTTGAGCTGATCAAAAGTACCGTTGAGTTTGCGTGCGAGTTTCGGGTTTTTAGCAGTCGAATCATCGAAAGTGCGAAAATTAAAGCTGTCTGTCTCTTCATCCAGCATTCTCAGAAAGCGTTCAGCTTCAGCAAAGTCTGGCTGCATACAAGAGCCTGAATATTTTAATATAGGGCGTTTATTTTCCATTGTCGCCTCCCAGCCTATTTAGAAATTCCATTTTCGATCAGTCGCTCAATGTCGGAGCGCCTGACACCAGTGGCCCTCTTGCCGATTTTGATGGTTTTTATATGACCACTTTTGACCAGTCTCCAAAACGTAGCAATCGAAACTCCTAGGGCCTTTGCCGCAATTTGGGGGCGGAGGACGAGTGTTTCATTGTGTGTCGCTTTGTCGAAATGTGTATCCATGCTTGTACCTTCCGGCAAACAGCCGGGAAAAGGCGTAGCACGGCCACTCTTTGGGCAAGAGTTGCGGCGTCTTCTAAGTAATAAAGAATCGTGATTAGAAAAACAGCAGATATAAAGTTTATGCATTACGCGACTTTACAATAACTATTTGATTCCACGGCGTACTTTATTTGTGCTTCAGACGATGCATTTTGTATCAAAATGTATAGAATATTCTCTGCTCAATTTTATGGTTGGGCATTAAATCCGCAAAAAATCTCAAAATCCCAAAAGCGGTGGCCGCGCTACTGTGGCAAAAAAATGAAAGAGTATCTGCTCCCGTAGGTGTTGGCGCACCTGCGGGGGGTTTTTGACCCCGCCTTAACGAAAGCATTAATCTATTGTAACAAATCAGCACCAAAATCCGTCACGCTGCATTTTACTCAGATTTAAGGAAGAGCTCTGATTGGGTGATTGCCTTTATAAAGCTCCAATTCACAAGATATAGTGAATAAATGGTAGTCGATCTCTATATGTGGTTCCGTTTCTTTTGGTGAGCTAGATTGTTAGGTTTTCGCCGAAGCCGGGGGCAAAACTTTATTGTTTTTATCTTCTTGCAAAAAATCCAGTTGCTCACCTAATTTTCTCCAAGCGTCTGCCTGTTCTGTTTTAAACTCCTGCCGCTGGTAAATCCGTTTCATCTTGTTCTGCTCAGTGTGGTTAAGGCATTTCTCGATCACGTCGGGCAGAATACCAAGGTTCCCCATGATGGTAGCGCCAGTGCGCCGTAAATCGTGCGGCGTCCATTTACCGCCAGTCAGTCGCAAGGCATCCTTGTAGGCGCTGCGCTTGCTTAGGTTGCGGTCGGTCTGGCGGTCTTTGATCTGCTTTGATATGGACTTAACGCAAACGTGTGTCGTCTTGCTCCGATCCATGAACAGCCAAACATCTGACTCCCGAAATTCCGCCAGCCGCTCGAATTGAGCCAGGGCAAAGTCGGACAAATAAATCGTGTGCGGCTTGCCGTTTTTGCTGTGCTCGTCTGGTATCAGCCACGTCTTTGCGGTGAAGTCGATATGTTCCCATTTCGCTTTTGACATCTCCCCCACGCGGCAACAGGTCGAAAGCATGATCCATATGGCGCACTCGGACGAAGGCATCAGCCGCGCCTCGGGCAGTTGGCGGAATAAGGCGCGGATTTCGTCATCGGATAATATACGGTCGCGCTCTACAGACTTCCCGCCGATCTTGGCTTTGCGGATACTGGCGGTCGGATCAAACTCGATAATGTCCCGGTCTACGGCAAAGCGGAACATTTGCCGAACCAGCGCCAGGATCAGCTTCGCCATGCGATTGACGCCGCGCAATAGTAAGGCGTCGGTGATTTCGGTAATGTGGCCCTTGCGTACATCGACCACGGCAAAATTGCCAATAATCGGTAATACGTCCTTTTCAAACATGCGCCGAATTTCCTTGCCGCCGTCCTTGCGGTTCTGTAGGTCGGTCGCCGCCCAACGCTCAAACAGGTCGCAGACGGTGATAAGCGCCTGCTGCCGGACAAGCTCGGCCTGTTCAGCCAATTGCGCTTGGCGCTGGCGCTCTTTTTCCAATCTCTTTTCAGTGCTCGGATCGATGCCGCGTTTTACTTGATCTTTGAAAGTATCGCGTTCTTCTCGCGCTTTCTTTAAAGTCGTCTCTTTCAGTGTAACCCAACGCTGTTTGCCGTTTATCCGGTACGCCAGCCTGAACGAGATGGCGCCGCCGTCGGCAATGGGGCGGATTCGCACAAACAGGCCGCCTCCATCTTTGACTAGCTGCTCCTTATCAGTCGGTTTAAGGTTTCGGAATGCTTTGTCGGTTAATAAATTTGCTGCCATTTTTCCGCCTCGTCTGCTACCCTTTGTCAAAACGACAAATGGTAGGAAATGAAAAAATCAATGACTTAGCGCGAATTTTCCGGGATAACATCCGGGATAACATTTTTATGCGCTTCGGTGAGATTTTATGATACGACTTGAGAGCGGATAGTGCAATAAGATGCGGAAAATAAAGGTATTTTTTGAAATGTGTGGAATCGTCTGAGACGGCTTGGTATGGGGTTTTACCCTTATGGGGTGCAAGGGGTAGGAGGTTCAAATCCTCTCGTCCCGACCAATGAAATCTAGACGTTAACAGTAATTGAAAACTGTAATGCTTCAATCTTCAAAACATTAGGTTTTTGATTTGCTAGGAACCGGCAATTCATTACTTTGTCAGAGAACTATTCCAACTGTGAATTCGCTTTTATCTGATCCGCAACAATAGCAGTGAACATAGCAAAGTTTTATCGTTATTTCTGAAAGAAGGCCGTATTAGGAGGAAATAGACAATGAAAAAAGATGAAGCATTGATTGTACGCGTATCGAATGGAGTCGCTTACGCGGATGATAAAAGTAGGGATAGCCTGGCGGCTTTTTCTTTTGGGAAAATCGAAGGCTATCGTGGGCAAACGGCTGAAGAACTGGGTCTTCGTCCTGGCATTCAAGTGACGCTTGAATATGATGATCAAGATAGGGTCAATTCTGTTTTGATTTCGTAATACAGATTGAGTTGGGGCACCGTTTTGTCACAGTTCTTCCTGAATCCGGATACGGCAGAGAGTAGCCCTGATTTGAAAGCCTGGAAGCCGGATTATCCGATTCCAAAACACCTTCGCGACTGGGGATTTTGCCCGGATTTCAATGCCTGGTTGCCAGGCGATCTTGTTCTTGTCAGCGCATTAAAGCCGGGTATCATTGGCAAAGCCATTCGTAGTGTTCAAGTGCAAGGAGGCTATGCTCAGGATGATGCGCGTTGGGAACATGCCGCCGTTCATATTGGCTCCGGAACTCTGTGCGAAGCCACGCGGAAAGGCGTTTGCGTGGCTTCCGTTTTCGATTATGCTCATAATCATCTCATTCGGATACGCAGGAATCATTCGCTGACACAGGATCAGCGTTGGGAACTTGCCGTAAATGCTTTAAAACAGCAAAACTATTCTTACGGCTTTTTTTCCATTGGCAGTATTTTATGGAAATCCCGCAAGGGATTTTGGAATACGCAGGGAAACCTTCGTTCGGGAGAAGTGACGCCGGCAAGTTTGAGTATGGACTTGGCCTTAGCAGATGTCCAAACTCAATGGGTGAAAATAGCTTAGCGTTATATACTAGCGTTATATATCGGTGAAGGCACCGTCGGATAATTCCGGTAGATATGCCGAAATACGTTTTCCGTAAGTTTTTTTATCTCTTCGTCATCGTAATCCTCGACAGGAAGTCCGGTCGTTTCATCATAGAGGAAGTCGAATATTTGCTGTTTTACCGCATCGCGGCTGGCTTCCTTGTCCTTCCAATTGGCGATTTTCAATTGTTCGGCTTTCAGCGTTTTCAGCAGGTCAACCGCCACATTTTTGATTCGGTCGATTTCTTTTTTGCTCAGATCGGGCTTTCTCAGAAGATCGAATAACGCCAATGATTCTTCGGATAATTTCTCGCGTACCGCCCGTTTTTCTTCATCATTCATTGCATTCACCAGCTTGAGTAGTGCTGTGAATGTCTGCTCAATCGTGACGCGATCTTTTTCCTGATTGTATTCCTTGACCAATTTTTCGTAATGTTCCTGAAAATTGGTCCGCAGCGGATTTTGCCTTAGGAGTTGATTCAATTTACGTTCAACAATATTTTTTAGATTTTGCACCGTCGTGCGCTTTGAATCTGATTTTTCAAACTCTTTGCGCAAACGCTCGAAGTCGATTTTACTGATATCGAAAATTGGATTGGCTTCGAGCTTAGGCTCGGAAACGCCTGATTTCGTGTGAATGGCATCGTCGACAAGATTATGCAGTTGCCTAATAATATCGGAGATGTCGGCCTGATCCCGGTCAGACTGTAAGCTTTTGTAAATGATGTCGATCGCATCGCGGGCGTTGCGTTGGGCGTTTACGCCAGGCACGTTGATGCAAGCTTTAAATTTTTTAAAGACTTCGCGCGCCATCACTTCAAAACGCTTCCGAGTCTGATCGTTTTCGTTCACTGCCTCTTTGGCCTCGACAATCGCCTTGTTTCTTGCGAAACCTTGTTGGTCGATGATGTCGTTCAAATTGAAACCTTGCTCAGTTAGGAACGTTCGAATCAAGGCAACAGCTTCGGCCAAATCAGCCAGTAATTCTTCGTTAGGCTTGGTTGGGTCCTTGTCGTCTTCCTTACCGCCATGGCCGCTGTCGCCCCGCCCTGCAAAAGTTGCCAATGCCTTGCGCAGATTCTTCAAAATCCCGCAGTAATCGACAACGAGTCCGTTATTCTTGCCTTCCGCTACCCGGTTGGCGCGCGCGATGGCCTGCATCAGCGTATGGGCTTTAAGGGGCTTATCCAAATAGAGTGTCGCCAAGGTTGGCACGTCGAAACCGGTCAACCACATCGCGCAGACGATCGCCACGCGGAACGGATGCTCTGGCTGTTTGAAAGCCGTTTCCATGCTGACACGCTTGCCGTCGGACAGTACCAAACCTTCCTTCATCAAGCGCCGGTGCGGGGTAATATCCAAATCCCATTTTTTAAATTTATCCACTTCTCCCTGTTCTTCACTGACCACCACGGCAATTTGGGTTTCCTTCATCCAATTGATTTGTCGCTGTTGCCAAATAGCCTCCTGTTCATCGCCTGCTTTGCCCAGCGCCTTCTCAAGCTCCAGAATATGCTGCTGCCAGTAAAATTCGATCAACTTATGCATGCGCACGCAGGTGATCTTATCGATGCAAACCAACATGGCCTTGCCGGTTTCCCAGCCGTTGGCGTAATGTTTGACAAAATCCTCTGCAATCTGCCCCAGTCGACTGCTACAGGTGATGATGTGATAATCGCGTTTCAGCTCGCGTTCCAAGCGCTGCTGTACGTCAACATCATCGATTTCAAGTTCCTCCAGTTTGGCTGCAATTTTTTCATTCAAGCCCTTCGGGTCGGCAACGCTGTACCTCTCGCCGGCATCATCGACAAACGTCAGCGCTTCGCCGCGGGCATCGTAATACAACGGTACGGTCGCGTTGTCTTCCACCGCGCGCTGAAAGTCATAGGTGGAGACATAATCTCCAAACATCCTGCGCGTGGCTTCGTCATCCTTGAACAAGGGCGTGCCGGTAAAGCCGATAAAGCTGGCATTCGGCAAGGCATTGCGCATATTCAGCGACAACAGGCCATATTGAGTACGGTGAGCTTCGTCGGTGATTACGATAATGTCATCGCGCTCGCTATAGAAGTTGTCCGATTCGACCTTCTGATTGAATTTCTGGATCAGCGAAAATACATAGGCTTTCTGCTGGTCCAGCAGTGCCCGCAGATGTTCGCCATTGCTGGCGCGGCAAGGGTCTTTATCGTTATCCGCCACACCGCAACCGGCAAAAGTTTGGTAAATCTGGGTGTCCAGGTCGTCACGGTCGGTCAACACCAAAAAACTGAAATTGCCGCCGAGTTTGCGGTGCACCTTGCGAGCGAAAAACACGATGGAATACGACTTGCCCGAACCTTGGGTGTGCCAGAAAACGCCCGATTTACCGGCCCGTGACTTGCGCTCCTGTACGGACTCGATCGCTCGGTTGACGCCCAAAAATTGATGATTGCGGGCGACGATCTTCACCAGCTTGCCGGTGCTGTCATCAAACAGAATAAAATTTTCCAGAATATCCAGCAGATTGGCTTTACTGCAAGTACCTTTCAGCAAGGTTTCCATGTCGACGATGCCCGGACTTTCCTCATGCAGCCGTTTCCAGTCGTTGAAATGTTCAAACTTGCTGGAAATCGAGCCAATCTTCGCATCGACGCCATTGGCCAGAATGATGAAGGCGTTATGATGGAACAAATGCGGCACGGTGTCCTTGTAATCGGCCAGATTCTGTTCGTATGCCGCCTTGATGTCCTTATGTAGATTTTTCAGCTCCATGAATAACAGTGGAATGCCATTTACAAAACCGACCACATCGGCGCGGCGGCGGTAAAGATCACCCTTGATCCAAAATTCGCGCACCACCAAGAAGTGGTTATTGGTCGGATTATCGAAATCGAACAGGCGCAGGCGTTTTTTCACCCGCTCGCCTTTATTGTCGCGGAACTCGACCTCGACTCCGTTCTTGTGCAGTTTGTCCTTATCGCGATTGGTCGCCAGCAATACCGAACTGGCGCTAACCTCGACAATCAGCCGCAGCGCATCCTGATAAGCCTCCTGGGGCAGGCCTGGATTCAATCGCATCAGCATTTCGCCCAAATACCGTGTCAGCACGACCTCACCGTCATGTGTCCGGCTCAGAGTGCCTTCCTTGCCGAAGACTTCTTCCATGGCATGGATCGATTCGTCCCAGCTCAGCTCGTTATACAGATAATCCGCTGTGGTGGTTTGTACCAATGTGTCTTCGTTATACATTGCCTTCCTTATCGTTATCGATCACTTGCCAGCGTCCGGTTTTCTTGGGCCCGGTTCGCTTCAACAGGCCTTGCTGTTGCAGTTTATGCAGATGCCGCTCCACGGTTCGAGTACTGCTGCCGATTTGTGCCGCCAGTTGCGGAATGGTCATATCGGGTGATTGGCGCAAGGCCTGAAGGATTGCCTGCTCCGTTTTTCCCGACAGTTTTACCGCCATTTGTCCCGACACAGCTGTCGGTAGAGTGGTTTCAATACCGGCGCGCAGCGCTTCGCTCAAGGCTTGCAGCATGACCTCAATGAACACCGTGCAATCGCTGGCTCTGTCCGCCTCGCCCAGCGCCCGGTAATAAGCCTCCTGCTGCTCGCGGATGACGCTCTCCACCGGTAAATAGGCCATCGCCGGGCGCCATTGACTCAAGATCAAAGTCTGCCACAAGCGCCCCAAACGGCCATTGCCATCGCTAAACGGATGAATGAATTCGAATTTGTAATGAAACACGCAACTGGCAATCAGCGGATGGATGTCGGTGTCGGTCAGCCAAGCCATCAAATCGCGCATCAACCGAGGGATTTGATTGGCCGGCGGCGCCATGTGCAACAGCCTTTGTTCGCGAAAAATTCCCACGCCGCCGCTACGCCATTGGCCGGGATGATCCATTAAACTTTGCATCAACAGCGCATGCGCCGCCAGCAAATGCTCGCCATTGTTTGCCTGCCAGTATGGCAGTTGTTCGTATGCGGCAAAGGCATTGCGCACTTCCTGAATTTCGCGCGGCAAGCCCAGCACCCGCTTGCCGTCCAGCACGGCGGTGACCTGCTCTAGCGACAGACGGTTATGCTCGATCGCCAGCGAAGCCTGGATGGTGCGAATACGGTTTTCCCGCCGCAGTTGCGGCGACAACGCACCCTGACTGGCCGACCAGCGCCCCAGCAATTCGCCGATCTCGGCCACGGCATTCAGTATGTTGGCCGTGATGCGAAATGGCGGCTGGTAGCCTGGATTCATACGATGATTTCTCCGTTTATCAGGCGGGGAAGGAGAAGGTCGCGGGCTTTAGATAACTTAATATTCATGATTGCCAGCTTATCGACCTGTCCGAAAATAGAGGTTGCCGTAGTTGTGAATTCGTTTAGTAGTGATTCTGTTGGTTTTAAAAATGGAATTTGCTTAAAAGTATCAACTACAATTGCGTCAAATACTGCGCCACTCGCTCTCGCTTTAAACTGATCAATCGCCGACTTTAGCGAACAATACAGAAACTGCTGACTAATTTTTTCTCTCCCAATCAATGCATAACAGGATTGATTCATTGTCATTGGTCTTTGTGCAAAACTTAATTTTCCAACTGTGCAACGCGCTGTAATAAATACAGTATATTTTGGGAATAGTTTGCTATTGCATTTTAATAAACCAGATTCGGTGATTGTTTTCTCAGTCAAATGTGTAAATGCGCAGTCTGTAGTATCTTTGGGTGTAAAAAAAGGTATTTCTCCGTCCCAATATTCACTCACAGTCGTTTTTGGCGTTCCTCCGCTCAGCACTTCCATAACCTGACTAGCAGAGGTGTATTCCCAACCCTCAGGTACACCATCAACTATCTTCACATGCTCATGGCCCGGGAAACGCAGGTGAACAAACCATTCCCGATACAACAGCCGAGCTGATTCTTCCAAAAGCTGAATCCGCCGGCGGTTGTTTTCGATTAAATCATCGTAGACTGCTATGTGGTCCGCAATTCTTTTTTGCTCTTGGACATCTTCTGGAATACGGAATTTAAGTGAAAGCAGTTTTCCTTGACTCAGATTGTCTTGAGCTGCGCCTTGGGTGAATTGTCTAAAACTAAGCTTTAATTGCGCATCGAATAGATATTTGATGAATCGCGTATCGGCTTTTTCCGGATCTGGAATAAATCCGATGACACTATCTGGAAAACAGGCATCAATTGCCAAAATGGAGGTATCAGCAATATTGGCAGCAATGGTTATGCATAGCGTTCCTGCAGGCCAAAGCTTACTCTGTGCTAATCCAGCTTCACTATAAGTCTGTGAATATTCCGAAAGATATAAGCCCGAATGTTTTACATCTCCGGTCTGTACAAAAGGGTGAGGGCCTCCATACAAGTGAGCGGCATCTCTCGGTCTATGCCGCGATTTTCCTCTTGAAACATAACCCAATTCATCCAGGGACTTCTCAGTCCAGGTCATATTCCCAACTCCTCAAAATTAGCGGCGATTTGCGCCGCTAAAACCACTGCCTCTTCGTTCAAGCCCTTCAATTCGATATGAATATCGCGCAGTGCTTCTTCAAAATCGAAGTCTTCATCCACTTCTTCCGGCGCGACGCCGACATAGCGGCCTGGCGTCAAACTCCAGTCGGCCGCTTCGATGTACTTAATATCGACCAGTTTAACCAGACCCTGCACATCGGCCAGCTTGCCGTCCGGGAAGCGCGATAACAGCCAATGCGCTTGTTTGTAAAAATAACGCATCTCCTTGAGTTGCTCGACGGCATGCTTGCGCCACTGTTCGATGGGCTTACGGTTACGTTGCAGCGAGCTGCGCAACTGATTACATTGTTTGATTTGTTCTTTCAGCTCTTTTTCCTGCTCCGCCAAGAGGGCCAATCGGCCGGGCTCGGCGGTTTGTTTGCTCTCGTCAACCAAGGCCTGCAGCGCTTGCTCGAACGATTTGACTTGCTCTTTAAGCTGTTCAACCGCTTGCTGGGTCAGGTTGGCAATCTGCTTATCGATATGATCGACACTTTTGACCAGATCGCGGCTGGTTTCGGACAGCGGCGACAGCGCGGTTTCTCTCTGTTTGACCAGGGTTAAGTCGACGTTGTCGGTCAGTAGCGTAAAGCTTAGCGCCTGCGCCTTGAAGTGTTCGACATCTAGGCGCAATTGCGCAAACGCTGGGGATACCTCATCGCTTGCCAGTCCGCCCGTCGACTTAAATTCGTCCAGCGTGCGCAGTTGGCGTTGCAACTTGATCATAAACCACGCCAAACCTCGATGCTGTTGGGTGGGCAAGAACAGTCGGTTCAAACCGTTCAGCGCTTTATTCAGATAAATTTTCACCTGCTCGACAAAGCGTTTTTTCCTGGCCACGATACAGCCAGACGATCGCGCTGAGGTTTTGCAATTGCTCCGGACTGAAGTCCATGATCTTGCGGGTGACTTTGCGGTAAACGTTGCGGGCGTCGATCATCAACACTTTGTCTTGATGGGCTTGCGGCTTGGCTTTGTTGAAAAACCACAGTTGGCAGGGAACGGTCAGGGCAATCGCGCTATGTTCCCTTTTTTCCGAAGATGAGCTCTGAGCGATAACGGTCACTCAAACAAGCGCGGAGCTTTCGTCGGCGCAAACTGTCTTTGCTGGGTCCGTTGTTATTGAACAGATT
>Ga0208626_1000117_pt1 | contig 35137 bp, 34 predicted proteins | sample LakWasMet10_HOW4_2_FD_183860 | JGI IMG/M metagenome (GOLD analysis project Ga0208626, IMG submission 183860) | Freshwater sediment methanotrophic microbial communities from Lake Washington under simulated oxygen tension - Sediment Metagenome... | ecosystem: Environmental > Aquatic > Freshwater >... | reverse complement strand
TTGTTGACGATTCGTGGTGTTGCTGCCGGAAAACGTAATCAGATTGCAGTTGGTGAGCATGTAAAAAGTGCCAAAGACGTACAACTTTACAAAGTAGTCGTAGAATCAGCTGAGTTAGCGCAGTAAATTCAACGTCTCAAAGGAAGTAACCGATCTCGCACGACTGGCGACCTCAATGCCCCCCTGCTACTGCGCTGAGTAGCGCAGTCTTAATGGGAGATTTCGGCAAGCGGCTGTTTGAGCGCAGCGAGTTTCCGATTGCCGCCCATTAAGGCGAGCAACGCAAGGAGAAGCAGTAGGGGGTGTCGTGTTCTTTGGTTACTTTCTTATGGACAAGCATAAGAAAGTAACTCGCCTGAAGGCGAAACACATACTTTAAATTTATAAATGAATATAGCGTAAAACAGCTACTAGTCAGACAAAATCGACGAAGTTAAAACTGGAAATTACCAACCTCTTGCTGCCAGCCGATCACACTCAAACACGGCGCATCAATGCGCTGCTGCAGGCTGGCCAGATTCTCTTCAAACATACTCATGTCCGGATCAATCCGGTTAGCTACCCACCCTGCCAGTTCAAGACCACGCGCCTTAATCGCTTCAACAGTTAATAAGGCATGGTTGATGCAGCCTAAACGCATGCCCACTACCAGAATGACCGGCAAGTTCAGTTTAACCGCAAGGTCAGCCAGCGTCTGGCTGGCATTGACCGGTACAAAAAATCCGCCCGCGCCTTCAACCACCACAATATCGGCCATTTCTGCCAGTGTCTGGTAAGCGCGCACGATCAAATCCAGATCAATATTAACGCCGTCTTTTTCAGCAGCTATGTGCGGCGCAATTGCAGGCACGAAATGGTAGGGATTGATTGACTCCAATGCGGCAGCAACATTGCCTGCCTCATATAAGGCAACCACATCATCATTAACCAGCTGCCCCTGCCAGATACCATGCTCACTCAACGTGCAGCCTGATGCGACAGGCTTCATACCAACCGCGCTTTTACCGCTGCCTACAAAATGCCGGAGTAACGCACTGGCAACATAGGTCTTGCCTACGTTGGTATCGGTACCCACTACAAAATATGACTGCTGCATCCCTGTCATTTTTGCCTGGGTTTGAAAGTGATTGGCGCAACACCATCTTCAAACTTGGGATTATCTTTGGCACGCCAGGCATGTGCATACACTACCTCAAACGTGGCCGGCAGCTTGCCACCCTGCCGGAACTGCTCATACTGCGCTTCCAGCCTTGAAAAATAACTGCGGCCCAGCAAGCCGCGCGCGCGGCCATCAGTTGCGTTGTGCGCGCCGATGCTTTTCAAGTCGCGCATCACGCTTTTTACATCATCATAAGTCAGGGTAAAGCGCTCTACGTCTAGTACCGGCGCACTGAAACCGGCACGCACCAATGCGTCGCCAATATCGTGCATATCGATAAATCTGCTCACGCTGGTATGGCTATTATTAGCGGCGGCGTCGCTGGCCGTTCTTAACTCACGCAGCGTATCCGGCCCGAATGTACTGAACATCAGCAAACCTTCAGGCTGCAGCACGCGATGAAATTCCTGCAGCGCAGCATCCAGGTCATTGCACCACTGAATCGCCAGGTTTGACCAGATAAAACCGACACTGCTATCAGCCAGGGGCAAAGCCTCGATGTCCGCACACAGCAGGCTTTGTTTCTTGCCGCCCAACAGTGATTTGATCTGGTAACCAAGTCCAAGGCTACTGCTTGTCTTGCGCGTTTTCTGCAGCATCTGGTGGGCAAAATCCAAAGACACCACCTGCGACTTCGCATAGCGTTTCTGCAAAGCATGGCTTGCAAGCCCGGTGCCACAGCCTGCATCCAGAATGAACTGCGGGTTTATTTTCACGAGGTCAAGCCGGCTCAGCATCTCCTCACGCACTTGTTTCTGCAATATTGCAGCGGCATCATAGGTTTCAGCCGCGCGGCCAAAAGAAGTACGCGCCCGCGCTTTATCTATGCGGTAAATATCGTCTGTCATCATAAAAATGGAAGCGGCGGTTCTAAAAACTGTACAACCGCATCAATGAAGTGTTCCTGGTGTGAGAGAAACGGCGCATGCGATGCGCCTGCCATGACCCGCAGAAAGCCTGACGGCAGATTCTGCATCATCCAATGTGCGGCCTGTACCGGTGCCAAGGTATCGCGGTCACCGTGAATCAGCAATGTCGGCTTGCGAATGTGCTGAACCTCTGCACGCAGGTCGGTATCCAGCAATATATCCAGCGCACGGAACAGTGCCTGCGATGATGGTGTTGGCCGCTCCGCGAATTTCTGTCGCAGCAGCTTGACCGTACTGCGCGCGTCACTTGAACCCATGCACTGCAAGGTCAGGAATTGCGTCATTGTCCGGTGGTAATCTTCATTGACACTGTCAGCAAAGTTACTGAACACGTCCGGGTCTATACCTGCATCCCAGGTGGTTTTGTACTCGGCATGGTTCTGGTCGAAACTCTTATTCACAAAGCATGGCGTTGCGCCTACCAGTACCAGCCTGCGCACCAGATCCGGATAATCCAGCGCAATACGCATCGCCACCTGTCCACCTAGAGACCACCCCACCACATCAGCATCGGCAGGCAGGATTTCCGCCACTTTTTCTGCAACCGCATGTAAATGGAACGGCTCTATCGGCCGGCTGAAACCCATGCCGGGCAAATCGACCAGATGCAGAGTAAATAATTTACTGAGCTTCTTAACCAGTGGCTGCCATACCCCGCCATTCATGCCCCAGCCATGAATCAGCACGAGGTTGGGGCCAGTACCGATAATTTCTACATGCACATTGTTTGGAGTTACATTCATAAAACACTTTCTGCCTGATGAATTGCCGCCACCAGCTGTTTTACATCATCCATGCTATGGGCAGCCGATAATGAAATACGCAGCCTTGCCGTACCAGTCGGCACGGTAGGTGGACGTATCGCCGGCACTAGAATACCATGTGTCTGCAAGTACTCGCTGACGGCCAGTGATTCCTCATTGCCACCGATAATCAGCGGCTGAATCGCTGTATCCGATTCCAGCAGCTTCCATTTCTTAAGCCTTAGGTTTTGTTTGAGGTATGCAATCAAAGCATGCAGGTTGGCACGCAAGTCATCGCCCTGCTCAATCAACTCGACAGAAGCTGACAATGTCGCCGACAGTGCCGGCGGTGCCGGTGTTGAATACACATAGCTCTTGGCTTTCTGGATCAGGTAATCGATAACTACCTGCTCGCCCGCAACAAAAGCGCCGGCCACACCCGCAGCCTTGCCTAGTGTCGCCATCACAATAATGCGCGGTGACCTGATCTTGAAATGATTCAGGCTACCCTGCCCGTGTTCGCCCAGTACGCCAAAACCATGTGCATCATCCAGATACAGGTAGGCATCATACTTTTCGCAGAGTGCCAGATATTCCGGTATCGGCGCAATATCGCCATCCATGCTGAATACGGCATCCGCCGCAATCAGTTTATGTTTGGCTTGGCTTGCCTGCAGCAGCTTTTCCAATGCTGCAACATCGTTATGCGGGTAACGGTGAAAGTCGGCGTAAGAAAAATAACCACCATCATTCAGGCATGCATGATTGAGCTTATCTGCAAAAATGGCATCTCCGCGCCCTGTCAGCGCGCCCAGCACACCGATGTTGGCCATATAACCAGTGGAAAATAAAAGCGCTGCCGGCATATCTACAAACCTGGCAAGCTGCTTTTCCAACGAGTCATGGTAACGGTGATGGCCTGTAATAAGATTGGATGCACCGCTGCCCACACCGGAGTCACCCGCAGCCTTCTGCATCGCAGCGATCAGTTCAGGGCGGTTAGCCAGCCCCAGATAATCATTGCTGCAAAATGAAAGATACGGCTTCTGGTTGGCAACAATATGCTCCGCCTGCGGTGAGTCCAGCAGTCGCCGCTGGCGCAGCAAGCCATTGGCCTTGCGCTGCTCAAGCTCTTTTTGTAGATCCGCTAACATTTAAATTTTGTTAATACCGAGTTTTGCAAACAGCTGCTTATCGGTATCCGCTTCCGGGTTACCTGTAGTTAACAGTTTTTCACCATAGAAAATACTGTTGGCACCGGCAAGGAAACACATGGCCTGCGTACCTTCGCTCATGCTTTGGCGACCTGCTGATAGGCGCACATAGCTGGTAGGCATCGTGATACGCGCAGCAGCAATAGTGCGCACAAACTCCAGATGATCCAATTCTTCAGTGCCGTGCAGAGGTGTGCCCTCAACTTGCGTGAGCAGATTGATCGGCACACTCTCAGGCGGCTGCTCCATATTAGCCAGTTGTGCCAGCAACCCGGCGCGCTGGTTACGTGACTCGCCCATACCAATAATACCGCCGCTGCAAACGTGAATGTTCTGGCTACGCACGCGCTCTAGTGTTTCCAGCCTGTCCTGATAGGTACGTGTCGTGATCACTTCACCATAGAATTCCGGCGCCGTATCCAGATTGTGATTATAGTAATCGAGCCCGGCTTCTTTTAACTGCTCGGCCTGTCCTTCTTTCAGCATACCCAGAGTAGCGCAGGTTTCAAGACCCAGCGCTTTAACTTCCTCAATCATGCGAAGTACCGGTTCCAGGTCGCGCTGTTTCGGGCCACGCCATGCGGCACCCATGCAGAAACGGCTGGCGCCGTTATCTTTAGCTTCTTTGGCCGCGGCAACCACATCATCCAGCGCCATTAACGGCTCACTTTCCACCTCGGTATGGTAGCGCGCAGCCTGCGGGCAATATCCGCAATCTTCTGAACAGCCACCGGTTTTAATGGATAGCAAAGTGCTGACCTGAACTGCATTAGGGTCAAAGTTTTCACGATGCGCAGTTTGTGCGCGATACATTAAATCGCTGAACGGCAGCTCAAATAATGCGACAATATCATCAACACTCCAGCGATCAACTGTTTTAGGTTCACATGATTTACCTAAGTTAGCCTTCAGGTGTTCAGTATTGATGACCGCTTCATTAGTGGAAGCTGCCGGTGATGTTGTTGCAGATTCAAGCATTTGCGTTTCCTTATTTATAGCGCTTAATTTATAGCGTAAGTACCGGATTGATATCTGGCTTGCCGCTAAACTGATAACTTATTGAATAAACGGCATTATACATTGTCAATAAAAAGCCCTGCAAACTTTGAACAATAGATTAAATTTTAAGCATATTTTCAATACTATCCTGCAGCAATCCTGCCTGCTGTGTACCGGCCATAATGGCGGTGAATACGGCCTTTGCAGCGGCTGCCTGCAAAGCTTGCCATGGCATCACGCAGCACAGTGCCCACAATGCGGCCTGCTGACAGACGGGCTGATTTGCGGCAGCTGCCTCAAATCGCCGCCGAGCTTTGATGCGACACATGCCCTGTTCCGCTACGACTATCCGCTGGATAGGCTGCTGCAACACTATAAATACAATGAATCCCTGCATCTGGCAGATACATTCTCTACATTATTCATCAATCGGCTACTTGATACTGGCCATACCAATTCCAGCATTGACCTGATTATGCCAATGCCGATGCATGACGAGCGCCTCAAGCAGCGCGGATTTAACCAGGCCCTGGAAATAGCGCGCCTGATCAGCAAGAACAGGCAAATAGAACTGGACTCCATTTCATGCCGGCGCACCAGGCTTACACCGCCGCAAGCCAGCCTGCCACTCAAGGATCGAATCAAAAACATACGGGGCGCTTTCGAGTGTAATAAAAACCTGCAAGGGCTTCACATTGCACTGATTGATGATGTGATGACCACCGGGGCCAGCCTGAATGAATTAGCCAAAACTTTAAAACAAGCAGGGGCAGCCCATGTAGAATGCTGGGTTATCGCAAGAACGTTACCTAAACCCTATTAATCAGACCATATGTTTACCATCGTTTTATTTGAACCGGAAATACCGCCCAATACAGGCAACATCATCAGATTATGCGCCAACACAGGTGCAAACCTGCACCTGGTTAAGCCACTTGGCTTCTCGCTGGAAGATAAACAGCTCAAACGCGCCGGGCTGGATTACCACGAATACGCAAGCCTGCAGGTGCATGAAACCTGGGCAGACTGTAAAACGGCCCTAGCTGGCAGACGTATGTTCGCACTCACCACCAAGGGCAGTACCTGCCATGCCGATATTGTTTTTGAAAAAGGGGATGTATTTGTATTCGGCCCGGAAACACGCGGCCTGCCTGAAGAAATACGCGCGGAATTCAGCCCCGAACACCGTGTACGCTTACCGATGCTACCCAACAGCCGCAGCCTGAACTTGTCCAACTCTGCAGCGGTTTTGCTATATGAAGCATGGCGGCAGATCGGGTTTGAGGGCGGCAGCTAAAACCACTAAAAGAAAACCGCTACCCGCAATAAAAAAACAACTTATACAAACAGCACGAGTTGAATTTAAACGCCTTCCGGCTTCTGGTCTCGCCCCAGCAAATCCATCACCGCATCCTGCGCACTCTTGCCATGCGTCAATGCCTGGTTCACCTCAAAGGTGATCGGCATATCTACACCAAGGCTTTCTGCTCGGCGCATGACTTCACGCGCCGTATTGACACCCTCAGCCACATGGCCTAAACCCTGCAGGATATCAGCCAGGCTTTTGCCGCTAGCCAGCTGCAAACCGACTTCACGGTTTCTTGAGTACTGTCCGGTGCAGGTCAGTATCAGGTCACCCACCCCAGCCAGCCCCATAAAAGTTTCGGCAGATGCCCCTAAAGCCACGCCGAAACGCGTCATCTCAGCCAAGCCGCGTGTAATCATGGCAGCACGCGCATTATTGCCGAACCCCATGCCATCGGAAATGCCTGCGGCAATCGCCATCACATTTTTAACCGCACCGCCTACTGACACGCCAACGACATCGGTCGTATTGTAAACACGCAGGTTAGCACCATGGATAAGCTGTGCAGCTTCATTAGAAAACTCTTCGTTATTGGCAGCCAACGTGACTGCCGTAGGTAAACCGCGAACCAGTTCAGCGGCAAAACTAGGGCCGGATAGCGCCCCCCACCGGTGGGTGCTGCCTAACTCTTCCAGCGCCACCTCATAGGGTAGCTTGGCTGAACCAGGCTCCAGCCCTTTATGTGCCCAGATGATTGGCAGCGTGGATCCCAGGCCAGTGATGTCTTTCAATATTCCGCGAAAGCCGGCGGTTGGCACTACAGACAGAATTAAATCAGCCCCGTCCAGCGCAGCCTGCAGATCATCCTCAACCGTGAGCTGGTCATTGAATTTAAAATCACCGAGATATAATGGATTTGCCCGCGCCTTGCGCATACCTGAAACATGGCCGGCGTTACGCGCCCATAGCGATACACGGTGGCGCTGACTGAGATTCATAGCAAGAGCGGTGCCCCATGCCCCAGCGCCGAGTACCGCTATTTTTGCATCAGTAGTTTTTAAACCCGCCTGAGTTTTAACCCTTGAATCAGTTACCATCTAAAAACGCCCATCTAATTAAATCCCCATACCGAAGATATTAAAACAAACCCCGCAATACCATCACGGTGCTTTATTTTAAGCCAGCCATTAGTAAGCTTGGTGTCGGCGATTTCCAGCACGACATCTTTTTCTACGGTAGCAAGTAAACTCGATGCAGCATCTGCACCCGACCTTATTTCAGCATTGGCGGCAATCACCATCACTGTACGCTTGTCGGATAGCTGCTTGGCCTCTACCCAGCTGATGCCGCCTTGCGCATCACGTACTTTCAGCCATTCACCAAGATTTACAATGACTTCAACAGGATAATTCTGGCTAAGCAGCAGAATTTTTTTTGCCGAAGCTGAAGGTGCATCGTAGAGTGTGGCTTTAGGCACCGCGACGGATTTGAACTCTAATGCCGCGGCCAGCAAGGGCGTTAGCATCAGAGTAATGAGCGCAGCTACAGATCTTGTGCCGGAATGAAACATGAATCTAAAGCGCCGGGCTGCTTAAGCCTGTTCAGCCTGCTGCTGTTTCTGCTGAGCAAACAATGCCTCAAAATTGATCGGATTCAGCAGTACTGGCTGGAAGCCTGCACGTACGACTAAATCAGACACGCTTTCACGCGCATATGGGAACAGGATGTTCGGGCAGGTGATGCCAACGATTAACTCAATATTTTCTGCAGGGACGTTGCTAATCTGGAAAATACCGGCTTGCGTCACTTCTACCAGGAATACCGTTTTATCAGCAATTTTTGAAGTCACGGTTACTTTGATAGCAACTTCAAATACATTTTCTTCGATTTGCTGTGCAAAATTGCCCAGCTCGATACTTACCTGAGGCTGTGTGCGCTCCGTGAAAATTTGTGGTGCATGAGGAATCTCTAAAGAAACATCCTTAACGTAAATCTTCTCGATACTGAAACCTGGTTGCTGTGCTTGTTCCTGTGCTGCGTTGTTATCTTCTTGTGCCATGATTTTCTACTTAAAAAATGTTAATTGAACAGGTTAATTAATAAAACCACCAAAAAATCAGCCGCTATTTTAGCAGACTTTGCAGGAGTACTTGCGAGGTAGTGTTAAGCCAGCAACGGATCCAGCCCGCCCGCCAGATCCAGCGCACGCAAATCATCAAAGCCGCCGATGTGTCGATCATCGATAAAAATCTGCGGCACGGTGCGGCGTCCGGTTTTCTCCATCATCTCATGGCGCTTTTCAGGCTGCAGGTCTACGCGAATCTTATTGATTTCCTTAACGCCTTTACTGGCAAGCAAACGTTCTGCATTCATGCAATAAGGGCATACTGCAGAGGTATACATTACAACATTGGCCATGATTACGCCTTCACTACTGGTAATTTAGCCGCAAGCCATGCATCCAGCCCGCCTTGCAGATTATTTACCTGCGTAAACTCAGCTTTACGCAAAATCTCACAGGCTTTAGCTGAACGTGCGCCGCGCTGGCAATTCACGAGTATCGGTTTATCTTTGTGTTTATTCAACTCATTCAAGCGCTCTGCGAGTTGATCCAGAGGGATGTGCTTGGCATCTACAATATGCCCGCTTGCAAATTCAGCATCATTTCGCACATCGAGTACCAGCGCATGGTTACGGTTAATCAGGTTAATCGCTTCTGCTGTAGTGAGATTCAGTGCCCCGCCTGCGCTTTTTTTGAATGACGGCAGCAGCAGCATGATGCCGGAGCCCAAAGCCAGGCCAATTAATAAAACATTTTCTTTAAAAAATTCCACTTAACACCTTTCAACATTTGAATCGCATATTACGTATAACGCACAAACCGCATCATTATCACGCTAAAAATTTATAGTCAGATTTTACGTGTAATTAGGCTAAAATAGTGGAAATACGACTATAAATTTGTGGGCTCTTCTATAAATGCAGAGTTTGGGATGCAGTACTACCCGTTTACCCGTAAAGGGCGTCCCCACCAAGATAACCTGCTAAAGCAGGAATCTTGGCGTGAAAGGGTATGTCCGTAGAATATATGTGCTAAAGCACATTATTCATACGCCAAAGGCGCACGGAACGCAGGAGCCGAGTAGTATGCAATATACAGCGAGATTCCGAGTGCCGTGCAGCGCCGTAATGCGCTCAAAGAATGTATTTATAGAAGTGCCCTTTTGCGAAATATTAAGGCGAACACCATGTCACCCACAAATACCACTCCTGTATGTTTACTGATTCTGGACGGCTTCGGCTACCGTGAAGAAATTAAAGACAACGCGATTGCCCAAGCCAGAAAACCGAACCTGGATACACTGTGGAATAACTTTCCGCACACGCTGATCAATGCCTCGGAACATTATGTTGGTTTGCCGGACGGACAGATGGGAAACTCGGAAGTCGGCCACCTCAATATCGGCGCCGGGCGCATCGTGTTTCAGGATTTTGAGCGAATCAACAACAGCATTGCCAGCGGCGAGTTTTTTGAACATCCGGGCCTGAAACCGGCCCTGCTCAAGCTTAAAGGCAATGATAAAGCCCTGCATATCTTCGGCTTGCTGTCAGATGGCGGTGTGCATAGCCATCAAGACCATATACATGCCATGGTGGAGATGGCGGCAAAACTCGGACTCCGCAAAGTCTACGTTCACGCATTCCTTGATGGCCGCGATACGCCTCCTGTCAGCGCAGCACCGTTTATTGACGCGCTGGAAAACCAATGTAAAAAATCAGGTGCAGGCAAAATCGCCTCTATCAGCGGCCGTTTTTTCGGCATGGACCGTGACAAACGCTGGCCCCGTGTCGAGGCGGCTTACAAACTGTTTACTGAAGGAGAAGGCGAGTTCACGGCAGAAACCGCAGCCAAAGGCTTACAGGATGCTTACGCCCGTGGCGAGAATGATGAGTTCGTTAAAACAACCGCCATACGCAAACCGGGGGAAGCTCCGGTAAAACTGGAGGACGGTGATGTGGTTGTATTCATGAACTTCCGCTCTGACCGTGCGCGTCAGCTTACACACGCACTGCTGGCTGAAGAATTTGATGGATTTCACCGTCGCCATGTACCTAAACTGGCCAGCTACTTCACATTGACCATGTATGATAAAAAAGAGACAAAAGCTACGGCACTCTTTCCACCGCAGCAGGTGAATAATACCTTCGGTGAATACCTGTCAGCACTGGGCTTGACTCAACTGCGCATTGCAGAAACCGAGAAATATCCGCACGTCACATTTTTCTTTAACGGCGGCGAAGAAACTGTGTTTGAAGGTGAAGACAGGATTCTAGTCCCTTCGCCTAAAGTCGAGACTTACGACCTGCAACCGGAAATGAGCGCGTTTGAAGTGACCGACAGGCTTGAGGAAGCGATCCTCAGCAAAAAGTACAGCGCGATCATCTGTAACTACGCCAATTGCGATATGGTTGGCCACTCCGGCAACCTGAAAGCGGCTACCGCTGCTGTTGAGGCGCTGGATACATGCATCGGCCGCGTAGTAAATGCAATGCAGAGCATAGGCGGCGAAGTGCTGATTACGGCAGATCACGGCAATGCAGAACAGATGTATGACGCAGCCAACCACCAGCCGCATACCCAGCACACCACCAACCTTGTGCCTCTCATGTACATCGGCAGAAAAGCTGACCTGAACAATAACGGCGCATTGTCTGATCTTGCCCCCACACTGCTGTACATGATGGGACTGAGCCAGCCGGCTGAAATGACAGGCAAGAATCTATTGCAACTCAAGCACTGACTCCCAGCCCAAAGCTATCTACAACATTGAGAACGATGAAGCGATACCGTTTGTTACAAGCAGCGTGCGCGGCCTTGATGGCCGCAGCGTTGCTGCATACGCCACAGGCTGTTGCCGAAAAAAAACCGGAGCTGACAAAACGCGCATTAAACGATGTGCATGAACGCCTGGAATCACTCAAAAAAGAGCTGAACAGCTCACAGGAAGCGCACAAAGACGCAGCCGACGCTTTGAAAGAAAGCGAAATAGCCATTAGCGAGGCTAACAAAAAACTATATGAGATCAATCAGCGCCAGCAGGAAAATAAAAAGATACTGAATAAACTGCAGGCCGATTCCAACGCTACCAATCAGGCGCTGGCACAGCACCAGAAATTGCTGGGCGGCCAACTTTACCAGCAGTATGTGTATGGCCAGCAGAGCTATCTGCGCATGATTCTGCAAAGCGAAAAACCTAGCCAGATCGCACGTGATGTACACTATTTTTCATATATTGCAAAAGCGCGTGCTGAAACCATCAGGCAGATGCAGGATAACCTGACAAAGATCAGCAGGCTTAATGAAGAAACGGCTGCCACCTTGCAGCAAGTCGCCGAACTTAAGCAAAAGCAGATGGACGAACGCCGCGAGCTGCAGCAGCAGAAATCCGTAAAATCCAAAGTGGTGAAATCACTCTCACAGCAGATTGCCAGTCAGCGGGATGAGATCAAGAAGCTCAGCCGCGACGAAAAACGGCTGGCCCAGCTGGTTGAACGCCTGGCCAGAATCATTCCGGCCAAACCCAAGCCTGCCAAGAAAATCCTGGCCAGGAAAAACAGCCCGTCACCTTCAACATCCCCAAATGCGCCTAGTGCGCCTGCCAATGAAGTGGTAGCAAGCAACGAGGCATTGCCCAGCGACACCCTGTCCGGCATCAACTTTTCGGCACTTAAAGGCAAGCTCAGGCTGCCGGTACGCGGTGATGTGACTAACAGGTTCGGCGCCAACCGTGCGGATAGCGGCATTTCATGGAAAGGCCTGTTCATAAGAGCCAATGAGGGGGCTGAAGTAAGATCAGTTGCTGGCGGGCGTGTTGTTTTCTCTGATTGGTTAAGGGGCTTTGGCAATCTGATTATTGTAGACCACGGTGACGGCTATATGAGCCTGTACGGTAACAACCAGGCTATCCTGAAACAAGCCGGCGACAGCGTGCGCGGCGGTGATGCTATTGCCTATGTCGGCAATAGCGGCGGCAACGAAACTAACGGCTTATATTACGAACTCCGACGTCAGAGCCGTCCATTCGACCCGCTCTCATGGAGCAACCTCAATTAACGCCTGATGCCTCAGACTGGGAACACAGCCTGATTCCAGCATAGTCTGATTGAACATTCATGTTGCCGCGCTTCAGGTCTTAGTCGATAAAATAAAAGGGTCATCAAAAGACCTGTCATGCTCTTCAAACATGTTTGAAAGCTTTTCGTAAAAACGAATATAGATTTCAGCGGTATTACGCTCTCGATCAGACGCAAAGCACTCATCTACCAGCGCATTCAGTTGACGCATAATTTCAGCATGGGCGAGTTTGTGGATACGGTAATATTCATAATCTTCTGTCACATGGGGACGCCTTAACATAATGGCTTCCTCATGATCAAAATGGGCAGCCGCAAGGTCAATCACATAATACAGAAACGAAGGCAGGCGACCCTGACATGAAGTCTGCATTTCATGATCACAGCGACTGCAGTCCGGCAGGTTTTCCTGTTTGCTGCAAACGCAGGCATCCCTGAGGTCTCTCAGGAACTTCTCCAGTAACTGATGCTCCTTTTCGATAATAAGATAATCAGCAGGTGCCAGTGCCTTGATAGCCTCAACATGGACAGACATAACTCCCCCTTACTCGTCAAAGCGATTAACGTCTATTCTGCTTACTATACTCGCCTATGATTCAACTGTACAAGTGAAGCCATCACCACTCGTTTTAACCCAGAACCTATCCGGATTATGCAAGTTTTCGAATGCAAAACCTCTCAAAACTCGACATTCACCTGCTTGCTCTTGGTCAAAGACATGGGAAACCGCAGCTGCTGCTTATTTTCCTGATAGGCGCTTTTAAGGTGGTGATAGAAATGCAGCATACGCTCTGCCTGCAGTTTTGCAGTCCAATGATCAGTTGCATAGATCAGTGCCGCCTTGCCTAATTCGTAGCGATCCTGCGGATACTTCAGTAAATAATGCACTTTATCTGCAAAACCTTCAATGTTGTCCGGCGCAATCAAGGCACCCTGCCCTTCAACAAGAATAGAAGCTGTTCCCAGCTCAGCAATCGCAACGACCGGCGTACCTTGTGCCATAGCTTCAAGCAATACCAGGCCTTGCGTTTCACTCTTGGATGAGAAAACAAATATATCGGCAGCCTGGTAGCACGCATTCAGCTCCGTATTGCGGTCAAGGTAACCGATAAATTTTATATTGTTATCCAGACTCAGGTCTGCAGCCAGCTTATGCAGGCTCTTCTCGGCCGGACCCTGCCCGGCTACAACCAGCAGCGCATCTGGATGCCGTTCAATCAGCACCTTGGTCATTTCAAGTAAGAAACCGATGTTCTTTTCAAAAGCCACGCGCCCGACAAACAATAACATTGGACGATCTAACGGAATACCATACTTGATCCTGAAAGCTTCGCCATCCGCATCTTTAAAACTGTGTTCCTGCAGCCCTGTAGGTATGACTTCAGCCGCCGCTTTAACACCGTACGCGCGTAACACACTCAGCATCGGTGCTGACGGTGCAACGATTGCATCAACAGCATTGCATTGCCGTTTTGAAATCGTGCGAGCGATGCCACGTGCGACCAGATTGGGAATCCATGGCAAATAGTGATGCAGGTAGTCTTCAAAGAATGTGTGGTAGGTCTCAACGCAAGGCACGTTCAATTCACGCGCAAGCCTCAGCCCTAAGTAATGCGCAACAAAAGGCGTATGCACATGAATCAGGTCGTAGTTTTCGCGGCGAAGTTCGGGCAGTTTCTGCATCACCGCGCTCCACTTCATCAATTTATCCTCAGGGTCAAAATAGATATTGCGTGCAGGAATACGTTTAATCCAGCCCTCATCTTCTGTACCTGCAGCATAATCCGGCGCGATTAAATGCACCTCATGGCCCAGGCTTTGCATCTGTTTGACAAATGTGCGTATAGAGGTAGAAACACCGTTGATACGCGGAAAATAAACATCTGAGATATATAGAATTTTCATTTGAAACCAGCCTCATTGCATGTAATAAAACAATTCAATACAGCCAATATAGGCAAGATTTATGACAGTTTCATGAATATGCCAGCAAGAACAAAGGCGTGGTTTATGGAGAAAAAACAAGTATAGATTCTACAGAAAAGGCGGCATAGCCAGCCAGTAACTGCTATATCGATGATACAAGCAAGAAAGAGACACCCGCAACAGTTGAGCCTATCAAAGCGCCGGCTACAACATCGCTTGGATAGTGCAGGCCAAGCACCACCCGCGACAAGCCCACCATGAACGTAAACGGCAGCAATATCACTGATAATTGTGGGTAATAATTCAGCGCGATCACGCTGAACAAAACGGCATGCAGTGTATGGCCGGAGGGGAAGCTGAATTTATCCAAAGGCATTGCTGCCAGGTTAATTTCCTGCCGCACCTGATATGGCCGCGGACGCAGGGTTTTAGCTTTCAGCCATTTATAGAGCAGCGTGCCGCACAGGCCGGCAGCTGCCATATGCAGCACCGGCTGCATGCCATCACTGCCCTTGAACACCAGAATTGCAAACATCAGGCCATACCAGAACACACCATCTCCAAGCCGGCTCACCAGCCTGAAACTGTCACGAATCATCCGATACTGGCTGGTATGGTTGAACGCCACGCACATATTGCTATCAAGCTGGTGCATGCGGTACAGATATGCTTTGATTTTAAACGGCATTTTCAGCTCCAAATCCAAATGGAATTAGAGCTAGCTTGTCATGCCAATGTGAATTTTTTATGAAGGTAACATGAAGGTTTTCCGCATTCATCACGAACATGCCGGCATCATTCCCCGGTTAACACATGTAGCGTTAATCAGGCAGCGGCTACGGTAACGACTTGTGCAATTCTCTCTGCCAGCGCCTGTACCTGCTGCTGACTTTCCCCTTCGACCATTACTCGGATCTTAGGCTCGGTACCTGATGCCCTTAACAGCACACGGCCACGGTTAGCCAGCTCATGCTCCGCGGCCTGCACGGAAGCCTGAATCTCCGCATGAGTTGCCAGGTCAATTTTTCTGGCAGTTTTAACATTAATCAACACTTGCGGATAAAGCGTGAGGTCGGCTCTCAATTGACTTAATGTTTTACCGCTCTGGATTACCGCATGTAAAACCTGCAGTGCGGCAATAATGCCGTCGCCGCTGCTGTGTTTATCCAGTGTCAGAATGTGGCCGGAGTTCTCGCCGCCCAGTTGCCAGCCGTTCTGGTTGAGCAGTTCCAGTACATAACGGTCACCCACCTTGGCACGCGCAAACGGAATATTTATTGCCGCCAGCTTATGCTCCAGTGCCAGATTCGTCATCAGCGTGCCGACTACGCCGCCCTCCAGGGCTCCACTTTGCTGACGCGAAGCCGCAATAATATACAGGAGCTGGTCACCATCCAGCAGATGCCCGTCAGCGGCGACCATCATCACCCGATCACCGTCACCATCAAACGCTATACCCAGATCAGCGCCGTATTCAACGACAGCCTTCTGCAAAGCCTGCGGATGCGTGGAGCCGACCTGTTCATTAATGTTTAAACCATCAGGTTTATTGCCAATACTAATGATCTCGGCACCGAGTTCATGGAATACTGGCGGTGCCACATGGTAAGTGGCACCATGTGCGCAATCCAGTACAATTTTTAACCCGCGCAGGTCGAGCTGGTTGGGGAAAGTACTCTTGCAGAATTCCACATAACGACCGGCAGCATCATCAATGCGGCGCGCTTTGCCCAGCTTGTCTGATTCCATCACCTGCATCGGCTGCTCCAATGCAGCTTCGATTGCATGCTCGACATCATCAGGCAATTTAGTGCCTAAACTTGAAAAGAACTTGATGCCGTTATCGTAATATGGGTTGTGTGATGCTGAAATCACAATGCCTGCCTGCGCACGCAAAGCACGTGTCAGATAAGCAACCGCCGGCGTTGGCATTGGTCCCGTAAGCAAGACATCAACGCCTGCCGCCGACAAACCGGCCTCCAGGGCTGCTTCCAGCATATAGCCGGAAATACGGGTATCTTTACCGATCAGCACCGCCGGATGCGCACCTTTCGCAAGGTTGCTATCCAGGCTGGTCAACACGCGGCCTGCCGCATAGCCAAGACGCATTACGAACTCAGGCGTGATCAACGCATCACCGACGCGACCACGAATACCATCCGTACCAAAATATTTTTTTGTCATTGCTGCTTTCTCATCTTATAACAATTATACCAACGTCACACATTACCCCTGCTACCGCGCTGAGTAGCACAGTCTTAATGGGAGATTTCGGCAAGCGGCTGTCTGAGCCGGTTTTTGGCGAGTTTCCGGTTGCCGCCTATTCAGACGAGCAACGCAAGAAGCCCGTAAAGGGCTTCCCCAATTTGCTAAGCCAGTAAACTGGCAAGCAAAGTGTGAGCGGTAGGGGTGCCCTGTTCTTTAGTTACTTTTGGCGCCAAGGTCGCTGCAACGCAGCGGGCATTTGGCGGACATGCCCTTTACGGGTACAAATAACTATAAGAAAGTATCTCGTCTATCGGGCGAGACCGACCAGTTAACTTCCATGCACCTGCACTACATTACCGCAGCCACCACTTTAAGTGCATCCACCGTCGCCTTTACATCATGTACCCGCACGATTTTCGCGCCCTTCATCACGGAGATTACAGAAGCGGCAAGACCTGCATGCAAACGCTGCAGTTCATCTCCGCCAGCGATCCTGCCTAATACTGACTTACGAGAAAGCCCTACCAATAGCGGATACCCCAGCTTTGTGAAACTATCCAGATGCTGGATCAGTGCCACATTATGTGCAGTAGTCTTGCCAAAGCCAAAACCGGGGTCAAGCAAAATACGCTCCCTGGCAATACCATGCGCTAAGCACGCCTCTACCCTGTCAGCTAAAAACTGTTTTACTTCAACAACCACATCGCCATATTGCGGGTTAATCTGCATGTTCTGCGGAATCCCCTGCATGTGCATCAGACAGACTCCGGCATTGCTATTGGCAACTATTTCAAGCGCGCCGTCTTCCCTCAGCGCACATATATCATTCACGACATCTGCACCCGCCTGAATTGCAGCACGCATGACTTCGGGCTTATAGGTATCGATAGAAAGCGGCACGGTAGTGACTTTGCTCAAGGCTTCAACCACCGGAACCACGCGCCTGAGTTCCTCCTCCAGGCCTACAGGATCAGCCCCCGGGCGGGTAGACTCACCGCCGATATCCAGAATATCCGCACCTTCCGCGATTAACTGCAATGCATGTTCCACTGCCAGGTCAACAGAGGCATATTTTCCGCCATCAGAAAATGAATCAGGGGTAACGTTCACGATACCCATGACCTGGGGCCGTGTTAAATCAAGCTGGAATTTTCCACAGAGGAATTGGGTATTGATGCTCATGCTTAATTATACTCAATAAAAAGGGCTAGTTACCTAGCCCTTTTTATTTACATCAGTGACAAATTCAAATTTTTACAGCTATTCCGTTTTTGCACTTGGCTGCGGCGCCGGTGTGGCGCTTGGCCCGGGAGTGGAAGAACCTGCTGCTGGGGTTATCTTGCTCTGTGTTGGTTTCGGCTGACGTACCGGCAAGCCTGCCATAATGTCGCTGATCTGGTCAGCATCGATTGTCTCAAACTCCAACAGTGCTGCGGCCATCGCTTCTACCTTGTCGCGATTTTCCTCAATCAGTTTACGCGCAAGTGCATACTGTTCATCCAGAATACGGCGAATCTCGGCATCAACCTTTTGCTGCGTAGCTTCAGAGATTGTTTTAGAACTCATGCTGCCAAAGAACGAATCCTGTTCACTGCCGGCATACACCATAGTGCCAAGCACATCGCTCATACCATAGCGCGTTACCATATCACGCGCCAGTTTGGTCGCACGTTCAAAGTCATTGGATGCGCCGGTAGACATCTGGTGCATAAAGACCTCTTCTGCGATACGGCCACCGAACAGAATCGAAATTTCTTCGAGCATCTTGTCTTTGTAGTTACTGATGCGGTCGAACTCCGGTAACTGCCATGTCAGGCCTAACGCCCAGCCACGCGGCATGATGGTAACCTTATGCACAGGGTCGGCTTTTGGCAATAGCTCAGCAACTACCGCATGGCCTGATTCATGATAGGCCGTATTGCGGCGCTCGTCTTCACGCATCACCATGGATTTACGCTCAGGGCCCATGAAGATTTTATCTTTCGCATCTTCAAAGTCCTGCATATCGACAGTGCGTTTATTGCGGCGAGCGGCAAACAAAGCTGCCTCATTCACCAAGTTAGCCAGATCAGCACCACTGAAGCCTGGTGTGCCGCGTGCAAGAATATCGGCTTTAACATCAGGGTCGATAGGCACTTTGCGCATATGTACCATCAGTATCTGCTCGCGGCCTTTAATGTCCGGCAAACCAACCATGACCTGACGGTCAAAACGGCCTGGCCGTAACAGTGCTTTATCCAGCACATCAGCACGGTTAGTGGCGGCAATCACGATCACTCCTGAACTTGCCTCAAAACCATCCATCTCGACCAGAAGCTGGTTCAATGTCTGTTCGCGCTCATCATTACCGCCGCCAGTGCCGGCACCGCGACTGCGGCCAACCGCATCGATCTCATCAATAAAGATAATGCATGGTGAGTTCTTTTTAGCAGTCTCAAACATATCACGCACGCGCGATGCGCCGACACCGACAAACATTTCTACGAAGTCTGAACCTGAAATAGTAAAGAATGGTACTTTTGCTTCACCGGCAATTGCGCGCGCCAGCAAGGTTTTACCCGTACCTGGAGGGCCCACCATTAATACGCCGCGTGGAATACGTCCACCCAGCTTCTGGAATTTTGTCGGATCGCGCAAAAACTCAACGAGTTCAAAAACTTCTTCTTTGGCCTCATCACAACCCGCAACATCGGCAAATGTAGTCGGGTTATTTGCTTCATCAAGCTGACGCGCCTTACTTTTCCCGAATGAGAATGGCCCACCGCCCTTGCCTCCGCCCTGCATCTGGCGCATGAAAAATATCCATACACCGATCAGCAAAATCATCGGGAACCATGAAACGAACATGCTCATGAGCAAAGACTGCTCTTCTTCAGGTTTGGACTCAACCGTGACATTGTATTTAAGCAAATCAGAAACTAGCCAAGGGTCTGTAGGCGCATAAGTATTGAACTTCTTGCCATCCTGGCCGGTAACGCGCAGCACGCGCCCGTCGATCTGCACCTTGGCAACTCGGCCGTCTTTTACGTCCTGTATGAATTGGGAGTAAACAATCTGGTTGTCGGCATTATTCTTCACGCCGGACAAATTAAAAATGGCCATTAGCACCATAGCAATCGCCAACCAGATGGCAACATTCTTAAACACGTTGTTCAAAATTCCATTCCTTATATCAACAACAATACTTGTGATTTATTAGTAGCTTATACCAAAATTTAAGGTTTGCGCCCCAATCCCAGCAAATAAACTTCGCTACTTCTGTCACGCGAAGCTTTAGGCTTGCGTGTAACAACCTTATCAAACATTTGGCGCATGTTCTGCAGGATTTCTTCAAATCCGGCGCCTATAAATACCTTGACCAGAAAATTGCCGCCAGGTTTCAGCCAATCCTTACTAAAATCAAGCGCCAGTTCCGTTAAATAGGCGGCACCCGCCTGGTCAACATCTTTAACACCACTGATATTGGGGGCCATATCGGCAATTACAAGGTCAACCGGTGTTTTATTTATTTTTTCTTCCAGTATCCTCAACACCGATTCCTCACGAAAGTCACCTTGTATGAAAGTAACGCCACCAATCGGCTGCATATCGAGAATATCCAGCGCGATGACCTTACCCTGCCCCTTTAAACGCTGCACCGCCACCTGTGACCAGCTACCTGGCGCCGAACCCAGATCGACAACCGTCATCCCGGGCCTGATCAGTTTATCTTTATCATCGATTTCCATCAGCTTGTAGGCTGCGCGGGCACGGTACCCTTCTTTTTGCGCAAGCTTCACGTAAGGGTCGTTAAGATGTTCCATCATCCAGGCTTTACTGGTTCGCGTTGGTTTCATAGTGATGTTTACTTTTGCCGATTTAGGCACTGACTAATATCATGTTAAAATGAATGACTATCAAATACGGTTAGAAAATAATGAAATTAAGCACCAAACAAATCGCTCATCTACGTGGCCTGGCCCATAGCCTGAATCCTGTTGTCATGATAGGCAATAACGGACTCACTGAAAATGTAATTAAAGAGATTGAACTTAACCTGAACGCACATGAACTGATCAAAGTGCAAGTGGCCGGCGATGACCGCACTGCGCGCAAAGCCATATTTGATGACATCTGCAAGCAAACCAGCGCTATTGCAGTACACCACATCGGCAAGCAGTTAGTATTCTATCGCCCAAGCAGCACTGTAAAAGAAAGTGCAAAAATCGTCATTCCTAAAATGTAATCACTTTAGAGTGCAGCGATCCACTGCACTCAATTAGCGTACTTTAAGCACTACAACCAGGGCCAGCAGGCATTCAACCAGATATGCCACACTGGCGACACCGTGCCAGTTTCTGAAGCGGTCTGCAAATACGCTCTGCATCACATCCGCAGGAAGCGCCTGTGCTTTCAGGCTTTCCAGTATAGGCTGAACACCGAAGTGGCCGGCCAGCACCAGAAGCAGCATGACGAATACCGCCCAGAAAAATGCCTGCTTTAATGCCGCCGTTCCATCTTGCACCAAACGATGAATCAGCAGATAGAATGCGCTTACCATGCCAATATAGGTCACTACAGTAAATAATTTTCCAGCCAGCATACCCGCCAACTGCTTGTCCTGCAGACTATCAAACAATACATAGGCACTGATGCCGGTAGACCAAAGCGCACCAGCCCATAATGTAACCATGATTAACGATAGTCTGTAAGCCATATCTTAATACCTCGGATTAAATATACAATACATCCAGAACTTCATACTCTTTAAGGCCACCTGGTGCTGAAATCTCGGCAACATCACCTGCAGACTTGCCAATCAAGCCGCGTGCAATCGGTGAGCTTACAGAAATCTTGCCACTTTTGATATCAGCTTCGTCTTCACCGACAATCTGATACGTTTTATTATCACCAGAATCAAGATCTTCAATATTGACCGTGGCGCCAAATACAACACGCCCCTCTGCGTTCAGGGTTTTCGGATCAATCACCTGTAAATTCGACAGCTTGGCCTCCAGCTCGGCAATGCGACCTTCAATAAAGCTTTGACGCTCTTTTGCAGCTTCGTATTCCGCATTTTCCGACAGATCGCCCTGCGCACGCGCCTCGGCAATTGCCTGAATGATATTCGGTCTGTCTACACCGCGCAAACGCTGCAATTCTTCTTTAAGTAACTCTGCGCCACGAACTGTGACTGGAAATTGACTCAATGCCATACTACTACCTCGTATAAAAAATAAACCACACTCACATGAGCGTGGTTTTCAAAAGTAAAAATTAGTTTTTTGCGAATTAAGCTAAGTTTATTTTAGCTAAGTTGTTTATGCAAGTTCTGTAATGACTCAACCTGTATCTCCTGCATGTGTGCCATGCCGATACATGCGGCTTTAGCTCCTGCCAGCGTTGTGTAATAAGTCACTTTATTTTGCAATGCGCTGCGACGAATCTCGTATGAGTCCGCAACAGCACGTTTATCTTCAGTCACATTCACAATAAAGCTGATATCACCGTTTTTAATCATATCAACAATATGCGGGCGGCCTTCAGCAACCTTATTGACCGGCTGCACTTTCAGGCCATTGGCTGCCAGCGCTGCTGCGGTCCCTTTGGTTGCGACCAGTTCAAAACCAAGACGGTCAAGCTGCTGCGCAATTTCAACCACTTTAGCATAGTCTTCCTTACGCACACTGATGAAAGCACGGCCGCCTTCAGGCAGCTTGGTTGAAGCACCTAATTGCGATTTCAGGAATGCCTCGGCAAATGTACTGCCTACCCCCATCACTTCACCGGTAGATTTCATCTCAGGACCCAGGATGGTATCTACACCCGGGAACTTGATGAAAGGGAACACGGCTTCTTTTACTGAATAGAATGGCGGCACAATTTCACGCGTCACATTTTGTGATGCAAGTGACTGACCTACCATGCAGCGTGCCGCAACTTTAGCCAGCTGCAAACCGCAGGCCTTGGATACGAACGGTACAGTACGTGATGCGCGCGGATTTACTTCAAGCACATAGACGGTCTCGCCCTGAATCGCAAACTGCACGTTCATTAAACCGACCACGCCCAGGGCTTTTGCCATCTGCTTGGTCTGCACACGCAGCTCATCCTGCAATGCAGCTGACAAGCTGTATGGCGGCAATGAACATGCCGAGTCACCTGAGTGGACACCCGCTTGCTCTACGTGTTCCATAATACCGCCGATAATCACTTCCTCACCGTCAGACAAGGCATCCACATCTACTTCCAATGCGTCATTCAGGAATCGATCCAGTAATACCGGGGATTCGTTTGAAACTTTAACCGCTTCACGCATGTAGCGCTCCAGCTGGCTTTGCTCCTGCACGATTTCCATCGCACGGCCGCCTAGAACGTAAGAAGGGCGTACCACCAATGGGTACCCGATTTCACCCGCCAGACGCAAGGCTTCCTGTTCAGTACGCGCCGTACGGTTTGGCGGCTGTTTCAGGCCTAATTGCTGCAGCATTTTCTGGAAACGCTCACGGTCTTCCGCCATGTCAATCGCATCCGGCGTGGTACCGATAATAGGCACACCAGCTTTTTCCAGGTCACGTGCCAGTTTCAACGGCGTTTGACCTCCGTATTGCACAATCACGCCTACCGGTTTTTCCAGTGCTACGATTTCCAGTACATCTTCCAGTGTCACTGGTTCAAAGTACAGGCGGTCTGATGTGTCGTAATCGGTAGATACGGTTTCAGGGTTACAATTCACCATGATGGTTTCATAGCCGTCTTCACGCATTGCGAATGCAGCATGCACACAGCAGTAATCGAACTCAATACCCTGGCCGATACGGTTCGGGCCACCGCCCAGTACCATGATTTTTTTCTTGTTGGTCGGCTGCGCTTCGCATTCTTCTTCATACGTTGAATACATATAAGCCGTGTTGGTCGAAAACTCGGCAGCACAAGTATCTACGCGCTTGTAAACAGGGCGTACACTTAATGCCTGACGGTAAGCACGCACCGCATGCTGGTCAGTATCCATAAGCTTGGCCAGGCGACGGTCAGAGAAGCCGCGGCGTTTCAACTGCAGCAAAGCCGCCTTGTCCAGATCGGCAAGGTTCTTGCCTCTTAGCGCCTGCTCGCGGTCGATAATATCTTTAAGCTGCACCAGGAACCATGTATCGATTTTTGAGATATTGAATACTTCATCAACACTCAAGCCCATACGGAATGCATCGCCCACGTACCAGATACGCTCAGGGCCAGGCACGCCGATTTCCTTGGTGATCGTGTCCATGTCTGTGGTTTTTTCGTCCAGACCATCCACACCGACCTCAAGGCCTCGCAATGCTTTCTGGAATGATTCCTGGAAAGTACGGCCAATCGCCATGACTTCACCCACAGACTTCATCTGTGTCGTCAAACGGCTATCTGCCTGCGGGAACTTCTCAAATGCAAACCTTGGTATCTTGGTCACCACGTAATCGATACTTGGCTCGAAAGACGCAGGCGTAGCACCGCCGGTAATTTCATTACGCAACTCATCCAGAGTGAAGCCTACCGCTAATTTAGCAGCTACTTTCGCGATCGGGAAGCCGGTTGCCTTAGACGCCAATGCAGATGAACGTGACACGCGCGGGTTCATCTCAATCACGATCATGCGGCCGTCATCCGGATTGATGGCAAACTGCACGTTTGAACCGCCGGTATCCACGCCAATCTCGCGCAGCACAGCCAGGCTGGCATTACGCATGATCTGGTATTCTTTATCCGTCAGCGTTTGCGCAGGCGCAACCGTGATTGAGTCACCGGTATGTACGCCCATCGGGTCCAGGTTTTCGATTGAACAGATGATGATGCAGTTGTCGGCAGAGTCACGCACAACTTCCATCTCGTACTCTTTCCAGCCAAGCAGGGATTCTTCAATCAGCAGCTCGCTGGTTGGCGATGCATCCAGGCCGCGTTCACAGATCGTAATGAATTCTTCACGGTTATAAGCAATGCCGCCGCCGCTGCCACCCATCGTGAATGACGGACGAATAATCGCCGGATAACCAATAGTGGCCTGCACCTGCAATGCTTCTTCCATGCTATGCGCAACGGCTGAACGTGCAGAGCCCAAGCCGATTTTGGTCATTGCATCTTTAAATTTCTGGCGGTCTTCAGCTTTATCGATCGCCTCTTTAGAAGCACCGATCAACTCCACGTTGAATTTCTCAAGCACACCGTGCTTATCCAGATCCAATGCGCAATTCAATGCGGTTTGCCCACCCATGGTTGGCAGCAGCGCATCCGGACGCTCTTTCTCGATGATTTTCTCTACCACTTGCCAGGTCACCGGCTCAATATAAGTGGCATCAGCCATTTCCGGATCAGTCATGATCGTAGCCGGGTTGGAGTTCACGAGGATAACGCGGTACCCCTCTTCGCGCAGCGCTTTACATGCCTGGGCGCCGGAATAATCAAACTCACAGGCCTGACCGATCACGATAGGACCTGCGCCGATAATTAGAATACTTTTAATGTCTGTACGTTTTGCCATAATGATTTAGCCGCAGATGAACTCAGTTGAACACAGATAAGCCGTCCAATTTTGTGTCATTTATTTGCTTAATTTCCTTAATTTATTTGCCTAATTACCTTAAAACCAAAAATACCACCACTTCTGTACAGATAACCATTTGCATCGCCTGAAAACGCCTGCCTGCGGTAATCCGCGCACATCTGCGGCTAATGTTGTTTGGCTTGCATCATGCTAATGAAGCGATCAAACAAATAACTCATTTCTGTAGGGCCTGGACTTGCCTCCGGATGTCCCTGGAAACTGAATGCAGGTTTGTCAGTACGTGCGATCCCCTGCAAGCTGCCGTCAAACAAGGAAACATGTGTTACCTTGATATTCGCCGGCAAAGTTGCCGCGTCAGCAGCAAAACCGTGGTTCTGGCTGGTGATATACACTCGCTTGGTTTCAACATCCTGCACCGGATGGTTTGCGCCGTGATGGCCGAATTTCATTTTTACGGTTTTTGCACCGCTCGCCAAAGCCAGCAGCTGATGACCCAGGCAAATGCCGAAAGTAGGCACCCCTTTATCAACAATGGTTTTAATCGCTTTAATCGCGTAATCACACGGCTCAGGATCGCCTGGCCCGTTAGACAGAAATACGCCATCAGGATTCAGCGCCAGCGCTTCTTCGGCCGTTGCCTGCGCCGGCAGCACGGTCACTTTACAGCCGCGTGAAACAAGCATGCGCAGGATATTGCGCTTCACACCGTAGTCGTAGGCAACCACATGGAATTTCTCTTCAGGTGCTTGAGTAAAACCCTGGCCGAGCGCCCACTCACCTTCGGTGAATTGGTATGGCTTCTCGCAGGTCACCACTTTGGCCAGATCAAGCCCGGCCATGCCTGGAAAACCGGCAATCAAACTGTTCGCCAAAGCCACAGCCTTAGCTTCATCAGCCTCTCCGGCAATGATAGCGCCGGCCTGTGCGCCTTTTTCACGCAAAATACGTGTCAGCTTGCGCGTATCGATGTCAGAAATTGCCACCACATTATTGGCTGCCAGATATTCGGGCAAGGATTGCGTAGTTCTGAAATTACTATGGGTAAGCGGCAAATCACGGATGATCAATCCACTTGCATAAACCTTGCCAGACTCTACGTCTTCAGCATTCACACCGTAATTGCCGATGTGCGGGTAAGTCAAAGTAACGATTTGCTTGGTGTACGATGGATCGGTGAGAATCTCTTGGTAGCCAGTCATTGAAGTGTTGAATACAACCTCAGCCACGGCGTGGCCTGACGCTCCAATCGACATGCCACGAAACACGGTTCCATCTGCAAGTACTAGTATGGCGGGCAGGTTTTGTGACACAGTAACTCCTTGTTTTTACAGCATTAAAAATTGTATAGTCTTTGTCCATCATGAACAGATGGCAGATATGCAAAACGGGAGGAGTAGGTTTACTCTTCCCGTTTCAGAATTAACGAATTATAGCGAAAAAAAACCGACTAATCAATGTAAACATGCATTTGTCTCATCTGACGCATGTGTATTTTTGTCAATAACAACTGCGCGGAAACCGCGCCAAAAAACGCCAAAAACATGTCCCACTGCGTATCCCAGATATCACCCTGCGTTGCCAGAAATGCCACCGCATCACTGCCAGAAGCCAGCGCTACCCACCATTCAATAAACTCATAAAAAGCACTTATTGCCAGACAGACACAAACCACGATAAAAAACAGCCACTTACCAGACCTCAACGGTGAGGTACGCAGCAAAACCTCACGCGCCAGCATTGCCGGTACAAAGCCCTGCGCGACATGGCCCAAACGGTCATAGTAATTACGATCCCAGCCGTAATAATCACGCAGCCAGCTGAATAACGGCATCTCGGCGTAAGTATAGTGGCCACCTATCAGCAGGATGACCATATGCACAGCGAGCAGGCCGTAGACCAGGTTTGTCAGCGGGAACTTACGGCGCGTCATCAACAGCAAGGGCAACGCGATCAGCACCGGAAACACCTCGAGGAACCATGTGAAATAATCATGCGGACGTATTGCAGACCAGATAAAGAATGCCGCAACAAAGATACATAGCGCACTTAAATATTGGCGGTTACCCATAATTGCAACTCCATTTAATCAAAACCAAAATGCCGAATCAGATAAACCTTGATTAACTGCGTCAGCCCCAGGTAAACAAGCAGGATGGCTGACAAGTAGAGCCAGAAGTCAACAGGCAACGGGGTCATCTGCAGCTTTTGCGCCAGTTTCGAGTATGGCAGATATACCGCAAAAATGCAGATTGCCAGCGTAGTCACCAGCAAAGGCAGGCTTGGCTTGCTTTGTAAAAAAGGGATCCTGCCGGTTCGTATCACATGCACGACCAACGTCTGCGAAAGCAGGGACTCAACAAACCAGGCGGTCTGAAACAAGCCGGCATGTGCCGGTGTTGTACATTCAAATACAAACCACATCAAGGCAAAAGTGGCGTAATCAAAAATAGAGCTGATTGGCCCGATCGTAAATATATAGCGGGCTATATTGCCCAGCTCCCATTTACGGGGCTGAGAAATATACTCATCATCTACACTATCCGTTGCCACTGCAGTCTGCGAAAAATCATACATCAGGTTATTGAGCATGATCTGCACCGGAGCCATCGGCAGAAAAGGCAGAAAAGCGCTGGCGCCAAGCACGCTGAACATATTGCCGAAATTAGAACTGGCGCTCATGCGTATATATTTGATGATATTTCCGAAAACCTTCCTGCCTTCAATCAAACCGTCTTTGATGACCATCAGGTTTTTTTCCATCAGAATAATATCGGCTGATTCTTTTGCGATATCTGCCGCATTATCAACCGAAATACCGACATCCGCGGCTTTGAGCGCAGGGCCATCATTGATGCCATCACCCATAAACCCGACCACATGCCCCTGCTTCTGAAGCGCATCAATAATGCGTGCTTTCTGCTGGGGATACAACTTGGCAAAAACAACGGTATCCCCAACTGCATTTGCCAGTTCAACATCCGTCATTTCTTCAATCTGGCTGCCAAGTAAAATAATACCGGCCGAGAGCCCCACATCGCGACATATCTTGCGCGTGACACCTTCATTATCTCCGGTGAGGATTTTAACGGCAACGCCATACTCATGAAGCGCAGCAATCGCAGGCCCCGCGGACTCTTTAGGCGGATCAAGAAATGCAACATATCCGCTTAATATCAGATTGGACTCATCAACAGACTCATATGCGGCATGTTCACGGCCCACCTCCCTGTAAGCTACGGCAATCACGCGAAAACCATCGTCATTCAGCGCCCCGACAACCCTGCGCGTAGCTTCCATCTGCGCAGGTTCAAGGGCTTTTACCTGATCGCCCTGCTGAAACCGGTCACATATATTGAGAATCTCCTCAGCGGCGCCTTTGCAGATAAGCAAATACGATGACTGATCCTTTTCAACAATGACAGACATCCGCCGCCGCTGGAAATCAAACGGAATCTCATCAATCTTCCGATAAACACTCACCTCATGCAGCTTCTTATGCACTTCCGCATGCTCAAGCACTGCAATATCAAGCAGGTTTTTCAATCCCGATTGATAGTGACTGTTAAGGTAAGCAAAATCCAGGACTCGTTCATCGTCATTACCGGCTATATCTACATGCCGCTCCAGTATCACCCTGTCCTGGGTAAGGGTTCCGGTCTTGTCTGCGCATAGAATATCCATCGCACCGAAATTCTGGATCGCATTTAAACGTTTGACGATCACTTTTTTGTGCGACATGGCAATACCGCCTTTGGCCAGATTGATAGTCACCAGCATCGGCAGCATTTCCGGAGCCAGGCCTACCGCAACGGCCGAAGCGAACAAAAGCGCTTCGATCCAGTTTCCCTTGGCAAATCCGTTGATCAGGAAAACCGCGGGCACCATAAGGCACATGATGCGAATCATCAGCCAGATATACTTTTGCACCCCCTGGTCGAAACTCGTAAGTTCTTTTTGCTCGGCAATCGTTGCGGCAACAGATCCAAAAAAGGTATTCCCGCCAGTCGCCACAACAACACCCACGGCCGTGCCTGAAACGACGTGTGTGCCCATGAAACATAAATTGAACAGGTCGGGGATGCTGATTTTTTCTGGCTGCGCCTGGCGGGCATACTTCTCCACAGGCATAGACTCACCGGTCAGGGACGACTGGTTTACAAACATATCTTTAACGGAAACCAATCGCATATCTGCCGGGATCATGTCACCTGCAGACAAATGCACGATATCGCCTGGCACAATGCTGCTCAAAGGTACTTCCCGGGGCTCGCTTATCGCTTGAGCAGAGTACCTGCGCTGCACCGATGCTGTCGTACGCACCAGTGTGCGCAAACTTTCGACAGCTTTACTGGAACGATACTCCTGAACAAAACCCAGCGTAGTCGAAAGAAAAACCATCAGTACGATGACTTCCGCGCCATGGATTTCGCCGGTAAAGAGTGCCACTGCCGAAAGACCCAGCAGCAGCAAAGGAAGCGGTGTAAGAAACAGGCTTAGGAATCGTAAAAAAGGAGGCTTGCTTTTTACGGCCGCAATGACATTGGGGCCGTACTTCTGCAGCCGGTCCCTGGCTTCGGATTCCAGCAGACCTTCGGATGAAGCATTCAGTTCACGGAGAACCTCATCTGCATCTAATTGCGCAAACTGCTGGAAGCGTTCTGAAATTTTTCACTCCTTAGCCCCAAAGAGTTCAGGCCCCAGTATCCAATCAAGACATACAATGAGGCCTGCCAAAAAACGCACTACGGATACACGACTACCTTAAACTTAACACGTCCTGCATATCGTAGAGGCCGACGCGCTTTCCGGCCAGGAATTTGGCAGCACGTAACGCGCCTATCGCAAATGTTGCACGGCTACTGGCTTTGTGTGTGATTTCCACACGCTCGCCTATACCTGCAAACATTACGGTATGGTCACCTACAACATCACCGCCGCGCAATGTAGCAAAACCTATCTTGCCGGCTTCACGCTCGCCGGTAACACCTTCACGCGCATAAATTGCACAATCCTTCAGATCCTGGCCGATACCATGTGCCGCGGCTTCACCCAAACGCAATGCAGTTCCTGATGGCGCGTCAACCTTGTGGCGATGATGCATTTCCACAACCTCTATATCGTAACCATCCTTCAGCACCCTGGCAGCCTGCTCAACCAGATTGATCAGCAAAGTCACGCCAACACTCATGTTGGGGGCAAAAACGATGGGGATACTTTTAGAAGCGGCTTCGATCGCTGCTTTCTGCTCTACAGAAAAACCTGTGGTGCCGATAATCATGCCTACATTTGCTTTCTGGCATACATCCATATACTGCATGCTGGCTTCCGGGCGCGTAAAGTCAACCAATATGTCAGCGCCGCTTAACGCTGCTTCAGCATCAGCAGTCACTTTAACCCCTGACAGCTTGCCGAACTGCTCGCCTGCATCACGACCCAAACAAGGGTTTCCAGCACGATCCAATGCGCCGTGCAGAACCAGCTCGGCATCGGCAAATACCGACTCCAGCAAAGCATGACCCATACGGCCAGAACAGCCAGCAATAACAACTTTTAATGGACTCACCATATTTCTGAAACCTGTAACTTTCTATACTTATAAAATCAAATAAACCTGAACCGATTCAATTCAAACCAGCGCTTGTTAAGCTAGTATCCGGCACACACCGTGCGCTGCACACCTTGTAACAGGTGTCAAAATTAAAAACCGATTTGCTCCAGCATGCGGTCAAAGAAGCTGGCGCTGCCTTCTTCCGGCAGTTCTTTAGGTGTAGGCGGCACTTTATTGCCGGTACGCGGCTGTGCAGCAGCAGGCTCAGCCGCTGCGGCCTCTTCTGCTTCTGATTGCAATTTCCTATCGAACCGCATTCCTGATGATGAATCATAAGCCGATGGTTTAACGACTGGCTCTGCCGGCATAATAACAGCAGGAGCAGGCTCAGCGACATTAGCTTCAGCCGGAGCTGCTGGCTGGGTTTCCACCGCAGGTGCAGTTGCCGCAGGCATCGCCTCAGCCGGCGCAGGCTTATCAGTTTCGACCTGTAACGGGCTTGCAGGCACCTCAGTCATGGGAACAGCAGCAGCCGGGCTATCAACTGTCGCTGGAACTTCTATCGGCACAGCCAGCAAAGATTTTGAGTCTGCAGCAGCAGGGGCCTGTTGAGATTGTTTTTCCGCAGCAGCTTTCGCAGCATCTTCTGCTTCCAGCTTGGCTTTAGCCGCAGCTTGTTTTTCTGCAGCTTCTTTTGCCAGCTCAGCTTCGTCTTTTTCCCAGAACTTGAGTTTATTCAAAAGCCCTTTTTCTTCCGGTTTTTTAATCGGCGTAATGACGCGTGTACCTATCGGGGCTTCTGTCTCGATTTCTTTAGATTGGCCACTGCCAGCCGGAATGACATCGCCGCGCACGGATTTCAATAGTTCGTTCTCAAAATTCAGAACCACCTGGCGCTGCTCTTTGAGTTTGCCGCCTTCACGCATCTGGTAAACGTAATCCCAGCGGTTACCATGAAAACTGTCTTGAATGAGCGGTGTGCCCATAATAAAACGCACTTGGGATTTAGTCATGCCCGGACGCAACTGCAGCAGCATTTTAGATGTCACAACGTTACCTTGCTGTACATCGAGTTTGTATGGTTTTATGGAAGGCAACGCTGTGCCGCATGACACACATAAGAACGCCAGCAAGATGAATATATAACGCATATTATGACTTTAGTTTGAATTAGCGTTAATATAACACGTAGACCGTCAACCCAAAACATTGAGATTACAAATCAGCAAGATTGTAAATCTGTGAGCAACCAAAGTATGCATGATCAAAAAGACTTAAAAAACGCAGGACTCAAAGCCACACTGCCCAGGCTTAAAATTTTAGAGCTGTTTGAGAACAGTAAAGAACGCCACCTGTCTGCTGAAGACGTTTATAAAATCCTGATTACTTCCGATGAAGATGTCGGGTTAGCAACCGTGTACCGTGTTCTGACGCAGTTTGAACAGGCAGGCCTGCTAGTACGTCACCACTTTGAGAGTGGTAAAGCCGTATTTGAATTAAACGAGAGCGGTCATCACGATCATATTGTCTGCCTGCAATGCGGCCATGTTGAAGAGTTCTGTGATGACCAGATTGAGAAACGCCAGCAGGCAATTGCTAAAGAAAGAGGCTTCAATATACGTGAGCATTCACTCTATATTTATGCCGACTGCTCAAAAAACCCTTGCGACAGAAAAGCTTAGCTAGCGTGCATTGCCCAGCGAGCGGCCGGGTTTAATACCAGGCCGCAACCCTGCCATCAGGCAAACCCAAGCATCTCTGTAGCATGCTTGCGTGTGGTATCCGTAATCTCCAGGCCGCCGAGCATGCGGGCAACTTCTTCGATGCGCTGGCCATCATCCAGCTGCGAGATATTACTCAGCGTCTGCTCATTCACGAGCGCTTTACTTACACGCAAGTGATGCTGACCAAGCGCAGCGACTTGCGGCAAATGTGTAATTACCAGCACCTGACGCTCGACACCCAGCTGCTTCAGCAGGTTGCCGACCACTTCGGCCACGCCGCCGCCAATGCCCACATCAACTTCATCAAAGATCATCGTGGGCACGCCGCCCTGCTGCGCAGTCACCACGCGGATCGCAAGGCTTATACGCGACAGCTCGCCGCCTGACGCCACTTTACTGAGCGGGCGCGGCAATACGCCGGCATGCCCCGCCACCATGAATTCAACCTGCTCAAAGCCATTAGCGCTTGGCGACTGCGGCGTTAATTCCACTACAAACTTACCGCCGCTTAATGAAAGGCGCTGCATTTCAGCAGTGATTTTTTCGTGCAGTGTCGCTGCGGCGGCTTTTCTTCCTGCACTTAATTTTTCAGCAAGCTGTTTATATTCAGTTAGTGCCTGAGATTCCTGATCGGCCAGGGCTTTGCTATCCTCAACCTCAGCCAGCTCAGCCATGCGCGCCTGAAATGCCAGCAGCAGATCAGGCAGGTCTTCCACTGCAACGCGATATTTACGTGCTGCCGCATGAATTGCCTGAATGCGCGCATCCACCTCACTCAAGCGTGACGGGTCCAGATCTACATGCTGAACATAACGGCTGATAGATCGGCTAGCCTCCTGCAACTGAATCATGCCGGAATCCAGAGTCTCCAATGCCTCTGCCAGGCTGGCATCATACTCATGCATCGTTTGCAGCTTATGCTGTATCTGCGCCAACTGGCTCAAGGCCGACAAGTCACCTTCACTTAAAAGTTCAAGGCAAGCCTCGCCGTTTTTAATGAGTTCGGCCCCGTTGGATAAACGCGTATGCTCCTGCTGCAACTCATCCCACTCATCCGCAGCGAAAGCAAGCTGTGACAGCTCACGAGTATCGTCACGCAAACCTGCCAGTTCGTCGGCATAGGCGGCCGCATTTTTTTCCAGCGACAAGCGCAGTTCGTGCAAATGGTGCCAATGTTTGTATTTGACCGCGACTTCAGCTGCTGCTGCAGCCAGCCCACCGAATTCATCCAGAATCTGGCGCTGTGTTGCCAGCTTAAGCAAGGAGTGATGGGCATTCTGACTATAAATATCAACTAGCAGCTCACCTATATCCTTAAGCTGCTGCACGGTGACCGGTGTGCCGTTGATAAAAGCGCGCGAGCGGCCATCCGCATACATCACGCGGCGCAGCACAAGTTCGCCGGCATCACCTTCCAGTTCGGACTGATGCAGCCATGCCCGCGCTTCATGATGGTTCACGATATCAAACATCACGCTGATTTCCGCCTTATCACAGCCAACGCGCGTAACGCCGCCTTCGCCCCTGGCTCCTAGAGCGAGGGATAAAGCATCAATCAAAATGGACTTGCCAGCCCCGGTCTCGCCGGTAAGCACGGTGAAACCGGGCTGAAACTCCAGATCGAGCTTGCTGACAATCACAAAATCACGAATAGACAGACTTTGCAGCATCAACCTAACCCCAATTCAGCTTGTTACGCAGCATTTCGAAATAACAGTAATCACTGGGGTGAAGCAAATAGATGTTTCGCTCAGAGCGCTGTACGATCAGTTTGTCACCAACCTCCAAAGTCTCCTGAGACTGACCATCCATGCTCAGCTGCGCCTCATTAAACTGCACCAGCGTCACTTCGATCCTGCTGCTGCTATTCACGGCAATTGGCCGGTTGCTCAGCGTATGCGGGCAAATCGGCACCAAACAAATCGCTTCCAGATTAGGGTGCAGAATCGGGCCGCCGGCTGACAAAGCGTATGCCGTGGTTCCTGTCGGGGTACTGAGTATCAAGCCATCACTGCGTTGCTTGTAAACAAATTTCCCGTCGATCTCGACCTCCAGCTCAATCAACCGCAAGCCGCTTTTAATCACAACATCATTCAACGCATAACTGCTGTGTATGACCTGATTGTTGCGTATCACCTGCGTAGAGAGCAGCATGCGAGGTTCTCTGATATAGTTGCCGGCAATGATGCGGTCAATCTCAGCCAGCATGTCCTCAGCGCGCAAATCGGTTAAAAAACCAAAACGGCCGCGATTGACGCCTACCAGTGGAACATCATCTTCAATCAGGCTACGGGCGACCGTAAGCATGGTGCCGTCACCGCCCATGACAATCGCAAGATCAGCCGTTTTGCCAATCTCATCGATCGAGAGTGTTTTATATTGGGAAAGCTGTGTGTGTTGAGCTGTATTTTCCTCAACCCACACTTCTATATTTTTAGCCGCCAGATATTGCGCCAAATCTGACAAATCATTTTGCATTAGCTGCAAAGCGGATTTGTTCATGTATTTGCCAATAAGCGCTATTTTTTTGAATTTAGTATGCACGGGTGAATTAAAGCATAGTCCGCAAATCTTGGCAAAGCGAGTTGAAGCCGACCTGCTGTAAAATCGATATAACATTGCCTATTCGTCAGAACTAACCGATAATTTGCGCGTGAAGGCTAACTATGGATAAACGCGCGCAGATTTTACTTAAAACCCTGGTTGAACATTACATCAGTGATGGTCAGCC
>Ga0208626_1000116_pt1 | contig 35157 bp, 16 predicted proteins | sample LakWasMet10_HOW4_2_FD_183860 | JGI IMG/M metagenome (GOLD analysis project Ga0208626, IMG submission 183860) | Freshwater sediment methanotrophic microbial communities from Lake Washington under simulated oxygen tension - Sediment Metagenome... | ecosystem: Environmental > Aquatic > Freshwater >... | reverse complement strand
CTGTATATGTGGTCGTTCCGTGATGAAGGCTGCTTTCATGAAGCCGTAACCAACCGCATTCTTGACGACCTGGTGGCAGCTACCGAGCCTAAGTTCATGCGTGTGACCGCGAAATTTTTCGTACGCGGCGGTGTTTTCACCAATGTAATTGCCGAACACCGCAAAGCCGGATGGCAACCGCAACCGCGCGTAGAATTAACGCAGTTTGAAAGTCAATCCAACATTCGTGGTTAAGCGCTGAATAAAAGCCGCAGCGGGCAGCTGGCTTAACTTTATTAATTTTGGGGAATTTAAACAAAATAGAATGAAAGTGATTGACAAGCCCAGCGCCCATCTTTAATATTGCGCCTCGCTGACACCGCAATAGTTTTAAAGCGGAAATGATGTAGGTTTTGGGGGTATAGCTCAGCTGGGAGAGCGCTTGCATGGCATGCAAGAGGTCAGCGGTTCGATCCCGCTTACCTCCACCAAAAATGTTAAAAATCGCTTCGGTTTATCAGCAGATTGTAGTAAAATGTTGCACTTCTAGTTAACTAGAAAAAGTTGGTTAAGCAGTAAATTCTTAGGTCCCCATCGTCTAGAGGCCTAGGACACCTCCCTTTCACGGAGGCGACCGGGGTTCGAATCCCCGTGGGGACGCCAAATTTCGCTAAAAATGTTAATTAATAACAATTTTCAGCAAGGCTCAAAATAAGGGTGCCACATTTAAGTGACGCCCTATTTTTTTAGTAGTAAATTTTTCTTAGGTCCCCATCGTCTAGAGGCCTAGGACACCTCCCTTTCACGGAGGCGACCGGGGTTCGAATCCCCGTGGGGACGCCACCTTCATTAGCGGTGACATCAGCATTTTGGTCATTTTTGAAGGTAGCAGTATCAATCATTATATTGTAAAAGCATAACCAGCACATTCTTCAACGATGTCCTGGTTTTTTTGTTTCTAACGCCCACAACAAAGCCTGGCGACACCACTAAAAACAACATTCAAGTCGCCCCAGGCGCTGAAACGCAGCTGCCAATCGTTACGCTATTGCCTGCAATCGTACGCTCCTACCCCGGCATGACCAAACCCGGCGCAAATGGACGCACTGGCAAGATTATGATTAAATGAGCCGATGCGCATGCAGATATGCGCCATTACAATCAGCTCAACGGGGTGACCAATACATGCAATATGTAATCAAGCTTCTTAATATAAGAGGGCTGGTTTTTATTTCAATGTTCATGTTGCTGCTGACGCTGCTCCCGTTGACCGACTTCGATTATTTCTGGCATCTAAAGACCGGGGAATATATCGTCAAACTGGGCGCCCTGCCCCAAGGCGACATTTTTTCATTTACTTACGGCAATCAGCCATGGGTGCTGCACGAATGGCTATTTGAAGTTGCGCTTTACGGCATGTTTGCATGGCTGGGGCCGTTCGGGGTAAAGCTGCTGACAGCCACACTCGCCATGTCCGCGCTCGGCATCACCTATATGACCTTAAAACGGTTCACCGCAACACCTTCAATAGCATTCGGCCTTTTGCTTGCTGCCTGCATACCGTTTGGCCTCGGCATTTCACCAAGGCCACAGCTGGTCACTTATGTGTTTTTTGCAAGCTTCCTTTACATCCTGCTGAGCTGCAAATACTATCAGACAACCCGTTTCTTATTCGCCTTGCCCTTACTCATGGTCATTTGGGTAAATGCGCATGGCGGTTACTTTGTAGGCGTCATGCTTCTCGGGCTATTTGTTACATGCGAGTGGGCAAATTACCTGATTCATTCTGGCCGTGACGTTGCAAAAAAACATCAACTGCTTCGTCTCACAGCCGTCGCGGCGGCTACTGTCACAGCAAGTGCGATCAATCCTGAATTTATAGGGCATTGGCTATATCCTTTTCAGGTTGCGGGTATGGACGTGACCAGGCAGATATCTGAGTGGAAAAGCCCCGGCTTCCAGGACTGGGGCACGAGATCTTACCTGCTGCTCGTACTGGCGCTTTTTATCTCTTATACGTATATGGCACGCAAGCCTGACCTGACTGAATTTGTCATCCCTGCATTCTTTATGCTGCTCGGATTTATCGCAATCCGGCACATACCGCTGGCCACATTGACGCTTATGCCGTTTATTGCCATCGCCCTGCCGCGAAACTGCCTTAGCCAAACCTATGCTTTCTGGCATCGCACAAAACCATGCCAATTCTACAAAAAATGGATAGGCGGCGGGAAACAGGTGGGACATGGTGAGCATGGGCTGAACGGGTTGTTACTGTTAATCATAGCCATTAGCCTGGCAATGTATTACCCGGTTTATAACACCAGAACTGCGAATCAGATCAATGCCATACTGCCGGTAAAGGCTGTCGACTTTGTCAGGAATGCCGGCATCACCGGACACATGTTCAATAGTTACAACTTCGGAGGCTACCTCATCTATCGCCTATACCCGGATCAAAAAGTATTCATTGACGGTCGTGCCGACATGTATGGTGATGCCTTTGTCAATGAATACGTAAAGATTGCCAAAGTGCAACCCGGCTGGGAACAGGCATTCGATAAGTACAATATTGATTACGTAATTACCGGCATCAACGAACCTTTGTCCCAGCTACTGCGGGTACGCGGTGATTTCCGGATGGTTTATGCAGATGGACACCATTCCGTGCTGGTACGGAATGTGCCGCGGTATGCCGATATTATTGCGAAATATGCCCGATAGGCGCATGAGATCCCTTTAAAGCGCTTTATTCATTTTGAAGCCCAGCAAAAAGCGGTGACACCGAAGGGAGGAGTCGCGAAGCCTTGATTAAAACGCTTCGAATGGCGTGTCACCGTTATCAGGAATGTAATGGAACATCCATGCAAGGTAAATGCGTGCTAGCACTTAGAGCATTTGAAATTACCGACCTCGAAAACCGCTGGATTCAGCCTTTTTTCCGCAGCAAGGCAACAAAAACCCAGATCAAGGCTAATGGAACCAATACCGGGAACAAGAAAGGGAACATAAAAGCTGTAAAAATCCCGATACTGACAATCAAACAGCCGAGAATAATAATACCGGTTCCGGCAAAAGCCAGCGTTAAAAGAATAGCAAGGCAAATCAAAGCGACCAGTGAGACTACCAGGCCACCGGCGCCCAGCAGACCTTTCAAGGGGCCATCAATTTCCTGGCCATTAATCATAATGGTGGTGGCGCTGTTTTCAAAAAACAAACCCCATAAAATCAAGGCCACCATCAAGGCAGCAAAAACAACGGCAAAATTCTTTTTCATAAGTTGCGTCCCATTGATTTAAAAACTCCAGAATACATCAAGTCATCTTCATTAATCACGCGCAAACACCAGCTGCCAGAACACAATAACCAGCTAACCAACACGTGCTGCATGCTCAGTGAATATTGCTCACTTCTGGCAAGTAATTATCGAGCAATCAGCATACGCTCAATGCGCAATAATCTAAAGATTACACACATACAAAAATTAGATTTTATCCCAACTTAAATTTAATTAGGTGTAAACTCCATTGCTAATAATAGCAATAATAAAAACGGATATCAGATGAGCCTGTTATCGACATTTAAAAAACATGTTGCCCAATTGACCAGCATGAAGCTAATGCCTTGGCTTCTATCCGGGTTAGTCATGCTCACAGGGGGCCTCCTCACCTACGGCTTGTGGGTGAGCGCGGAGCAGGATGACGGTAAAAAACTACGTTCAAGCCTGGAATATTCTGCGGATGTTACCGCCAACAATATCCTTAATCGTTTAAATGCTTTTCAGGTCATGATGCGTGGTGTAAAGGGCTATATTGATGGCTCAAATGAAGTCACCTCCGATGAGTTTCATCATTATATTCAATCATTGCAGCTTGATACTTATACCGGCTTAAGAGGGGTTGCTTTAGTCCAGCTTGTGAAGGACTCTGACAAAGCAAATCATGTTAAGGAAAAGCGTCGGCTCGGACTCCCGGATTACAAAATATATCCGGAAGGAAAGCGTGACTTTTATACCCCGATTACGACTATTGAACCATTCGACGAAGAGAACTCTAAAGCCTTGGGATTTGATACCTCAACCGCATCTGCGGCACGTATTGCCATGGCACGCTCACGGGATGACAATGACATCAGAATCACCTCCCTCTTCACATTGATACAGGATAGAAACAAAACCGATGTGCATGCATTCGTCATGTATCTACCTATCTACAAAAAAGAGGCTCAGCTCAATACTTTAGCTGAAAGGCGTAAAGCAATCACAGCCTGGGTAGATGTGCCATTCCGCCTGAATGACTTAATGGCAGGGCTCAGTGGCGAAATCGACCCGGATATTGATATTGAAATCTATGACAGTGATAATTTGTCAGCCGCTTCCCGTTTGTATCATTCCGATAAAACCAGCCACGCCCAGAGGCGTGCAGAAGGATATCTGCAGACAATGCGAATACTGGATATTGCCGGTAGCCGCTGGACAATACTATCAAGTACAACACCGGCTTTTAAAGAGCGCATGATTTCCAGCAACAAATCAACATTTGTTGCACTGACGGGCATCGCACTGACAATGCTGCTGGCACTGTTAACGTGGTCCCTGATGCGGGGCCGCCAGAGCGCGGATGCACGCTATCAGCAGCTATTTGACCAGGCAGGTGATGGTGTCCTGGTCTTGAACTGCGAACATGAGTTTCTGGAAGCCAATAATGCGGCATTACAGATGCTGGGTTATGAACGTGATGCACTTTTTAAAAAGCACATGCATGACATTCTGGCTGAACGCGAACTGGTATGGCTCGAGCCCGGTATCAAAAAAGTCATGTCCGGTAAAATCATATACGAGGAATGTGCATTCATCCGCAGCAATGGTGAAGAGTTTACGGTAGAAGTCAGCTGCCAGAAGCTTGGCACTGATACTTATTTCCTTAACGTACGTGATTTATCCGAAAGAAAAAAAACTGAAGAACGGATTAAACAGCTCACCCAACTCTATCAGGCGCTGAGCCAAGTCAACCAGGCCATTGTGCGCATGGAGAATGAAAGTGATTTGTTTCCGCTGGTATGCAGGTGCGCCGTTGATTTCGGCGGCATGAAAATGGCATGGATTGGCCAGTTGAATGAAGCAAACTCAGAAGTGTTACCGGTAGCCGTCTACGGCAGCGGTGTTGAATACACTGAAAATTTAGCACTAACGATACTGGAAAACTCACCTGAGGGTCAGGGGCCAACCGGTATCGCGCTGAGAGAAAATAGAGTCGTGATCATCAACGACTATTTATCTAACGAGATCACAGAACATTGGCATGAACGGGCAAACCAGTTCGGTTGGCAGTCGGCAGCCACCTTCCCAATCCAGCGCAACGGCAAACCGTTTGCCGTACTCAACGTATACCAGACTGAATCTTATGGCTTTGATGAAGAAGCCGTCGACCTGCTAAAAGAGCTGACCATTGATATCAGTTTTGCATTGAACAACTTTGACCACGAGGCGCAGCGCCTGAAACTGATGCAGGACTTGCAAGGTGCCTATAAGCGCATTAATCATATTCTTAATGTGAGCCCGGCAATTATATATTCACTTAAAGCACGTCCCGGGCATAAGGATTTTGTTGTTGATTTTATCGGCGACAACATCCATAAACTGACAGGCTATGCGACTGAAGACTGGTATGCCCCTCAATTCTGGCTCAAGCACATCCATCCTGAAGATAAAGCCGCAGCCCAGAAGGCGCAACAGATATTGTTTGAAAATGGCTCGCTTAACCATCAATACCGGTTTATACACGCCGATGGCAGGGTAATATGGATAGACGACCAGCTCATGCTTATTCGCGACAGTGAAGGTAAGCCGATAGAAGCCGTAGGCGCATGGCTGGACATAACCGACAGTAAAATTGCTGAAGAGCATTTGCGCGTCAATGCGCAGGTGTTTGAATTCAGCCGTGAAGGCATTATTACGACCGATGCCTACAACAATATCCTCACAGTCAACAAAGCCTTTACTGAAATTACCGGTTACAAAGCTGAGGAAGTCATAGGCAAGAACCCGCGCATACTGGCATCTGGTACCACCAACAAGGCCTTTTATAAAGCCATGTGGCAGCATATTGTCAATAAAGGATACTGGCAAGGCGAAGTGCTTAACCGCCGCAAAGACGGTGAGTTTTTCTCTGAACGCCTCTCAATCAGTACTGTTCGCGACCAGGATGGCAAGGTCACCCAACATATCGGCATTATCAGCGACCTATCCGAACATAAACTGGCAGAGCAGCGCATAGAGTTCCTGAGCAATTTCGATGCCCTCACACAACTGCCAAACCGCAGCTTGCTTAGTGACCGGACGAAGCTGGCATTGGCCGCCGCAAAACGCGGCAACGAACCTCTGGCGCTGATTTACCTTGACCTGGACCGCTTCAAGTTTGTAAATGAATCACTAGGTCCCAGCATCGGCGATGCCCTATTGAAAGAGCTTGCCAAGCGCCTGCTGAACACACTACGACCCGAAGATACCTTAAGCCGGCAAGGCGGGGATGAGTTTATCATGATGCTGCCCGGCACGGATGCGGAAGGCGCGGCTCACGTAGCCAAAAAACTGCTTGAAATCGTATCAAAACCATTCACTTTTGGCTCACAGCGCATCACCCTGACATCAAGCATCGGCATTGCCGAGTATCCTCAGGACGGTGACAGCTTTGAACAGCTTGCACAATCTGCAGACGCAGCGCTCTATCGCGCCAAGCAGGCCGGACGTAATAATTTCCAGTTTTTCACCCAGCAGATGCACGAGCAGGCTTATGAAGTACTGCAGATCGAAAATGAACTCAGGCAGGCACTGGAACAGCATGAATTTGAGTTATATTACCAACCTCAGGTTGATACCGTTACATCAAAAATTATTGGTGCTGAAGCGCTCATACGCTGGCAGCACCCGAAAAAAGGCCTGGTATCGCCGGCAAGCTTTATACCGATTGCCGAAGAAAGCAGCCTTATTAATGAAATTGGAAATTGGGTATTGAACACGGCTTTGCTGCAATTAGCCACATGGCAGGCGGCAGGAATAGCGATTGTACCTGTTGCCGTGAATCTTTCCATCGTGCAGTTCCGCCAGGATATGCTCTACGATTCCATCTGCGATGCGCTGCGCGAAACAAAACTTGACCCAGCCATGCTTGAACTGGAGATGACCGAAAGTATCGCCATGGAAGATTCCGAACGCACTATCCGTGTACTGAATCAGCTGAAAGCGCTCGGTGTCAGCCTCTCCATTGATGATTTTGGCACCGGCTATTCTTCTCTCAATTACCTGAAACAATTCAAGATTGATAAGCTCAAGATAGATCAGTCATTTGTGCGTGACATGGAACGCTTCCCTGAAGATGCCGCAATCATCACTGCCATCATCGGCATGGCTAAAGGACTTGGTTTTAAAGCGATTGCTGAAGGTGTGGAGACGAAACAGCAGCTGGAGTTTTTACAGGTTCAGCAATGCGATCAGATTCAGGGCTACTTGTTCAGCAAACCATTGCCGGCTAAAGATTTTGAGCAGTTATTGCGCAAAGGCGAGATATTGCTGGACTAATTTCAGGCCACATCCTAACCATCCAGCTTTTGATATTCGCCTTTGCTGCTTCAATTGTATTTTACACAACGCCGATGTCTTCATTCCAGAGCTGCGGCTGCGCGGAAATAAAGCCTTGCATTAATGCCATACAAACTGCATCCTGAATCACAATAACTTCCACGCCCCTGGATTTCAACAGGTCTTCTTCCCCCATAAACGTCTGGTTCTCACCAACAATCACTTTGGGAATGCCATAAAGCAGAATCGCACCAGCACACATGGAACAAGGCGACAGCGTCGTATATAGCACGGATTCTTTATAAACCCTGGCCGGCTGCCGGCCTGCATTTTCGAAAGCAGCCATTTCCCCATGCAGGATGGCACTGCCGTGCTGTACACGCTGATTATGACCCCTGCCAATGATCGTCCCCTGATGCACTATGACCGAACCAATCGGGATACCGCCCTCAGCCAGACCGATTCGCGCTTCCTCAATCGCAGCCTGCATGAACTTGTCCATATTCCCCCCAATACCGTCAAGAATTAATTGAATGATAAAAAAACCTGTCGACCCAAGAGCGCTCAAGCTGTAAAAACATCATTCATATTAATACCGTACTGCATATTCCAACATATTTGACGCCATAATATATTGATATGACACCACTTAATCGCAGTATAAAAGTATAATTGGGCTACATGGGTAAACATTTCAACATTATCATTATCGGCGCGGGTCCCAGCGGACTATCAGCCGCCACACGTGCCGCTGAGCAAAATGCAGATTATTTACTGCTTGAAGGTACATCAGCACCAGCCAATACAATCCGCCATTACCAGCGCCGCAAACTGGTAATGGCAGAACCGCGCGCCCTGCCACTGCGCAGCCCTCTGCCTTTCAGTGCATCGCTGCGCGAAAACGTCCTGGAAACCTGGGAAAAAACCATAGCGGACCATAAAATCAACATACGCTATAACGCCAAGGTTGCCGGCATTTCTCGTACGACAAAACACCTGGCGGTTCAACTCGAAAGCGGCGAAAAAATTACTGCCGACCATGTGATTCTGGCAATCGGTGTGCAAGGCAATCTGCGTAAACTGGAGATCCCTGGCGGCAACTTACCTGAAGTGCAATACCACCTGGACGATCCGGATGCTTACCAGAATGAAACCATTGTTGTGGTCGGCGGCGGCGACACCGGTGTAGAGAATGCACTGGCGCTTACCGGCCGCAATCAGGTCATTATTCTCAACCGGGCTGAAGATTTCAGCAACCTCAAAGACAGCAACCTCAGTCACCTGACCGAAGCTAGGCAGAAAGGCGCTGTAGACTGGTTATTGCAGACCAAACCGCAATCTATAGAGGAAAATCACAGCGGCGATTTTCCTATTACACTGTTTGCAAGCACGCCGAATGGTATCGAACGCATCCCTTGCCATAGGGTAATCGCCCGTCTTGGTGCGCTGCCATCCCGCCCTGTGCTGGAAAACTTTGGCGTAGCGTTCCCGACTGCCGATGCCGGCGCCCTGCCGCTGCTTTCTGCAAGTTATGAATCCAATGTGCCCGGCCTTTACATTATCGGTGCGTTAGCCGGCTACCCCCTGATCAAGCAGGGGATCAACCAGGGCTATGAAGTTATTGAACACATCCTTGGCAATCCGGTGGAATCAGCCGATACGGAAATGCTGCGCGAAAAATTCTCGACTTTCTGCAATGACCGAGGTGTTGATGACGTCATTGTAAAAATCCAGAAAAACGTGCCGTTGCTGGCAATGCTCAGTACATTGCAATTACGCGAGCTTGTGCTGGAAAGTAATATATTGCTGCCCGAACCCGGTGATTATATTTTCAAGCGTAACGACTACAGCACCACTTTCTTTTTTATCGTTGAAGGTGAACTGGACGTATTGATCGACGATGACGAACATCCGGATGACCATCTTAAAACCGGGGAGTTTTTTGGTGAAATGGCGCTGGTATCAGGCCGCCGCAGGCCCGGCACCGTGCGGGCACGTACCAAATGCGTGCTGATTGAAACTCCGCGGCGCTTGATGCAGAAACTCATCAACTCGGTACAGTCAATGCGCCGCGTGTTGAACGAGGTTGCAATTAAGACTGTCGTACAAATCTGCATTGGCCTTTCATTGGATGAAGACGAGCTTAATGATGTTGCAAGTCATGCAATATTAAAGAGCTTCGAGGCAGGTGAAGAGCTTTTCCACGAAGGTGACGAAGCCGATGGCTTATACCTGATTCAAAGCGGCTCAGTCACTGTTTCGCGCATGGTCGCCGGTAGAGAAGTCGTGCTGTTCTACGTAGCCGCAGGTAACTATGTAGGTGAAATGTCTCTGGTATCCGGCGAGCCACGCTACGCTACGGTACGCGCAGCGGTAGCAACAGATGCGGTGATGATCAAGGCTGACCGCATGCGCGAAATCATTGCGCGCAACCCGGAAATCCGCAGCTCGCTGGACGCGCGTTACCTTCAGCACCTGCAGGACCAGGAAAAGCGCGAGCAGCTGGAGAGCGCTCCCAGCGGCGGCGGCTCTTTAACCAGCCAGTCTACACAGTCGAACTTAATTTCATTCCTGATCCAGCAAGGTGTCGGTGAAGCAACCGATGTACTGCTCATAGATGAATCCCTCTGTGTGCGCTGCAACTATTGCGAAGACGCCTGTGCCGCTACCCATGGCGGGGCATCGCGCCTGGATCGCGAAACCGGGCCGATTTTCGCCAACATCCGTGTTCCGACCTCATGTCGCCATTGCGAACATCCGCACTGCATGAAAGACTGCCCGCCTGATGCGATCCATCGCGCGCCGCATGGCGAGGTTTATATCGACGACAGCTGTATCGGCTGCGGTAACTGCCAGCAGAACTGCCCTTACGACGTGATCCAGATGGCAGTCATACACGAGCAGCCGGAGCGCAGCCTGTGGCAAATGATGCTGGGAATTGCTCCCAAGGTGCATGATGATACAGAAGGCACCAAAGTTGCCGTCAAATGCGACATGTGCAAAGACATCAAAGAAGGTCCGGTGTGTGTACGCGCCTGTCCGGTCGGTGCTGCGCTGCGCGTAAACCCTGAAGGCCTGCTGGGTTATGCAAGCGGAACATCGGGCGAAGTCAATTTATTGGGTTCTGATGAAGAATAGAAAGAACAGCTGATGCAGCGCGGCAATATTTTCGATTATAAAAATTATCGCTATTTCAAAATTGCAGTCCTTGTAATTTTGATTGCGTTTGCCGCTTACCTGATCTTTGAGCCGGCAGTAGGCCATTATGGCGGCAGCGTACTCGGTTACGGCCTGGGTACGGTTTCTGCAGTAATGGTGTTATGGATGGCATGGTACGGCATCCGTAAAAGGCGTTACCGCAGCAGCGGCTCAACACAGGGCTGGTTATCTGCACACATTTACCTGGGTACTGCCATGACGGCACTGGTAACCCTGCATAGCGGCTTTCATTACGGTATCAATATTCACACACTGGCTTACGGCCTGCTGCTGGTTGTGGTTGCCAGCGGCTTTTTTGGCAACTACACCTACATGATTTACCCGCGCCAGATGAGCGAGAACATGGGCGAAGACAGCCTGGATAGTTTATTGCTGCGCATTGCAGAGGCTGACAAGCTTGCACGCCAGATTGCATTAGTCATGCCTGATGCTATCAACAATACAGTTTCTCGCGCCTGCCGGGAAACATCCATAGGCTTAGGGCTCATTGACCAGCTCCGCGGCTATCAATCCAACTGCCCTTCCGCACAGGCTGTAGATGACCTTACGGCAATGGCAAATGAACTCACGCCAGACCAGCGCAAACTGTACCGCGAGCTTTACACTATCATGGTGCGCCGCCTGTCACTGGTTAAGCGCGCCCGCCAGGACCTGATGTACCGTGCGCGATTAGGCATTTGGCTGTACCTGCATGTTCCTTTTACGATCGCACTGCTGGTGGCGATGACGGCTCATATTGTTGCCGTATTTGTTTACTGGTAAAAGAATGAACAAGGTCTTTTGGCAATGCGCTCAAAGAATGAATTGATTGAAATTATCTTATGTTTAATTGCCTTTTAATAAAAATTACCTATAACTCGCGTGGCTTACCGGTCAGAAGCTACCGTACCATCGCTGCCCATGAACTGATGCTTGGCCGTGGCGCTGAGTGCAACGTGCATCTGCCAGACCCTCGTTTATCGATGCACCATGCTGTAATCAAGCAAAACGTAGAAGGCCACTTTGTCGTACAGGCATTAAACGGCGAACTCGAAATTGATGGCGCACTGATACCAGGCACGGAACTGGCTTATGGCACCAGGTTAATGGTGGGGCCTTATGAATTAAAAGTTGAACCTGCGCCACCCGATGTAGACCTGGCTATTTCACTGGTACTGGCGCATCGCCTGCCGGATGACTTCCAGGACCTCAAAGCACGCACCCACCAGCCGCTGGCAGGTGCATCTTCTTTTAAAAGACGCTTATCGATCTTCCTTGCCGTCATGATTGCTATGATCGCGCTGGTAATGCCTCTGATACAGAACCTGATGCCTCCCGTACACAAAGCAATGGCGGAACTACCGTTCGGATTCGACCGTGTATGGAGCCCAGGGCGCATATCCGCCTCTCACATGCATTTTGGCTCGCAATGTTTCAACTGCCATCAGGTGCCACTGCAGAAAGTTACGGACAAAGCCTGCATGACCTGCCACCAGGATATCGGGCCACATATCGCTGATCCAGCATTGCATAAGAATGTATTCAACTCAGCACATCGGTTTGTGGGCACCACACGCTGCGCAGAATGTCATGAAGAACATAAGGCACCGCATCCGATTGCCAAGCAGGATAACGGCATGTGCGTAAAATGCCACGGCAACATCAAGGCTATAGATCCAAAAACGACACTGTCCAATGTGCATGATTTTGACAGTGACCACCCAGAATTCAAGCTGACTTTTAAAACAGGCGATGCTGCAACGGAGGTGGAAAGAATTCCCCAGTCAGATAAAGCACGCCTGGTTGAAAAATCCGGGCTTAAATTCCCGCATTACCAGCATACAGGCAAGGTACAGGGCCCTAATGGCATCTGGGATGTACGCGAGCTTTCTTGCACTAATTGCCACGTGCCTGAAGGTAAGGAAATGCGCTTTAAACCGCTTACTTTTAAAAATAACTGCGTCTCCTGCCATGCCAAGGAACTGGAACTGGGTCCCAAGGATCTCAAAATAACCGTGCCGCACGGCAATGAACAGAACGTGTTTAATGCATTGAAACTATATGCACCGAAACAGTTTTCAAGTTACTCCGATAACCTGAAGAAAAACGGCTGTGCCTATTGCCATGAAATAACAGAATCAAAAGAAGGCGATACTCAGCCCTGGCACGTAGCACCGCTGCATATCAATCAGGACTGGTTCAGCAAGGCGCAGTTTAACCATGGCGCCCACCGCACGCAGCAATGCATCAGCTGCCATAAAGTGGAAGAATCAGAAAGCAGCGCAGATGTGGCAATACCCGACCGTAAATCATGCCTGCAATGCCACTCCGGCAACTCGCCAAAGCACAAACGGATCGCAAGCAATTGCATGTCATGCCACAACTTCCATCATTCGCATTATGCAGATGAGCTTAACCCAAGCACGAAACTGGATAACAAGGATGTTGATGTCCTGCTATCCATAGCAAAAAAACCAAATCAGTAACCTTGCCCGGCAATCACAACATGAATGAAAAAAAAGTAGATGTACTATTAGTCGGCAGCGGAGTAATGAGTACTACCCTGGCTGCCCTGTTATCGGAACTGGATTCATCATTAAACATCATGATGCTGGAACGCCTGCCCGATGCCGCTGCTGAAAGCACCGATGCATGGAACAATGCGGGCACCGGCCATGCCGGCTACTGTGAATTGAACTACACCCCGATGGATTACGCCGGAAACGTAGAGATCAACCGCGCACTCGCCATTAATGCTTCATTTGAGGTTTCTTTACAACTATGGTCTTCATTGGTTGAAAAGAATGTCTTGCCGGCCCCGAAAGGCTTTATTAATTCGGTGCCCCACCTGAGCTTTGTCTGGGGTGAAGCTGACATCGCTTTTCTACGCAAACGCCATACCGCGCTTTCTGCACATCATTTATTCCAGGATATGGAATTCAGCGATGACAAGGCAAAATTGCAGGAATGGATGCCCCTGATCATGCAGCACAGGGAAGATCAGCAGCCGGTTGCCGCGACACGCGTTGCCTATGGCAGCGACGTGAACTTTGGCGCCCTGACGCGCAACCTGCTTGCATCTCTGCAAGCCAGGGACAACTTCAAGCTAAACCTGAACACTGAAGTAAGCGCATTAAAGAAAACCGACAACAGACGCTGGCAGGTTAAATTAACCAATATAAACGATGGCGCAACATCGGTGATTGACGCCGGTTTTATATTTCTGGGTGCGGGCGGCGGCGCATTGGAGCTGCTGCAGAAATCCGGCATTCCTGAAAGCCAGGGTTACGGCGGTTTCCCTGTCAGCGGGCAATGGCTGGTATGCAGTGATCCGGAAGTAATCAGGCAGCACAACAGTAAAGTGTATGGCAAGGCCGCCTTAGGTGCGCCGCCGATGTCTGTCCCGCACCTGGATACGCGCATCATCAATGGCGAACCGGCCTTATTATTTGGCCCTTACGCTGGATTTACAACCAAGTTCCTGAAACAGGGCTCGTATCTGGATTTATTCAAATCCATTAAAACTGATAACCTGAAGCCGTTGCTGGGCGTAGCCTGGCATAATTTCGACCTGACGCGCTACCTGGTCGGTGAAGCGCTGCAGTCACACGCATCGCGCATGGATACTTTACGCAAATTCTATCCGCAGGCGGTTGATAGCAACTGGCATCTGCAGGATGCAGGCAAACGTGTACAGATCATCAAGAAATGTGAATATAAAAGCGGAAAACTTGAGTTCGGAACAGAGATTGTAAATTCAGAAGACGGCAGTATTGCAGCCCTGCTAGGCGCATCTCCAGGCGCATCGGTATCCGTACAGGCAATGATCAATGTGATAGAACGCTGTTTTAAGGCCCAGTTGGAAAACCCTGAATGGCAGCAGAAGCTGAAAGCACTGGTGCCGAGCTACGGCGAATCATTGGTTGACGATGCAGACCTGCTGAAACAGATTCGCGCAAGAACGCTAAAAGTATTGCAGTTATCACCTGTTGATACTGGATCGCCACGGCCTGCGGCATCGCGATGACATCATTGCGAGCGAAGCGCGGCAATCCAAAATTATTCATACCGAAGCAATAATTAACCAAACATTTATCGATTCTCAAAAGACAGAGGCCTTCATTTATGAAGGCCTCTTTCCTTGCAAGCATGCTTTTATGCAAGCTCGCGCTGACGGCGTATTTCGTATAAACAGATGCCACTGGCGACGCTTACATTAAGGCTCTCAACAGAGCCATACATTGGAATCGTAATAAGCGCATCACAGGTTTCTTGTGTCAAGCGACGCATGCCATCGCCTTCAGCACCCAGAACCAATGCTATCGGGCCTTCCAGCTTGGTGTTCAGCAAAGTGCCTGGGGCATCCATTGTCGTGCCTACGACAAAAACGCCCGCCTCTTTCAATTCCCGTATGGTTCTGGCCAGATTGGTCACGGCAATAAACGGAACAGTTTCTGCTGCGCCGCACGCTACTTTACGCACGGTCGCATTAAGGCCAGCGGCCCGGTCTTTAGGTGCAATCACGGCATGCACGCCCATCGCATCCGCAACCCGCAGGCAGGCGCCCAGATTGTGCGGGTCTTCAACACCGTCCAGAATCAGGAAAAACGCCGGTTCTTTAAGATCGGATTCCAGAATGTCATGAATATCCTTGTAAGGGATAGGCGTGTCTACCACGCGTGCAATAACGCCCTGATGGCGGCCATTCATGCCGGCCATGCCATCCAGACGTGAGCGCTCTACCTGCATGGTGCGTACACCGGCAGATTCAGCCATGTTGAGCAGGTCTTTCATACGTGCATCTACACGGTCACGGTCAATTAAAATCTCCTGTACACTCGCGCTATGTTGGCGTAAACGGCTTAATACAGCATGAAAGCCAAACAGGATACGTGCATCACTCATTTTTTCACCTTACGTTTCGTGGTTTTCTTGGCCACTTTTTTGGATTTAACTGGTTTATTCTCAGATCTGGGTTTTGCTGAGCCGACAGCTGATTTAGCAGGGCCTTTAGCTGACCGACTTGCCGGTTTTCTGCCAAATGCCGCTTCAGATTTACCGCCTTCAAATTTAGGCGTGGATTTTACAGCAGTTTGGCTTTTAGTGCTTGTTTTAACTGGGGCTAGACCTTTACCAGATTCAACTTTAGATTGTGATTCCAATTCATTGTTTTTATTAGATAAAGTAAAGTCTATTTTTGTGGTTTCCAAGTCAACACGCACCAGCTTGACTGTTAACCTGTCACCTAACCGATAGCGTACACCGCTACGTTCGCCAGCCATTTCATGGCGCGCTTTATCATAGTGGAAGTAATCATTACCAAGCTCTGTAACATGCAGCAAGCCCTCGACGTAAACGCCATCCAATGCCACAAACAAGCCAAAACTGGTAACGCCGGCAACAGTACCTTCGAACACTTCACCGATTCTATCCTGCATGTAGAAACATTTAAGCCAGTTCGTTACGTCGCGCGTGGCATCATCGGCACGGCGTTCCGTCATTGAGCAATGCACGCCCAACTCATTCCAGTCACCAGCTTTGTATTTATCGCCGTTTAATACGGCTTTGATAGCCCGGTGTATCAACAGGTCAGGATAACGGCGTATAGGTGACGTAAAATGTGCGTACGCCTCATAAGCAAGACCAAAGTGGCCGACATTATCCGGGCTGTAAACCGCCTGCTGCATGGAGCGCAGCAACACGGTCTGCAGCAGCTGTGCATCAGGCCGGTCTTTGATGCGATCCAGTAGCTTGCAGTAATCTTTTGCCTGCGGCGAATCACCGCCGCCCACGCCAAAGCCAAATTCAGCCATAAAAGTGCGCAGAAGCTCCAGCTTTTCAGGTGTCGGGCCTTCATGAATACGATACAAAGCCGGGTGTTCATGCTTTTTCAGAAACTCGGACGCGCAAACATTGGCAGCCAGCATGCACTCTTCGATCAGCCGATGTGCCTCATTACGCAGGCTTGGCTCAATACGCTCGATTTTGCCGTTATCGTTAAACACCATGATGGTTTCTGATGATTCGAACTCAATCGCACCGCGTTTCTCACGCTGCTTGAGCAGCAACTGGTATAGGCTGTACAGATTCTGCAAATGCGGCTTCAGCCACGCGTATTCCTGCGCCAGTTCACCTTCCGGGTTTTGCAGGATATCGTAGACTTTTGTATAAGTCATCCGCGCTTTGGAGCGCATCACAGACGGATAAAACTTGTATTGCTTGACGATACCGGCCCCATCAATCTGCATATCGCAGATCATGCACAAGCGCTCTACATCAGGATTCAATGAACAGAGACCATTTGATAACGCCTCAGGCAGCATCGGTATCACGCGGCGTGGAAAATAAACTGAATTGCCGCGGTCATAAGCCTCTTTATCCAATGCGTCTTTTGGTTTCACGTAAAAGCTTACATCGGCAATTGCCACAACCAGGCGCCAGCCCTTGCCCTGAGGCTCGGCAAACACAGCATCATCAAAATCGCGCGCGGTTTCGCCATCGATCGTAATCAAGGGCATTTCACGGCAATCAACACGGCCTTTAAAGTCAGCTTCCTGCACTAACTTTGGGTATGACTCGGCAATTCTTATCGCTTCAGCGTTAAACTCATGCGGAAGGTTATGTTTGCGCAAAGCAATCTCAATCTCCATACCGCTGTCTGCATAATTGCCCAGAATCTCGATGATCTTACCCATCGGCTGTGCATGGGCGGACGGCTGTTCGGTTAACTCCACCATCACCACCTGGCCGGACTTGGCACCCATATCCAGGTGGTATGGAATCAGGATATCCTGATTAACACGCTTATCTTCCGCAGCAACAATAGTCACGCCGCTAGATTGAATTACACGGCCTACAAGTTTCTGCGTGCGGCGATCCAGCACTTCTACGATCTTGCCCTCCGGGCGCCCTCTTCTATCGAGGCCACTCATGCGTACCATCGCACGGTCGCCATGCATTACTTGAGACATTTCCTTAGGGCTCAGGAATAAATCCTCTCCGCCGGTTTTAGTTTTGTCATCGGGTATCAGAAAACCGAAGCCATCCGGATGCCCCTGAACAACACCAGCAATCAGATCCAGCTTATCGGTAATGCACAAAGCGCCTTTTCTGTTCTGTATAATCTGGCCTTCACGTTCCATGGCCTTAAGGCGTCGATTAAATATCTCACGTTCCTGCTCACTGATATCCAGCAAGATGTAAAGCTGCTCTACACTCAGCGGAACACCTTGATCCGACATCGTAGTTAAGATCAATTCCCGGCTTGGCAACGGTGTTTCATACCGACTTGCTTCGCGTGCTGCATGTGGATCATTACTTCTATTACTTTTATTTTTATGTTTTGTCATTGACAAAGCCTGCCTTTAATATAAAATTGCGTCTCTCTTGTTGCAGTATAGTTATTTTGCAAACAAAAGCCCAGATGGCGGAATTGGTAGACGCGCTAGTTTCAGGTACTAGTATCGAAAGATGTGGAGGTTCGAGTCCTCTTTTGGGCACCATCAAACCCTTGTTTTACGGGGTTTTCAAGCAGTTCATATGTCTTTTGTACGTACTGACTAAAATATACTCACCCAACTTAATTGCAGACACTGTCTGCCTGACCCACGCAGGGCATTATAGCCACTGGCAGTAATTGCACAAGCATCTTTTAATCTTTTGGCATTGTCTGGGAATGATAGAGTTGCTGTTTCGCCATTCTGTAATAATAAGGCTGTATTTTTCAATAGCTAAAAATATTGCTGCATAATCCAGTTATATATAAAACTAGGCATCTGCAATATAAATACGTTGGATGCTGAAAAAATCGCCATAGCACTCGGTTAAGTACATCTATGGCGACTTTTTGCATGTGTAAATCCATAACTTAGATCAAACTCAGCAACTAACTCTAAATATTCTAAATCACTACAAAATCACTCGCATTTACAGTAGTGACATTGGTTAATGTAGCAAACTGAACCGCCGCACCTGCACCTGAACCATCTGCATCATAATACAGCCCTTTGGTAGTACTGTTATAAACGAGGTAGTCATTTGCATCCAATGCTTTTACGCCATTAACCCCCACTATTAAATTATCAGATAGATCGGTATCGTTCAATAATTGCGTAAAGATCGCAGCATTTAAACCAATATGATCCGTGCCACGTAAGAAATCGCTGATGGTATCAACATTCACCACTGTAAGCGGACTGGAGAAGCCAAATATATCTGCACCCAAGCCGCCCCTCAGCACATCGTTGCCCAAACCGCCGGTGAGGGTGTTGCTACCAGCATTACCAACAATGCTGTTGTTGATCTCGTTGCCGGTACCGTTGATACTGGCAGTGCCAGTCAATGTAAGATTCTCAAGGTTGCTGGCAAGTGTGTAACTGACACTGGCTTGTACACTATCTGTGCCTTCGTTGAGGTTTTCAGTGATGATGTCATCACCATGATTAACGATGTAGGTATCATTGCCTAAGCCTGCCATCAGCATGTCAGCACCAGCTGTGCCTGCTATATAATCATTACCAGTAGTGCCAATATTAGCTTGGGCAATCAAGGTAGCGATATCCCAAACGGTACCATCCGTAAACATGACCTGTTCTATCTTGTAAGCATCACTGCTAAACCAGTTAGCCAAGGTGAGCTGATCTGTAGTACCGACAATTTTTAAATAAAGATTGTTGCTATCTCGGCTTACTACAACATCATTTGGCAATAAGCCGGCTTGTATTTGAATACTGTCAATATTGCCAAGTTTGGTATCGTAATCATTAATATAGTCTGATCCATATCCACGCTCGAATAAATAAATATCATTCCCGGCCTTACCATAAAGGCTGTCATTACCAACATCGCCATCCAGCATATCATTACCGATATTACCGTTGATTGTATTGTTAAGTGCGTTACCGGTTAGTGTAGCGGCAATGGTGCTATTAAGATAAAGATTCTCAATATTGGTGCCCAGCGTATAGCTAATGCTGCTATATACAATATCGGTACCTTCGTTGAGGTTCTCTGTGACTACGTCGCCAATGTTGTCGACATAGTAGGTGTCGTTGCCTGTGCCACCCAGCATGGTATCAGTACCTAAACCGCCATTCAGCACATCGTTGCCCAAACCGCCGGTGAGGGTGTTGCTACCAGCATTACCAACAATGCTGTTGTTGATCTCGTTGCCGGTACCGTTGATAATGGCAGTGCCAGTCAATGTAAGATTCTCAAGGTTGCTGGCAAGTGTGTAACTGACACTGGCTTGTACACTATCTGTGCCTTCGTTGAGGTTTTCAGTGATGATGTCATCACCATGATTAACGATGTAGGTATCATTGCCTAAGCCTGCCATCAGCATGTCAGCACCAGCTGTGCCTGCTATATAATCATTACCAGTAGTGCCAATATTAGCTTGGGCAATCAAGGTTGCCACATCCCAAATCGTGCCGTCAGCAAATTTAACTTGTTCTATTTTCTGGCTGTCACTGTTGAACCAGCCACTTAGTGTTAGTCGATCTGTAGTGCCGATAACTTTTAAGTAAAGATTACTTACATCTCGACTCACCGCAATATCAGAAGGCAACAAGCCGGTTGCAATTTGTATGGTATCCATATTGCCGACAGTCGCATCATTGTCATAGACAACATCTGTTCCGTATCCAAGGCCAAATATATAGTTGTCATTACCCAAACCGCCATTGAGGTTGTCATTACCGACTCCCCCATCAAGCATATCGTTACCTGCATTACCTCGGATAGCGTTGTTGAGTTCATTGCCTGTCAGAGTTGATGCTATGGCGGTATTGAGATAAAGGTTTTCGAGATTAGCGCCCAACGTATAGTTACTGGCATAGGTGTATACACTGTCAACACCTTCGTTGACGCTCTCTATTACGATGTCGCCAACACCTGCGTAGTAAACGTCATTACCCAAGCCACCCACTAGAGTATTAACAGCCGTATTGACTTGACCATAAAGCACATTGTTTAATGTGTTACCAGTGGCGTTAGTAGCAGTTGTGCCTGTCAGATACAGGTTTTCAACATCGGCACTTAATGTATAGCTAATGCTGCTATATACAATATCGGTACCTTCGTTGAGGTTCTCTGTGACTACGTCGCCAATGTTGTCGACATAGTAGGTGTCGTTGCCTGTGCCACCCAGCATGGTATCAGTACCTAATCCACCATTCAGTACATCATTGCCCAAACCGCCGGTGAGGATGTTGCTACCAGCATTACCAACAATGCTGTTGTTTAGCTCATTGCCGGTACCGTTGATACTGGCAGTGCCAGTCAATGTAAGATTCTCAAGGTTGCTGGCAAGTGTGTAACTGACACTGGCTTGTACACTATCTGTGCCTTCGTTTACACCTTCAGTCACGACATCAGCAGCATGGTTTACCACGTAAGTATCTTTACCTAAGCCACCAATCATGGTATCAGCACCAGTGGTACCTGCCAGATAATCATTGCCGTTCGTACCTCTAATCGGACTCGTTATTATTGCTGTTGTAGCGCTTGATTCAATGTATTCGATATTGCCCGCATTATCGGAATAACTAATTCTCACTCGGATAATTTTGCCAACATCCATGCTGCCAAGCGTATAGTTACCAGAGGTAGCACCGTCAATATTGTTCCAGGTAATACCATCGATAGAAGTTTGCCACTGATATGCAAATACACCGAGGCCATCTGCATCGGCAATGGATCCAGTATTGGCAACCAATGTTTGACTCTGGGTCAGCGTGCCTGTAATGGTAGGCATGCCAGTAGGCGTGTCATTTACAGCTATTACTGAAAAGCTTTGAGTGGTTGCCGTATTCGCGCTACCGTCAGTGACAATATAGCTGAGATTCACCACACCATTGAAGTTGGCAGTTGGTGTGAATACCCAACTGCCAGTCGTGGCATTGAATGCAGACAGCGTACCATTACTGGCGCTAAGATCGCTAACGCTCAAGATATTACCATCCACATCACTAAAACCGGTGAGTAAACTGGTTTGTGTGATGGTGTAAGCACTATCTTCAGTACCATTGGCAAGGGTGGCTCTGACTGTGGTGAGTACAGGGGCATCGTTGGCACCGATTACGTTGAGGGTAATGGTTTGATTGGTGCCACCGACAGTATTAACCGTAAAGGTATCAGTCACACTCTGACCAGCCTTAAGGCTTTGCACATTGCTGGCAGCATTGTTCAGGGTATAAGTCCATTGCCCATTGCTGGCGATACTGAAGTTGCCATAAGTCCCTACTGTGTTGGTTTGTGCAGCGACAGCCGCATCACCGGTATCGCGGTCAGTTACAGTGAGGGTGCCGATCACGATCTGCGTACCGTCTTCAGTCACATTGCCGGCTAAGTTACCGCTAAAGACAGTGGAGTCATTAGCGCCGGTAAGGTTGACTGTCAGGGTCGAGGTAATCGGCGTGGTAATAATGCCATCGGTCACGGTGACCGTGTAACTTACAGTGCCGTTGGTTTTAATCGCTTCAATTGCAGCTTCATTGGCTATAAAGGTGTAAGCGCCTGTCGCTTTGGTCACAGTCAAGGTACCGTAGGCGCTCATCTGACTAATCGTCGTGCCGTTGTCTACGCCACCACTAATGCCGTAGGTCAAAGTGGTGCCGTTATCTACATCGCTGCCAGCCAGTGTGCTAGTGACATTACTGAAACTATCGTCATTAATGCTATCAGCATAGCTGATGCTAGCAGGGGTAGCTAGGATTGGTACGTCATTCACCGCAGTCAAGTTAAAGCTTTGTGTAGCAGCTATATTGGCAACACCATCGGTCACGTTATAGCTTAAATTCACCGTACCATTAAAATTAGCAGAAGGTGTGAATGTCCAACTGCCAGTCGTGGCATTGAATGCAGATAAAGTGCCATTCGTTGCGGTGATCTCGCTAACGCTAAGTGTATTACCATCCACATCGCTAAAGCCGGTGAGTAAACTGGCTTGTGTTATGTTATAGCTGATGTCTTCGTTACCAGTACTTAGTATGGCTTTACTGCTGCTAAGAACTGGTGCATCATTGATAGCCACACCAGTAAAAAATTTAGTGCCGGTGACTGCGGGGCTAATGCCATCAGACACGCTGGTTTCCATGCTGAAATTACCGTTGTAGTTTGCTGCAGGGGTAAAGGTAAGTGCCGCCAATAGAATGTTAATATCGGCAGCAGCACCGCTTACTGTCCATACACCGGTGCCAGTGTCATAACTTGAAGTGGCTGCGCCGCTAGTGGCAGTGTTGAGGTTGCCAGCTAATGCATCAGATAAAGCCAGCGTAACAGTAATATTCGCACTATCAATATCACTAGTCACAATGTCAGCCAAGTCAAGTGCAATGTCTTCGGTGTAAGTTTCAGACGTACTCAAATTGGTGGCAATTGGGGCCGTGTTAAGCAATGAACTAAGCCAATCAACACCTAATATCGTGCCATCTGCAAATTCAAATTCTTCTACGGCATAACTACCGGCAGCCAGTTCTGCAAAGCGAATACTATCGCTGCCATTAACGGTCAGTGTAATTTCGCCATTACTACGACTGGCTGTAATTTGTGATGCAATAATATTTGCATCTAAACTAAGACCCGTGCCGGAATCAAACATGATGCGATCAATACCGCTGGCATCTATGATTTGATCAATACCATCATACTTATTGAACCTGTATTGGTCATTACCTTCACCACCTATTAGAATATCGTTACCCCCTTGGCCTTCCAGCGTATCGTTACCTAGGTTGCCATCCAGTGTGTTATTTGCACCGTTGCCAATGAGGGTGTTATCCAGCGCATTACCTGTGCCATTGATAGCAGCTGAGCCGGTGAGCGTAAGGTTTTCGATATTGGAACCATTCACACCAGCGCCATCGGTATCCACTAGGCTATACGTCATGCTGGCGTAAATGGTATCAATACCTCCATTTACCATTTCAGTCACAATATCGCCGCTATGGTTTACCTCGTAAGTATCGTTACCTAAGCCACCAATCATGGTATCAGCACCAGTGGTACCTGCGAGATAGTCATTGCCGGCAGCTCCTGTGATAGGAGTACTTGCTACGATGATTGCACTAGGGCTTGATGTCATGTATTCAACATTGCCGGCAGCATCGGTATAAGAAATCTGCACGCGCATCACTGTACCAATATCTGTGCTGCTGAGGGTATAGCTGCCTGATGTGGCGCCGCTGATATTAATCCAGAGAACGCTATCACCACTGCTTTGCCACTGATAACTAAATGTGCCAAGACCGTCTGTGTCATCAATCAATGCGGTATTTGCAACTAGCGTTTGGCCTTGGGTGGTGGTACCAGTAACAATCAGGCTGCCGGTAGGAGTGTCGTTGACTGGAGTAACATCAAAACTAAGCGTATTAGGAGCAGTATCAAAACCGCCAAGCTGATCTTTAACCGAAAATGTAAAGTTGGCGTAGTTGGCGCCGTTAGCATTAGCTACCGGTATAAATACTAAACTGCCGATACTTGCAGCTTCGATTACCTGACCGATTGCAACTGTAGCGCCATCAAGCGTTAGATAACCTGCCATCGGCAAGCTATCAATCCGCACGGCGCTTAAGCTGTCATTTGAATCTGCATCTCCAAATCCAAAATCAACCGCACTCAGGGCATATGAAACATCCTCGTCAATCATCATTGTGCGATCCGTACCTGTAGGCGAAGTATTAAGCAAACTTAATATCCATGAAGTATCCAGTATGCTGCCATCCGCAAACTGAAACTGCTCAATCAAGCTAGTGTTGTTACTGTAACTCTCAAAGGTAATACTATCGGTGTCAGAAATGGTTAGTGTAGTTTCATAGTAATCATCACCATAATCAACTCTACTGGCTTTAATTTGGGTGGCGACAATCCCTGCACCAAACTGAATAGTGTCAGTTTCATCAGCGTTACCTTCATAGAAAAAATCATGACCATCGCCTAATGCAAATAGATAGATATCGCTGCCGGTTCCGCCTGCAACAAAATAATCACTGCCAGCACCCCCATCCAGAATATCATCGCCTGAACCACCAAACAGGGAATCATTGCCAATACCGCCATTTAAAATATCATCGCCCGAACCGGCATATAGCCAATCGTCGCCGGCGCCTCCGTTAAAGATATTATTTCCAGAATCATCATAAAGGCTATCATCACCTTCATCGCCGTTTAGAGTATCGTTACCTAATCCACCATTAAAAAAATCTTTACCATAACTGCCATATAACACGTCATTACCTGCTAGCCCATTTATAAGATTATCAGCAATAGTGCCATGCAAAGTGTCGTCATTTTCAGTCCCAGTTATTTCCCTTGAAACTGACATAGCCAGCATTTGTGCTGCGGTGAATGTTGTGCCATCTGCAAATTTGTAATTTTCAATACCAAATTTCTGCGGAGCATCAAGATCATAAGGCAAAGGGACCAAAACGGTTTGCGTAGCTGAGCCCCATGTAATACTAAGCGCGCTGTAATTAACGTAAGAACTGGTTGCACCCGTAACTAAATCTACGTACATTACGGTGGCACCATTGATTGGTGTTGACCCCGAAAAAAAACTCTCGGTAACTACGATGTCATCCGCAGTGATGCCATATCCAAACTCTATAGTATCTATACCACTATTCCCCAGATAGAGAGTATCTAACTGAGTAAGATAAGAATCGAACCCTCCAATAGCCATGCTCTCGCTCAAGCCTGGGATACGCATACTATCAGATAGCTCATCGATGATTTTGACTCCCGTGTCAGCCGGATTAATCAGGAAAGTATCGTCACCTTGGCCGCCTGCAAGAAAATCAAACCCATTTCCTGCCAAAATGATGTCACTAACACTGCTGCCAAGCACAATATCGTCACCATCGCCGCCATTGTAAAAACCGCCTTGCTCTCCTGGAGAAAATCCATCAGCAATAATTGTGTCATTACCCGTTCCCCCATTTATACCCATGGCCGGGTTAACTGTAATAATAAGATTGTCAGATGAATTGGCATTCAAGTTTTCAATGATCTGCGTATTGTAAGTGTTATAACTTTCAACTGTTACAGTGATAGCCTGGGTTGTATACGGAGCATTTCCAGATACTCCGCCAAAAGTGCCAAGTACTATGGAGTAACCTACAATGGTCGGATTGCCGGAACTGTCCAAATTAGCATAATTGTAAATAGGCGCCTGCTCGCCTTGTGGTGGTAATGCTGAATTATAAAATCCCTGCAGGGATGAAGCGTAGGTGCGCACAGTTTGTTCAATAGTATAAGTGCCATTAGGCGTGCTTTCCACGTGCTGAAGCGTATCAGGGCGGTAAATATTAATAGCATCAGAATAAGTATCGACAAACTCAATGATTTCTGTTGTTAATGAATGTGGCTCGATAGTTTGGAGTTGGTTATCTCCGGTTTGGTTATATGGCGTGACATAAAAATAATCACTAAGAATCGCCAACCTGGCACTGACTAACCAATCTTCATAAGCCTCTTGTACAAAATCATCAGCAGGTTGGCTAAGCTGCTGAAGTAAATACGGCATTGAAATTACATTACCGGAAGCAGTCTGAACCTGCCACTGCTGCGAACTTAAATAATAATCTTTAATTAAGGCCGCTCCCGGTGCTAATACTCCTTGTTCTGAGTAAATGACCAAGTTAGAAAAATCAACATTGCGCTTACCCTGAACGGCAAGATAAAGATCATTGCCATGCCGTTCAAACACCAGGCCAGAAAAATCCAAGCCCATAGGCAGCCTGATTGTGTTAAGTTCACTCCCGGTTTCGATAATAAGATCAGGTTCTATGGCATGACTATATCCTGGAACACTAATATTGTCGCCCCTATACCAATCAAGCTGATAAGTATCGTTGCCGGCACCGCCGATCATGGTATCACTGCCTACATCACTGATAAAGGTATCGTTACCATCACTGCCAACCATAGTGTCGTTGAATACAGTGCCGTTAAGCGTAACTGGCTCTGCTGCGACAATATCCTCTACACTTAGGCTAGCTAACAAAGCAATATCACATTCGCTGCCATCACCGTAGATGATTTTTTCCAATTGATAGGTTGAATTGGTAAACCAGTTCTTGATGGTGATGGAATCTGTCGAATCTTTGATGCAGATTTTTAAATCATCATTAGCTTCACGGCTGAAGATTACATTCTCTGCCAAGATACTTTGGTCAAACTGTAAAGTATCTATATCACCGGCAGCATGGTATTCATCAATGACATCTTCACCATCGCCGCGAGTAAAGAGATAGGTATCACTACCTGTGCTGCCATTTAATCGATCATTACCAAGGCCGCCCTGCAGAGTATCATTGCCACTACTGCTATTTAATCCATCGTCACCGCTGCCGCCATAAAGTGCATCATTGCTATTACTGCCCCATAAGGAATCATTGCCCCCGCCTGCAACAATTATTCCCTGCTTTGTACCCAGGTCGAGGTTTTCGCCAGCCTGCGTGCCATACAGTGTTTTATCCAATATTGAATAAACCGGTGCAGTCAAGTAGGTGAGCAAGGTGCTGTAATCTAAAACCTGCCCGTTAGAGAATTCATATTGCATGGTGGCTGATGAAGCCGAAGACATAGTCACTTTGTCTACAGTACTGTATTGAATAGTAACAATCTGCTCGCCATTAACGGGGCTACTGATACCTACACTTAAATTGTTGGGTTCAATGCCTGCGCCAAATCGTATGCGATTGGTACCACTCGTATCACTCAAATAATCCTGACCATCACCCAGGTTTAACAGATAGACATCATCCCCAGCTTCTCCCCAGAGTATGTCGTTGTCTGAACCGCCGTTTAAGGTATCGTTACCTTCGCCGCCAGCCAATTCATCTTTGCCGCTTCGTCCATCAAGTGTATCGCTGCCGCCTTGCCCCCACAAAATATCGTCACCGCTGCCGCCATCAAGCGTGTCATCGCCACCGACGGCAACATCAACTGCATCTCCAACCAGTTTGTCAGCACCGCTGCCACCCAATAACTGATCATTGCCTTCTCCGCCAAACAGGCCGTCATCACCGCTGCCGCCTTCAAGGGTGTCTATGCCTTTTTCACCAAATAGTTCATCATTATTTTCAGCGCCTGATAATTTATCATCGTCATTGCCACCAAATAAACTATCTTTACCCACTCCGCCAATGAGCGTATCCGCTCCACTGCCGCCATAAACAATATCGTCACCAGCACCGGCATCAATGACATCGTTACCGTGATATTGTTTATCCAGCGTTGCTTCCGAGTCATCGCCCCAGATGTCATCATTACCAGCCCCGCCATAAATCTCGTCGCTGCCGCCACCGCCTACAATCTGGTCATTGCCTTCGCCGCCATCTAGGTAATCATTGCCATGAATGCTATGCGGGGTGTTGTTGATGTTGTTGTCATCACCCCAAATCATATCCTTGTCGTTGCCGCCATAAATCACATCCGCATTACCCTGGCCGTACAGGATGTCTTCACCATTGCCGCCATCAATAATGTCTCTGCCGTGGTCTTGCGGCAGTGTCCAGATTACCGATGCAGTGCTTTGCTTGTCGCCATCCCCATAAATGACATCATTACCACTCCCGCCAAGCAGCACATCGCCCTTATCCATGCCCCATATCACGTCTTTGTCTGCGCCGCCATTCACGTAGTCAGCCCCTGTGCCGGCAGCAATAAAGTCGTTACCCGTGCCGCCATCAATTACGTTGCCTTCGTCACCTGCCAGCCGGTTTCTGGGTACAGGTTTGGTTGAGGATATAGAGGCGCCATTGATGTATAGGTCTCCTTCGTTATAGCCTGCAATCCAGTTAAATCCGGTAGCCTGCGGGTATTGATAGGTGTTTTCCGGGGCAGTGGTGATCACGTTTACCGGCTGATTGATATCCATATCACTGGAAGCATAAATACTATCGTCCCCTGCTCCGCCATGTATCGTGTCTTTTCCCAGCCCGCCCTGAATATAGTCACCATCACTGCCGCCATCGATATAGTCATCACCTGACTTGCCATTGAGGTAGTCACTGCCATCCAGGCCATACATGGCATCCTCACCGCCTATGCCTGCAACTGCGTTGGTGCCGTTCATCAAATCCAGCGCACCGGGTTCGCCGTTCACCGCATCCGGGTCTCGTGTGTAGTTGCCATCTGTGATGACGTAAGTATCATCACTGGTATCTTCGGTGTGGTGGTCATCTATTTTCTTTTTGAAGTCACCCACCAGCGTCGCATCCGGTGCGGCTTCGGGGGCGTCCAGGTTGATATTGAGGTTGTGTTCGGTACTCCAGTCATTGACGATGATCTGGTTGCTGTCATCATTTTCTTGCCGGATGTATAGGGTCTGGTGACCGGTATTGCCGACCAGTGCATAGCTGGTGTGGGTCATGGTGTTGTAGTAGATGCCTTCGACCAGGCGTGTGCCGCCGTTTACAGGGGTGTTGTTCACGGTAATCACGCCGCTGCCATCGATATCGGTGATGACATCCATGCCGTAGTTATCTGTAAGCTGGTAAATATCGACCCCTGCTCCGCCTTTAAGCTGGTCATTGCCGGTGCCGCCATTGAGGATATCTTCACCATCGCCGCCCAGCAGGGTGTCGCGGTCTTCATTGCCGTTCAGGGTGTCGTTACCGGTGCCGCCTTCGAGGTAGTCATCACCTTTGCCACCGTTGAGGGTGTCGGCACCGGCCAGGCCGTAGAGGTGGTCGCTGTGATCACCGCCGGTGATGGTGTCGGCATTGATGGGGCCTATGTTCTCTCCAAAGATAATATAGCGCTTGTCTTCGCTGATCTTGTTAATGTCAATGACCTGTCCGGTGCTTCTGTCTTCGAAGTGCTGCGAGGGGGCGTCGGTAACATAGCCAAAGCCGTTGTTGGGGTCTACAAAGTCTTCGGCATTGAGTTTGTTGACCCAGCCGAGCATGGCGGCTCGGTCTGCCAGGTAGGTGTCACTATAGTGGGCTTCGCCGTTGGCGATTTGTTCGGGTGTGAGGTTGCGATCTGCGTTCCATAATGCTGCAATGGGGGCATGTGCTTCATAAAAGATGTTGCGTGCGCCTGCCTCTTCTATCTTGAAAGCAAAGGGCGTGAGGTAGTACAGGCATAAAAAAGCGCCGAAATCGGCGCGGGCTTCTGAGGCGGTGGGCGGAGCGGTGATTTCTACTTTGCCGAGCAGGGTTTGGAAGGTGGGAGAGTTTTGTAACTCAGCCATGTTGTCGTAAAACTGTGTACGATTGTCATTAAGTGTTATATCTGTTTTGCCAAAAAACTTACGCAACCCATCTAACATGCCTTCAAGCGATTTACCGATTTCATTACTACTGCGATTAAATAGGCTGTTAAATTGTGCAACGGTAATATTGCTGTCCAGCTTACTCATCAGGTTAAATATTGCTATCGCATCGGTGAGCTGTACGATGGAGTGATTGTAAAGTCCGTCAATGGCGCTATCGAGAGCCCCTTTGTATTCAATGTTGATGGGGATGTTTTGACCAACTGCACCGCCTACACCAGCAATAATAGAGGCGCCGCCATAGGCATAAAGATTGGTAACATCGGCATCATCCACGCGTGTAATCGGAGTGCCGGTCAAGGTGCCATTAACCAGCGTAAACAGGCTGGGGAAAGTGCCGCCCAAACCTGCACCGTTGTAGGTGTACACATGGTCAACAGTGGATGAGGTCAGTGCATTAAGCCATAAGGCAAGGTGCCCACCTAGACTGTGACCGGTGGTGGTGAAAGTTTGGCTGGAGCTGATTTTACCCAGTCCGGTGTCATCTTTGAGGTAGTCCATCAGCATGCTGATACTGCCGAATTTGAGCGGTGCATAGACATTGCCGATGGCATACAGTCGATCCAACTCATCCAGACTGTAGCTCACTTGCTGACCGGCAGCTGTCGTGAGCTGCTTGTAGTAGCGGTACATATCGATGGTTTGCGAGCCAGCCGTACCCAGCAGAGCAATGCCCCAGCCGTCGGTAAACAGATCTTGCAGCCCAGCAGTGCCACGATTAGCAAATACATATTCGCCAGTTTGGGTGTTGTGAAATAATGTGGCAGAGAAGCCGCTGCTGCCGTACAGCGTGTCTTTGGATTGGTCTACCTCTTCCCAGCCATCAGTTGCAAATTGATCAACCTGTGATTGAGTAAACCCTGCCTTTTTAAGCTGTACTGAATTTTTAGAGTTTTCTTGTAAGTTTTCGCCATATGCTGCAAAAGAGAGCAAACTGTAATCAAGGTATTGTTGAGTTGTAGTCATTTTGCAGCTCCTTCTTTTGAAAATACTTTATTAAATAAATCAATCGGTTCGTTAGGGCAATCATCAATACTGTGCATTCCTGCAGACCAACGATCACCCCCAGCTCGTCCGTACTGTACAGCTTCTGCAAGCAAAGTATTATTTGTGGTACGCCTAATCTCGGAATGTGTACGTAAGAGCACTCCTTCATTTTTTTGAAGATCCCCTTTTTTAATGTAGATGGATTCTTCTATCAAAATATAGTTATTACCTATAAGCATTAAATCTTTGTTGTTTTGGCGTGTAAATTTTTTATTTTTCAAACCACCCCATTCGTTAAACATCTCTGGCGGCAACTTCACGGTTTCATAAATCCGCACGCCCCCATCTTTCTTGCAAAGTTCCGCCATTTGTTTATTCAGGTGGTCTTTTTCTGAAGGCCAAAACAACAGCCAAAGACATAAGCCTAAAAAAGCCAGACCAATCGGGTGTTTGATTTTCATGCTGCTATCCTCCAGTTTTTACTACTTGTTATACACAAATTTTTTATAGCAATCCCTGCAACTGCGTTGGTGCCGTTCGTCAAATCCAGCGCACCGGGTTCGCCGTTCACCGCATCCGGGTCTCGTGTGTAGTTGCCATCTGTGATGACGTAAGTATCATCACTGGTATCTTCGGTGTGGTGGTCATCTATTTTCTTTTTGAAGTCACCCACCAGCGTCGCATCCGGTGCGGCTTCGGGGGCGTCCAGGTTGATATTGAGGTTGTGTTCGGTACTCCAGTCATTGACGATGATCTGGTTGCTGTCATCATTTTCTTGCCGGATGTATAGGGTCTGGTGACCGGTATTGCCGACCAGTGCATAGCTGGTGTGGGTCATGGTGTTGTAGTAGATGCCTTCGACCAGGCGTGTGCCGCCGTTTACAGGGGTGTTGTTCACGGTAATCACGCCGCTGCCATCGATATCGGTGATGACATCCATGCCGTAGTTATCTGTAAGCTGGTAAATATCGACCCCTGCTCCGCCTTTAAGCTGGTCATTGCCGGTGCCGCCATTGAGGATATCTTCACCATCGCCGCCCAGCAGGGTGTCGCGGTCTTCATTGCCGTTCAGGGTGTCGTTACCGGTGCCGCCTTCGAGGTAGTCATCACCTTTGCCACCGTTGAGGGTGTCGGCACCGGCCAGGCCGTAGAGGTGGTCGCTGTGATCACCGCCGGTGATGGTGTCGGCATTGATGGGGCCTATGTTCTCTCCAAAGATAATATAGCGCTTGTCTTCGCTGATCTTGTTAATGTCAATGACCTGTCCGGTGCTTCTGTCTTCGAAGTGCTGCGAGGGGGCGTCGGTAACATAGCCAAAGCCGTTGTTGGGGTCTACAAAGTCTTCGGCATTGAGTTTGTTGACCCAGCCGAGCATGGCGGCTCGGTCTGCCAGGTAGGTGTCACTATAGTGGGCTTCGCCGTTGGCGATTTGTTCGGGTGTGAGGTTGCGATCTGCGTTCCATAATGCTGCAATGGGGGCATGTGCTTCATAAAAGATGTTGCGTGCGCCTGCCTCTTCTATCTTGAAAGCAAAGGGCGTGAGGTAATACAGGCATAAAAAAGCGCCGAGGTCGGCGCGGGCTTCTGGGGCGGTGGGCGGAGCGGTGATTTCTACTTTGCCGATCAACGCTTTAAAAACAGCATTCGCTTGTAAGCCAAAGTAACTATCAAAGAAGGCGCTACGAATCGTGAAATCCCCGCCACCTGCTGCCACGGCATCCAAAGTTGATGGCCCCGTGGATTCTAGTGTGATTGCGGTTCCGGTTAACAACAAGTTCAGGTCTAGCAGGAGTTTTTCGTAAGTTTCAAGTGGTTGCGCGGTCGTGGCAGCTAGAATGCTGCCAACCTTGTCCTCTGTCATTTTCGAATCAAGCTGCGTAAACATGAATTGCAGTGCCAGTGATTCGGTCATGTGGCCGATATCATGTGTCACTTTTTCAGTGGTGATGTAAATCTCTGGGCTAAACGCTGTGCCGGTGGCACTGGATGAAACGACTTCATTGTCATCCCCGGGAATGGCATCTTCGGCTTCAAGTGTGATTACTCGGTCTGTGAATGTGCTGGAACCTACTGTGAGAGGGTTTGCGCCAAATTGCTTGAATAGGTTAAGCAGGCCATTGACCCCTTCGGGTTGCACGCCCAGACTGGATAGCGGGTTGTAGCCAGGGGCATTGAAGGTGTAGGCTGTGGTGAAAGTTTCAGGGAATAAGGCAACTGCCAGTGCGGCTACATGTCCACCAAGGCTGTGGCCGGTAACGGTAAGTTGCTCGCCTTCTGCAATCAACCCTTGACCTTGGCCGTCATAATGGGCTTCCAGCCAGTAGTAGTTGGAATAAACAGTATCCTGTCTGATATAAGGCGTACCAGCTGGCGGTGCGACTAAATCGACGTGAACTTCCAATCGAAGAACATTGTGATTACTGGTAGCAGCTTTAAGCTCCTGCACGTAGTTGAATAGCGATACCAATTGATTAAATGCTCCGCCCATAAGGCCGATTTGTCCGAGATCGGAAAACATTAAATCATCCAGAAACTGACTGGCACCAGCTGTAGGCTCGGTGCCGGCAATTGATAGCACTTTGCCATAGGTAGAGTTGGAGAGCAGCATAGCGGCAAAGCCACTCGTTGGGTCGCTGTGACCAGTGGTGGCACTGGTTCTGTAGTAGGGGGAAAGCATCGTCCAGGTGTCGGTGGCATCAGCACCAGGGCTGATGCTGAAGATATCTTTGGCAAGTGCTTCTGTAACGCGCTCTTGCTCTTTTAAAATAGCTGTATCAACAATTGTTTGTGGATTTAATGGATTGGTAACATTACTCAAATCAATATAAGCAACTTGAGAAAGCTTTGCGTAGGTGTAGTAGGTTTCCAGAATGTTCATGATAATTCCCTTTAAAAAGTTAGTTTGTTGGGTGTTTTGGAATTAAAACTTTTTCACGCCAGCCCGAAACATTTGAGCCCCAAGTACAACTCAACGCTGACCCACCAGTACCAAACCAACGATAAACAAAAAAACGATCTACCCATCCAGGTAATGCGCGAAAAAATAGCCACTCAGCAATGACATCTCCCGTCAGCCTGTTGCGTATCACCCAGCGATCTTTTTCTGTATGTGATTTTTGATCGTATCCACCTCGTTCATAACCATTAAATTTAGCGTAACTACCCCCCATAAGAACCTCATACTCTGCCGTCGGCAGTTTTAGCCTAGTCATGGAAATACTGCCATCGGGTTGTTTCTCAAAGCGATCCCAAAGATAAGTTCCACCTACTTGCATCGCAGGAAACTCAATAAATCGGTAAGGGCTATTTTTTAAGTCGTAGTGTCCAACAAATCCCTCCACCTCCATCGTCTTGTAGATATGCAGCCCTGCTGTGGGGCACACCTTGGCCATTGCCAGCGAGTTGACCGTAACATCGCCTAGCGGGATTGCATAAGCCAATATTAGTGCCAGTATCAATATTCCTGCTTTTTTTATGCCATGCCAGCGCGGACTATTCCAGATTCGTTTTAATACCCACAACACTAGCGGTAGGTAAAAAACAACCAGTACAAATAAGGACATTGCTGTAATGTAAAGTTTCATGCTAAGACCTTCCAATCATCATCATTCATTCTTCCCTGACCAATGTTCTTACAAAATCAATCTTCTGTACTGTAAACCATTTTTCTAACTTGCATAACTAGCAGAAATGCTAGGTTTATACCTAGTAATATTAATGTTCACCGTACAGTTCGGTAGAGTTGATAGTATTGATAAGATTGACGTATACGCTGGTCGTAGCGGTTTATTTAAATTGAGTATCGCGTGCCTGGAGTGTTTAATTCGGCAGCAATGTCTTGATGAAAATGGTATGAATATATGCGCTCATCGTTAAATTCCACACTGCAAGCAGCGGAGAGTTTAGCTCGAAGTAATTCAACCGTATGAGCTAATGCTCATGCGGTTGAAATGCATAAAGGTTTGAAATTAAATTGAGTAGATAGCTTGCTTGATATTAAAAAGACGGTTTAATGTTTTGCCAGCAGCGCTACGGCCTGAGCCCGTTTGCCGACATTCAGCTTTTGATAAATTCTTTTAAGGTGGCTTTTTACGGTGTTTTGAGTGATATTCAGGATCGCCGCTATTTCCTGGTT
>Ga0208626_1000115_pt1 | contig 35169 bp, 35 predicted proteins | sample LakWasMet10_HOW4_2_FD_183860 | JGI IMG/M metagenome (GOLD analysis project Ga0208626, IMG submission 183860) | Freshwater sediment methanotrophic microbial communities from Lake Washington under simulated oxygen tension - Sediment Metagenome... | ecosystem: Environmental > Aquatic > Freshwater >... | reverse complement strand
CCCGGCTCGCTCAGGTTCTCGCGCCTGTCGTTAAAGTTGTGGTTAAACTCATGCACATCCGTAAGCTGCGCAGCAAAGCTGAAGTTGTGGAACGGAGCTGTTTGCCAGCCAATCAGGCTGCGCAGTGTGAACGCGTGCGTGTCGTCCAGCTTTTGGGTTGCGTTCGGCGCAGGCTGAAATGCTTCCTGGTCGATAGACTCATAGCGCAGGCGGAAATTTGTCATCGGTTTGCCCTGCATAATTGCATTAAACAGCGTTTCAGGCGCTGCTGCATCCTCTGCCAAAAGCGGGGCAGCCCACATCGTAAATAAAGCAAAAAATACAGAAAGACTTAATCGACGGATCATCACAATATCCTTAGCTTTATCATTAATATGTTTTTTGCTGACCAGAAACTGGCTTATGCCTGACATGACACGCCTTCCAAATTATCTACCAGCACTTCAAATACACCGCTTTGCGGACGGTACTCATACAGCTCACCGTGAGGCATATCAAAATACCAGCCATGAAGGGCCAGCTTGTTTTCATACACACGGCTGCTGATCCATGGATAGGACATCAGGTTTCCGAGAGACACCAAAATTGCAGATTGCTCACAGGCATGTGCCTGCACTTGAACGGGCTTATCCTTAAACTTGTGCAGCACCTGCTGGCGGGCTTCTTCAGCAATACCCAGCCACTTGGCAATCAATTCTTCTTCGTTACAGCTTGGCGTTTTATGTTCCATCAAAGCCCGAATGCCGCCGCATTGCGCATGCCCCATCACGATAATGTGCTCGACTCCTAGGTTATGGACAGCAAATGCAATCGCTGAAGTTGTTGCTGCAAAATAGGTAGCCTGCACATGTGGTGGCACCAGATTTGCGACATTGCGCACCACAAACATGTCGCCAGGATCACAGTCGGTCAGCAACGCCGGATCACAGCGTGAATCACAACACGCAATCACCAGCGCTCGCGGTTTCTGGCCTTGCTGAACAAGTTGCTCAAACAATGCATGCTGCTTGCCCAGATAATTTTGCTGGAAGCGCCGAAAACCACTCAAAAATTTTGAAACATCGCGCATATCTATCGTTATCTTATGTAATGCCGGTTAACGGAATCGTTTACTGCGCACAATCTGGTAAGGTCTATTGATATATCCGAAAGGCGCACTCCATACATGCACCATGCGCGTGAACGGAAACACCAGAAATACAGTCATGCCAAAGAACAGGTGCACTTTGAAAATGATATCTACCCCATTCAACAATGATGGATCAGGGTGCAGGTAAATAATGCTTTGAACCCATTCTGCCAGCGCTATCATTACGCCCGGATTATTGTGATTAGTATGTCCGATAGATACAGGGATTGTAGATAAGCCGATAAGCAGTGTGATAAGCAGCCATGTCAGTATGAACTTATCTGAACCACGGCTGGTAGCTGAGACGCGACGGTTAAATATGCGGCGCAGCCAAAGAATCGCACCGCCAAGTAGACACATACCACCGAATATAGAGCCTGCCCAGATAGCTATCATCTGGTGCGCCATATCGGATACTCCCATTGCTTTGAATACACTGTGCGGCGTCAGTAAACCCACGGCATGCCCGAAAAATATCGCAATAATGCCGACATGAAAAAGGTTACTGCCCAGCCGCATATTGGCTTTTGAAAGTAACTGGCTGGAGTCACTCTTCCATGTATATTGCTCCCTGTCAAAACGTAACCAGCTGCCTAGTAAAAATACCGTCAGTGCAATATAAGGATAAATACCGTATAGAAAATTATGTAAGCTCATTTCGCTCTCCTTTATGCAGCCAACTTGCTAAGCGTTGCCCGATTTTCAATAATCGACAGCATTGCCGCGTAAGGGCTTTCAACTTTAGTTAAATTTTCGGTCAATACGGCTAACACTTTTTTCGCATCTGCAAGAAACACGGTTGCTTCGCTATCATCCATATAGGCAGTGAACTCAAGTATCAGCGGCAGATAATCTGGCAACTCATTAGTCACCACTTCTACGCCGTAATCCTTGTATAACTCACCTAAGTCAATTAATGCAGGGCCACGATTTTTATCATCCCCGAACAAATGATGCGTGAGATGCAGGCTGTGTTCAGGAACCATATCAAAGGTTTTTACGTAGTCAGACTGCAATTCTGTTAATGGCAAACTTTGCAGATGATTGATAAATTTCAGCAAAGCATCACGCTCAATATTGTCTGCATCCAGCTGCGGAAAAATCTCAAGCAATTCTGGAATATGGTCAATTAACTCTTGGTCTGGGTACTCCAGCAACACTGATAATAATTTATAGATTTTCATGATGCATTTCCTTAGTTTTTGTCACTCAATGGTGCTAGATCTTTAGGTTCAGCCGTGTCTTTGCGACGACGTGGGAACAAGGTGATTTTAGAAACGCCATGTGAACTGTCATTGCCAAAAGTGAAACCGTTTTGCCCTTGGAAACCGAATGCATCATCCAACGTTTCTTCGGTATGGCCGGTAGGAATCACAAAGCGATCTTCATAATTAGCGATAGCAAGATAACGATACATCTCCTTTGCCTGATCTTCCGTGATGCCGGCCGCGTCAAGTGCACGCGTATCCGCTTTGCCTTCTACATGCACTGAGCGCTGATAACTGCGCATTGCAATTAAACGGTTCAAGGCACTTTCAATCGGTTCAGTTTTACCGGCTGTTAGCAGATTGGCCAGATACTGTACCGGCAATCGCATAGTGCCTGCCACCGGAATGGCGCCATCCGGGCCCACCGGTAAATTACCCTGATCAATCTGTGATTGCACAGGAGAAAGCGGCGGCACATACCACACCATCGGCAAGGTGCGGAACTCCGGGTGCATAGGGAAAGCAATTTTCCAATCCATCGCCATCTTCCAGATCGGTGATTTACGCGCGGCTTCCAGCCAGTCTTCGTTAATGCCTTCTTTGCGCGCTGCTGCGATCACTTCAGGATCATTCGGGTCGAGGAATATTTTGCATTGCGCTTCGTACAAATCCTGCTCATCTTCCATGCTGGCAAGCTCTTCAATACGATCAGCGTCGTACAGCATGATACCGTTGTAGCGAATACGACCAACGCAGGATTCTGAACATACCGTCGGCATGCCTGATTCCACACGTGGGTAGCAGCCTACGCACTTCTCGGCTTTGCCTGACTCCCAGTTGTAGAACACTTTTTTATACGGGCATGAGCTTACACACATGCGCCAGCCACGACATTTGTCCTGATCTACCAGCACAATGCCGTCTTCTTCGCGTTTGTAGATAGAGCCTGACGGACAAGCCGCCACACATGATGCATTCAGGCAGTGATTGCAGATACGTGGCAAGTACATATGGAAAGTATTTTCAAACTGTCCATACATTTCTTTCTGGATATTCTCCAGATTCTTGTCTTTGCTGCGCTTATGGAACTCACCGGCTAGGTCGTCTTCCCAGTTAGGACCCCATTTGATTTTTTCCATGCTCTCACCGGTAATCGCCGATATCGGGCGTGCCGTTGGCGTAGCTTCTGACAGCGGTGCATTCTGCAAATGCGCGTAGTTGTAGGTAAACGGCTCGTAGTAGTCGTCTATTTCCGGCATATCCGGGTTAGCAAAAATGTTAAGCAGCTTGGAAGCGCGGCTGCCAGATTTAAGCTCCAGCTTGCCGTCCTTAAGCTCCCAGCCACCGTTCCATATTTCCTGGTTTTCCCACTGTTTTGGGTAGCCGACACCAGGTTTTGATTCAACGTTGTTGAACCATGCATATTCAACACCTTTTCTATTCGTCCACACGTTCTTACAGGTAACAGAGCAGGTGTGACAGCCTATACATTTGTCCAGATTAAAGACAAAGGCGAATTGGGCGCGTACTTTCATAATAATCTCCTTATGCCTTATTTATTTGGCACCAATGCCAATAGGGTTGAGTTGCGCTTCACGTTCAGGCGTAAGTGGACGTTCCAGCCAATCAATGTCTTTATCTGCGATCTTATGCAGGGCTACCATCGTGTCGCGCTGGCAGCCGACCGTGCCGTAATAATTGAAACCGTAAGAAAGCTGTGCATAGCCACCGATCATATTGGTCGGCTTCATGATGACGCGCGTTACCGCATTCAAAATGCCACCACGTTTACCGGTAGTCGGTGAGCCCGGCACGTTCACATTTTTTTCCTGCGCGTGATACATCATGGCCATGCCGCGCGGTATGCGCTGCGATACTACGGCTCGCGCCACGGTAGCGCCGTTATGGTTCAAGGCTTCTACCCAGTCGTTATCTTCAATGCCTACAGATTTGGCATCATCTTCTGAGAGCCAGACATACGGGCCACCACGGAACAATGTCAGCATACGCAATGTGTCCTGATAGGAGGAATGGATACCCCATTTGCTGTGCGGTGTAATCCAGTTCAGTTCCAGATGCGGCTTGGAGGTCACACTCTTAGGTAGCGCATTGAGTTCACCCAGATCAACCATTGGTTTATAGGTACAGAAACCTTCACCGAAATCTAGCATCCATTCATGGTCCTGATAGAAATGCGCACGGCCGGTCAGTGTACGGAACGGGATATGTTCATGAATATTGGTGTAGCCTGCGGTGTAAGACACATGCTCGGATTCGATACCGGACCAGGTTGGCGCGGTAATGATCTTGCGCGGCTGTGCCTGAATATCCTTGAAGGTGAACTTGTCTTCATGACGGCCGGCATACAAATGATGATGATCGATACCAGTTTTCTGTGACAAGGCAGTCCAAGATTTATGCGCTACTTCCCCGTTGGTTTCCGGCGCCATACGCATGACTGAATCACAAACTTCAATATCTTCCGCCAGTGAAGGCATACCGAAAGAGATACCAGGTTCTGTCACGGTACTGTTATGTTTCTTGAGTTCTTCGTACTCTCTATCCGTATTCCAGTCGATGCCTTTAATGTTGTTACCAAGCTTGGTCATCAGCGGACCTAATGCAATAAACTTGCGATAAGTATCGCCATAGGTGCGCTCAACTAGCTTGATGATAGCCATGGTTTTACCCGGAATCGGATCACAATCGCCTTCTTTCCAGTTTTTAACCTCGCCGAAAGGCTGTGCAAGTTCTGCAGCTGAGTCATGCTGCATCGGCAAAGCCACCACTTCTTTTTTGGTACCGAGATGTTTTTCAGCCAGTGGGGAGAATGTTTTTGCGATGGTTTTGAAAATCTGCCAGTCAGACTTGGATTCCCAACCTGGTGATACCGCTTCTGACAGAGGATGAATGAACGGGTGCATGTCTGTGGTATTCAGGTCATTCTTTTCATACCAGGTTGCGGTCGGTAGAATAATGTCCGAATAAGCGCCGGTAGAATTGAGGCGGAAGTTGATATCCACCATCAGATCCAATTTGCCGATAGGTGCGTTCTCATGCCATTTCACTTCTTTGTTGCCGCGGCCGGCACCTGACTCCTGTAGCACGCCATTTTGCGCACCCAATAGATGCTTGAGGAAATACTCATGGCCTTTTGCAGAAGATCCAATCAGATTGGCACGCCATACAAACAGGTTGCGCGGCCAGTTAACCGGGTTATCCGGGTCGGCATAAGCAACATCCAGAACGCCGGATTTCAATTTATCCGCAACATACTTGGCTACAGCAGCTTCATCGGTAGCGCCACTGTTAATTGCATCTTCAGCAAGTTCGATCGGGTTGACATTAAAGTTTGGCATAGATGGCAACCAGCCCATGCGTGCTGCTTTTACGTTGTAATCCGCAATGGAATTACCCTTGTTTTTACCTTTACCAGCCGGCGACAGCAAACTGTCAGCGTTCAATGTTTCATAACGCCATTGGTCAGTATGGAAATACCAATAAGAAGTAGAATTAGCGTGACGAGGCGGACGATGCCAGTCAGTCGCAAAAGCGATTGGAGCCCAACCGGCCTGCGGACGCAGCTTTTCCTGACCAACATAGTGCGCCCAGCCGCCGCCAGACTGTCCAACACAGCCACACATGTGCAGCAGGTTCATAATCGCACGATAAGCTAAATCGTTGTGGTACCAGTGGTTAATCGCCGCACCCATAATCACCATGGATTTACCCTTGGTTTTAGAAGCGTTATAAGCAAACTCACGACCGGTGCGCTCAATGTCCGCAGCTTTCACGCCGGTGACCTTTTCTGCCCAGGCTGGCGTGTAGGCTACATTCGCATCATCATAGCTTGTTGCAACATTGTCGCCACCAAGACCACGGTCAATACCATATTGTGCGACCTGCATATCAAATACTGTAGCGACCAAAGCTTCTTCACCGTTCGCCAGTTTAACTTTGCGCACCGGCACGTTGCGATATAACAAAGCACTCTCGCCCTGCGTAAAATGCGGGAAACCAACAGACACAACATCATCCCTGTCATCAATACAGCTTAGTTCAGCCGTAATCTCGTGATTATCAGCTTGCTCCAGAAGATTCCATTTTCCATCCTCTCCCCAGCGGAAGCCGATGCTGCCGTTAGGTGCTACGAATGCGCACGATTTGCGGTCAAAAACTGTGGTTTTCCAGTCAGGATTGTTGGTTTCACCCAGTGCGCCATCAAAATCAGAAGCGCGCAGGAATCTGTCAGAAACATAGGCATTACCCTGCTTGCGTAGCATCACCTGCATTGGCAAATCGGTATATTTACGTGCATATTCCTGGAAATATGGATCCTGACTATTGATGTAGAACTCTTTCAGCGCCACATGACCCATGGCCAGAAAGGCTGCGGCATCTGTACCCTGTTTGATTGGCATCCACAGATCAGAGAACTTGCAGAATTCAGCATAATCCGGCGCCATCGCAACTATTTTTGCGCCTTTGTAACGCACTTCTGATGCAAAATGTGCGTCCGGGGTACGCGTCATCGGCAGGTTGGCACCTGTGATGATTATATAAGTCGAGTTATACCAGTCTGCGGCTTCCGGCACGTCAGTCTGCTCGCCCCAGGTTTGTGGACTGGCAGCAGGAAGATCGCAGTACCAATCATAGAATGAACCACAGGCCGCACCGATTAAGGACAGGTAACGTGAACCGGCAGCGTAGGAAATCATGGACATGGCAGGAATCGGTGAAAAACCGAAAATACGGTCTGGACCCCATTTTTTAATCGTGTACACATTCGCCGCCGCGATAATCTCATTCACTTCATCCCATGAAGTGCGCACAAAGCCACCTAAACCGCGTACCGCTGTGTAGGATTTACGTTTTGCTTCATCAGACTGAATAGCTTCCCATGCTTCCACCGGATCTTTACCGGTTTTCCGCTCGGCACGATAAAGGTCAATCAAACGGCCGCGAATCAATGGATGTTTGATTCTGTGCGGACTATACAGATACCATGAAAATGAAGCACCACGTTGGCAGCCACGCGGCTCATGGTCTGGCAGATCATCACGTGTGCGTGGATAATCCGTCTGCTGCATCTCGAACGATACAAGCCCGTTCTTGACAAAAATCTTCCAGGAACAGCCGCCAGTACAGTTCACACCATGCGTTGAACGCACCACTTTGTCGTGCTGCCAGCGATGGCGGTAAGCATCCTCCCACTGACGGTCTTCATTGGTGACAATGCCGTGATCATTGGAAAAGGTGGCTTTAACCTTATCAAAAAATTTCAGTCTATCCAGAAAGTGACTCATAGCAACTTACTCCTTAATAATTCTTAACTTAGTATTCAAGGTTTATGGGTTTTTAATCTCGCTACCTGCACGCAGGTAGAACCACCAATTCAATATCAGGCACAGGGCATAAAACACGGCAAAGCCATACATCGCCATCTCAGGTGTGCCTGCCTTGATTTGGCCTTTAATCACTTCCGGTGCAATGAATGAGCCATAAGCAGCAACAGCAGAAGTCCAGCCCAATACCGGGCCAGCCTGTACACGGTCAAATATCACACCTACTGTTCTAAAAGTTGAGCCATTACCTACACCGGTAGCAGCAAACAGCACAACAAACACTACTAAAAACTGGGTAAAGAAAATTTCGGGTGTAGCTGAATGGTAAGCCTGCATCATGATGTACCCGGCGTAGGCAGAGGCAAACACCATGACAGCAGATATGATCTGCGTCACTATAGAACCGCCCACCTTATCTGAAATCCAGCCACCAACCGGACGAATCAAAGCACCCACAAATGGCCCGATCCAGGCGTAAGTAAGTGCAGAAGGTGCTGCCGGATTTTTTATGTGTGACCAGGTCTGGATGGCGGCATCAAATATATGCTGCTCGCCGAATATGACGGTAATTGAAAGCGGTAACGCCATTGAAAAGCCGATAAAAGAACCGAAAGTCACCAGATACAGCGCCGTCATCGACCATGTGTGTTTATTTTTGAAAATCGAAAACTGTTTGGCGATATTTTCTTTCATGGTGCCAAAAGCCGCCAGTTTCATAATGAGCAAGGTAGACCCGATGATGAGCGGCATGGCTACCCACATATTCAAAAGCCCTAAACCTGTAGGTGCCGGTAAATACAGATACAAGCCAGCAATGGCAGGTACAAACGCCAGGGTATATAGCCAGGTAATTTTAATGAATGCCAGCAAAGTGCTGCGTGCATCCGCTGAAATTGGCAGCAGATTATTCATGCCCCATAAACAAAGTAGCGCTAAGGGTACTAAGGATATCACCCAGGAAAAACCGGCATTCTGGATAAAGGTTGGTGTGCCTGCGGGAATTTTGCCGAAAATCCAGCCGCTGTCTTTAACCAGCACGGTAGCGTCGCCACCGAGTGCACCAAATACACCGACTGTCATCACCAGCGGAATCAGAATTTGCATGGTAGTTACACCGAAGTTACCCAAGCCCGCATTAATACCAAGTGCCGTACCTTGCAAGCGTTTAGGAAAAAACGTACTGATATTACTCATGGAACTGGCAAAGTTGCCACCGCCCACACCTGACCACAACGCCATCAACTGAAATACCCATAATGGCCATTCAGGATGCTGCAGGGCAATGCCAGTACCAATCGCTGGGCTCAACAACATGGCGGTGGTTAGAAATATCGTATTGCGTCCACCGGCTAGTCGAATAAAGAACGAAGATGGAATACGCATAGTGGCGCCCGCAAGACCTGAAATAGCCGTGAGCGTAAACAGTTCGTCTTTACTGAACGGAAAGCCCAAGTTGCTCATCTGCACGGTAATGATGCCCCACATGAGCCACACGGCAAAACCGCACAGCAGTGCCGGCACTGAAATCCACAAGTTACGATAAGCAGTACGCTTACCGGTAGACTCCCAGAAAGTATTGTCTTCGACGTTCCATTCTTCTATGTTAGTTGACATAGTGTTTCCCCTAAATTGATGCAGCTTGTTTTGATGCCTGACGTTCGTGGTGACGACCTATTTTCACTGGGCGCACTTCTGTCCAATACATCCAGATAAGCGATACCCAGACGATGCCGAACATAAGCATGAAGGCTGAAGAACGTACTCCGGTAAAATCCAGTAGCGCACCGAACATGATAGGCATCAGGAAGCCGCCCAAGCCGCCGGCAAGGCCTACCACACCAGAAATAACGCCAATGTTGTGCGGGTAATCATCTGAAATATATTTAAAGACTGAAGCTTTGCCGATCGCAAAAGCAATGCCCATGGTAAACATGATCACAGTGAACCAGGTCGCGTTCAGGCCAATATGGAAAGCCTGCGGACCTTTGACTGTGACGATAGAAATCTGAGTTTGCGGATAGGACAGGAAAAACAGGCACACCAGAGAAACCCAGAGTACCCACCATGTCACGGTATGTGCGCCGAACTTATCTGAGAAATAACCGCCTACCGCACGTAGCACGCCGCCCGGGATGCTGAACGCCGCTGCCATCAGTGCAGCAGTTTTAAGATCAAAACCGTACTCGCCGATGTAATATTTAGTCATCCACAAGGCCAGCGCGACGTAGCCGCCAAACACGATTGAATAATATTGGCTGTATTTCCAGACTTTTGGATCTTTCAAAACTACTAGCTGCTCACGTACCGTGACGCTCTTTCCGGTTGTGTGCGCAGGGTCTGAAAATGTGAAAAACCAGAACAGAATAGCCGTCACCAGCATCATTACCGCATATACCTGCGGCACCATGGCCCAGCCAAAACCAACCACTATGATAGGTGCCACCAGCTTGGTGACTGCCGCACCGGTATTACCAGCACCAAAAATTCCCATAGCCAAGCCTTGCCTGTTTTTAGGAAACCAACGCGCGCAATAAGAAATGCCCACAGTGAATGATCCGCCAGCAATACCGACAAACAAGCCTGTAACTAAAAACTGCCAGTACTCAGTACATCTTGAAATAAGAAAAATAGGGAGAACGGTAGAAAGCATCAGAATGAAGAACACGATGCGACCGCCAAACTTGTCTGTCCACATTCCGAGCGGCAGGCGAATAAGAGATCCGGTTAATACCGGAGTAGCGATCAGAACGCCGAACTGGGTTTCGCTCAACCCTAGTGTTTCTTTAATCGGAATACCGATGACCGCAAACATCATCCAGATCATGAAGCACACGGTAAAAGACAGCGTACTCGCAATTACTACCGACCATGCTTTATATTGTTGCGTCGCCACCAATCACTCCTCCACATTAATAATTATCATCAGTTTGTGCTGATGTATTACCTAAGTGAGTTTACGGATTGAATGGCAAAATGATTTGATTTACATCAATGTCTTAAATTCCAAAAGGATTAGAAACGTGAAGCAAAAGAACTAGTTCTTTTGGCTAATCGAGAAAGTTTATGGGTGGTATTACCTGTGGTCTGATTTACAGCTTTAATCTACTAGACCGTGCTCAACTGCATATACCGCAGCCTGGACCCGGCTTGATAAATTAAGCTTGCGAAGTATGCTCTGTACATGAATCTTAACTGTAGATTCCGCCATATTTAGTGCGCGTGCAATATCTTTATTACTGCCTCCGCGCGCTAACTTGATGATGACTTCACGCTCACGCGGGGAAAACTCTACTGAATCAGAAGTTACATTTAAATTGTTATTTTGCGGTTTACGTATGGCATCAGCTACTCTGACTGCCATCTGTGGTGACATCACAGATTCTCCGCTTGCGGCACGCCTTATGGAGTCTAATAAAAAATCCGTATCTATATTCTTCAACAAATAACCACAGGCTCCAGCGCGCATAGCATCTAGTAGGTCTTCGGCATCTTCAGACACTGTCAGCATGACAATTTGTGCTTGTGGCGCTTCTTCCAGCAGCAACGGAATAGCTGCCAAACCACTGGTACCGGGCATATGCAAATCCAGCAAAACAACATCCGGCTTGAGTGTTTTAGCGCGCTTAGCGCCATCTAAACCATCACCGGCCTCGCCTACAACTTCAAAACCTTCCTGACGTTCCAGTAATAACTTGATACCGCTGCGAAACAGCGTATGGTCATCAATAATCAAAACACGAATTACATTCATAGGGACGATCTCTATCCACAATTTTCCGAAAGTATAAGGCTAATGTGCGTTCCCCTATCCTTGCCAGATTCAAAGATTAATTCAGCACCAATTTTCTGCGCACGCTCACGCATAATACACAAACCCACATGGTTATCTCCGGCATCGACTGTCACGTCAAAACCTACGCCATTATCATATATATCTATCACACACTGATCCGCACAATTTAATACTATCTTAATCTGACTGGCTTTCGCATGTTTACGCACATTAGAGAGTGACTCCTGCACTATATGCATAATCTGCAACACCTGCTCCGGCAATAAATCAGGTGCATTGCCGTGTATGACGAAGCTCGCATTAATACCCGTTTGCCCTTGGAACTTTTCCAGCGCGCTACTAATAACCGTTTGCAGATCAGTGCTATCAATACGGGTACGAAAATGCAGCAGCAATTCACGCACATCATCATAGCTTTCCTGCACGCCTTCACGAATCTGCACTAAACCCTTTAATGCTTCTGCAATGTGATTCTTCTGCAAATCTTCCTGCAGCATCTGAATCTGGATATTGAGAAAGGCCAGGGACTGCGCGATGCTATCATGCAGCTCCTGTGCAAAAAGATTACGCTCTTCCGATATTGCCATAGCTTTATCCAGTGCGACCAGCTCTCGATTTTTGGCTTCGATGCTGCGCGTTTTCTCCTCCACCCGCTGCTCAAGCGTGGCATATATATCACGCAATTCATCCGCCATACGATTAAACCCAACAGCCAATTCGCCAAACTCATCCTTGCTTGTTACAGGCACTCGTACATCAAAATCAGCTGCTGCCATTCTGCTAATACCATGCCGAAGCTGCCATATGGGGCGTACCACCATATGCGAAAAAAGATAGAGCAACGAAACTGTCCCGATCATCGCGAGAATAACTAATGCGATCTGTATATAACGCAATAATGCAGCGGCATGGGCGTTATTATTCTCAACCATAATCACTAAATCGTTAATTCCAGCTACATATTGCTCTAGCAATGGTCGAAAGCGCTTTAATTCCGCTTGCTGATTAGCTGCATCCGAAGTGTTAAGGACCCTTTCAATATGGGATTTCATGTCAGCTTGCCAAAAATGAATTAAATGAATCATTTGCGCATTAACATACTGATCCTTAGGTAAATATAATGGACGTTGAGGATTGCCGTGTGCCAGCTCTTTTAAAGTCATTTCAAACAATGCCATTTCATGCCTGATATCACCTAGCAACTGTACAGAGGGATTGTCTACTTGCTGTTGCAGCAGGTATGCAATGCGATATGAGCGCATACGTTCACTGCCGGCATCATTAATTGCTGCCGCGCCGCCTTCTAAACGTAATGAAACCAGCAAGGTTGTGCCTATTGCAATTAATGCAACAAAAAAATAAATCAGCAGTAGCCCAGTGATTTTTTGACGGATTTTTAACTGAGTAATGATAAATCAATCCTTTTAGATAGGTTTTTCATGAGTACTAGCGTCCGCACTCTCTATTGGACTTAAATCGCTTAAATGAACATATGATAATGTTTATTTAAACAAAAACTCTTATCTTTGCACCATTAATTTTAGGCTTTGCATTAAGTAACCAGTCATCTATGTTTGATAATAATGCTCAAACAATTCCTATTTTGATGCAAGCTCTTTAGTTAAGGCCACTTCAATGCACCTTCATTACGTGGCAAGTGTTTGCAAATTTAAACATCGTAATGATGTTGATTCAAAAATGTGAACTTCACTCAATATATTTTACGACTTTCCCACCCTCGCCTACTGCGCCTATCGTTTTAAGCTTAGTTCATAAGGACTAAGTCTTAGTTAGTATTGTCTGGAATATTCAATAAGAGCACTGTGTTTGTTAAGTTTTTTTATGAAAAACTAACTCAATCATTTTTTGATTTTTACTTAATAATTCTTGGAGATACTAAATGAAAATAATTTCGTTTGGAAAGTTTGATGCCCCAATTTCTGCACCTATCACGACTGATTTGGGAGGTTGGAAACCAATTGAAGGGAAGCCTACTATGAAAACTTGGATAGAACATGCACCTGCTGATGGAAAATTCCTTACAGGTTTCTGGGAAGCAACTCCAGGCACCTATGAAGTTACTTACAACGCGGATGAGATGGTACACATGTTCAAGGGTAAAGCTACCCTTACTGATAGTACTGGTGAATCAAAAACGTATGTTGGCGGTGACAGTTTTTTTGTTGGAGCTGGATTTAAGGGCACTTGGAAAACTTTAGAAACTGTTCAAAAGATTTTTGCAATAAGAATTGGACAGGATGTTGCTACTCCATTTGGAGATTGAGCTACTTCGTAAAACAACTCATAGAAGCAAGCTATTGAGTGAGTTAGGCTTCTTTGTACTCCACCTAGTTTCAATAATTTAATATTGGAGAAATATTATGGCAAGAGATCCAAGATTTGATATTTTATTTACCCCCGTTAAGATTGGCTCTAAAACTATTCGCAACCGTTTTTACCAAGTCCCTCATTGCAATGGCGCTGGCACAAACTCCCCTGGTATGAACATGGCTCACCGCGGCATTAAAGCTGAAGGTGGATGGGGAGCCGTTAACACTGAGCAGTGCTCTATTCACCCAGAGTGCGATGATACGTTAAGAATTACGGCCCGCATTTGGGATCAAGGCGATATGCGTAACCTTAGAGCAATGGTAGATCACGTTCATAGCCATGGCTCACTTGCTGGATGTGAGCTATTTTACGGCGGCCCTCATGCCCCTGGTCTGGAATCAAGAACCATTTCAAGAGGCCCAAGCCAATACAACTCAGACTTTGCTACTGTTCCCAATTGTCCAGGTTTTACATATAACCATGCTGCAGATAAAGACGAACTTCACAGACTGCAACAACAGTATGTTGATGCTGCTCTTAGGGCTCGTGATACAGGCTTTGACCTAGTCAACGTTTATGGAGCACATGCGTATGGCCCTATGCAGTGGCTCAACCCATACTATAACCGCCGTACTGATGAATATGGTGGAAGTTTTGCGAATCGTGCACGATTCTGGGTAGAAACACTCGAAAAAATTCGTCGAGCATGTGGAGACGATATTGGCTTAGTAACGCGCTGTGCTGTTGATACATTATATGGTGGAAAAGGTGTAGAAATTGGTGAAGATGGTCTGAAATTTATTGAGTTAGCATCACCTTATTTAGATTTGTGGGACGTAAATATTGGTGATATTACAGAATGGGGCGAAGATGCAGGCCCTTCACGTTTCTACCAAATAGGTCATGAAAATGACTGGATTCGTCATATTAAACAAGCCACAAATAAACCAGTAGTCGGTGTTGGTAGATATTATGATCCAGAAAAAATGTTACAAGTTATTAATTCTGGAATCGTAGATATTATTGGAGCAGCAAGACCCTCAATTGCCGACCCATGGTTACCTCGTAAGATTGATGAAGGACGTATTGACGATATTCGCACTTGTATTGGCTGTAATGTATGTATCTCACGCTGGGAAATGGGTGGGGTGCCATTCATCTGTACTCAAAATGCTACAGCAGGTGAAGAATATCGACGCGGTTGGCACCCAGAGAAATTTGAGCCAGCCAAATCTAATCATGATGTTTTAGTTATTGGTGCGGGACCTTCTGGCTCAGAGTGTGCACGTGTCCTGATGGAGCGAGGTTATACGGTTCACTTAGTCGATTCTAGAGAAAAGATCGGTGGATATGTCAATGAAGTAGCCACATTGCCTGGACTTGGTGAGTGGAGTTATCACCGTGATTACCGAGAAACTCAACTTAACAAATTAATCAAAAAGAACAAGCAATGTCAGCTTGCATTAGGCATTAAGCCAATGACCGCAGATGACATTTTAGCTTATGGTGCATCACGCGTTGTAATCGCCACAGGTGCAAAATGGAGCACTACAGGTGTCAATCATCGTACGCACGAGCCTATTCCCGGTGCTGACGCCAGCCTTCCACATGTTTTAACTCCTGAACAAGTTTTTGAAGGTAAAAAGACTGTTGGAAAACGTGTGATGATTATCAATTACGATGCTTATTACATGGCGCCAAGTTTAGCTGAAAAATTTGCGCGCGCTGGCCATGATGTAACCGTTGCTACAGTGAGTCCATTAGGTGCTTATATGGACTTCACTTTAGAAGGAGCTAACATGCAACGCCTAATTCATGAGTTGGGAATTAAGGTGCTGGGGGAGACTGGATGTTCTAAAGTAGAGAATGGTCGAGTTGAACTATTTAACATCTGGGGCGAAGGTTATAAACGCGAATATAAAGGTGCTGGTATATTGCCGCGTAAAGAAAATAATTCACATGAGTGGCATGAATGCGATACGGTAATTTTAGTAACCTCCCGAGTTTCAGAAGATAAACTTTATCGTGAGCTAAAAGCGCGTAAAGATGAATGGGAAAAGAACGGCATCACAGATGTTTTTGTTATTGGTGATGCCGAAGCGCCTAGAATTATTGCAGACACTACTTTCGATGGTCATCGACTTGCACGTGAAATTGAAGATACCGACCCTCAGCATCAGAAACCTTACAAGCGAGAACAACGTGCGTGGGGTACTGCATACAATCCTGACGAAAATCCAGATTTGGAATGGCGATTGTAAATAGGTTCTAAATTAACCTTGAAAAAGCAACGTGGTGGCGTAAACCCACCGCGTTGCTTTTATTTGTTTGAAGTTTGTGAATTCAGTGCCTGGTCTAGACCATGTTTCACTACGAAAACAGCCGCCTGCAACCTACTTGTGAGTCGAAGTTTACGCAGAATACCGTGAATATAAATCTTTATAGTTGATTCAGCCAATCCTAATTCTTTTGCAATCTCTTTATTACTTAAGCCACGGGCCAGGATAATAAGAACATCACGCTCACGATCAGTAAGTTTATGCAACCTAAGTGAAAATGGGGAGTTTTTAGGCATGTTGCGTACGAAATTAAGATAACAGTCTAAACAGCCGGAAGTTGTAGAGGATTGATCTTGAGGTGGTTCCAACATGGCGTTAACTGATTCCTATTAGAAATTTTAAATTAACATTTAGAGTATATTAAATTAATTAAAACAATTAATTTAAAAGTATGTACCTACACATTCATTAACGGCTGAGCAAAGTATATTCATATAAACTCAATATTTTATTGATATATATCAATATGCTAAAAATATTAATTTTTCTCTAATATCAGTTGGTTATTTACGTTTTTGGCAGATACATCTTCCATTAACGAAGAAGGTATTGTCTAAAGTATATCTGCAATTTACAGTAGATCCATAATTTCGATGTTATGCGCTACTCTCTCAACCCCTGCCATATTAAGTACGATCAATGCTCACTACCTCAGCTCAAGCTTCTTAAGAAGTCCTTTTGATTTCCATGCTTCACTTATAGCCTTACCCAAAGCAGTAAGGACAGGATTTACGCAAAATGGCGGTGATTTTTTAGCCTCAGATGAATGCTAAAAGTTAATTTTTCATTCTTGAGCCAGATCAAGGTATATCAAGTAAATACATACTAAAGTTTTCAAATTGAAAACAGACTAGTCATGTCTTTGACGTTATATACACCAGCATTGATTTACATAATTTCGACATCCACTTCTCTCTATTCTTCGGATATCAAAGTTATTTAGCTGGTTAAACTAAATGCACAAAAAAAATTGGATCTTAAATGAAAGAGTATTTGCAGATTTCTCAAAGAAACAGAATACGCTGCATTCCAGTCTACGATACATGGTGCTTAGTCGCAGATATGTTTTTTGCATGGAGTCATGCATGATTCTATCTAACAGAGTAAATACTTATGGCCAGTTTCTATTAAAACGCTATGGCAAACGTATCCATAAAGTGGCACTTGATGCAGGTTTTACTTGTCCAAATCGTGATGGTACCAAAGGAACTGGAGGGTGTACGTTCTGTAATAATGTTTCGTTCAGCCCAGCTGCTGGATCTCGTCTGGATGTCCCTGGTCAAATTGCCAAGGCAAGAGTCGCAATTGCTAAACGTACGCGGGCTCGTCAGTTTATCGCTTATTTTCAGGCATACACGAACACTTATGCCGATATCGCGGAACTTGAAACTCTCTATCGCGAAGCTTTGGCGCAACCAGATGTAATTGGAATTTCGGTAGGCACCCGGCCAGACTGTGTATCACCAGCGGTACTTGATCTGCTGGAGACTCTACGTGATGAAGGACTGGAAGTATGGCTGGAGCTTGGGTTGCAATCGGCGTTCGATGATACCCTGGCTAGGGTCAACCGAGGACATACATTAGCAGAATATCGCGAGACTGCATTGGCAGCGCGTGCCCGAGGCATTCCGCTATGCACTCATCTGATTATAGGTCTGCCAGGTGAAAATGAACGCCATTATCATTCTACGCTCGATACCGTCCTGGAAATCGGTGTGGATGGACTTAAGCTCCATCCCCTACACGTGGTTAAGCGCACTATATTGGCTTATCAGTGGCGACGTGGCGGTTATGAGCCACTTAATCAAGTTGACTATATACGCATCGCCGCGGATCTGATTGAGCGCACTCCCCAACACATCATTTTTCACCGTGTGACTGCAACAGCATCGAAAGATATTTTACTAGCACCTGAATGGTGTTCACAGAAATGGAACATATTAAATGGTATTGAGAAAGAGTTGCGCCAACGCGGTACCCGTCAGAGTAGTCGCGCCGGAGTAGATCACATAACAAAGGATATGCAATATGTCTCTTGAACTGGTTTGCCCGGCAGGTAATCTGCCAGCACTCAAGGCGGCTGTGGACAACGGGGCCGACTGTGTTTACATGGGTTTTCGTAACAGCACCAACGCACGCGCCTTTGCAGGTTTGAATTTCGATAACGAAACCGCCAAACAAGGGATTCGCTACGCCCATGAACGTAGCTGCAAAGTACTACTGGCACTTAATACCTATCCGCAAACTGCGGAATCTCATATATGGAAGCAGGCGGTGGATGATGCGGCTGAACTAGGCATCGATGCTCTGATTTTGGCTGATCTTGGCCTGATGCGCTATGCCAGCCACACTTATCCTGATTTACGGTTGCATCTCTCAGTGCAGGGCTCTGCGACTAATTACGAGGCGATCAATTTCTACTATGAACATTTTGGCATTCAACGTGCTGTACTGCCACGCGTGTTATCGCTGGCACAGGTCGAGAACGTCGTAAAAAACACGTCGGTTGAGATTGAGTTGTTCGGCTTCGGCGGATTATGCGTGATGGTGGAGGGTCGCTGCATACTATCGTCCTATGCCACTGGCGAATCGCCTAACACTGCAGGAGTATGCTCTCCGGCTAAAGCTGTACGCTGGCAACAAACGCCAAATGGACTGGAATCACGATTGAATGGCGTGTTACTGGATCAATACAGTGCTAACGAAAATGCAGGCTATCCAACCTTGTGCAAAGGTCGTTTCGAAGTTGCAGATGAAATATATTACGCTTTGGAAGAACCAACCAGCCTCAACACACTGGAATTGATTCCAGACATGTTGCGCATTGGAATCAGCGCCATCAAGATTGAAGGTCGTCAGCGCAGCCCCGCTTATGTTGAGCAAGTGACGCGTGTATGGCGAACAGCCATTGATGCAGCAAAACAGGATGCAGCGCATTATGTAGCTAAAGAAGACTGGATGACACAGCTAGGCAAACTTTCGGAGGGGCAGCAACATACGCTTGGCGCCTATTATCGTCCATGGAAATAATATTATGAAAATCTCTTTGGGCCCTATTCTTTATTACTGGACTCGTCAAAGCGTGCTGGATTTCTACGAGCAGGTTGTCAATTGGCCAGCAGACATTGTCTATTTAGGCGAGGTGGTTTGTTCACGTCGCCATGAGATGCGCTTCGGTGACTGGTTAGACGTGGCCAGTAAATTGGCTGCCGCTGGTAAAGAAGTGGTCTTGTCCACGCAGGCACTGCTAGAGTCCGAATCCGACCTTAAAATGTTACGTCGCCTTACTGCTAATGGCCAGTTCTGCATAGAAGCCAACGATATAGGGGCTGTACGCCTATCCACAGGCAAGCCCTTTGTCGTTGGAACCCACATTAACACTTACAACGGTGAGACGCTCGCAATACTTGCAGAGCAAGGAGCAACCCGCTGGGTCATGCCAGTAGAATTATCGCGTTATATGCTGGCTGAGCTACTAGTGAAAAAACCTCAAGGTATGGAGACTGAAGTGTTTGCATATGGTCGCTTGCCATTGGCTTTCTCTTCACGTTGTTTTACTGCCCGGCGCCATAATCTGCCTAAAGATGATTGTCATTTTAAGTGTCTGGAGCATCCTTGCGGCATGACACTGAAAACACGTGAGGGGCAGTCATTTTTGGCATTAAATGGAACGCAGACTCAATCTGCCAGCATTCATAATTTGATCAGCGAGATCGACGACATGCGTCAATTGGGTGTCGACGTTGTACGTATCAGCCCGCAACCGGAGCATACTGGTGAAGTAGTCGCAGCATTCAGGGCTGCGATTGATAATATAGTGAGCAGCAACGAAGCGCAGACTGCGCTTGCATCATTCCTGTTTGATGATCCATGTGATGGCTATTGGCATGGACGATCTGGTATTGAACAATCAATTAAGATGCTGTCATGAGCCCAAAAACCTACACATTTCCACCCCAGCTAGGTAGATTAATTGAACATCTGCCAATATGGCCTTCATCTTTCACCTTTGCCTGTGTGCTTGATCTGGCGCTACGTCAAGTTATTCGTCGAGGTGACCTGCAAGCGCTGTATGGAAAACGGATTGCAATACACGTCACAGATGCCGGATTACGTTTGCATTTCACTGTGCTGAACAGTGGCTTTTCAGCCGCTAAGGGCAATCTGATTCCAGACCTCATAATTAGTGCTAGTGCCTATGATCTTTATCTGCTGGCTATGCGCAAGGAGGATCCTGACACCCTGTTTTTTAATCGACGACTGGTGGTGGAAGGTGATACAGAGCTGGGATTGATCGCTAAGAATACGCTGGATGCCATTGAGTATCCGATACTCAAGCTTGAACGCGTATCCCCATTACACTTGTTGAAAACGATGAAAAAAAGACTGTGGGTATGATCGCGACCATGCACTTTAGTTTTGACCTAGTTAAATGAAAGGAGCTATTCGTATGAGCAAAAAAAATGTAAATTTGCCTATAGTATATTCCTGTTCCGGCTGCTCCAGCGTGGCGCAAATGGCAAATTATATTGCGTTAGAACTCGACAAACGGGGTTTGGCGGAAATGTCCTGCATTGCGGGAGTAGGTGGAAACGTGCCGCACTTGGTGAAAATTGCACATTCTGGCCGCCCTATTATTGCACTTGACGGGTGCCCCCTCGCTTGCACTAAAGCTTGCCTGGCTCAACATGACATAGAACCTGATAGCTACCATCTGCTGAACCAGTATGGGGTGAAAAAAATCTACCATACAGGCTTCGATTTCGATATGGCGCAAGCTGTACTAGAGCTTGTAATTGCAAAAGTGGATGAAGAATTGCTTTCTCTACCCTCTACCCCATGCTCACAAAACCCAAGCGACTGATCGTTGCCATTACAGGCGCCTCTGGGGCTACTTATGGCGTACGTCTGCTGCAAGTACTCAGCAATATGCCAGAGATTGAAATTCATCTGGTGGTGTCAGAATCCGGGCTGCTTAATATACAGCACGAGCTTGATATGAGTCTCACGCAGCTTGAAGCATTAGTAGAAGTGACGCATCATATCAACAATATTGGTGCAACTATTGCCAGCGGCTCATTTCAGTCTGATGGTATGGTGGTGGCGCCATGCTCGATGAGAACATTAGCTGCAGTGGCGCATGGCTTATCGGATAATTTAATTACGCGGGCTGCCGATGTCATGCTCAAGGAGCGTCGCCGATTGATTTTAATGGTACGTGAAACCCCCTTCAATCTGGCTCATTTACGCAACATGACCAGTGTCACCGAAATGGGTGGCATCATCTACCCGCCGTTGCCCTGCTTTTACCATCGTCCACAAACTATAATCGACATAATTGACCAAACTGTCAGCCGCGTTATCGACTTGCTAGGTATGCCGCATAAGCTGGCACCTCGCTGGGAAGGTCTAACTGCAGCCACCCCTAACAACTTGGAGTAGCTGATTTGGCCTACCGTGATTTGCGTGATTTCATAATCAAACTGGAACAAATGGGTGAGCTTAAGCGTATTAAATCACCGGTCTCAACATATTTAGAGATGACGGAACTGTGTGACCGCACCCTGCGTGCTGGGGGCCCTGCTCTGCTGTTTGAAAATCCAGCAGGCCACAGCATACCAGTGCTGGCTAACCTTTTTGGTACTCCGCGACGCGTTGCACTAGGCATGGGTGCTGCGGATGTAAGCGAGCTACGCAACTATGGTCATGTGTTGGCCATGCTGAAAGACCCTGAGCCGCCCAACGGATTCAAGGATATGCTAGATCTGCGCTCGCAGGTCAAATCATTATGGAACATGAGCCCCAAGGTATTACGCTCTGCACTGTGTCAGGATATCGTGTGGGAAGGTAATGATGTCGATTTGGCAAGACTGCCAATTCAGCATTGCTGGCCGAGAGATATTGCACCTCTGATCACCTGGGGGCTGGTAATCACAAAAGGGCCGAATAAAGAGCGTCAGAATCTTGGAGTCTATCGCCAGCAAGTGCTGAAGCGGAATAAAGTGATCATGCGATGGTTAGCACAGCGTGGCGGTGCCCTCGATTTTCGTGATCATTGTGAGCACAATCGAGGCCGCCCCTATCCGGTGGCTGTTGCTTTGGGCGCTGATCCTGCAACCATACTTGGAGCAGTTACACCAGTTCCCGATAGCCTTTCTGAATATCAATTTGCTGGCTTATTGCGTGGAAGTCGCACTGAACTGGTCAAGGCTATTGGTAGCGACTTGCTTGTTCCCGCTTCAGCTGAAATTGTGCTTGAAGGGCATATCTACCCAGATGAATCACACGCAACTGGTTATGAGCATTCGCTAGAGGGGCCATTCGGTGATCATACTGGTTATTACAACGAACAAGACTGGTTTCCAGTTTTTACTATTGATCGCATTACTATGCGACATAACCCGATTTACCATTCTACCTATACTGGAAAACCGCCTGACGAGCCTGCCATTTTGGGATTAGCCCTTAATGAGTTATTCGTTCCGTTACTACAAAAACAGTTTCCAGAAATCACCGACTTTTATCTGCCTCCTGAGGCTTGCAGTTACCGTATGGCGGTGGTGCAGATTAAAAAATCTTACCCTGGTCATGCTAAACCTGTCATGTTTGGCATCTGGAGCTTTCTACGCCAGTTCACCTACACTAAATTCATCGTAGTAGTGGACGATGATGTGAATATCCGTAACTGGCAGGAGGTGATTTGGGCTATCACGACTCGTGTCGATCCTTTACGTGACACCTTGTTGGTAAATAACACCCCGATTGACTATCTTGACTTTGCTTCGCCAGTGAGTGGCCTCGGCAGTAAAATGGGCATAGATGCAACCAATAAATGGCCTGGCGAAACAAGCCGTGAATGGGGTAGCCCAATTACTATGCCCTCCGAAGTTAAAACTAAAGTTGACGAGATCTGGAAATCACTCGGGTTCTGATCATTCTTAATGCATAAAATTTATATTTTAAGAATACTTTAAGTTGTTTAAGTGAAAATTATCAGTAAATGTAAGTACCATTTAAAAGGATAAATTGAATATGCTGACTGCAGCTTTTTTATGGAGAGGCATTAACTTATTAAGCGCTCTGTGTCTGATATTGGTTACCACGCCTGCCTATGCGGAAGAACACCAACACCAACATCAATCAAACACAGAGCCATCTATGCACGTTTTGAAACCAGGTGAAAAATGGAAAACCGATGAAGTGGTGAAGCTAGGAATGGACAATATTCGCCAAACCATTTCTGCCAGGCAAGATGATATTATTAAAGGACGCCTTAGCGCTAATGACTATCTTCGAATAGCAATTGTGATAGAGAGAAATGCTGCTGAGATTGTGAGAAATTGCAAATTGGCTAAAGATGCAGATAGTGCGTTTCATAGGGTTGTCTTGGTCGATTTGCTAGATGGTGTGACGCTAATGCGAACATCTAAGAACATTCAAGCGCAACGAGTTGGAGCACTAGGCGTGTTGCAGTCTTTACGCAATTACGGTAAGTATTTTCAGCACGAGGGATGGAATTTAGATGCTGTTAAATCTGATTAACAACTCCAAAATTTGACAGGTAAGCATTAATTCTCCTTGGCAATAAAGGCCCTGCCTCGACGAGTCCACTATAAATCTGCACAAGTGAGACACCAGTTGATAAGCGGTCAACAACATCCTGCGGGGTGCGAATCCCACCCACTGAAATAACTGACATGCTGTCGCGCATCTTGTTTGTTGCGCGTTGCAAATTGGCGAGCACTTCTTTTTTATCGTGGATATACTCATCACCACTCAAAATCAATCCATTAAATGCATAATCACGCACACAGGATAATAGATTATTTGTATCTCCACGATTCTGATCTATTTTTACAACAACAGGACAAACCCGACCGCTCTTTGCCGTCATCAGCACTTGCTTATCCTTGGCCGCTGCCAGTAAGGTCAACAATGTGGCACGAAACTCTGGTTGATGAAGATCGGGTCCCGCTCGTACACCTAAATTAAGTGTTATGTAGTCGGCAAATTCCCAGAGTTTTTCCATGCATATCATATAATCGTTGACCATCTTTTCAGGCTGGGTTGTGCGGTTCATACTGATGCTCACCCCAAGTGGAATTGAATGCGGTCTGATATTTTTAGATAAATGGGAAACTACCCTATCGAGTCCCAGGCTACGCTGCTGCTCTGGCAGCGGAATAACTGAACCAATTTCTGCAAAGCCAAAACCAAGCGGTGCTAAGCAGCTAAAGAGCGTGCCATGTTTATCAAATCCCGCTGCCAGCCCAAGTGGACCTGGGAAAGATAATCCCATGACATTTCGCTGCAAGGTCTGTGGCGTTTCTACTCTAGAGGTGATCGCGGCTAGCCAAATTGAATGTGCAGCCAGTTTGCGAGCATTTGGCATACCCAGTTTAGATGCGGCTGAAAATAGACACTTATACATGATGCCAATGCATATCTGCAAAATGCTGCATAAAGCTGACGAGTGCTATTACACCAGCGTTTGGCATTGCATTATAGATGCTGGCGCGAATGCCACCAGCCATGGGATGGCCCTTAAGATTCAACAACCCTTCTTCAGCGGCTAAGGACAGAAACGATGACGTGAGTGCATCATTAGCGAGCGTAAAGCAAACATTCATACATGATCGGTGGGCTGGTTGCACTGGGCATTGATAAAAACCTTTGCTGGCATCAATGACTTGATACAATTGCGCACTTCGCTGCACACTGTTTTTCGCCATAGCCACGACACCACCCATGTCGGCAATCCAGCGTAGTACCAATCCAGTTAAATAGATAGAAAAGGTCAACGGCGTATTAAGCATAGAACCTGCTTCAGCCTGATTCTTATAATTGAATACCGCTGGCGTTGCTGGATGGGCCCGCCCCAGCAGGTCATCGCGCACAATGACAATGGTAAGGCCAGCTGGACCGATGTTTTTTTGCGCTCCTGCGTAAATTACACCATAGCGCTGTACATCAATCGGCCGGCTGAGAAAGTCAGATGTCATATCTGCAACTAGTGGCAAATCACCGGTGTCCGGGATGTCAAAGAATTGCACGCCGTTGGCGGTTTCATTGCTGGTAATGTGGCAATAGGCTGCACTTGAGTCGAGGTGCCATGTTTCGGGCATTCGGTCGAATCTGGTGGCACGACTACTGGCTGCAATATTGACATTACAGTAGCGGCTAGCTTCGCGCATAGTTTTGCATGACCAGTAGCCAGTTTCCACATAATCAGCTCGCCCTGCCCCACCCAATAGATTTAGTGGTATCAGCGAGAATTGTGCTGACGCACCGCCATGCATAAATAAAATATGATAATTGTCTGGAATATTTAGCAGTAATCGAAGAATGTCGCGCACATGATTATGTATTTTCTTGTAAGCGTCACCGGTAAAAGGCGTTTCTAACATGGAAAAACCACTGCCGTTCCAGTTCAAAAACTCCTGCTGCGCTTGGGCCAGAACAGTGACTGGCATAACGGCTGGGCCCGCAGAATAATTGAAAAACTCAGGCAAACAGTGCCGCACCATGCTGGCTGGCTGCCATGAAAAACAACAATGGGATGCTGAGCATGGTATTGGTACGAGAAGAAAGAAATGTGATGCGAGCACAACGTACACGCTCGTCAAGTGGTGCATAAACGAAACCTAGCACTTTCTTCTGGTTTGGCCATAATATCAGCCATAGGTTAGCCAGCATCAGCGTGCCTATCCAAAAACCAATACCGATAACGGCCAGATAGCCTTTCAACGTTATTGCATCAATCAGCACTCCACGTTGCCACAACATACCAACACCAGCCAACCAAGTTACGATAGCCGCATATCTGAAAGTGCCGTGTTCACGTCCGAGCAAAGCCATGTAAACAGTGCTTTGCTCGTCGCCCAAATCTTCTTTCTCGGGTGGTCGGAAGTTTGGTCGCTGAATCACGCTGGCGTAGTTATGCCCAACCCAAATGATGCCGGCAAAAAGATGTATCCAGCGAAGTAAAAAGTCGACAATCTGATCCATCGTGTATCAACCTCCCAACACTAGCCAGCGGACGATGAGGAATAATCCCAGTGTTAGCAGCAGACCAAGCGCGATAGTACCGGTGGCAGTATCGTAAGGTGTTTTCATTTCTGCGCCATAAACATCGTAGTTACTGCTCCAATTTGCCGCCTGACCAAGGGGCGCGGCTCGTGATGTTTCTGTCGTGTCTTGCTGATTGCCATTTCAATCACATGGTGATGTGGTGATTTGGCGCATGCAGGATCGGTATTCGTTGCATCGCCGGTTAGCAGAAATGCCTGGCAGCGACAGCCACCAAAGTCTTTTTCTTTTTCGTCACAGGTGCGGCAAGGCTCCTTCATCCACTCATCACCACGGAATTTCTTGAACAGTGGTGAGTCATTCCACAACCAGTCCAGACTATGCTCACGTACAGTAGGAAATTCCAGCCCTTCGATTACACGAACTTCCTGGCAAGGCAAAGCAGCACCGTCTGGTGCAATGGTGAGATGAATGGTGCCCCAGCCATTCATGCATGCCTTAGGGCGTGTTTCGTAATAATCCGGAATAACAAAATAAATGGTCATCTTCTGCCCTGTCCGTTGACGCGCAGCGTTAACAGCAGCTTCGGCAAGCTCAATCTGCTCACGTGTCGGCAGCAGCTCATCACGATTGAGCAGCGCCCAGTTGTAATACTGAATATTGGCAAGTTCAAGATAATCTACGCCGATGTCCTCAGCTAATGCCAGAATTTCATCCACCTGGTCAATGTTCTGTCTGAATATCGGCACATTGAGTACCATCGGGAAGCCTTCAGCTTTGATCATACGCGCTACTTCAACTTTCAGATCATGCACTCTTGCTCCTACAAGTTCATCGGTTAAGTCACGATTTGCAGATTGCAGACTCAATTGAATCTGCTTGAGACCTACTTGCTTCAGCGCTTTAAGTCGTTCAGGTGTGAGTCCAACACCGGAAGTAATCAGATTCGTGTAATAGCCCAGGCGCTCCGCCTCTGCCACCAACTCTTCGATATCATCGCGTAACATGGGCTCGCCACCTGAAAACCCAAGTTGCAGGGCACCGAGTTCGCGACCCTCACGAAGTACCCGCTTCCATTCCTCGGTACTCAACTCTTTCTTGCCATACTGGTCAAAATCCAGTGGGTTATTACACCACACACACTTGAGTGGGCAACGGTAGGTAAGTTCTAACACAAGCCACATTGGCTTGCCTTGCCCGTCCAGACTAACTTCGAATCCATCCTTTGCCATGTGTTATCTCCAAAAATTTGTAAATACTGTTTTCTATATCAGCGTTATAGACAAATAGCGTCTTGAGTTCGGTAGCGATATTAGCGGCCGTAGCTTCGCCCGTGCAACGCTTGAGTATTTCCGCAGCGGTAGTGTTAAGCTTGATAACGCCCTCAGGGTAGAGCAGTACATAGGCATCCTGTGACTTTTCCCAACGCAGTAGAAACTTGGAATCCAGTCGCGGGCGGTCTTCTGGCTGAAAATGAAAATGCTCAGACATATAAAGACTTCCTTATTTTAATTATGGACGCGGCAAAATGCCGCGTCCTGTATTACCTAGCGCACGTACACGTAGGCGGTTACTTCAAAACCAAGACGTAGATCACAAAAATCTGGTTCGATCCATTGCATTTTTATCTCCTAAAACGTTAGTTGAAGTTGGTGCCGCAAGCGATGGGAGAAGCTAAAATTAAAACCACCATTGCAATTAGCGTCGCATATGTAATAGTTACAATGCGACACTGAATATACGTTATGGTTAATAAAAGGGAGTGCTCAAATTACTGGTCATTGCATGCTTAATATGATTAAAAACATGTCATGATTTTCTGTCATTTTCTGTTAATCAGAACAATTTGATTTTGGTCAAGGTGTTTGTGCGAGCAATGGTGCTTAGAACTAGGAATAACTGTTCCAAACACCCATTAAATGCTGCTTCAATGTCTTAGTGACTTTTGGAAATTACTTTTTGGTGCGCAGGGATTGGTTGTTGGATGGATGATTGTGAATGTAACGTCACCATGCACTGCAACTTGCTTTTTGTGTCTTATGGTAAATAACACAGAGGTGATTACTTTAAAGCCTGAACAAGTATTAAGACTGTTACTCAGGAATCTTAGTATGCTGTAAAAATAAAGAAAATGTCTGAACAACAAATATACCTGTAGTAAACACTGCCAAATACCAGCCAATTTCATAGCCAAATCCAGCCATTACCCCTCCTGTCAATAACAACAATGCTCGTATACCACCCCCAAATCCCAATCGCTTCCTGGCTGCCTGATGCCAGGCCGTTTGTTGCCCTGGACGCATCCATAATGGCAGTAAATAACTGACAGCACCCATCACGAGCGGCATTAGAAAGGCGATAATGAAAGTCGCAACCGGGCTAAAGTTTTGTTTATGATAGGCGTGAATTAATCCGATAATTAAAGTTATTGAATATCCACACAGGGCTGCTACAAGTAATGGGACAGCGCCATGCACCTTGAATATTGCATTCGAATAAAGTTGTAGCCATGTCTTTAATATAACGAATAGCGGGATAGCCAGCAATGTCATTCCAATCCATGCAAAATTGCGGTGCCATGCGGAACCACAGGCCGTGATTACGATTCCGGCGACTACCAATTTCAGATGTTTACGCATGCGTGCAGCCACTTCAGGATCAGAGCGTTGCGTGGCTGTGGGCAGCAGCACTTGCAGTGTGCCGAGTGCTGTGATGCCAATAAATCCCAAGGTATTAAAGTGGATGTGCAGTAGACGCAATGCAGAACGCTGTTCCGGGAAAAAATAACCCATGACTATGCAACCAACTGCTATAAATAGGCATAACATGGCTGCCAGATACCAATCCAGACAACGGTGTGGTTTACCAATCGCATTTACTTTTAAGCGATATGCCCAAACCCCAAGAATTGATGCTGCAATAATGATAGTAGTAGCACCGACATAGCGGCCAACTGACAATGCTCGTGGGTAAGCAAAATAACTGGTGACTAAGAAACCCCCGAACAGTGCTATAACAGGCAACAACCTCATAAATTTACCTGGATTTTTACTACGCGATAACACAGGTAAGAAATGCACCATCGCTCCTAATATCAAAGGTACGATGCCTATAGCGAAAATAATGTGGTAACTGACAATCGCCGTACCGTTCTCTGACAAAACAAAGGTAGATGCAGCGATAAATGCCAGTAGAGTAATTGCTACTTGAAATTGCAGCAAAGTTGATTCCTAGAACTTATGTGCGAACGAAATCAATCACAATAATCCCAGGTTCACGTTGCTTATACACAATGCTGACGGCATCACCATATCGCTGCTCAAGCTGGTTCAGTAGCGGCAATGGATCGTGATCATTGACGAAGCGCATAATTTCACCGCTATGCAACGAGTCTAACGCACCGAAGATAGCAGCATGTCGAAATCGCTTGGCTATGCCGCGCGCATCGAATGGATAAATCTGATCTGGAAGTAGATGAAGATGTGGCTGTGACATGTGATTACCTTTCAAGGAATAAGCGCAACTTCTGCGCAAAAGTTCTAATAATGATGTTCATCATCAATTGAATTCACATAAAAAATATTGCTCGCTATGGGCTTATCAATCACTCGCAAAATAACCTTTCAATACATCTATTCAATTGAAAAAAGCAGTTAGTTGTAAGTTTTAATGGACATTCTATAAGGTGTATGTAAAATACATCTTTAATTTACCATGATATTTATTCATAAGCAATATTATTAATACATCTTATTAACGGGCTGAAATTATGCACCTTACAAATTTCTCTGATTACTCAATTCGAGTAATGATTTACTTAGGTCTCCAGAAATCTAAGTTGGCGACTATTTCTGATATAGCAAAGGCATATGATATTTCTGAAAACCACTTAACCAAGGTAGTTCATCAATTGGCACAGCGCGGATATATAGAAACTGTCCGCGGCAAGGGCGGCGGTTTACGTCTGGTACGAAAACCAGATACGGTGAATATTGGTGAAATGATTCGATATTCTGAAGGTAACACAGCGTTGTTACCATGTATGGATAATGAGAAAAGCTGTTGTATACGACCTAATTGCAAATTGATGGGGATTTTGCGAGAAGCGCAGGTGGCACTATTTGCTGTGTTAGATAAGTATACCTTGGCAGACTTACTACAGCAGGAAGCGCCGCTGACGCACATCCTTATGCAACCAAAGACTTTAAAATCAGTTTAAAAATGTATCTAAACTATCAACAGTTAATATCAATTAACTTAGATTTTTGGTTATATTTTACATATCCAATTCAAGCAAAGATAAAGATCATATCTGGGCTAGAGCAAGCTAAAATAAGGATGTTTCAATGACTAAGACACAGATGGCTGAGCGGTTATCAGAGTTTCACTTATTTTCTGATCTTTTCCCCACACAAATTGCTTTATTGACAAACAAGACTAAGTTTATAGATGTTTCGCGTGATGCTATTCTGTTTAATCAAAACAAACAAGCGCATGGATTATACTTGCTGCTTAAAGGACAAGTTAAGCTAGGAGTAGCATCTTTAGATGGATCTGAGAAAGTAATCAGATTAATTCAATCAGGACAAAGCTTTGGCGAGGAGTCTATATTTTCTGATCATACTTTTTCAATGTATGCATATACAGTGAAAGACTCACAGGCTTTGTTAATTTCCAAGGAAGCAATTCTGGATATTATAGATACAGATGTAAAACTTGCAGGTCGTATGTTGTCAGTATTCTCTACAAGAAATTACCAACTGGTTAAGGATATAAAGTCTATTTGCTTGCAGAATAGCACAAAGCGAATTACAGATTATTTATTACAAATTAGCAGAACCTTCAGGGGTTCAGATTGTTTCAGACTGCCAACTAATAAAACAATAATTGCATCTATACTTAACGTTTCCCCAGAAACTTTTTCACGTGTCATGCAAAAGTTACAAAATGCAGAGCTGATTACAGTTAATGGTAAAGATATTGTAATTAACAATGTATCGGGATTGCAGGATTTCAAATAATTCAGAGCAAGCAGTTAATTTTTAATTTACTCAACTTAACTTAATTTATCCCATGCTGCAGTAAGTATTCAGCTCATGGTTTGTCTGGAATTCGATATGCTTAAGAAGCCAATCCTTGATTGAATCTAATTGTGGGGTTTCGTCATTAACACTCAAAAGTTCAAGCATTTATTTTGCTTCACTTAACCAGTGGAGATGTTGCTTAAAATACAAAGCCCTTTTATAGGGTAACTGTAGAAGCTCATTTAGCGCTCCTTAGACTCAAAATGCAAGTCAGTCGATCACGTAGCGTGATTAAGTAGCACGAGACTCATGTACCATGTTGAGAAATAACTGATGCCAGCGTAAATCATCTGTAAGTTCAGGATGAAATGCAGTAACCATCATTAATTTCTGCTGTACTGCAACAATAAGCTTACCATCTAAACCGTTCATGAGACTAGCCAGTATCTTCACTCCATCGCTCACTTCAGTAATGATGGGAGCTCGAATAAAAACTGCTTGATATGGTTTTTCAGACTCATAAAAATCATCAATATTTAACATAGTCTCAAAACTATTAATTTGTCGCCCAAAATAGTTTCGATTTACCTCTATGTCCATTCCTCCAATCGATGGCTGCCCACCTTGTTTCTGGTCTTCTATTCTCTCTGCCAGCAGAATCATACCTGCGCAAATTCCCCATGTAGGTCTGCCAGACTTGACCCAAGAGCGCAACGGCTCTATCAGCCCCCAACGCTCAGCTATCAGTCCCATTGAAGTACTTTCTCCACCAGGAATAATTAACCCATCAAGTAAGTTAAGATGCTCTGGAAGTCTCACCTCCACTACATTGACGCCAAGACTTTCAAGTATACGGCAATGCTCAACAACAGCGCCTTGCAACGCCAAAATACCAATTTCAAGCCTCTGATTATGCTGCTCTTTCAATTCTTCCCCCTACCATCCTCTCTGAGAGAGCCTATCTTGATTGGACAATACATCAATATTAATGCCCACCATAGGGTCACCCAATTCAGCACTTACCTCAGCTAATAATTTAGCATTATTAAAATGCGTAGTTGCTTGCACGATGGCTTTCGCCCTTTTGGCTGGATCACCACTTTTAAATATACCTGAACCTACAAAAACACCATCCATACCAAGTTGCATCATGAGTGCAGCATCTGCTGGTATAGCGATACCTCCAGCAGCAAAATTCACCACTGGCAGACGCCCCAGCTTTGCCGTTTGTTGTACAAGTTCATATGGCGCACGACACTCCTTGGCAAAAGCAAACAGCTCATTTTCATCCATTGATTGCAGTTGACGTATCGATGCATTTATTGCGCGAGCATGACGAACAGCTTCAATAATATTTCCGGTACCCGCCTCACCTTTTGTACGAATCATCACTGCACCTTCGGCTAGACGTCGTAAAGCCTCGCCTAAATTGCACGCACCACAGACAAATGGAACGTCAAATTTACTTTTATTTATGTGATGCACTTCATCAGCAGGTGTGAGCACCTCACTTTCGTCAATACAATCTACACCTAATGACTGCAATATTTGTGCCTCTACAAAATGACCAATACGCGCTTTTGCCATTACTGGAATACTCACTGCATTAATAATTTTTCTTATCATGCTCGGATCGCTCATGCGTGCCACCCCACCGTCTTTACGAATATCTGCTGGCACGCGCTCCAGAGCCATTACCGCACATGCCCCAGCCTCTTCAGCGATCTGCGCCTGCTCCACGTTAACAACATCCATGATGACACCACCTTTGAGCATTTGTGCAAAGCCAGACTTCACTTGGTAAGTCCCACTTTTAATCTGATCAGAATCGTTCTTTGTTATCTCTACACACATTCGTACTTGCTCCTTTTCAGACATCACAGCGCATTGCTAATTGTAAAAAATAAGTTATTTCCATCTACTAATTGACGATCGAATAAAAAAATTCAAAATTCAAGTAACTTGATGCACATGATGCGCTATTACTATAAAAACACATTGATAAAGGTCAATTTACAAAATTAAATGAAGTTCCGTCCTACATTAGCTTGACACTTTTTGAATTAAATCAAGAGGCGACGAATGAGGGCTTGAATCACCCCTACTGCAGTAGATATTTTTACACCTTAAATATTGGAAGCTCGTTATGTCCCGCATTTCTTCTGAATCCGCAAAGCGGACTGTCAATGTTTGAATTATTGGGCATCTTAAGCCTTGTTTGCGCCAGACCTCTTCAAATACCTAAAAGATATGTCACATTTTATCGCGACACTGTTTACTTAACGTTCCTTAAGCCACTAGAGTAAGAATGGTATGCGTCTGCTACTAATTGTTTACTCATGTTACTGTCCTAATGTAAATTATTTTTATCGACCAAATAGAGTCTTGAAATACGTAATGTAGTCTCTAATAATTACAGTACAAATTGCATACATTAGTGCTGAAATGGTCATCTGACTTACAGAAAGTTGGTACCACATTGCAATCCCACCTATAGCAATCCTATTTTGACGTCCGGTCACATACTCACTGTGATTTGAAAACCCATTAACAAAAATCATTACGCTAGGTACGATTATTCCAACAAATAAAATCATCAATGACCAAAATATCGCACTCGTTCTTGAACGGGCAACAGTAGGAAGCTTCTCAATTTCTTCTTCAGTTTTTGATAGCCGTGTTGCCAGTTGCGAGCTGGCAGGTGCGGTGGTGGTAAGCGGCGTAATAATGAATTGCCGCATCCACATGTTAGGGTTATTTTTAAGCCAATCGTATACTGCAAAGCTCTTGGGGATTACTAGCAAAATCGCTAGTGCAATATAAAACCGCACTACTTCAGGATGCACAGCAACTTTGTCAAAATTATGCACCGCAGGAATAAACGCTATGCTTTCCACCAGATAATTGAGAGTCGGGTAATCTGTAAGTATCGTGGGTGATAAGTTAGTGGCAATAAAGTATTCCGCAGTGAGTATGTAGATCAACCATCGTGCAGAACTCTCTACAAACAGCCATTTAAATATTTTTATCATTCTATATTTATCCTCGCCCCTGCTGCAGTAGATACTTTTACGCCTGAATATTAAAAGTTTGTTTTGCCCCGCATTTCTGCTGAATCCGCAAAGCGGACTATCAACTTTTGAATAAATAGGCTGGCTTTAACCAGTCCCGCTTGAATGAGGGTTAGAAAGCGAGCTAAGCATGCCTAGCCCACAATAAAATTTTCTTTAGCCCTTTACCGCCAAAAAACAACCAAAGACCAAATAGTAACTGGAAAATATTGAAACACAACATTAGCGCCCAGTCTGGGTGTTGCACATAACTTTCAGGATACAATTTTTTCCCAATATAGTCAGTGGTAATGTAGCTCACCAATGCTGGTAATGCTTTTGCGAGAATCCACACACCGATAAGGCTACAGCCGACTGAAAACCAACCACCAAAGAGATTTGTTTGATTGTTTTCAATGCTACTTGTGTCAGGGAGGATTTTTTTAGCGATGAACGTAGGAAAATGCCACAATAAGACACAAACAATTAAGGTGCTACCAAACCCAATATATAGTGGCAGAAATGTGTCATCGGGGCTGTGCTTACGTAGCTGCAGGTAAGCGCCTAGCGTCCTTGAAATGTAGTAAAGAAATAGCCAAATGGCAAACAAGCGAACTGTTGTAGCAAGTGTTTGATGAGGTGTCATTTATTGCTTTCTAACGTTTGAATTAAGATACAAGGGGCCAGCTTTAGATGGTCCCGCTTGAATGATGAGTTAGAGAAATTAGTCACGAAGTTTCCTTATAAAACCTACGATTCCAGTAGAGCCAAGCAACAGCCAAATACCAATAGCGAGCTTTAGAGTAAATATAGTACTGCCAGCAATCTTTTGTGAGGTGGGGGTGTTAGGTCCGAAATCTGAAATATAGGCCACAGCCCAAACAAAATCTTCAATGGAAAATACTAAGAGAGTAAGGCCCA
>Ga0208626_1000114_pt1 | contig 35305 bp, 32 predicted proteins | sample LakWasMet10_HOW4_2_FD_183860 | JGI IMG/M metagenome (GOLD analysis project Ga0208626, IMG submission 183860) | Freshwater sediment methanotrophic microbial communities from Lake Washington under simulated oxygen tension - Sediment Metagenome... | ecosystem: Environmental > Aquatic > Freshwater >... | reverse complement strand
TAACAGGTAATAAAAAAGCGGCTCTAGGCCGCTTTTTTATTACCTGTGAGTCAGGTTTGATCTAACTTTAAGTTATCTATCTTAACTGACCATTAACCATGTACATGTTCACCCAGTGAATTAACATCATTACGCTCTACCCATTTGCGAATCCTGTTCGCATCACCGATTCTGGTCATTTTTCCAACAGAATCAAGCAACACGATAATTGTCGGCTGGCCTGAAATTTCAGCCTGCATTACCAGGCAGCGACCCGCTTCATTGATAAAACCGGTTTTAGATAAACCGATGACCCAGTTTCCGCCGCGTACCAAAGCATTGGTATTGACGAAATTCAGAGGCGTTTGGCGGCCGTATAAAGTCACTTCCTGCGATGGCAGTGTGCTGACCTGGCGAATTTCAGGATAATGGAATGCCGCATTTACCATTTTCACCAAATCTTCAGCCGTTGAAACGTTATTGCTATCCAGGCCGGTTGAATCCACGAAGCGTGTTGACTGCATGCCTAGCAACTGCGCCTTACTATTCATTGCCTGAATGAATGCAGATTTTCCGCCCGGATAATGACGCCCAAGTGCCGAAGCAGCACGATTTTCAGAAGCCATCAGCGCCAACTGCAGTAATTCACCGCGGGTAAGCACGCTCCCTACACTTAATCTTGAACTTGTACCTTTTAAATAATCCACATCTTCATCGCCGATTGAAACCACTTCATCAAGCGGCAAATGCGCATCCAACATCACCATCGCTGTCATCAGCTTAGTTACCGATGCAATTGGCGTAGGCACATTCGTATTTTTTGCGTAAAGGGTTTCACCTGTTAACTGGTTAATCACCAGTGCTTTTGCAGATGCCAGCCTCAAGGGTGTGGTGCCGTCATACCGATCAACAGCGACAGCTTTCTGCGCGCGGAGGCGATGCTGTATCTTGCGGCTGCCTGTTTTGTACTTAACAGTCTTGTATTTACTGCTGTTAGTCACCTGTTTCTGAGTCTTTTTACTTGCGGCATGCAAAGCCATAGGCGTCATGCAAAGCATCGCGCTTACATAGAAAAGTAAAAATTTACGTACAAAATTATTCATAATATGTTGTATCTCAGACAGTTACGCTTGAATACTATATAAAAACCTTAGGTTTGTCCATCAGCAAAATTAATTTTATTTCATTATTAAAAATAAAATCGCCTGCCTGCCAATTTACGTTAAAATTTTAACAGAAATAACTACTATCGTTTATTGGGCAAATATCATGCAGACACCACAATCCCTTCTCTACAGCGCGCAGCACTTATGGGCAAAACCGGTTGCTGACGGTATCTGGGAAGCAGGCATCACTGATTACGCACAGGACTTGCTGGGAGATATTGTTTTTGTTGACGCTCCTGCCGTCGGCAGCACAATCGTGGCCGGTCAACCTTGCGGCCTGGTGGAGTCAGTCAAAACAGGTTCAGATCTGCATGCCCTGGTAGATGGCGAAGTTACCGCGATCAATCAGGACGTCATCAACTCACCGGAGCAGATCAACGACCACCCTTACAAGGCCTGGATATTTAAATTCAAATCCAGCGATACAGATATAGAAAACAAGCTGCTATCAGCCGAGGCATACAAAACCCTGACTGACAGTGCTTAAGCCTATTTAGAAAAGACCAGGCGTACGGATTCCACAAGCTTTTCTATTTCAGCTTTGATTGCGGAGGTCATCGCCTGTTCTATTTGCGGCACCTCCACATCCAGTATTTCATGCACTTTATTGCTTAGTGCCTGCTCAACCGTTGGCAAATCGGCACTCAAGGCCTGTACAAAGTCTTTCTTTGCACTTTCCGCCAAGGTGGTAAAGTCTGCCTTCAGCGTAGCGCTTAATTCGTTTGACAACCCCTGATACAAAGCAGGGAAGGTATCACCCAGCTTTTGCTGCAGCTGCTGCTGAGATTGCACCTGTAATGCATCCAGATAGACGCTGAGTTCGGTTTGCGTATGCTGCGTAAGTGCTTTGTAGATTGCAGCGAGTTCCTGCGCCAGGTTAGCCTTATGATCTGCAAAAATAGTTTCGCGCAGCTGGCTCACTTGCCCCTGCAGTTCCTGCGTTGCATCTGCCACCGTGGCTTTTTGCAAACCAGCCAGTGTTTGCTGCAACTGCTCGGTCAGGGCTTGCTGCAAATCAGGTAATGCCAGCGTTAGCTTCTCATTCACGTCAGCCACCGCTTGCGCCTGCATCTGGCTCAGGGTATTTTCCAGGTCAGATTTGATCACTTCGGTATTGGTATGCATCAGCTTGGGTATATCCGTTGCCAATTCAGCCCTGGCCTTGTCCACCATCGCAGCTGCCTGATCTAGCGCTTGCTGCTGCACGGTGGCCAAAGTATCGCCAATGTGCTGCTTTAACGACGCCTCGGCATCACGCTGCTGCTGCTCGATCTGCCCTGCCTGCTGGTCATACTGCTGGTTGAGCGCACTGGAAATATAAGCCTGGTTTGCTTTCTGGATATTCGCCGACTCACTTAACAAGTGGTCAAGCAGCTCCTGCTTCATTTCAAGCTTGAGTTTCTGTGCGAGTGATTTCTCAATGTCTGCTGCAACATGCGGCCTGATCTGCTCAGCGATTTCGGCAACCAGCTCCGGCGTTACATTAAAGGCCTTGGCTAAAGCCTGTGCAGGCAACGCATGCACCTCGGTCAGCAATGGAATATCGTCATCTTCACGCATAATTACTCACATTCTTTTTATGAACATAAAAACTAACCAGCCGCTGCATCCGTCGATTTCACTTGATAGCCGCGGTCGCGGTAAAACTTGTAGCGCTGCCTTGCTGCCACCTTGTCATCCTCATCATTGCCGACAAGCTCTACCAGATACCTGAAACGACTGAAAAACGGAGGGTACTCCGCTTTCAGATTAATCAGGATATCATCCTGCATCAAATGACTGCCGTCTGCATCCAGAATGACAGGGGCATAGGCGCTTGCATCATCCTGCGGATAAGCGCTGGGCAAAAAGCTGGCTGGCGCATGCTGCCAAAGCTTCTGCTGCAGCATGCTGCTCATCGCATCATCTTGCGTAAAAACTGTCAGTTGGCGCCCTTTAGCAACTGCCCGTTCGCAAAGCTCCGTCACCTTTGCCAGCTTGTCTGTTACGTTAAAATAAAATTCAACACGTGTCATAGCTCTGGATTAACGCTTTGCCTGGCCTGCCCGGGACACTAGAAACTCCGTGAGCAATGGCACCGGCCTGCCGGTACCGCCTTTTTCCTTGCCGGACTTCCATGCCGTACCTGCGATATCCAGATGCGCCCAATCATATTTCTTGGTGAACCTTGATAAGAAACACGCAGCAGTAATACTGCCGGCAGCACGTCCACCGATATTGCCCATATCGGCAAAGTTACTGTCCAGTTGCGGCTGGTAGTCATCCCACAGCGGCATATGCCAGGCACGGTCTAATGCAGTCTCGCCTGCCTGCAGCAGTTCTTTCGCCAGGTCATCGTTATTACTGAACAGACCGGTTGCATGGTGGCCCAGCGCGATCACGCAGGCACCGGTTAATGTTGCAATATCCACCACGGCACTTGGTTCGAAGCGCTCGGCATAAGTCAGCGCATCACACAGGATCAGGCGGCCTTCAGCATCCGTATTCAACACTTCGATCGTTAAACCGGACATGCTGGTCAGCACATCACCCGGCCTTGTCGCACGGCCATCCGGCATATTTTCACAAGTCGGGATAATGCCAACCACATTCAGCGGCAGATCCAATTCGGCAATCGTTCTGAATGTACCGAGTACGCTTGCTGCACCGCACATATCGTATTTCATTTCATCCATCTCGGCACCCGGCTTCAGTGAAATACCGCCAGTGTCAAAGGTAATGCCTTTACCAACCAGCACCACAGGTTTCTGACCCTGCTTACCTTTCAGGTGCTGCATCACGATCAGCTTCGGCGGCTCTTCACTGCCTTTGGCAACCCCGAGGAATGAACCCATGCCTAATGTTTCAAGGTCAGCGCGTTCCAGCACTTCAACTTTCAGGCCGTATGTCTTGCCAAGCCCCAATGCCTGTTCTGCCAGATAGGTAGGCGTGCAGACATTTGGCGGCAGGTTACCAAGATCTTTGGTCAGGCTAACGCCTGCAGCAAGTGCTTTACCATCTGCCAGGCCTGCTTCGGCTTCTTTGACCTGGGCGGCATCGGCAATATGTATGGTCAGCCTTTTAACACTCTTTTTTGCGTCATCATCTTCTGCAGCTTCTTTCTTGCGCTTGATTGCATCAAAACGATAAGTGGCATCCAACGCCACTTCTGCCAGCAGAGATACTTTGCGGCGCAGGCTTAATGCTTTTACCGGCAGCTCCACCAGATAGCTGTCCGCCTCACTGGCTCCGCTTGCAGACAGTGCCTTCACTGAAGCTCGCACGGCCTTGGCATACTGCTTCTCAGTAAAGCCATCCACCTTACCCAACCCCACAAGCAATACGCGATCACTGTGCATGCCGGGTACGTCATGCAGCATCAATGTCTTTTCTGCCTTGCCATCCATATCACCGCGCTTGATGATATTGCTCAAATAACCGGATGAAAGCGCATCTATCGTTTTAGCGGAATCCGACAACTGATGAGACTCATACACGCCGACAATGACACAATTATGATGCTGTTTTTCCGTACTGCCCGTTTTTATGCTAAATTCCATCTGGTTGGATCCTTAATTTTATTTGTAGTAATGCTGTTTATAAACTTAAATAAGTTAAAGACAAGCCGTTAATAGCGCTAACGCAGCATAATGGCCGCGCCGGCAATGTCAGTATTGGATTAACTCAGATTTTCCATTAGACGATTTTGCATCTACTTGAATGTTAACTTGTCCATTTTGCGCCTTTTTTATACAAACTGTTCAGCGTTACCATTTTTAGCAACACTTGCCGAATTTTTGGCTTAATGTTGCTTATCAGTTTCTGGCAAGTCCTAATGGAAGATCTGAGTTAAAATAAACCAAATTATCTCGTGTTTTACACGTAATTCATAGTTGTAAATAAAACGTATGCTTTTTAGGCGCTCCCTACTGCAAGAACTCATTTCCACCGCTGCCGGTGCCTTCCTGATATTGGTTGGCATCGTCATCGCGCAGCGCGCCGGCAACCTGATCCGCCTTGCCGCAAAAGGCATCCTGCCCAACGATGCCATTACCACCATGCTGGGCTTCAGCATGATCAAGTTCCTGCCCATGATACTTTCACTGACACTTTTCCTTGCGGTACTGATGACTCTGTCGCGCTGGTATCGTGACTCGGAAATGGTGATATGGTTCAGCAGCGGCATGAGCATCACCAGCTGGATACGCCCGGTGCTTAATTTTATCGGGCCAGTCATCGTATTGATTACCGTGCTGAGTTTGTTCGTGATGCCATGGGCGACCAACAAGGGTGAGAACTACCGCACCCAACTGGAAAGCCGTGATGAGCTTGCCTCGATAAGCCCTGGTGTCTTCAAGGAATCCAACAACGGCGAGCGTGTATTCTTCATAGAAAGCTTCGATGAGCTTGGCAATGTCGTTAAAAATATTTTTGTGCAATCGATTCAACATCAGAAACTGGGAATCATCGTTGCCGCAAAAGGACACCGCATGGTCGAAAAGAATAACGACCATTTCGTCGTCATGGAAAATGGCAGGCGTTACCAGGGCACGCGCGGCTCAGCAGAGTTCTCAACAACACAGTTTGAGAAATATGCAATACGCATCGAAGCCAAAGAAGCAAAGCAAGAACCGCCAAGCACTGAAGCCAAATCCAGCAAAGAGTTATTTGAAAGCAAAAGTGTGGCAAATAGAGCCGAATTGCAATGGCGCTTCGCTATACCGATATCGGCCCTGATATTGTCACTGCTCGCAATACCGTTAAGCGCACTTGACCCGCGCGCAGGGCGCTCGGCGAACTTTGTGCTGGCACTGGTCATCTACATTATTTATAACAACCTGCTCAGTATCATGTACGCATGGGTTGTACAGCATAAGGTGCATGTCATCATCGGGCTATGGCCGGTACACCTGCTGTTTTTAATGCTGGCGATATACATGTTTTACCGCCGTGCGCTTCAATTACCCATTTTCCCCGGCTTTTTATCAAGTGTTTTTTCAACTTCATGGCTAAAAACTCGCCCTAAGCAATAACTTGATAAAATCCACATATCCATGAATATCCTCACCCGCTACCTACTCAAAGAAATCACCATCAGCGTGACCCTGATCATGCTGGCGCTGATCGCCATGTTCTCATTTTTCGACCTGATTCAGGAACTGGAAAGCCTGGGGCGCGGTAATTACGGCCTGAGCAAGGTCATATTATTTGTGATCCTGAGTGCGCCTGGCCATATCTACGAGATCATGCCGGTGGCCGTGCTTGTCGGCTGCATGTACAGTATCGGGCAGTTTGCGCGCTACTCCGAACTCATCATACTCAGGGTCAGCGGCATCTCCTCCACAGGGATCGCCATATCCTTATTAAAGATCGGGCTGATTTTTACCGTGATCACATTCCTGGTAGGCGAGCTGATTACGCCATTGAGTGAAAAAATGGCACAGCGCATGCGCATTCAGGCAACGGACTCGGTGATTGTCCAGGACTTCAAATCCGGACTTTGGGTTAAGGACGGCAATAGCTTCGTAAACGTAGAGCAGATACTTCCCGACTCGACGCTGCTTAATGTTCACATTTACGAGTTTGATAATACATTCAAACTGCAAACAAACAGCCATGCAAAAAGCGGACAATTTGTAAATGATCAATGGAACCTCAAAGAAGTTACGCAAACCCATTTCGATCACGACAGCAACCATGTTACACAATTGGAAAAAGCGACCTGGCGCTCACTGATACGTCCGGAATTATTAAACGTATTACTCGTACTGCCGGAAAAAATGTCGGCATGGAACCTGTATTCCTACATTAAGCACTTATCCCTTAACAAACAGAAAACAACGCGCTATGAAATGGCGCTCTGGTCAAAACTGATTTATCCGCTGGCCTGTATGGTCATGATCATGCTGGCATTGCCGTTTGGCTTTATACAGCAGCGCGCCAGCGGTGCCAGCACAAAGATATTTATCGGTATTATGCTAGGCGTGCTGTACCAGATACTGAACCGCACCTTTATACATCTGGGCGTATTGAATGACTGGGCACCTTTGTTCAGCGCGGTAACTCCCACCATTCTGTTCTTAATGGCAGGACTGGGCATGCTGTATTACGTAGATCGCAGGTAAGGCCTGAACCGCACATCTGCCAAAAATTCAGGCACGGTCAGACGCCGGCCGCAATTCTGCTTTTCAGGATCCTGTCGTGCAGAAACAAGTGCTGGCGATCAACAATCGCCCACAAAAACCCAAAGCCGCACAAAGCGAAGCTGAGCGTTGCCAGCACATATCTCAGTATCGCAAACCTAACACTTAGCAATTGACCGCCATCCGTGACCAGCTTGAGCTTCCATGCCTGCATCGCAAGGGTCTGCCCGCTCTTTAGCCAGCAGCGCACAAAATAAGCGCCTATGGTCAGCCACAGAAAAAGCTGTAACAGGAGCCGTTTGACACCATGTGTAGCATCGCCGGCAAGCCACAGAAATAAACCGGCACTTACAAAAACGATCGCAATCACCGTCAGCAGTTCATATAAAAGACAAGCCCCAAGCTTGATAAGGCTCGGGGCGGCTATATTCAATTTCTGATTATTCACAGGACATCCATCACTTTAAACAATATACGGGCCACGCCCGCCTGATGCTTCCGGGAATCCAATCAGTCCAGACCTGAATCACCATAGGTTTCCGGAGATTCAGAACGCAGCTTGGCACGTTCTGATTCGGGAAGGCTCTGGTATTCATGCCATTTCTGACGAAGTTCGCGTTTTTTATCTTCGGGCAGCGCCTTAAACTGCTGATGCTTTTTTCTGGCATTTTCGCGTTCATAAGGTGTCATCCGGCTCCAGTTCGTGAGCCGATTCTTCACCAGTTCCTGTTTTTTCTGGCTCATTTTTGGATAGTCACGTGCAATATCCAGCATTTTTTCACGCTGCCATGGTCGCAGGTTGTCCCACTCTGAAGCTAAAGGATTCAAAACCTGACGCTGTCCCTCAGTTAACTGCCCCCATGTCAGGTTGGCCTCATCAGCATTGGCAGCACAGGCTACCAGTAACAGAAATGAAATCAGTATCCATTTAAAGCTTAATTGGATTCTATCCATGCATCAAACCCCTTATCCGCATAAGCCTCCGGTGGCAAATCAGACGCCAGCAGAAACGCATCGCTATTTTCTAAATTATTATTAAGTCCAAACTGCTGCACAGCGAAGAAAGTCAGCATCATCACAGACAACAGTAACACTGTCGATGCCACTCGGTGCTGTTCAAAATTATGCCCTACGTGATGCCCGAACCAGCGCAGCACATGGCCGTGGCCACTGACCTGGTGATCGGTGCTATGTTGAGCCTGCCGCTCCGCCAGATAATTGACAGCCGCATTTCTCGCAGCTGATAACCGCTGCTCCTGCTCAGGACTCAACTGCTGCGCACGGTCTTTCAGTAAATCAGAAATACCGCGTGCGATCTGCGCTTCCATCACTGGATCAGAAATCATGCTGTCATCCAGCGAATTGATATTTTTTCCATTTGTCATATTGTTTTGCTGCATATTCATTACATGCTCCTTAAGACCGAGCTATTTTTTGTCGAATACGGCATTTGATAAGCCAATCTTATCTAAACCCTGTTTTTTTAATTCCAGCGCCAATGCGTGAACCGCCCGTGAGCAGTGAGTCTTCACACTACCATCAGAGCAGCCCATAATTTCAGCCGTTTCAGCCACATCCATCTCCTCCCAGTAACGCAATACAAAGGCTTCCCGTTGACGCGCAGGCAGTTTTTCCAGGGCACGCTCTATCAATTGTATGGTCTGGCTGCGCGCAAGCTGTGCCGAAGGCTCATCCCCATCATCTCCGACATCAATCGTTTCCAGCGGGTCGCGTTCTTCGTTATCAGCATCATTGCCGCCGAATGAAGAAAGCAGGGTCGTCCACAAATTACGGACTTTCTGTCTGCGCCAGAAATCACGCATTGTATTCTGCAATATGCGCTGGAAGAGCATAGGGAATTCCGTTGCCGGACGCTCCCCATACTTTTCGGCCAGCTTCATCATGGCATCCTGCACAATATCAAGTGCTGCGTGATCGTCGCGCACAGCATAAGCCGTCTGCTTAAAAGCCCGACGCTCAGTCGCTGCAAGAAAATCTGAAAGTTCTTTTGGGGTTGCCATTTCTAAAGAGTTATTAACATTTATGTTTATTCTGATGCCTGATTATAATGACATGCCGCTGATATTCTGTTCAACCAAAACTTATTCCATCCATCACTGGGTCTGAATACTGCCAGAACCGGAAAAAGACCGCAGGCATAAAGTATATCAGGTTTATATTTGCACTTTATATTTGCACCGAGCTTAAGCTTGGTTACAATCTTAACCTGATAATGAAATGAGCTGACGCTATGTGGAAACTGATTTTTTTAGGACTAATAATATGGCTGGCCGTTTACATTGTAAAACGCACCATTGGCCCGGCCGCAAAACACCTGGAGCATACTGATACAGCTGAGGGCGGAAAAGAGCCCATAGAGAACATGGTTCAATGCACCACCTGTCATGTGCATTTACCGAGATCGGAAGCTTTCCTGGTGAACGGGAACTTTTATTGCTCCCAAGCGCATATTGAACATAAATGAGTTTTTCCAACTCCTATTCCGGTACCAATTTCAACAAAAACTTTGCCTTGCAGAATGATTTATCCCTGCAGGCACGCGCTATACGCGTCATCAATATTTTCCGTTTTCTTTTAAGTCTTATTTTTGTAATTTTCTATGTATTTGCCGACAAACTGAACTTAACAGACGGCAGCGATAACCCATCATTATTTTTTAGCCTGGCACTGGCATATACACTTTTCGGTATCTCGCTGCTGGTCATCACGCCATTAAAGTCTTCGGCTGTCATATTTTTCCATCCGGTACAGATCGTGATAGACATTCTGTTCATTATCATGATGATGTACGCAGCCGGCGGCATACAAAGCGGCCTGGGACTGCTGCTGATTGTGACGATCGTAACAGCCAGCCTCGTCAGCAATGGCCGCCTGGCATTGTTTTACGCTGCGATTGCGACCATCAGCCTGTTGCTTGAGCAAAGCTACCGGATTGCGCAATGGAATCTACCGATTTCCTCTTATACCCAGTCCGTCATGCTGAGCCTGAGCTGTTTTGCAACGGCATGGCTGGCGTACAGCCTCGCTAAACGAATACTGCTAAGTGAAGCACTGGCATCTTCACGCGGGGTTGATCTTGAAAACCTGGCGCAGGTCAATGAACTGATTACACAGCAAATGCAGGATGGCGTACTTGTTGTCGATGAGAACCTCAATATCCGCCACCATAACTCGCAGGCAAGGCTGCTGTTATCTTTAGAGAATGATACCAATACCGATCTCGCACTGATGGAAAATGCTCCGGCAATTGCCAATCTGCTGCTGTATTGGGCAGATGGAAATGATGAGCATAAGAATCTGATCATTCCCGTAAACAACCGTGAGTTGAATCTCCGCATTGAACCGATTAACCACGAGAACCGCAAGCTAGGTGCAGTTATTTTCATTCAGGACTGGAGCAAAATCCAATCTTCTGCACAACAGGCGAAGCTGGCCGCCCTCGGTAGGCTTACAGCCAATATTGCGCACGAAATCCGTAACCCTTTAAGTGCGATCAGCCATGCGAACCAGTTATTGCAAGAAGAGGAAAACCTTTCCGAAACCAACACGCGCATCCTGGAGATTATTGAAGACAATACGCAGCGCATCAACCAGATTATTAAAGATGTGCTGGAACTGAACCGCCGCGACCGCACCCAGCAGGAGAAAATCACGCTCAACCAGTTTATTGTTGATTTTCATACGCAGTTCTGCGCCATTGAAAAAATTCCGGCCACCCATTTCACGCTTGAACTTTGTCCGGCGCAACACTGCATCATCTTCGACCGCCGGCACCTGACGCAGATTTTATGGAATTTATGTAAAAATGCATGGGAGCATGGCCGCAAAGAGATCGGCAGCCTGCATTTGAACTGTACGCGAACACTGAAATCCACACTCAACAGCAAGATAGGTTTACATCTCGAAATCATTGATGATGGCGCAGGCATTGCCGAACATGACAGGAATAAGCTGTTTGAACCGTTCTACACCACAAAAACTACCGGCAATGGCCTGGGTTTATACATTTCGCGCGAACTGGCTGAGGCAAATAATGCGCAGCTGTACTTTCACCCACTGGATCGCGGCAGTGCATTTATACTTGAGTTAAGAAATACAAATTAAAGGCCACATGCAAGCATGACCAATAAACCAACCTGCCTAATCGTTGATGATGAAACCGACATTCGTGAACTGCTTGTCATGACACTGGAACGCATGGATATCGAGACATACAGCGCCTGCTGCGTGGAAGAGGCCAAGACTTTACTCGCGAAACGTCCTTACGGACTTTGCATTACCGATATGCAGATGCCGGATGGTACGGGGCTGGACCTGCTGCATTACATCAATGAATTCCATACCGGTTTACCGGTTGCAGTGATCACTGCACACGGCAGCGCCGAAAATGCGGTATGCGCACTAAAATCCGGCGCTTTTGATTACTTATCAAAACCGATCTCGCTTAAACAGTTACGGCCGGTAGTGGAATCCGCGCTCAAGCTCACTGCACAAACTGAGCAATCGCACCCCAATACACTTGAAATGATTGGTGACTCAGAGCAGATCAAACACGTACGGATGATGATAGAGAAACTTGCACGCAGCCAGGCACCTGTTTACATCAGCGGAGAGTCCGGCAGCGGCAAGGAATTAGCGGCAAAACTGATCCATAAAAACAGCTCGCGGGCAGACGATGCGTTCATCGCAGTAAACTGCGGTGCTATCCCTGAAAACCTAATGGAAAGTGAGTTCTTCGGCTATAAGAAAGGGGCTTTTACCGGCGCGGGTCAGGATAAGGATGGCATGTTCCAGGCTGCGAATGGCGGTACTTTATTTCTGGATGAAGTCGCCGACCTGCCGTTGCTGATGCAGGTAAAGTTACTGCGTGCGATACAGGAGAAAAAAGTGCGCATGGTCGGCAGCACAACCGAGGAAACAGTCGATGTGCGCATTATCAGCGCAACCCATAAGAACCTTGCCGAGATGATGGACAACGGCCAGTTCCGGAAAGACCTTTATTACCGCCTCAATGTGATCCAGCTCAAAATGCCGTCACTGCGCGACCGTCCTGTTGATATCCCGTTAATCGCTGATGTCCTGCTGAACAAGCTCTGTACGCACCAGCAGGCATCCGTACCGAAAATTGATGAGGCTGCGCTTGCATATATTTCCAGACTGCCTTTTCCGGGCAACGTACGTGAACTGGAAAACATGCTGGAACGCGCGCTGGCACTTTGCGATGGCAAAGTGATCACGATAAAAGACTTGATGACTGAAGATGACACGGCTACCAGATTCATGAGCGGCGAATTCGACCAACTGGCAGAGGAACTGACGCTGACTGACTATCTTGAAAATGTAGAAAAGAAAGCAATTATTCAGGCGCTCAACAAAACCAACCACAATAAGACCGCGGCCGCTAAACTGCTTGGGGTAACCTTCCGCACCCTACGTTACCGGCTCGCTAAACTTGGGCTGTCTAAAGAAACCGATGCTGATCTGGAAAATGATAGTGAGTAATTAGAAATAAATTAAGGGCGCTTCAAAGCGCCCTTAACATTCAAACATTTATTTAGCTTAACACCAGCAACAGATATGTAACATACAGCGCACCGTTTACCAGCAAGTGCCAGACCCTGATGCCGCCCTTAGCTGTTAAATACCTGAGCCAAACAGCGGCTATTAATGTCATGACAATACCGAGCAATACTTCCTGGCGCGGTTCCCATGGCGTGAGCATAATACCGATTGCCGGCAGCAAAGTACCCTGGAATACCATTGCGCCGGTAATATTACCAAAAGCCAGCGTATCCTTGCCCTTGCGTACCCATAAAATGCTGTTCACTTTTTCCGGCAGCTCTGTCGCGATTGGAATAATCAGCAAAGACAGCAGCAATGCAGAAATGCCTAATATGTGTGATGCCTCTTCAACACCATTGATAAAGCCTTTTGCACCCGCCACCAGCAAGCCCAGACCCAGTAAAAGCTGAATGACGATTACCGGCATATTGTTCGGCAAACCGACTTTGCATAAAAACATATCGCCGCCGGCTTCGGTGGCGTGTCCTTCTTCCACCAAGGCTTTTGACGCATTGATCGTCATCATCACGTAGACGAAATAAATCATCACCATACAGAAACCCAGGGTGTAACGTACGGCAATTAAAGTATGCGGTACAAACATCGCAATGGCGGCAAAGCTGAACGCAATGATGAAAAAGTTAAGGTCGCGTGTCAGTCCGGTGCGCTCCGGCCTTAAATGCCCGTGCGTACCGCGCCGCTTCCACACAGAAACCGCCATGAGCGAAATTGAAAGTGTGGCCAGCATCAAAGGCGCACCAAGAATGGCACCTACGCCGATCTCTTCGTTGGTAGCAGCATTCTGCGTGCCAGCCAGCAATGCGAGCAAAGGCACTGATGTCTCCGGCAGCGCAGTACCTACCGCAGCGAATAAAGAACCGGTCACGCCTTCCGAAATTTTCAATTTCTCGCCCAAATGCTCAAGCGCATTCGTAAAGACTTCTGCTGCGATCAGGATTACAACCAGCATTACTGCTAATTCTAAGAACACCATCGGGAGTTTCCTTGATTAATGACTAAGGTTAAATACAGGTTTCAATAATGTGCGCATTTTAAACTGAAATCTATATAAAATCAGATCTCAGCCCGTTTGTTTCATAAATTAATCAGCCGCAAACAAATTCCTGCGCCAAAACAAAATCTTGCGTAATAATAATGGAAGCTTATAAATTACACCCTTTATGACAACTTACCATATCAATCAGGCTGGATTTGCAAAGAACGCGCAGTTCATCGCATCACCCAATTTTGACGAACGCCCCCTGCATACAGGCGCAGGGGATATAAGCGCTGCAACAAACCCAGAGATCAGCTTGATTGTCGTTCACAACATCAGCCTGCCCCCCGGCCAATACCGCGGCAGCGGCATTATTGAGCTGTTTACCAACAGTCTTGACCCTGACGAACATCCATACTACGCACAAATCCACACCTTCAAGGTATCCGCTCATTTTTTAATCCGGCGCGATGGCAGCCTGATCCAGTTTGTTTCCTGTCTGAACCGTGCCTGGCATGCGGGCGTATCAAACTGGCAGGGACGTGAACGTTGTAATGATTTCTCTGTCGGAATTGAGCTTGAGGGCAGTGACTTTGAAGCATTTGAACCTGCGCAGTATCAAACATTAAACAATTTAATTAACGGGATCAGAAAAGCATATCCGATTCAGTCTATAGTAGGGCATTCTGATATTGCGCCAGGCCGCAAAACGGATCCTGGCCCCTACTTTGACTGGCAGCAGGTAATTAAATAATGCTGTAACTTTAGTTCTTGATAATACAAAAAATATTTAGCCGATTATTTATGCAAAGAAAAACACAACTCATTCTACTGGCCCTGATGATTGCCCTGGTGGCTGGCTGCGGCAATAAAGATAAAGCCGCCGATGCCAACGGCAAAAAGGGTCCCAAACCGACGCTGGTAACCGTAGCGCAAGTTAAAGACACCGCAATAGAAATCACAGAATCTGCTGTAGGCTCGATTGAAGGCCTGATCGACCCAACCATTGCCGCAGAAGTTGCGGCACGCGTAGTCAAAGTGCATGTCAGCCCGGGACAAAGGGTAAAGAAAGGCGAACTGGTTGCAACCCTGGATGCCACGGACTATGCCTTGCAGCGTAACGAAGCGCTGGCGGAAGTTGCGCGTATCGAGGCATTACTGGAGAACCAGACCAAGATCGTGGCGCGCAGCCAGGCACTGGTCAATAAAAACTTCATTTCGCAGAATGCGGTTGATACAGACCTCGCTCAGCAGAACGTACTCAAGGAGCAGTTGGCGGGAGCCCGCGCGCGCGTAGACACCATCAACCACAGCAGCAGTAAAACCAGAATTTACGCGCCGACTGACGGCGTCGTTGAAAAGAAAATCGTCGATACCGGTGAGTTTGTAAAAGTAGGCGACCCATTATTGCAGATCATCTCAAACAAACGTTTACGCGCGCACATTCCGTTTCCTGAACGTATCAGCAACCAGCTGAAAGCTGGCATGAAAGTGCGTTTAAGCACGCCGACCAGCACAAAAGTGGTGGAATCCGTCATCCGCGAATTAAAACCCATGATTACGGAGAGCAATCGCTCCATCGATGTGATTGCTGACGTGACAGATGAGTCTGACTGGCAGCCCGGTGCCAGTGTCACCGGCACAGTCGTTATCGGGGAACAGCCTTCCGCCTTGATGGTTCCCGAGCAGAGCGTCGTGCTGCGGCCGGCAGGTGAAGTCGTGTATCTGGTAAAAGACAGTAAAGCGCACCAGGTGATTGTAAAAACAGGGCAACATCAGAATGGGCTGGTTGAAATCACCGAGGGCCTGCATGCCAACGATACCATCGTGATGGATGGCGCGGGCTTCCTGACTGACCAGGCGCTGATTCAGGTCACAAGCAAGCACTCTGCGCAATAATCACCGGTTTAAAATACAAAAATTGCTTAATAAAAAGATCGCCGCATGACACTACCCGAACTCTCGATCAAACGCCATGTTCTCGCCTGGATGCTCTCAGGCGTCATTGTTCTGTTCGGCATCATCTCTTACCAGCGTATCGGCATTGACCGTATCCCTGCGATTGATTTCCCGATCATCGTGGTGAACACCACGCTGCGCGGCGCCAATCCGGATGTGGTCGACACCAGCATTACCAGCATCATCGAATCCGCAATCAACACCACACCAGGCATTGAACACATTCAGTCATCCTCCTCCCCGGGCGTTTCAGTCATCACGATTACATTCTCGCTGGACAAGGACATTGACGTTGCCTACAACGAGGTGCAGGCCAAAGTCAGCCAGATATTGCGCCGCCTGCCGAATGACACTGATCCACCGGTCATACAGAAAGTAGATACCAACGCCTCGGCAGTCATCTGGCTGGCATTAAGCGGTGACCGTACCATACAACAGCTCAACCTGTACGCAAATAACGTATTAAAGAAAAAGTTTGAAACCATCAATGGAGTGGGAGAAGTCAACATAGGCGGTCGCCGTGACCGCGTAATTCGTGTCAATATCAAACCGGAAAAGATGGCTGCTTACAAAGTCACTGCTGATGATCTGATCTCCGCATTTAATCGTGAACACATCCAGCTGCCGGGCGGCTTTCTAGTCAGTGCGCAATCAGAACAGCTGCTGAAACTTGATATGGAGTTCCATAATGTCAGGGAGCTTAGCGAACTCATTGTTTCTACCAATACAGGCGTCTCAATCCGCCTCAAGGATGTAGCGACAATCGAAGACGGCATCACCGATAACCGCCAGATCGCCCGCTACAATGGCAAACCTACCGTAGGCTTGGGCATGGTCAAGATCGCCAATGCCAACACGGTCGATATCATCAGGGAGGTCGAGCGCCGCCTTGAAGAGGACATCCGCCCCAACCTGCCTACGGGCATGAATCTGGAAGTATCCACCAACGATTCAATTTTCATTAACCAGCTCGTTGCGTCGCTTAAAGAACACCTGGTAGAAGGTACGCTGCTGGCAGCCTTGATCGTATTTATTTTCCTGCGCTCGGTACGTTCCACACTGATTGTAGCAACCGCAATACCGGTATCGTTACTGGCGGCAATCGCCGTGATGTACTTTTCCGGCTTCACGTTTAACTCCATGACCCTATTGGCGCTGCTGCTGCTGATTGGCGTGGTGGTGGATGATGCCATCGTGGTGCTTGAGAACATATACCGCCATCGCGAACATATTGATCCCAACCCGATCAGCGCTGCCCTGAACGGCGCGCGTGAAGTAACTTTTTCTGTGACCGCCGCATCGCTATCACTGGTTTGTATTTTTGCACCGGTCATTTTCATGGATGGCATGGTAGGTAAATTTTTCAACTCTTTCGGGGTGGTCGTGACTTTCGGCGTACTGGCTTCATTGTTCGTTTCACTGACACTGACGCCAATGCTCTGCTCACGCTACCTTAGTGTAAGCCGCCATGATGAAAATAAAATTTATAGCTTCATCGGTAACATACTGGGCGCCATGGATAATATCTATAAGAAACTGCTGTTTACCTCACTCAGGCATCGCGGTACGGTGCTATTAATTACCGTGCTATTTGTGATGTTCAGCGGTTATTTTTCATTCAAATATGTAGAAAAAGATTTTGTACCTGAGTCTGATGAAAGCAGCTTCAGCATTACGGTCAAAACACCGCTCGGATCCAGTCTGGAATACACCGATTCGCGCCTGAAAATGGTCGAAGCCGTTGTTGCCAGCCACAAAGCTGAAGTAGCCAGCTTCTTTTCTACCATTGGTGCAGGCTCGCGTGGTCAGGTTAATCAGGGCAACGTCAACGTGCGCCTGAAACCAAAAGTAGAACGCAACAAAAGTCAGCAGGCTTTAATCAAGGAGCTGAAAAAAGAACTGGACACGATTCCCGGTGTACGCGCGATTCCTACCGGTGCCTCGGTGGTACGCGGCCAACGCTCCGAGAAACTGCAATTCAACCTTACCGGCAGCAATCTTCAGGAAATCGGCCGTATTTCAAAACTGCTGCAGGACTCACTCAGCAGCAACCCGAACATGGGCAAAGTTGACCTTGATGTGCAGCTTGACCTGCCGCAGCTCAACATGAAAATAGACCGGGAGCGAGCCGCAACACTAGGCCTGAATGCCACCGACATTGCTACCGCTGTCAGCCTTTACGCAGGCGGCATCAACGTGGCCAAATACAATGATGAAAATGGTGATGGCCAGCGTTACGACATTCGCCTGAAAGCAGATGAAAATGATTTAAAAAACACCGAAGACCTGCGTAAAATATTCCTGCGCAGCAGCAATGGCCAACTGGTACGCCTGGATGCGGTTGCCAGCTTCTTGCCCGAACTCGGGGCTGCCGTTATTGGGCGCTACGACCTGCAATATGCGGCAAACTTCTATGCCAATCCGGGCATGCCTCTGGGCGATGCAGTTGACCTCGTAAAAGCAACTGCGGCCAAAATCGTTCCTGCGGAATACAATATTAAAATGGTGGGTCAGGCTGAAGAGTTTGGCAAAACCTTTAAGAATATCAAGTTCGTATTTTTATTAGCTTTTATCCTGCTCTACATGGTATTGGCCAGCCAGTTCAACTCGTTCATACAGCCATTCATCATCATGCTCGCACAGCCGCTTGCGATTATAGGCGGCCTGATTGCACTGCTGATCTCCGGCGATACGCTCAATATGTTCTCGATGATTGGTCTGGTGCTGCTGATTGGCCTCGTCGCTAAAAACTCGATCCTGTTAGTGGACTTAACCAATCAGCTGCGTGATAAAGGCGTAGCTATCGATGACGCGTTAAAAGAAGCGTGCCCGATACGGCTGCGGCCTGTAGTGATGACCTCACTGACGATCATCCTGGCACTATTACCTGCGGCACTCGGGCTTGGCGCCGGCTCTGAAACCAACAAGCCGCTGTCGGTTGCCATCATCGGCGGCATGGTTTCATCTACCTTGCTGACACTGGTAGTTGTGCCAGCTGCCTACTCACTGGTAATGCACGGTCTGGAAAAATGGGAAGTTAAAAGAATAAGCCTGGCTAAAAAATTCCAGTCTTGATTTTATTATCAGACCGGTTTTTCAAGAAGCTCCAGTTGCAGCCCGCTTATTTTAGGCTGCCACATATCAGGATTAACGGGAAATGTCTGGACAATACCGGTGCGCCGGTAACCGCGCCGTTCGTAAAAAGCAATCAGCTCATGGCGCAGTGTAATGACATGCATGCAGAACTTGCTCACTGACCAGCGCTGCACAGCATAGCTTTCAGCATAAGTGAGCAGTTGCTTACCTACACCCAGACCCTGTATGGCGGGGTTCACCACAAACAGGCCGACATGTGCTGCATCCGCCTCTTTTTCAAGGCAAACCGAAGCAATAAGGTCATCACCGTTCATGCATAGCAAAATCACGCTGTGTTCAGATTCAATGAGATGCTGCACATCTGCCGCCGAAGTACGCAAGCCATCAAGCAGGTCAGCTTCAGTGGTCCAGCCTTGCCGGCTAGTATCGCCGCGATACGCACTATTCGCCAGTGCGGCAATACTGGTTGAATCTGCTGCCATGGCAGGCCGGAAAAATAGTGAATGCATCATCAGGCTTTAGGTATGAGGTACAGTGGCCAGTTTTTGCACTACAAGGCTCCCCACCATATCACCTTGTACGTTCACGGTAGTACGCAGGGTATCCAGCAGCCTGTCTATTGGCAGAAGAATGGCAATCGCTTCCGCAGGCAATCCCACTGACTGCAGTACCATGACCATGGTTACCATGCCGGCACTCGGTATACCGGGAGCCCCGATTGCAGCAATCATTGCAGTAAAGAACACGATTAACTGCTGGGTGAAACTCAGCTCAACACCAACCAGATTGGCAATAAACAAGGCGGCAATGGCCTCATACAACGCTGTACCATCCATGTTAACCGTAGCCCCCAAGGGCACGACAAACCCGGCGATTTCGGGCCTGACTTTCAAGTTCTGAATCGTGCAGCGCATGGTGATAGGTAGGGTCGCATTACTGGAGCTGGTAGCAAATGCAGTAATCAAAGCCTCGCGTGCGCCTCGCCAGAATTTCAGTGGTGTTGTACCTGTGATCAGGTACAACAGAAAAGGCAAGATCACGATACCGTGCAGCAATGTAGTACCAATGACCACGCCTACAAATTTAGCCAGTGTGCCTATCATTGCAGCGTCCTGTGTTGCGACCAATTTAATCAGCAAAGCCATGATGCCGAGCGGGGCCAGCAGCATCACCCAGCCGACAATACGCATCGTGATTTCCTGGGCCTCCTGCAATAAGGCCAGCATATTCCGATAGCGCTCGCCACCCATGACTAAAGCAATACCGAGAAACAGGGCAAATATCACAACAGCCAGCACATTGCCCTCGCTCAGGGCTTTGAATGGGTTTACAAACAAGCCATGCAGAAACTGGGTTGTGAATTCGGACGGACTTATCTGCGCGGCAGAGAAATTCTGCATTGCGTCACTGAACATTGCGATCTCAACACCGCTACCGGGTTTGAAATAAAGGCTGGCGGCCATACCCGATGTGATAGCAATTGCCATCGTAAACAGGAAAAACACCAGGGTAGTCACCCAGACACGATGCATCTGCTGATGCTGGCGCAGATTGGCAATCCCGACCGAGATAGAACAGAACACCAGAGGAATCAGGATCATTTTGAGCAAATCAATGAATAGTGTACCTATCAGACCGGACGTATACAAGCCGGTCTGCACAAGTGGATGCCCGGTGCCCAGCCCATGAAAATACACACCGGTAGCAACGCCAAAGATTGCGCCTAAGAGAATCTGTGTATTCAGGCTAGGCAGCTTCATAAGCTACTTAATTTTGGCTGCTTTTGGTTTTTCAACTTTAGGCTTTACGGCCTTTGGCTTTTCAACCTTTGTTTTTTCAACTGTTGGTTTGTCAGCTTTCGGTTTTGCTACTTTTGCTTTGGCTGTTTTAGGTTTCGCGGCTTTCGGCTTAACTTCCTCAGCCTCGGCCATTACAGCAGGTTCACTTGCTGCAACCTCAGTTTGTGCAGTTACCACACTCACTTCAACATCAGCTTTATCTATATCGGCTTCATGTACGGCCTGTGTCTTTTCAAATACGGCAGCAAAAAAGCCATCGGTATTATGCAGATGCGGCAGCAGTTTCAGATAGCTGCCTGTATCCAGCTCGATGTGCTGCTGTGCCAGAAGCTCAGCCGCATTCAGCAATTTAAAATCCGGGTGCGCAGCCAGAAACTGTTCTGCGATGGCCTCGTTCTCGTCCTTCAGCAAGCTGCAGGTTGCATAAATCAGGCGCCCGCCGGTTTTTGTGAGCTTGGCAGCACGTGCCAGAATATTGGTTTGCTTCACATTCAGCTCGGCAACATCTTCCGGCATCTGGCGCCATTTCAAATCAGGGTTGCGACGCAAGGTGCCTAATCCGCTGCATGGCGCATCCACCAGTACACGGTCAAACTTGCCGTTCAGGCGCTTCAGTTTAGGGTCCGTCTCACTGCTGATCACTTGTGCATGCATATTGCTCAAGCCGGAGCGCTTTAAGCGCTGGCCCAGATTATGCAGGCGCTTCTCGGACACATCAAACGCATACAAGCGGCCGGTATTGCGCATCAGCGCGCCGATCGCCAGGCTTTTACCGCCGGCACCGGCACAGAAATCTGCAACCATCATGCCGCGCTTGGGCGCCACCAGGTATGACAATAACTGGCTACCTTCATCCTGCACTTCGATCTTGCCTTCAGTAAACAACACGTGGCGACCGATGTTCATGCGGTTAGGCATGCGGATGCCGATAGGCGAATAAGGTGTTTTTGTAATATTGGTTTCACCCGAAGTATTTTCGGCAATGAATTTTGCCAGCACGTCATCACGGTTACCTTTGATCGTGTTCACGCGCAGGTCTAGCGTAGCCTGTTCATGCATGCTGCGGCCAATGGTAAGCGCTTCCTTCTCGCCATATTGCGCTACGAGTTTATCCCACAGCCAGTCACGCACATCCGCCTGCACTGCCAATGGCAGGTTTTCGGTAGATTTCGCCTTGATCATGTGCGCCCACTCTTTTTGCTGTTCGTTAAGCATGGGTTCCAGCTCACGGATGCTCATGCCCTGCACGCGCAGCAGATACGCCAGGATCAGTTTACGTGCGTCGTCCGGATCATCCTCCTCGTTTGCAGTCACGGTACTCAAAAAACGCAAACGGCGCAAAACACCGTATACACTTTCCGCAACAAACGCACGCTCTTTGGTACCCAGCTCTCTATTGTTGCGAAAGAACTCGCTTAATTTAGCGTCCGCAGGACTGCTGAATGTCAGCAGATTAGATAAAACCACAGCAGCTTGGCGGATTAGATTAGGCGTCATATTTGATTTTCTTTACTTTAATTTTCTTTAATGTTTTGTATCAAGTTGAAATGAGATTACAGGAATCATGAAAAACATTTTTTATGAGATGCAGTGACCCGTAAAGGGCATGTCCGTAGAATATATGCACTAAAGCTCATTATTCATACGCCAAAGGCGCACGGAACGCAGAAACCGGAATGTACACAAAGTAATGAGGATTTCGAGTACCGCGCAACGATGCAATGCGCTCATAAAATATGAATCTTCGTGGTTCCTTTACTCTATATGCAACTCGGTTAATATCTGTTCTAACTTCTGCCCATTATCATCCACCATCAGAATTTTTACAGGTACATAGTGATAATCGGCAGCGAGCCACAGCTCCTTGGTCTCTTGTGTATCCTGTGCCGGTGGCGCCAGGTGCTGGGTTTTATATTGCACACCCGCGCTGGTAATCATTTCAGATTCAGGATTGATATGGTATTGATACTGGTTAAGTTTCTTGCCGGTAGTCAGCGTTACCGTAATGTCACTTTTTAACGGCTTGGCCAGATACATGAACTGATAAGCAAAACTAGCAAGATCCTGGGTGCCTGCAGTGAGCGGCGCTTCTTTCAGTTTGCCTTTTACCGTCATACGCAGATTCTGTTTGGGCCAGTCAAAATCTGCCAGCACAGCCTTCTTGGGATTATCGCCCTGGTGCAGCTCGAAACGGGTAGGTTTCAAGCCTTGTGCAGTCATCTCGCCGGTGCTGGTCAATACACGCTCACCAAACAGCGCATACACACCGATACCTTTGGTAACGCTCTCGACCTTATAGCCAGTGCCGCTGACGATGAACTGTTCGTGGACTTTAGCAAACGGCTGGCCATTTTTTGTCACTTCGTACACAGCCTGAATACGTTTAGGCATAGCGGCATTTGACAATGCCGCCTGTTCTGCCATCACGGATGTTGCCGACAACAGAACTGCCAAGTTTAATAGTTTAAACAATGTAAATATTTTGATGTGATTAAACACAAAAATTCCTTTAATTTAAGAAACACATCAATCTAACGCGCCAGCAGAGGTTTCGTTACGTGGCGTTTCATTACAAGGCTAACCGATTAAACGACAATCGTTGGTGCTTCACCCGCAGCCTGGGCGCGGATATGGCCGATCTCGAACACGGTTTCACCGGAGGCTTCCAGCAATTGCTTCGCCTGCGTCACATGCTCTTTTGCCACGATTACTGCCATACCGATGCCGCAGTTGAAAGTCTTATACAGTTCACTTGGCACGATATTGCCCTGTGCCTGCAGCCATTGGAATAATGGCGGCAACTGCCAGCCGTCAGCTCTGATTTCAGCAGTCAAACCTGCCGGCAGCACACGCGGAATATTCTCGGTGATGCCGCCACCGGTGATGTGCGCCATGCCTTTTACCGGCATTGCTTCAATCAGTTTCAGCAATGATTTCACGTAAATACGTGTCGGTTCCATCACCACATCTTTGAATTTTCTGCCATGAAAATCTGATTCAAAGTCGATACCTGATTTTTCGATCAGCTTACGGATCAGTGAATAACCGTTTGAGTGTGCGCCGCTTGAAGCCAGACCCAGCACGACATCGCCGGCAGCGATGGTCGTACCGTCAATCAGTTTGGATTTATCTGCACAACCCACCGCAAAACCGGCCAGGTCATACTCACCAGCCGGGTACATGCCTGGCATTTCTGCAGTTTCACCGCCCACCAATGCACAGCCGGATTGCTCACAACCTTCGGCAATACCCTTGATCACCTGCGCAGCAACGCCCACTTCCAGCTTGCCACATGCGAAATAATCCAGGAAAAATAATGGCTCGGCACCTTGTACCAGAATGTCATTGACGCTCATGGCTACCAGATCGATACCTACGGTATCATGTTTGTTCAATTCAAAAGCGAGCTTTAATTTAGTGCCGACACCGTCAGTACCGGAAACCAGAATCGGCTCCTTGAATTTTTGTGGCACCGCAAACAATGAACCGAAGCCGCCGATACCGCCTAGCACTTCCGGGCGCATCGTGCGTTTGGCAAAAGGTTTAATTTGCTCAACTAAGGCATCGCCCGCTTCAATATCCACCCCTGCATCGCGGTAGCTGATAGAAGTTTTATCTGAATTATTGGCGCTCAAGTACGTTCTCGCTTTCTACTAAAAGTGTGTTCTGTCGTTATAATACTATTTTAACTGAAATGCCTGATTAACCGAAATCTCAGGCATATCAAAATTCCATAAGGGCACGTCTATCAATGCAGAGTTTGGGATGCAGTACAAGGCGCACGGAACGCAGGAACCGAGATAGTATGCAGTATACAGCGAGGTTACGAGTACTGCGCAACGCAGTAATGCACCCAAAAAATGTATTTATAGAAGTGTCCATAAAAATCAAATTAATGGACTGAGTAAATGGATAACCGTACGCATTACCTCTGGTGGATTACCGGGTTGGCCGTCTGCGGCCTGATTTACCTGCTGGGTCCGATACTTACCCCATTTCTGGTAGCGGCCATTCTGGCCTACATCACCAACCCGCTGGTAAACAGAATTGATGCCCTGAATTTCTCTTTTTTCAATAAAAAATTCAGCTACAGCCCAAGCCGCACCATCGCAGCACTCATCGTGATGCTGCTTTTATTTGCTGTGCTGATCATGATGCTGTTGATTGTCGTGCCATTGATGCAAAAAGAATTTGTGCTGATCTCGCAAAAATTACCGATCTACTTCAACACGGCAAAAAACTTTCTGGAGCCATGGCTGCTGAAAAATTTTGGCGTTGCACTGAACATCGACTATGCACAGATCCAGCAAATCGTGACCGAGAACTGGCAAACCGCCGGCAACTTTGCCAAGCAAATCGCACTGGGCATCGGCAGTCATGGGCTCGCAATCATTGGCTGGCTGGCGAATCTGATTCTTATCCCTCTGGTGCTGTTTTACCTGCTGGTTGATTGGAATGTAATTATCGCTAAAATCAATCACTTATTGCCCAGAAAAATACTGGCAAAAACGGTGGAAATCGCCAGTGATGTTGATGCAGTGCTGGCTGAATTCCTGCGTGGCCAACTTGCGGTCATGCTGCTAATGAGCGTGTTCTATGCCACAGGCTTATGGCTTTCAGGGCTGGAACTTGCATTGCCGATCGGCGCGCTTTCCGGCTTACTTGGCTTTGTACCGTACCTGGGTATCGGCCTCGGGCTCGGGCTGGCAACGCTTTCCGGCCTGCTGCAATTCGGTAATTTAAACGATCTGATTCCGGTACTGATTGTATTCGGCCTCGGGCAAATAGTTGAGAGCATGCTGTTAACCCCTTACCTGGTAGGCGACCGTATCGGGCTCCATCCATTAGTCGTCATTTTCGCCCTGATGGCAGGCGGCCAGTTATTCGGCTTTACCGGCGTACTGCTTGCACTGCCCGTTTCCGCAGCAATTGCGGTCGGTTTCAGGCATGCAAGACAGCACTATCTTTCCAGCAGCCTTTACAATGGTTAATTCAGAGACCTATCAAGTTTGAAACAGTTACTTTTAGATATTCAGCCACTGGCGCCCGCCACGCTCGATAACTTTATTGCTGGCAGCAATGAAGAAGCCTTGCACAGCTTGAAAATGCTGCTATCCGGCATAGCCGACGTTAACTTCGTCTACCTGTGGGGCGTTGATGGCAGCGGCAAAAGCCATTTGCTGCAAGCCTGCGAACGTTTGGCTGTCGAACACGGCCTGCCGCTGCACGTTGCCGATAACGTACATACACTGGATGAAGAAGCGCAGATAGACTTGTTCAACCGGTTTAACCAGCTGCGTGCATCAGGCGGCATGCTGGTTACCAGCGGCAATGCAGCACCAACACAAATGGGGCTGCGCGACGACCTTGCCACCCGCCTTGCCTGGGGCCTGGTCTATCAGCTACACCCGCTCACAGATGAAGAAAAAGCGCAGGCACTGAAAACACATGCCAAAGAACGCGGCATGAAACTGCCTGATGAAGTCGTTGATTACTGCCTGCGCTACCTGCGCCGCGATCTGCCTACACTGATGGCCGTACTCAATGCACTGGATAAATGGTCACTGACTGAGAAAAAACCGGTGACAGTACCGATGCTGAAAAGGCTATTGCAATTAAATTTAGAACTTTGAAATTAATTACTCAAATTTACTTACTCACCACTACTCACTAGAGTCGTTTAAAAATGCGTTTATTGTGAATGAGTTGTACCCGTAAAGGGCATGCCCGTATAATATATGCGCTAAAGCGCATTATTAATACGCCAGCGTACGGAACGCAAAAACCGGAATGTACACGTAGTACATCAGGATTTTGAGTACCGCGCAACGCAGCAATTCACCACAAGAAATGTATTTTTACATGACTCTGATAGATAAATACTATCCACGAGGTTACATATGTTACGCATTACTGAAATCAAACTGCCAGTCGAGAACGCGCAGTCACTCACCCACCAAGCCGATGAAATCAAGGCCGCACTATTAAAACGGCTGGAAATTCCAGAAAGTGACCTGATCCATTTCGACATTTTCAAGCGCGGTGTAGATGCGCGCAAATCACATGCGATTCTTTACGTTTACAGCCTGGATGTAGAAGTCAAAAACGAAGCAAAGATCTTAGCCAAATTCCGCAAAGACGCGCATATCAAACCGGCACCAGATACTGAATATAAATACGTCGCACAGAACACATCTACAAATAAGCCACGTCCGGTTGTGGTCGGCTTTGGCCCGGCCGGAATTTTTGCAGCATTGATCCTGGCGCAATCCGGTTTCAGGCCTATTGTGCTGGAACGGGGCAAAGCTGTACGCGAACGCACCAAAGACACCTGGGGCTTGTGGCGCAAAAATAAACTCAACCCTGAATCCAACGTGCAGTTCGGTGAAGGCGGTGCGGGGACATTTTCTGACGGCAAGCTCTACAGCCAGATCAAAGACCCGAAACACTATGGCCGCAAAGTGATACAGGAGTTTGTAAAAGCCGGCGCACCGGAAGAAATCATGTACGTCAGCCACCCGCATATCGGCACATTCCGGCTGGTGGGCATGGTAGAAGAAATGCGTAAAACCATTATCAAGCTTGGCGGTGAAATCCGCTTTGAAAGCCGCGTAGATGATATTGAAATCACAAAACACGAAGACGGCCAGGATCAGGTACAGGCAGTAACATTGCAGACCGGCGAGCGCATTGCGACCAATCATCTGGTACTGGCCGTAGGCCACAGCGGGCGCGATACCTTTGAAATGATCTATAAACGCGGCATTTATGTAGAAGCCAAACCATTCTCCATCGGCTTCCGTATCGAGCATCCGCAATCACTGATCGATAGAGCCAGATACGGCAAGAGCTATAGCGAGGACTTACTTACCAAGCTGGGCGCGGCTGATTACAAGCTGGTCCATCATGCCAAAAATGGACGCTCGGTTTACAGCTTCTGCATGTGTCCTGGCGGCACCGTGGTAGCGGCGGCATCAGAACCCAACCGCGTCGTGACCAACGGCATGAGCCAATATTCACGCAATGAACGCAACGCGAATGCCGGCATCGTCGTTGGTATTACGCCGGAAGTTGATTACCCGGGGCATCCGCTTGCAGGTATGGAATTGCAGCGCAAGCTCGAAGGCCATGCGTTCATTCTTGGCGGCAGCAACTATAATGCGCCAGGACAGTTGATTGGTGATTTCCTCGCCAACCGGCCTTCAACCAAATTCGGTGAAGTCACCCCATCCTATACGCCAGGCGTAAACCTTACCAACCTGGATAGCGCCCTGCCTGAATTCGCGATTACAGCGATGCGCGAAGCCATCCCTGAATTTGCAAAACAGGTGAAGGGCTTTGACCTGGCCGATGGTGTACTCACAGGTGTTGAAACACGCACCTCTTCACCTATCCGCATCAAACGCGATGATGCGTCCCTGCAGAGCATCAGCACCAAAGGCTTATATCCATGTGGCGAAGGCGCGGGTTATGCCGGTGGCATTCTGTCAGCAGGGGTCGATGGCATCAAGGTCGCAGAGGCTGTGGCATTAAGCATCTGCGCACAACAGGCTTGAAATGAAAAAGCCCCGGTTATTCATAGCACGCCTGACTTTAATGCTGGCCTGGCCAGTATTCAGTTTCGCCCTGGATGAAAACCCGGAATCATTTATTGACACACATATCGCTGCACATGCGAACCAAAGCGGCGTGTATGTACTCGATAAAGGTGAAGAAGCCCTGCTGGCACGTGCCTGGCTAACTGACCATGCGCAGAAAAGCATCGAAGTACAATACTTCATCTGGAGTACCGATAATATTGGCATATTGGCATCCGAATCTTTACTGCGGGCGGCAGATCGAGGTGTAAAAGTACGCGTGATCGTGGATGACCTGTTGATTGATGCGCCTGACAAATCCTTGCTCGCACTGGCAAAACACCCTAATATTGACATTCGCATTTACAACCCGCAGCATTCAGTCGGTACACCCTTCCATAAGCGTTTGCTCAACATTGCCGTAAACTTTCGCGGCGTCAACCAACGCATGCACGACAAAACTTTTATTGTGGATGGCAAAATTGCCATTACCGGCGGGCGCAACATGGCGGCTGAATATTTTGATTATAACCATGAGTACAATTTCCGCGATCGCGATGCCTTATTGCTGGGAAATGTAGCTAAAACCATGGAGACAAGCTTCAATAAGTTCTGGGAGCATCCACTCAGCGCACCCGTCGAAGAGCTTTATGACGGATTGGGGCTCATGCAAAAAAATGTCAGTGTTAATGATCTTGAAGTGCAGAAAATTTACGCCGACCTGCATAACTATGCAAAAAATCCTGAGAACTTCGCACCTCAGGTGCGTGAAGCCATTGCCAATACACCGCAAGCGTTTGCCCGCCTTGCAAAACAATTAGCCTGGACTGATGTTGAATTTATCAGTGACACGCCGGGCAAGAACAACAATAGACTATTCCTCGGCGGCGGTGGCCTGACCACAAAAAAACTCGCACAGATGATCGAAAACGCACAAGAGCAGATCGTTATTCAGTCACCTTACCTAGTGATGTCTTCTGCTGCGCAAAAACTGTTCAGGCAAGCAATTCAGCGTGGCGTTAAAGTCAGGATCAATACAAACTCCCTAGCCTCTACAGACAACATACAGGCCTTTAGCGGCTATCGCAACCAACGCAGGCAGCTGATCAAGATGGGCATAGAAATCTATGAATACAAGCCAAACCCACAAGTCAGGCAGCAGCTGGTACACAACTCATCTGTTGTACGCGAACAAGCTCCTGTATTTGCCATCCACGCAAAAACCATGGTGGTGGACAACAAAACTGTTTACATAGGTACCTTTAACTTTGACCCGCGCTCCGAGAATCTCAATACCGAAGTAGGCGTCATAGTGTCCGACACCAACCTCGCTCGTACCGTACAGGCGGCCATTAAAACTGACATGCAGCCGGAAAACAGCTGGAATGCATCAATCGAAAACCCAGATCAATATGTGCCTATCGCTAAACGCAGCCAGGTAAGGCTGTATCAACTGACTCCAATTAAGCCGCTTTTATAACGTAATTTGTTATTATTGCCAATTTAGGCGTAAAGTTGGAACTTCACCCGACTATCAAGGAGAATATTTATGAAAGTAAACGTTGGCGGTGTAGATCGTACCGTGCGCATTGTCGCAGGGTTGGCGCTGATTGCCTGGGCCTTGTTTGCAAACGGCCCTCTATGGGCGTGGATTGGAATTGCTCCGCTGGCTACCGGCCTGCTGAATTTCTGCCCGGCTTACAGCATATTAGGCATCAGCACCTGCAAAACCAAGTAGCTACTGCATTCATCATCAAAAAAGCGGTGGGATGTACCACCGCTTTTTTATTACACAACCAGCTATAGCAATAACTACTGCCTGATCAGATAATCAAACGCACCAAGCGAGGCTTTTGAACCTTCACCCATCGCAATAATGATCTGTTTATAAGGCACTGTCGTTACATCACCCGCAGCAAACACGCCTGGCAATGAAGTCTGGCCATGCGCATCTACCACGATTTCATTGAATTTGCTTAACTCCACACCACTGGTTCTAAGCCAGTCAGTATTCGGCAGCAATCCGATCTGCACAAACACCCCTGCCAATTCGACTGTATGTAATGCTTTGGTTTCACGGTCGCGATAAATCAAGCCGTTTACCTTCTGATCTACGCCGGTAATCTCTGTTGTTTCCGCATTCAGAATCACTGTCACGTTTTCCAGCGTGAACAATTTGTTCTGCAGAATCGCATCAGCCGTCAAATGATTACTATGCTGAATCAAGGTCACATGGCTTACAAAACCAGCCAGGTCAATTGCAGCTTCAACACCTGAGTTACCGCCACCGATAACGGCTACATGCTTACCTTTAAACAGGGGGCCATCACAGTGCGGGCAATAGGCCACACCTTTACCGCGGTATTCTTTTTCACCTGGAATATTCAGTTCTTTCCAGCGCGCGCCGGTAGCCACAATCACCGCTTTGCTTCTGAGCGTTGCGCCGCCTTCGAGCTTCACTTCGATGAGCTGGCCTGAACCGGTCGCAGGTGCATTCAATGACTGCGCACGCTGCAGGCGCATCACATCGACACCATATGAAGTAACGTGTTCTTCCAAAGCGGCAACCAGTTTTGGCCCTTCGGTTTCCTTCACCGAAATAAAGTTCTCAATCGCCATCGTATCCATGACCTGCCCGCCGAAACGGTCTGCTACTACGCCGGTTTTAATGCCTTTGCGTGCCGCATAGATCGCCGCAGAAGCGCCTGCCGGACCGCCGCCGACCACCAACACATCAAATGCTTCTTTTGCATCCAGTTTTTTAGCTTCGCGCGCTTCCGCACCTTTATCCAGTTTAGGCAGAATCTCATCCAGGCCCATACGGCCAGCGCCGAACTCTTCACCGTTCAAGTAAATTGTCGGCACCGCCATGATATTGCGGTCAGCAACCTCTTTCTGATACAAAGCCCCGTCAACCATGACGTGCGTAATATTCGGGTTGATTATCGCCATCAAGTTAATTGACTGTACGACTTCCGGGCAGTTATGGCAGCTTAAGGAAATATAGGTTTCAAAATGGAACTTGCCTTCAAGCGCAGCAACCTGTGCGATTTTCTCCGCCTCAAGTTTGAGTGGATGCGCACCCGCATGCAGCAAAGCCAATACTAATGAAGTAAATTCATGCCCCATCGGAATACCGGCAAAACGGATACCCACTTCTTGCGCAGCATCTTTGTGCGTAGCCGCACGCTTCACTGCAAATGACGGCTTACGCGCATCATCTTCATATGTCAGCGTGATCTTGTCAGACATCGCGGCAATTTCTTCAAGCAGAGCGGACATCTCTTTAGCACCGGCACTGTCGTCGAGTGACGCAGCCAGCACAATCGGCTCTCTGAGCATTTGCAAATACGTTTGAAGCTGAGTTTTGATATTGGTATCTAATGCCATGGTTAATCTCTTTGGTATCTGAATTTTGAAAAAAATTTAAGGGCACTTCTATAAATGCAGAGTTTGAGATGCAGTATCAACCGTAAAGGGTGTGTCCGTAGAATATATGTGCTAAAGCACATTATTCATACGCCAAAGGCGCATGGAACGCAGCAGCCGAGATAGTATGAGTTATACAGCGAGGTTGCGAGAACCGTGCAACGCAGTAATGCGCTCAAAAAATGTATTTATAGAAGTGTCCTTTATCTTATGGATAAAGTTATATATCTAGCTGCATCCCCAAGCTTTTGACTCGGGGATTACAAAACAATTTAAGGCTGGGCCTAAATTAGATCTTGCCTACCAAGTCCAGTGATGGCGTGATCGTACTTGCACCTTCTTGCCATTTAGCCGGGCATACCTGACCTGGATTAGCTGCGGTGAATTGTGCAGCTTTTAATTTGCGCAGCGTTTCTTTTACATCACGTGCGATTTCATTGCTGTGGATTTCTACTGTTTTAATCACACCCTCTGGATTAATCACAAAAGTACCGCGCAATGCCAGGCCTTCTTCATCAATATGCACGTCAAATGCACGTGTTAACTGGTGTGTAGGGTCGCCAACCAATGGGAATTTCGCTTTGCCCACAGCCGGTGAAGTTTCGTGCCAGACTTTATGTGAGAAATGGGTATCAGTCGTCACGATGTAAACTTCCGCACCTGCCTTCTGGAATTCTGCGTAGTTATCCGCAGCATCTTCAACTTCTGTCGGGCAGTTAAAAGTAAACGCAGCCGGCATGAAAATTACAACAGACCATTTACCTTTCAGGCTTGCGTCAGTCACTTCAACGAAGTTACCATTGTGAAAAGCCTGTGCTTTAAAAGGTTTAATTTCGGTATTAATTAATGACATAATTTTTTCCTTTATTGATTGATAATAAGTGGTTGATGAAAAGTTCTATAAGTTCATGGATTGAATTATAGAGGGGTTATATAATTAAGTACAATATATCATTTTAATGATATTGATAAATAAAATTTATCAATAAAGACCTGCATATATACACAGTAAATTCGGTAGGCAGTTTAAATGCAATTCATCAGATTACTACAATTCCAATCATTGCGTATGCAGAATCCCGACAAACCTGTTCTTTTCCGTTTTCTACGCAATCTTCATTACCGGCCAGCTAAGCCTGTGTTACAGCGATGTCCTGCGTTGCAGTAGCGCCATGGTTATCGTGCCATGTCACGGCAACAATGTCACCGACCTTTGCGCCTTTCAGCCTGAAGGTAAGGTAGGGGTTCTTGGATATACCGGTACCCCACTGCGCTTCAAGCACGGGCTTACCATTAAGGGTGGCCGTTAACAATTGCACAAAGTGGGCAGGTATCAAGCGGTCAAAATCGTCTTTTCTGCGGCCGGTCTCCATCGGGTGGCTCATCAGCACTTTGACTTCCACAACATCGCCCTTAAGTTGGGCACGCATTTTCATATTATCCATATAGTAAGCCTTAAACTATCAGCCACAGCCGTTTTCAAGCACAACAACATTTTTCACATTGGTAAAATAGCGGTCGCCGGCCTTGACTACTATTTTGATGTCCGAAGTTTCCGCCATCTTGATGCGTGTCACGACATAGGGCTCCGCACCGTTGCTGAATATAAAGTTAGCAATCAGCGGTGTTGGATTTTTCTCTACGAATATCGCAATCGCTTCGGTATTCACAATCCCGCTTTTCACTTCTACCTGCACAATCGCGCCATTCTCTGCACGGTCAGGCGCAATAATCTGGATATCGGCACTCGGAATCTCCGCATCAATATCAAGATACCTGCTGGCATCATTCAGCCGCACCGACTCAAATGCGGATTTATTCCATAGCGCTGCCAGCACCCTGGCCGGCAACAGCGCGATTAACGCCGCTACACCTAATAAAAAATTTCTACGCTGCATTTTTCTGACCTTTAAGATTTCGGTTTTTTGTCATCACCTAACATTTGCCTTAATTGCTTCAGGCGGGCCTCAACGATTGATATCTGGTAAAAGTCACCGTCATTGGCTTTGGCTGCCAGATCCATCTGCTCAATCGCCCGGGCAAGATCATATTTCCTGTAATACGCTTCACCTTGCGCCTGATGACTCAGAAGCACCTTGTTCTGCATAGTATAGGCCTTCGCAAGCAGATCGTAAAAATACGCATCATCCGCATACAGGTTCTGTTTTGCCAGAACCAGCCGCACGGCATTATCCGGCTGCTTGATTGCCAGAAAATGCTCGGTATAGCCATAGATCAACGCTCGGTTATCCGGGTAACGCTCCAGTGCAGATGCGTATTTCAAAGCTGCGCTTTGCGGGTTGTTCCTGGCAACCTCCATCCTTGCGGACAAATTCTCTATCATTGCATGCTGCGGCGCGTTTTTCTTAAGCCAGGCCAGCTCTTTTTCAAGCTTTGGAAAAGCATTTTTACGCAGCAGGGCAACAGCCAGTCCATAATGCTCTGCCGCTTCATTGCTGTAACGATGCTCGCGGATATTCTGCTCGAACACGCCGATAGCTGCATCAGGTGCCGAGTAGGTTGCGCGGAGTTTTGCGCGCACCAGATGAAATTCAATGCTATCAGTCACCTGCCGGTACGGCATCTGCTCAACACGGTTAGTCACGTCTGCAATACGCTCAGTTGTGAGCGGGTGTGTACGCAGAAAGCTGGGAGTACTGCCCTCGGAAAAACGCGATCCGCGCTGCAGTGTATTAAAAAAGCTGGGCATGCCACGCACATCAAAACCACCGCTGTCCAGAATCTGCAAGCCGATACGGTCAGCTTCACGCTCATGCTCACGCGTATAATCAAGCTGGTTCTGCACGCCGATCGCGCTCACTGTTGTAAATGCGCCGGTCGCGAGCTGGGGATTGGCACGCGACATCAGCAGTGCCAAGGCAATTCCGGCAATGTTCTTTAAAGTGTCAGTTTTCTGTGAAGCCAGCATCCGTGCCAGATGGCGCTGCGTAACGTGACCGATTTCATGGCCCAGCACACTCGCCAGCTCTGATTCACTATTGGCACCCAGCATCAAGCCCGTATGTACACCGATGACACCGCCCGGCATCGCAAATGCGTTGATTGACCGATCCTGCACTACAAAGAAATTGAATTTCTGCTGCTTTTCCGGGCCATTTGCAACCAGCCTTGCACCCAGCGCCTGCAAATAATCCGTCACTTCCACATCACTCAGCACATCATCGCTGACAGCGACTTCGCGCATGATCTGTTCGGCAATCGCCTGTTCCTGTAACGGTGACATCACTGTCGCGGACACATCCCCCAGATCGGGCAGCTCGTTTGCAGTCACATAAGAAATATGAAGCACTGAGGCTATCGCCAGAATAATAATTGTTAATTTTAATTTCATTGTTGCTATGATAACGTTTGTAGCCATTCAGTTCATCGAAAAATGTTTCAAAATATTACTTCAGCATTCACTAATTCAGGCCCGACACAAAAATGAAACCCAATCAGCAGCCACTTACTCATTTTGATGCCAGCGGCCAGGCACACATGGTTGACGTAGGCGCAAAATCCGAAACCCATCGCATTGCAATTGCCAGCGGCACCATCAGCATGCTGCCGGCAACACTTGCGCTCATTCTGCAAGGCA